>Ga0306920_100014837_pt1 | contig 10654 bp, 7 predicted proteins | sample flu12Cox44000170_FD_204666 | JGI IMG/M metagenome (GOLD analysis project Ga0306920, IMG submission 204666) | Lab enrichment of tropical soil microbial communities from Luquillo Experimental Forest, Puerto Rico - flux4day.12C.oxic.44.000.170 (v2)... | ecosystem: Environmental > Terrestrial >... | reverse complement strand
AGTAAGCGTCAAGCAGGTCTTCGTCGGCGACCTCGACGGGCGCCGGCTCGGAAGATGCCGTTACGGCATCGTCGAGCAGTGAGGCAGCAGTGAAGTCCAGCATGGTATTGCCATGTTTTAGGGGGTTATGGATCGGAGAGGCTGCATATATGGGGAGTCCGGACGTCGGCAGAAAGGCGGTGCTGCGTCCGGTCGTGCTCTCTGCCCGGCCGCGCGTAAGGCTTGCGGCCGCGACTTAAGATTTTTGCGGGAAGATCATGGGAAATCGGCATAACCGGGCGGCCGCGGGCGCGCCCCTCGTCCTCGCCCTCGCGCTCGTGGCGCCGCTGTTGGCGGGTTGCGGCAGCGGCCAGGCGCCGGCGCAGACCGGCGCGCCGCCGCCGCCCCAGGTAACGGTGGCAAAGCCGACCGTGCGCAACATCGTCGACCAGGACGAATATGTCGGCCGGTTCACCGCGGTCGACTCGGTCGAGGTGCGCTCGCGCCTGTCGGGTTATCTCGCCTCGATCCACTTCACCGACGGGCAGATGGTCAAGAAGGGCGACCTCCTCTTCACCATCGACCGCCGGCCGTTCCAGGTGGTGCTCGAGCAGGTGCGCGCCAACCTCGCCCAGGCGCGCGCCAATCTTGCCTATACCGAGAACGACCTCGCGCGCGGGCAGCAACTTGTGCGCGACAAGACCATCACCGAGCAGGTGTTCGACCAGCGCACTCAGGCCAAACGCGTGGCTGAGGCGGCGGTGAAGGCCAACGAGGCGCTGGTGCAACAGGCCGAACTCGACTTCGAGCAGTACAGCCAGTTGCGCGCGCCGATCGACGGCCGCATCGGCGACCGGCGCGTGTCCCCGGGCAACCTCATTCCCGGCGGCACCACCGGCTCGACCACGCTGCTCGCCACCATCGTGTCGATCGATCCGATCCGCTTCGAGTTCACCTTCGACGAGGGCGCCTACCTGCGCTACGCGCGGTTCAATCCGCCGGGCGACGATCCGACCAAGCGGTGGTCGTCGATGCAAGTGAAGGTGAAGCTCCTCGACGAAGAAAACTTTGCCCACGAAGGCCACATGGACTTCATCGACAACCAAATCAGCCAGACCTCGGGCACGATCCGTGGGCGCGCGGTATTCGACAACCCGAACGGGCTCCTCACGCCCGGCATGTTCGGCCGCATTCAGCTGCCGGGCTCGCAGCCTTACGAGGCGCTGCTCGTTCCCGACGTCGCCGTCGGCACCGAACAGACGCGCAAGTACCTGATGGTGGTCGACGGCGAGAACGTCGCCCGGCAGAAATACGTCACGCTCGGCCAAACAGTCGACGGCCTGCGCGTCATCAAGACCGGCCTGGAGCGCGACGACCGCGTGATTGTCGATGGTCTCATGCGTGCGCGCAACGGCACCAAAGTGACCCCACAGGAGCGGGGCGCTCCGAGCCCCGGCGGTCCCACCGCCAGCGCCAAGTAAGAAGCGCTAGTGCCGCGAACCCGAAGTTCGCACCACAGTTGCTGCGAGTCCGATTGCGAACTTCGGGTTCAAAGCGGCACTAGAATAATAGCGTTGCTAGTGTCCTTCGATTCCGAAGTTCGCTTCGGAGGGTGCGGCAAACTCGGGCGAACTTCGGAATCGGGACACTAGCCGATGCGCATCTCGCACTTCTTCATCGATCGGCCGATCTTTGCCGCCGTCGTCTCGATCGTGTTCATCATCATCGGCGGCGTCGCGTTTTTCCGCCTGCCGATCGCGCAATATCCGGAGATCGCGCCGCCCATCATCAACGTGAGCGGCCAGTACCCCGGCGCCAGCGCCGACGTGGTGGCCGCGACCGTGGTCACGCCGATCGAGCAGCAAATAAACGGCGTCGAGAACATGCTCTATGTGTCGTCGAACTCGACCGCCGACGGACGTTTCACCATCTCGGTGACCTTCGACCTCGGCACCAACCTCGACATCGCCCAGGTGCAGGTGCAGAACCGGGTCGCGATTGCCGAGCCGCGCCTACCCCAGGACGTGCGCAACATCGGCGTCACGGTCGCCAAAAGCTCGCCCGACCTGATGATGGTCGTGCACCTCTATTCGCCCGACAAGTCGCGCGACACGCTGTTCATCTCCAACTACGCGACGCTCGAAATCGTAGATCCGCTCACGCGCGTCGATGGCGTCGGCTCGATCACCGTATTCGGGAGCCGCGATTACTCGATGCGCATGTGGCTCGACCCGGACCGCATGCAGGCCTTGGGCCTCACCACAAACGACGTGACCGCGGCGTTGCAGGGCCAGAACGTGCAGGTCGCCTCCGGCGTGCTCAATCAGCCGCCGGTCGACAACCCGAAGGCGTTCCAGGTGGCGGTGCAGACGCTCGGCCGCCTCACCAGCGCCGAGGAGTTCGGCAACATCGTGGTGAAGACCGCGCCGACCGCGGGCGCGGTGGTGCGCCTGCGCGACGTGGCACGGGTCGAATTGGCGGCGCTCGACTACACCACCAATTCCTATCTCGACCGCGACCCGGCGATCGCGCTCGGCGTGTTCCAGCGCCCGGGATCGAACGCGCTCGCGACCGCGACTACCATCCGCCAGACGATGGAGCAGCTCTCCAAACGTTTTCCGCAGGGGCTCAAATATACCATCGTCTACGACCCCACGAAGTTCATTCAGCAGTCGGTCGACGCCGTCGAGGAGACGATCCTCGAGGCGATCATGCTGGTGGTGATCGTCGTCATTTTGTTCCTGCAGACTTGGCGCGCCGCCGTCATCCCGCTCATCGCCATCCCGGTGTCGCTCATCGGCACCTTCTTCTTCATGGCGATCTTCGGCTTCACGCTCAACAATCTCTCGCTGTTCGGGTTGGTGCTGGCAATCGGCATCGTGGTCGACGACGCGATCGTCGTGGTCGAAAACGTCGAGCGCAACATCGCGGCCGGTTTGAAACCGCGCGAGGCGGCGCGGCGCAGCATGGATGAGGTAGGCGCGGCGCTGATCGCCATCGCGCTCGTGTTGTGCGCGGTGTTCGTGCCGTCTGCCTTCATCACCGGCATTTCCGGCCAGTTTTATCGTCAGTTCGCGCTCACCATCGCGGGCGCGACCGTGATCTCGCTGATCGTCTCGCTCACGCTTTCGCCCGCCATGTGCGCGCTCCTGCTCAAACCCGGCCACCGGCGCCCACCGCGGCTGTGGGAGCGGCCGATCCGCGGCTTCTTCCGCGCGTTCAACTTCGCCTTCGACGGGCTCGGCCGCGGCTACGGCTGGCTCGCCGGCCAAGTGGTGCGCCTCGCGGTCATCATGCTCGTCGTCTATGGCGGCGTCATCGCCCTCGGCCTCAACGAGTTCCGCGGCACGCCGCAGGGCTTCATTCCGCAGCTCGACCGCGGTTATCTCATTATCGTCACGCAGCTGCCGCCCGGGGCTTCGCTGGCGCGTACCGATGAGGTCAATCGGCGCGCCGTCGACATTGCGCTCAAGGTTCCGGGCGTGGCGCATGCGGTCAATATCGTCGGCTTCTCCGGCGCGACCTTCACCAACGCACCCAACGCCGGCGCAATCTTCGTCACGCTCGATCCGTTCGAGGAGCGTGCCAAACATCGGGGGCAATCCGCCCAAGGCATCATCGGGAATCTGTTCGGTCAGCTCTCGGTGATCCGCGAGGGTCTCGTGCTGGTGGTAGCACCGCCGGCGGTCTCAGGCATCGGCAACGCCGGGGGTTTCCGCATGATGGTCGAGGACCGCTCCGGCCGCGGCTCGCTGGCGCTGCAGGGCGTGGCTTACGCCATGATGGGGCGCGCCAACCAGACGCCCGGGCTCCAGCAGGTGTTCACGCTGTTTGAAACGTCGACGCCGCAGCTTTATCTCGACATCGACCGCACCAAGGCCCAGATGCTGGGCATCAACGTGCCCGACGTATTCAACGCGCTGCAGACCTATCTCGGCTCGTCCTACGTCAACGACTTTAACCTGCTCGGCCGCACCTTCCGGGTGATGGCGCAGGCGGACAGCTCCTATCGTCTCGACAGCGCCGACGTTCTCAAGATCAGGGTGCGCAACTCGAACGGTGACACCGTGCCGCTCGGCTCGTTCACCACGGTGCGCGACATTTCCGGGCCGTACCGCGTGCCACGCTACAATCTTTATCCCGCGGCCGAACTCGACGGCGCTGCCGGGCCCGGCTACTCGCAGGGCGAAGCGATCCATCTCATGGAGAAGATCGCCGCCGAGACTCTCCCCGAGGGTTTCAGCTACGAGTGGACGACGCTCGCCTTTCAGCAAATACGCGCGGGCAGCACGGCGATTTTCGCCTTCGTGCTCGCCGTTGTGTTCGTGTTCCTGGTGCTGGCGGCGCAATATGAGAGCCTGACGCTTCCGCTCGCCATCATCTTGATCGTGCCCATGTGCCTGGTTGCCGCCATCACCGGGGTGATCCTGCGCGGCCAGGACAACAACATTCTCACGCAGGTCGGCTTCATCGTGCTGATCGGGCTCGCGGCGAAGAACGCGATCCTGATCGTCGAGTTCGCCAAGCAGCTGGAGGACCAGGGCCGCGATCGTTTCACCTCGGCGGTCGAGGCGGCGCGCTTGCGGTTGCGCCCGATCCTGATGACGTCGTTTGCCTTCATCTTCGGCGTCGCGCCGCTGGTGTGGGCGATCGGCGCCGGTGCCGAACTGCGTCAGACGCTCGGCACCGCGGTGTTCGCCGGCATGATCGGCGTCACCTTCTTCGGGCTGATCTTCACGCCCGCCTTCTACGTGGTGTGCCGTTGGATCGCCGGGCTTGGGCGCCGGCGCGCGGCGGCGCCGGCGCCGCATGCGGCCGAATAAGGCGGGCGAATAGTGAGTAGTGAATGGTGACGTTCTCTATTCACCACTCACCACTGACTGGTCATTACAAAGCCAAATCGACATCAGAGTCGGCGAAGGTGAACATGAAATCTTGGGCGGCGAGCCCCACACCGGGCCCCCGCGGCGACCACATGAAGGTGGGCGCGGCGCGGGAAAGAAATCGCCCGACGACCGGCAAGCCGGGGGAGAGGAATCCGCTCGCGACCAACGCGCGGCGATGCGCGGCGCGCGTCGTTGCCATCAGCACGACGACGACCCGCAACCGCGCCGCGATTGCGACTGCGGTGCGCGCCAGGGCGCGCAGCACCGCCATATCGTCGTCGGCTGCGACCAGATCGGTGACGATGGCGCCCGCGCGCCGGCCGAGGATACGGCTCGCGCCAGGGGTCATGCGGCGCACCGCCACGTAGCCGACCGGCGCGCCGGCGCGGCGGACCAAACAAATATGATATTGCCGCTCGCCGCACACCTGCAGCCGCCACGCCCATTCCTCGGCGCCGCGGCGCATGCGCGCACGCACGGTCGCGTTATTCGCTTCGATGCGGTCGAGGTCGGCGGCAAGCGTGCCGAGCGTTCCGCCGCCCGCGATGACATGCTCCTCGAGGACGAGCCCGGCGCGCGGCCGCACGGGCGCGAGTGGGATCCGCATGATCCGGGGGAGCGGCAGCGCGAGGAGGCTCGCCGCGTGCGGACCGATCCATCCGAGCCGGCCCAAATAAGCGGCCGCGACCTCCGACATGGAGAAGGCGTGGAGCAGGCGATCGGGCGTCTCGAAGCGCCGCAGCAGGCGGCGGCCGAGCAGCTTTCCTCCATGATCGGGCGCGACGTACCAGTCGCAAATGGCGACCGCCGGATGGGTCTGGCCGCCGATTGTCCACGTGGCAGGGCGCCCGGCGCACACCCCGACCATTCGCCCACTCGGCCGGTCGATCGCCGCAACCGCCCATTCGGGCGCTGCGCGGCGCCACCAGGTCGCAAGGATGCGTTCGCGCGGCCGCTCGGGCCAGACCGCGTCGGCGAATTTCATCAGTTGCTCTGGCTCGATGGACTTCGCCGGCTCGATCAAATAGCCGCCCGGCGTGGCTTGCGCGCTCATGCGGCCGCCTTCGCTCCGGCGTTGTCATTGGCGCGCGGCGCGTATGATCGCATAGTGCAAATCTCGATACGGCCGCGGCTCGCCTCCTCGGCCGCACGCCGGAGAAACCAGTCTAAGGTCGCGAATTGCTCGTCGGCACGGTAATAGAAATTGCAGGGATGGAACCAGAAGTGAAACGTCTGCCGGCTGCGCCGCGCCCAGGCGAGCCCCATGGCGAGTTTCGCGCGGCTCACCGCGGGGAATATGAATCGCCGCACGCCGTCGCGTCCGGGCAGCAGCATCGACCCCGGAATATCGACGAGGCCGCCGTTCTTTTCGGCGCGCGCGGGAGTCGGCGGGAGCGGCAGGATCTTATCGGCGAAGGTGAGGATCTTTCCCGCGCGCGAGCCAAGCTTCGGCGCGAGCCGCACCCAGCCGGTGTCCGTTCCGCGGAACGTGCGCAGGCCCGCCTGCGCCAGAAGATCGAGATGGCCCATCGCATTGCGCGGGAACACGAACGAGTCGAGCGAGAGCCCGTTGTCGCGATGCACTTGTTTGATGAAGGCGATGTCGGCCTCGGCTTCGGCCGCCGTCATGCGATCGTAATAAAGGTGACGTCCACCGTGGCTGCCGATCTCGTGAGACGTTTTCGCGGCGCGGATACGATCGATGATCTCGGGTGCGCACCAGGACGCTTCGTTGCCGGGCCGGTCCTGCGCGCTCGCCTGATCGAGTACCGCCGCCACGACCGCCCAGGTGACCGGGATGTGATAACGATCGAACAGCTCGATGAGCTTGTCACAGATCGGGCGTTCCGCGGTCTCTGCCAGGCGAACGATCTCGGGCGTGAGGATGTCCCAAAAGCCCCACGCCAATTCGAGATCGATCGAGATGGTCAGCTTGCCTGCCATCGTTTTAACATGGCGGTTTGGATCGGTGCGGGCAAGGAGCGGAGGACGGATCCATGCAGCCCATGAAATTCGGTGTCGGCCAGCCGGTGCTGCGCAAGGAGGACGAGGCCCTGCTGCGCGGCAACGGCCGTTACGTCGGCGACCACGCGCCGGCCGGCCTGCTGCACGCGACCGTGCTGCGCTCGCCCCATGCCCACGCGCGCTTGCAGATCAGCGACTTGGCTGCCGTGCGCGCCAAGCCGGGCGTGCGCCTCGTCCTGACCGCCGAGGACATTTCGGACCTCGGTCCGCTGCCGTGCATGATCGAACTGCCCGAGACCAAGATCGCGGTGCCGACCTATCCGGTGCTCGCGCGCGAGGTCGCGCGCCATGTCGGCGACGCCATCGCCTTTGTGGTAGCCGACACGCTCGATCAGGCGCGTGACGCGGCCGAGGCGCTCGCTGTCGAATGGACGCCGCTTCCCCATGTGATCGACGCGGCGACCGCGCTCGCGTCGGGCGCGCCGCAGGTGTGGTCCGACCGGCCGGGCAACCTGTGCTTCGAAAATACGATCGGCGACAAGGCCGCGACCGAGCGCGTCTTCGCGAGCGCCGCGCACGCCGTGGAGCTGACGGTCCTCAATCAGCGCCTGGTCGCCAATTATCTCGACACCCGCGGGGTCATCGGCGAGTGCGACGAGGAAGGCCGGATCACGCTCACGCTCTCGAGCCAGGGTCCGCACGCGATCCGCGACGTGCTGTGCAACAACGTGCTGCGCATTCCGGCCGAGCGGCTGCGCGTCATTACTCCCGACGTGGGCGGCGGTTTCGGTACCAAGCTTTTCACTTATCGCGAATATGCGCTCGCCGCCGTGGCCGCGGAGCGGCTGCGCCGTCCGGTCAAATGGATCGCCGACCGATCCGACCATTTCCTCGGCGACGCCCAGGGCCGCGACAACCGCACGCGGGCGCGCCTTGCGATCGACGCCAAAGGACGCTTCCTCGGCCTCGACGTCGACATCGTCGCCGACATGGGCGCCTATCTCTCGGTTTATGCGCCGCTGATCCCGGTGCTCGGCGCCGCCATGGCGCCCGGGGTCTACGACATCCCCGTTTCCTACGTGCGCACGCGCGGGGTTTTCACCAACACCATTCCGGTCGATGCCTATCGCGGCGCCGGCCGCCCGGAGGCGGCCTATCTGATCGAGCGGCTCGTGGACACGGCCGCGCATGACCTCGGCGTCGCGCCCGACACGTTGCGCCGGAAGAATTTCATCCGGCCGCGCGCGATGCCGTACCGCACCACGACCGGCAAGGTCTACGACTCCGGCGACTTCGCCGGCCACTTGGCGCGCGCGCAGGAAGCGGCCGACTGGGATGGGTTCAACAAGCGGATCAAACAATCGAAGAAGGCCGGCAAGCTGCGCGGCATCGGGGTTGCGACCTACATCGAAGCTTGCGGCAACAACGGCCCGGAGAACGCGAACTTGCGGCTCGAGCGGGACGGCACGGTCACGCTGCTGATCGGCACGCAGTCGACAGGGCAGGGGCATCACACGGCCTACGCTCAGTTGATCGCGGACGAACTCGACGTCCCGCCCGAACAGGTGCGCGTCGTGCAGGGTGACACCGACGTCATTGCCACCGGGCTGGGCACCGGTGGGTCGAGTTCGATACCGTGCGGCGGCGCCTCGGTTGCCGGCGCCAGCAAAAAACTCGCGAGGAACATCAAATTACTCGCCGCCGATGCGCTCGAAGCAAGCCCGTCGGATCTTGAAATCGCGGGCGGCCAGGTGCGCGTGGTCGGTACCGACCGCGCCATCCAGTTTGCCGATATCGCCGCCTTGCCAAAGGCCACGCCCGATCTCACCACCGCGGCGGACGTGTTTACGCCGGGCGAGGCGACCTATCCCAACGGGACGCATCTCGCCGAGGTGGAGGTCGATGCGGCGACCGGGGCCGTGGACATCGTCAACTACATCGTGGTCGACGACTTCGGCGTCACGCTCAATCCGCTCATGCTCGCCGGGCAAGTGCACGGCGGGGCGGTGCAGGGGCTCGGCCAGGCGCTGATGGAGCGCGCCGTCTACAACGCCGACGGCCAGCTCGTCACCGCGAGCCTCATGGATTACGCGTTGCCGCGCGCCGGCGACGTGCCTGCCTTCACGTTCGAGACCCGCAACGTCAAATGCGCCACCAATCCGCTCGGCGTGAAGGGCGCCGGCGAAGCGGGCGCCATCGGTTCGTGCCCGGCGGTGATGAACGCGATCGTCGATGCGCTTTGGCGGGCGTACCGGGTGCGCCACCTCGATATGCCGGCGACCGCCGAGCGAGTGTGGCAAGCGATCGAGGAGGGGCGGCGGGTCCACACGTTGTAACTGCAGATCTTTCACGAAATCGTGATCCATCGGCTTTCGTACACTCTTTCCGGGCCCTCGGAATAACCGGAAAAATGCGGCGTTGTCCGTTAGTCGGATACCAAATCACCATCAGGGGAGGACCACTGAATGAACCGTATCGTGCTTGCCGTTGGCGCGGTCGCGCTCGCGGTTACGGCCGTTGCCGCGCAATCCGATCCGATCGCGGCCCGCAGGGCGCTGATGAAGAAGAACGGCGATGAGGCCAAGATCGCGACCTCGATGGTCAAAGGCGAAGCGCCGTTCGACGCCGCCAAGGTACAGACCGCTTTCGCAACCTTCGCCGACTCGGCCGCGAAAGCGCCGGCGCTCTTCCCGGACAATTCGAAGACCGGCGGCGAGACCGCGGCCCTGCCCGCGATCTGGGAGAACAAGGTGGACTTCGACGCACGGCTCGCGAAGTTCGGCTCCGCCGCCAAAGAGGCGGAGGGCAAGGTCAAGGATCTCGACTCTTTGAAGGCGAGCTGGGGCGCTTTCACCAAGGACAACTGCGGCGGCTGTCACGAGAAGTATCGGGCGAAGAAGAGCTGATGGCTCTTTAGCGCCTAAAGCGACCAAGAGGGCGGCCGGGAACGTGCCGCCCTTGTGGTTATTTGGGAGTTGCGGGAATAAAATTGATCTCCAGGGAGTCCTGAACTCTCGTTCGCGCACGGAGGGAGAGATTCATGGCTCGCGTCATTCTGCCAGTTGCCGCCCTCGTACTCGCCGCAAGCCTCGCCGCTGCGCAGTCAAATCCGATCGCAGCCCGCAAAGCGCTCATGAAGGCGAACGGCGAGCAGGCCAAGATCGGGGCGGCCATCGTCAAGGGCGAAGCTCCGTTCGACGCCGCCAAGGTGCAGACGATTTTTGCGACCTTCACGGAGGCCGCTGAGAAGGCGCCGGCGCTGTTCCCGGATAATTCGAAGACCGGCGGCAAGACAGAGGCGCTGCCGGCGATCTGGAAAAATAAGCGGGACTTCGAGGCGCGTCTCGCCAAGTTCGGGGCCGACGCCAAAGCGGCGCAGGACGAGGTCAAGGATCTCGCCGCGTTCAAAGCGGTCTGGAGTGGCCTGATCAGAAACAATTGCACCGGCTGTCACGAAAAATACGTGCAAAAGAATTGACCTGCGAATGCTGCGCAAGCTCGTCATTGCCGTCGTCATACTCGCTGCCTTCGGCGGCGCTGCATTCTGGCTGCTTACAATTCCGCAAACGGTGTCGGCCGCGGCGCTCGGTCGGCATCAACCCGACCTCGCCAACGGCCGCCTCATGTTCATCGCCGGCGGCTGCGGCGGCTGCCACGCCGTTCCGGAAGCGGAAGACAAGACGCGATTGGGCGGGGGTCTTGGGCTCAAATCGCCGTTCGGCACCTTCTACGTACCAAATATATCACCGGATCGTGCCGACGGCATCGGCGCCTGGAGCGAGGCGGATTTCGTCACCGCGTTGAGCCGGGGCACGTCGCCGGAT
>Ga0306920_100014836_pt1 | contig 10654 bp, 9 predicted proteins | sample flu12Cox44000170_FD_204666 | JGI IMG/M metagenome (GOLD analysis project Ga0306920, IMG submission 204666) | Lab enrichment of tropical soil microbial communities from Luquillo Experimental Forest, Puerto Rico - flux4day.12C.oxic.44.000.170 (v2)... | ecosystem: Environmental > Terrestrial >... | reverse complement strand
CACCGTACCTCCCGATTTCTGAAACCCGCGCACGATCTCCCACAACTGCCTCCTGCTCTGCGGATCGAGTCCAGTGGTCGGCTCATCCAGAAACAAAATGTTCGGATTCCCCACCAGCGCCGTCGCCACCGCCAGCCGTTGCCGCTGACCACCCGAAAGCTTGCCAACCCATGTTTCAGCCTTCTCGGTAAGTTGTAACTGTTCTAAAACTGCTTCCGGCGAACGGGGCTCGCGGTAGAAGCTCGCAAACAAATCCAACGTCTCACGCACCGTCAGCTTTTCCGAAAGCCGCGTCTCTTGCAGCGAAATCCCGATCCGCTCGCGCAACTCCCGCGGATGCTCCTGCCACGTTTGTCCAAGAATCGTCACAGCGCCCGAAGTAGGCGGCAGCAGGCCCTCAAGAATTTCGATAGTAGTCGTCTTCCCCGCGCCATTCGGGCCGAGCAGCCCGAAGCACTCCCCCCGCTCAATCATCAGGTTGAGCCCGCGTACCGCCTCGACTTTGCCGTCGTAGGTCTTGCGCAGGTCGCGGCATTCAATCGCCAGGGACATCCCGGCATTCTACCGTGAATGTACCTTTGCAATCGCCGCGAGGGATCTGGCACGCTGCGCAGAGACTCTGAAGTCGTACGAGAACGGGGAGGGCACGACTTTCAGTCGTGCCGCAAATGCAGCCGAATCAATTCGGCTTTGGCCGCTGGGGTTGTTATTGATTGCGCTAAGACTCTTGCCCTTGCCTCCTAGAACTCGAAAGCTAATCCCGAAGTCGGCGTCACGGGCAACGCTCGCTGCGTTTGCAGCAGCCACGACCCGTTTGGCTCCGGAATCACGCTATCCGCGATCACGTTGTAGTGGTTCGTGAAGTTCAACAATTCACCATACAAAGTCATCTTCCATCGCTTGAACGCCCAACTCTTGTCCACGCGAAAATCCGCGCGCAGGTAATCCGGGATTCGCGTAGGTGGCACAGGCTCGGCGATCCCCGAAGCATTGAATTCGTATCCAGCGATTGACGGGAACCCTGATCCAAACAGAAACTTTGCCCCCAGGTTCACCGTGGGCCGCAGCCGATAGACGGCGAACGCATTTACTGAATGCGGCTGATCAGCCGAGCTCGCATAGGAGGGCCCCAACGCCGCTACGCCGGGGCGGACCACGACTCGCCCGCTGTTTCGCGCCTGCACATATGTATAGCCAATCCAGCCCGACAAGCGGTTCGCGCTTCTGCGTTGCAACATGACCTGCATCCCACGCGAGTAGCTTTTTGCAACCGTACGCGTTCCCGGGAAAAAGGCATATGGGCAAGGACTTGGCCGGGAGATCTCGACTTCGCTGGTCAGTTCGCGGTCAAACGCCTGCACGCGTACCCGCGTCGTCTCACCCACCCTCTGCTCGATCCCTGCTGTGTAGTGATCGGCCCGCTCAAACGGATCCCCTCCCTGAAAGCAACCGCCCAATCCAGATTGACCAAAATCAGTACCCGGCTGCGTGTACCTCGCATACCCAAGCTGCAACTCGGTAGCCCGTGCCACTTGAACCGCGCCCGACGCCTGCGGCGACACTGGATGTTGCCCCGAGTGCTGCACCCCATCCATGCGCGCTCCGCCCGTCACATGCACTCGACCATGCAGCAAGGTCGCGCTTTGCTGCAGAAAACCATCTCCTCGCCATGATTTGAGGCTAAACGTAAGTGGACTCGCATAATTCTGATAGAACGCCGAGTCCGGCCGTCGCGCCGTTCCTCCTGCTTCCAGCGTGGCGTTGCGGCTCCATGCCCACAGCACATGCCCTCCTACCGACCACTCGCTATATGCGTTGTGCTGCAGCACCTGTCCAGCCGGATTGGTCTCCTCAATCGGCTCGCGCAGGAACGCTCCATGCGTGTCCACAAAGAATCGTGGGCTCGCATTCCATCGCCACCCTGCGCGGTACAAGAACAAGTCACCTGTGGTCTGCCGGACTTCGGAATTCCCCGTCGCGCTGGAGTCGTTGATGTACGTATGTCCACCCAGCGCATACAGACTCACACTCTGCTTCGGCGTCACGTCGTACACCACCTTGCCTTCGCCGTCGTAGAACGATACATCCGCGAAGTCGTTCCCAATCAACTGGTGCACGATGTACCCGATGTAACTCTTCCGCGCCGAGAACAACCACGATCCCCGCTTGCTCGGACCAAGGCGCCCTTCGCCCACCACATCGCTGTAGCCCACCCCCACCGACGCGCGAAAGAGCGGTTTGCTACGGCTGCCATCACGCGTGCGGATATCGAGCGCCGCCCCAATTTCATCGGCGTAGCGCACCGGGTAGGAGGCCGGCAATAACTTCATCGACTCCACCAGTTCGCCCGTGAGCAGGCTCAACGACGCCCCGTTCGGCACGTTCGAGTCTTCGTGAAACGGGCTCGGAATCAGCACGTCATCCAGGTAGATACCGACCTGATCAAACGGCGCGCCCATTACAGAGAACTCTGCCAGCAACTCGTTGTTGCCCGAAGCCGAAACCCCAGGCAACGCCTGCACGGCGCGGAACGGATCATCCGCCAGCACCGTCGACGCCTGCCGGATCTCCGAAGCGGTCAAGTTCAGCTCCAGCACGGCCGGAGAGTCCTCCGCCTGAAACACGTCGGCCTTCACCTCCACCGTCTCGGTGCGGCGAAAATTGTCTGGCACCATCACCAGCGAAAGTTCCTGCGTCTGGTCCGGACGTGAGATCAAAACCGCGACATTCATCAACCGGTATCCCACTGCGCTCAGTTGCAGCGTAAATGTTCCCGCGGGCAGTGGCTCGAGCACAAACGTCCCGTCGGCGCGGGTTTGCGTCTCCTGCTTCAACTCCTGGACCGACACGTGGATCCGGCCGAGCGCTTCCCCACCGGCTACATTGGTAACTTTTCCTTTGATTTCAGCGGCTTGAACAGCGAGGCAGTAGACGAGCAGCAGAATCGCGGCACCTAGGCGAACGACACGACGCACGACGACTCTGCCCCCAAAGAAGAATCAGCCTAAGCCGAGAACGCGGATTCATCCCCAGCTTTCAAATTTTTTTTCCCCTATTCTTAGAATATCAAACTGGAGAGGGTAAATGTGCCACGCGCCGCTTACTTGAATGACCCGTACTTACAGCGACTTAGCAATGCGGGGGACGGAAAGGGGCTTGACAAGAAAATGACGACAAAAAGCCGGCCCTGGGAAAGCAGGCCGGCTCCTGTGTGCTGATGTTCTGACTAATTCAAATATCTGCAACCACTCAGTCGTAGTATTCCAGCCCGAGATGCGTAATCAACTCCTCGCCCCGCAGATGGCGCAGCGTGTTCTTCAGCTTCATCAGCTGAATGAACAAGTCGTGCTCCGGATACAGCTTCGGCGCGGTCATCGGAGACTTGAAGTAGAAGCTCAACCACTCCTGAATGCCGATGCCCCGCAACTCCGGTGTACGTTGCGCCAGATCAAGGAACAGAATCAGATCGAGCACGATCGGCGCAGCCAGAATCGAATCGCGGCACAGGAAATCGACTTTGATCTGCATCGGATAGCCCAGCCACCCGAAGATGTCGATGTTGTCCCAGCCCTCTTTGTTGTCGCCGCGCGGCGGGTAGTAGTTGATGCGGACTTTGTGGAAGATGTCTTTGTACAGGTCAGGATAAAGCTCAGGCTGCAGTATGTGATCGAGCACACCCAGCTTCGACTCCTCCTTGGTTTTGAAAGACCCCGGGTCGTCAAGCACTTCACCGTCGCGGTTCCCAAGAATGTTGGTCGAGTACCAGCCGCTCACGCCCAGCAGGCGCGCCTTGAAGCCCGGCGCGAGAATCGTCTTCATCAGTGTCTGCCCGGTCTTGAAGTCCTTGCCGCAAATCGGCGCGTTCATCTCGCGCGACAGTTCGTGCATCGCGGGAATGTCGACGGTCAGGTTCGGCGCACCATTCGCAAAGGGCACGCCTTCTTTCAGCGCCGCATACGCGTAAATCATCGACGGCGCAATCTTCGCATCGCTCTTCGCGAGCCCCGCCTCAAACGCCTTCAGCGATTGGTGCACCGCGCCCGGCTGGATAAATGTCTCTGTCGATCCACACCAGATCGTGACCAGCCGCGACGCACCCGACGATTTCTTGAACTCCCGAATGTCGTCCCGAACCTGCTCGGCAAGATCCATCTTGTTCTTGCCCTTCTTCACGTTGGGCCCGTCAATCTTCTTCACCCAATTGTGATCGAACACGGCTTTGCGCGGCTGAATCTTGGAAAGAAACGGCTTGATCTGTTGCAGCAGGTATCGATCGAGCACGCCGGCGTTGGTCGCGGCATCGAACATGTTGTCTTCGAAAATGTCCCAGCCGGTAAAAACCAGGTCGTTGAGCCCGGCCAGCGGCACAAACTCGTTTACTTTGGGCGACCGGCCATCGGTGCGCTTTCCGAGGCGAATCGTGCCCATCTGCGTGAGCGAGCCGATTGGCTTCGAAAGGCCCTTGCGAATGGCCTCGACGCCCGCGACAAAAGTGGTCGCGACCGCGCCCATGCCGGGGATCATCACGCCCAGCTTGCCCTTGGGCGCCTGAATATCCGATTTCTTTTTCTCGTTCTCGCCTTCAGGTCGGTCCATCACTTCCCGATCAATCACTTCAACGCGAGCGTGTGTTTTCGCGGACTTGGAGCGTTTCGCCATCAGTAGGCTTCCTTATGAGTTCCAGGAGATGTAAGCAAACGCATATCGTCTCGCATCGTGCAGGCGTTTGCAACTGAGTGAGATCGATTGGAAGCGAATGAACGCTGATCAGCAGAATTCCACGGCGGAATGGGAAGATTGCCGCCTACCGATGATGTCCCCGCCTCCGAAGACTCCTCCACAGGCGTCTTGGGCACCAACCAATGGAGAGAATGCATATTCCGTGAGGATTGTCATTCCGAGCCAAGAGCAGATTCCTCATGGCTGAAGCCAATTCGGAATGACAACCCTTGCGCCCGCGGCGCATTTACTTGTCGAGCTCCACCGTCTTCACCGGCAAATCCCAATGCGCCTCAAGAATCGTGAAGCGCCGCTGCTCCTCGCGAGTGTACGTCTGCTGATCGGGCCAGAGCTGTTTCTTCAGCGCATCTTCATCGAACGCCTCATTGGCAACGGTCGCGTTCTTGAAGACGATGGTCACACGATAATCCCAGCGCCCGTCTTCGGTAGTGTGGTAGCGCGGCTGGTCCATCCAGACCTTCACCATGCGCCCTATCTCAACCTGCTTCTTTAGCAGCGGATAGTGATTCTTCTTGAAGAGCGTGAAAAATTCATCGGCATAGCCCCAGCGCGCCTTGTAGTAGTACTCCACGACGAATGGCTTGTCAGCTGGAGCGGCCTGCGCGGAAGCATTCAGCGACGCTCCGATTCCCAACACACACAAAACGACCAGCGAGCCGATCGGGTTTCTCACAGGACTAGACCTCACCGTTTGAGATTTCTAGCTTGTACACTAACCAGCAGTGCGGGTCAAAGATGACTTGGCAGATGTGGCGCGGACGCTCCTGTCCGCGTTGTGGGTCGAAGGTAACCCGCAGCGTGGTTCGCGCACTCTATAGAGAGCAGACGCATGTCCGCAAAAGACGACGAACAAGCCATCCAGGCACTCTTCGAAGCAGCCGACCGCGCACTCGTGTCCGCCGACGTACACTCCCTAGCCCGTGTCTTCGCCGACGATTACATACAGTACGACGCTTCCGGGAAACCGTTCACCAAGCAGGAAATTCTCGCGAACCTGCGCACTAGCACCATCCGTTACCCGTCGATCGTTTCTACCGGACGAACGATTCGCGTGTTCGGCGACTTCGCGGTGGTCCATGGCTCAGAATCGGACGAAGTGGAAAGTGGCGGCCAGCGTTCCACCGTGAAATATCTCTACATGGACGTCGCTCGCAAAAGGGATGGATGCTGGCAGATTGTGGCGGGACAACTGGCCGTGCCGCAGTGAGGTGCAACTCGCCAGCCGTATACGCGCGGGCTCACGCCACATCAAGAATGGACTCGGAGGGCAGCACAAAGCCGCCTGTCGCGGACGTTGCAGCGTGCCGTCGCCAGCGTTGCCTGGGTGGCTCGAAACAGTCCCGCGCTAGTGCCTAAAGTACATCCACGCACTCACCGCTATCAAAGCAACCGTGAGCAGCCAAAGCGACGAATCACTCATTCCTGTTTTCTTAGCCATGCCGGGTATTTTAAGCCGGAACGGGCGTAGTTGGGGAGATGGGCGTGGCTGGGGCGGTGCTGTACTGATAAACAGAGCCCCCTTCCGCCGATTCCTGCACCCATCTGTGACCAGCATCACTGCCCGATGGTCGCGCGGCCATTAGCATTTTGGACTATGAATTCCACCAATCGCGTACTCGCTCCAAGCCTGCGCTCAAAGATCATGTCGGCCGACGAAGCTGCCGCCCTCATTCGCTCCGGTTCGAACGTGGGTATGAGCGGCTTCACCGGGGCCGGCTATCCGAAAGTCGTTCCGCAGGCGCTCGCCCATCGGATCATGACCGCGAAGCTGGCGGGCGAGAAGTTCCGCATCGGTGTGTGGACCGGAGCCTCGACCGCGCCCGAGCTCGATGGCGCGCTCGCCATGGTCGATGGCATCAATTTGCGGCTGCCGTATCAGTCCGATCCGACTTCCCGCAACCGCATCAACGCCGGTGAACTCGAGTACCTCGACATTCATTTGAGCCACGTGGCGCAGCATGTGCGTAATGGGTTTTACGGCAAGCTCCATGTCGCACTGATTGAACTCACGGCGATTTTGGAAGACGGCCGGCTTGTACCTTCGTCATCGCTCGGCAACAACCGGACCTGGCTCGATCTCGCCGACAAAGTAATTCTCGAAGTGAACTCGTGGCAGCCCGAAAAGTTGGACGGCATGCACGACATCCCCTACGGCGTCGAATTGCCGCCGTATGGCGAGCCAGTGCCCATTCGAAGTGCGGGCGATCGCATCGGAGAGAAATACTATCGTTGCGATCCCAGGAAAATCGTGGCCATCGTCGAGACCAACGCTCCCGACCGCAACAGCCCGTTCTCGCCGCCCGACGCGAACTCCGAGCGCATCGCCGGCCATATCCTCGAATTCCTGCAGCACGAAGTGAAGAAAGGCCGCATGAAAGAAGGCTTGCTTCCGTTGCAATCGGGAGTGGGCAACATCGCCAACGCCGTGCTGATCGGGCTGAAAGATGGCCCCTTCCGAAACCTCACCGCCTATACCGAAGTGATCCAGGACGGCATGCTCGACCTGCTGGTCTCCGAGAAGATGCGCATCGCCTCGGCCACTGCGTTTTCGCTGAGCCCGACCGGCGTGGAGCGCCTGCAGGCCGGCTTCGATCACTACAACGACAAGATCATTCTGCGCCCGCAGGAAATCAGCAATCACCCAGAAGTGATCCGCCGCCTTGGCTGCATCGCGATGAACGGCATCATCGAAGCCGACATTTATGGCAACGTGAACTCCACCCACGTGATGGGCACACGCATTCAGAACGGCATCGGCGGCTCAGGCGACTTCGCCCGCAACGCCTATATTTCGATCTTCATGACGCCGTCAGTCGCCAAGAACGGAGCGATTTCCAGCATCGTACCCATGGTGCCGCACGTCGACCACACCGAGCATGATGTACAGGTACTGGTCACCGAGCAAGGCCTGGCCGATTTGCGCGGCAAGTCGCCAAAACAGCGCGCGCAGATTGTGATCGACAACTGCGCGCACTCGGATTTTCGTCCGGCGCTGCGCGATTACTATCGCCGTGCGCTGGATCTCTCGCCGGGCAAGCACACACCGCACTTACTCGCTGAGGCATTCTCGTGGCATACGAATTACTTGCTGACGGGGAGGATGGGCCGGGAGTGGCGAGCGTAGCGGCTATGGCGGGGTTGGTAGCGATCAAGATTTTCGTACGACCTGAATCATTACAGCAGAGTAGATCATAATTTTGGTAATTCACGACAGATATTGTTCACCTTCAAGTCCCGCTTGACCGGGTGTCGGGGCCTGTTATTTTGCCCAAAGTTGCATGAGCATGCCGAATATGACCCCTTCTTCAAGTCTCTCGCGCGCTGTCGACCTCTTCCTGACATTTATTGGGATCCTCCCCGCAGCGCTTCCAAGTTCGGCCCAAACCTACGTCTATAACCACGCCAGTTTCGCAACAGGCGGTGGTGCTGACGGCGTGGTTACAGCGGACTTCAAATATGATGGTCAAGCCGATCTGGCGGTGAGCAACCACTACGACAACACGTTGTCCGTATTGCTGGGCGCCCGGGGTGGAGCATTCGTCGGCGAAGCCAGGTACGCCGCCGGATCGTCCCCAACTCATCTAATCACCCGGAGATCGTGGGCAAGACGAGCGCGCCCCAAACGATCACCCTCACCAACGCGGGCAATTCGCCGCTGACAATTTCTGGGATTGCCGTTACAGGGGAGTTCCTGGAAAAGAGCACCTGCCGGCTGCGCGTGCCTGCGGGTAAGAGCTGCACGATTCAGGTTTCATTCAAGCCAACAGCCAAAGGAACCCACGCGGGTACCATCGAGATCAAAGACAACTTCTCTGGAAGTCCACAGGTGATTCACCTACCTTGAACAGGCAAATAGGCAACGAGCGATGCCGAGGGGTGGCCCTCATATCGGGTCACCCTCTAGTTCTCCACCGCTCCCATCCGGTGCTGCCAGTGCGACCACACGAAGTATCCAATCGCAGCGACCAGCAGCACGCCGATCACCGCGTCGAACTGGTGGAAATATTTCCCCAGGGAGCGCCAGTTCTCACCCAGCTTCATGCCGAAATAGGCGAGTGCGAAGCACCACGGCCATGATCCGAGAAATGTGTAGAGGTGAAACTTGCCGCGCGGCATCCGGGCGATCCCCGCGGGGAGCGCGATGAACGTGCGAATCACCGGCAGCAGGCGTCCGAAGAACACCGCCATTTGCCCGTAGCGCGCAAAGAAGCTATCGGCCCAGTCGAGTTCGCGGCGGCCCATCAAAATCCAGCGGCCATAGCGTTCAACGAGCGGGCGTCCGCCATAAAAGCCAATCTCATACGCCACCAGCGACCCGAGATTGCACCCGATCGCGCCCGCCGTCGCAGCCCAGATCAGCTTCATCGAGCCTTCGTACACCAGATACCCGGCAAACGGCATGATCAATTCCGACGGCAGCGGAATGCACGCCGACTCAATCGCCATCAGAAGCGTGATCCCGGCATAGCCGGTCACGGCAATCACTGATTTGATGAAGACAAACAGGACCGCAAGAATTTTTTCGGTCATGCCCCTCCAGTGTAGCAAGAGCTTCTAGAAGGAACCTTCTTGCGTGAAGGTGTAGCCGGGAAGCCCGGCACCATCGGCCGACTTGGCAACTTTGACTTTCACGGTGGGAGCATCGGGCGCGGTCACTTCGGCCGGTCGCAGCAGAGCGTACTGCGCGAACACTTCGCTATACACCTTGGTGACGAGATAGTCCTGCCCGCTACCATCCTGCCGCCACACTTGCCCGAGTTGAATCGATTTCACAGCCACGGTGCGCCCGCTTTCAAAATCTCTGGGATTTAAAGCTTAGGGTACGTTTGGCGGGTAGCCGCGTCAATTGCTCAGGCGGACACGGGAGTCTTGGGCCTGTCGAGTAGCAACGCCGGGCTTCGAGGCAGCCGTTTGTTACCATGCGGAGACACGGAGGCGACGATATATGGCCCGAGGCATGACTCCCCGGCAGCCGGCACGGTCCGGGAAGCAAGAAGGCATCCGCCACAGTGCGGCCGCGCGGAGTGTAGCAAAGAGTCTGCGCGGAGCGGCACCAACCCGAAAGACCGCGCCCAAAGCGGGTTCTGCCAGGACGCACTCCGACGCACACGCAAAAGTCGCTTCCCGCTCGGCGAAGGCTGCTGCAAAGGCTTCCAAGCCCAAGCGCTCGGGCTATAACTCCATCGCGCCCGCGAGAGTGACGGCGATCCTCGAACACCTGAACCAGCTTTACCCCGAGGTCAAATGCGCGTTGGAACATTCGAGCCCATGGGAATTGCTGGTGGCGACCATCCTTTCGGCGCAATCAACCGACGCCAATGTGAATCGCGTGACGCCCGTCCTGTTCAAGAAATACCCGACCGTGCAGGCCTTCGCCGCGCTCAGTCCCGAGCAACTCGAACCCGACATCCGCTCCACCGGCTTCTTTCGCAACAAGTCGAAGTCGGTGGTTGGCGCTGCCAAGATGGTGGTGAAAGATTTCGGCGGCCACATTCCCGACGAGATGGACAAGCTTCTCCTCCTGCCTGGCGTCGCGCGAAAAACTGCCAACGTCGTGCTCGGCTCGTGGTTCGGACAGGCGATTGGCATCGTGGTCGACACCCACGTGCATCGCATCTCACGGCGCTGGGAGTTTACCGCGAACAACGACCCGCAGAAGATCGAGCAGGACCTGATCAAGATCATCCCGCAGGATCGCTGGATCCTGTTCTCGCACCAGGTGATTCATCACGGCAGGAACTTGTGCATCGCCCGCAAGCCGAAGTGCGCCGAGTGCTCGATCGAGCCACTCTGCCACGCGGAAGACAAAACCTGGACAACCGTTGAAGTTCACAAAGGCGCGAAGGCTTGAATTTGTTTTCACCACAGAGTCACAGAGGAACCTTTTTTCTTCTTTTCGATCTCTCCATTCACG
>Ga0306920_100014835_pt1 | contig 10654 bp, 10 predicted proteins | sample flu12Cox44000170_FD_204666 | JGI IMG/M metagenome (GOLD analysis project Ga0306920, IMG submission 204666) | Lab enrichment of tropical soil microbial communities from Luquillo Experimental Forest, Puerto Rico - flux4day.12C.oxic.44.000.170 (v2)... | ecosystem: Environmental > Terrestrial >... | reverse complement strand
GCGCCTCCGTCGCGCGCTCCTCCTCCTCGGCCTTGCGTCGCGCCTCCGTCGCGCGCTCCTCCTCCTCGGCCTTGCGTCGCGCCTCCGTCGCGCGCTCCTCCTCCTCGGCCTTGCGTCGCGCCCAAGCCACGTTTGGAAATGCAGGCAATCCAGTGAGATCACCCGACTGTTGGTCGGTCTGATGCAATGCTGGCCGCGGTGGTACTCTGGCGCGACTACTCTCCAACATCCGATCGTAAACAAGTTCACGCAGGTCACCGAATGAAAGCATCTCAGGACGAGACACCGATCCTCCTTGGAGGACACTCAATAATGCGCCGGTGAAGAGCGTCCCCTCATCGTTTGGCGGACCGAACGACACGCTGTGTCGCGGGCTTGAGCAGAACAGGAGTGTTCCGCGCTCCGGCGGCGGCATCCCAGGCTCTAAATTCTTGAACGCCGTTGCCGCCAGTGCTTCGTCGACAGCTCCCATGGCACCGAAGGCCGCCGCAGCCGCTTCAGAAAAACAGCAATCTAAAATTACTAATCGGCGCTGCCGAGGTGCCGCGACGCGCAATTCCTGTGCTAAATGTGAAATTGAGATACTTGACTGCTCTTCTCTACCCGCAGAACTATGTCGAACGAGAAGGTGCAGATGCCCCTGCTCACAACTCCCATGGCCAACATAGTAAATCAGCACATCTCGTATTGGATGATCGGTCTCCTTAGCTTCAGAAATGAAATTCGTGATGTGATCATGAACTCGATCCAGTTGTTCCCCCGATGGAGATGGATCGTTAAAAAGGTTGAGCACCTGATCAGGCTGAATACCCAGTCCGTTCGGTCTCTGAGTTAATAAATAATTCTGATAGTACGCGGCAGATCGCCGAAAGGATGACGCCCTGGGCAACCCTGCCCGAATCCCGAGGGTTTGAAGCCATGATCGGGCTTGGAGGCTTCCTCAGCAACAACAATCACGCACCACGTGCACATTAGACGGTCCAAAACGGACAATCGATCGCGCTGAGGGGCTAGAACCGGTTGTTCTGGCTTGAGGGCTTATGCACGAGAGTCCGGTGCCGAGAGGTAAGATCCTTCCGGCTATGATGGACGGGGGAAGGCGATGTCTGGGTCCGAGGGCCGGTTTCCAAAGTCGTTGATCGAGTTCCAGGGACGCTTTGCGACCGAAAGCGAATGCGCGGAATACCTTTTCGAGCGCCGCTGGCCGCACGGGTTTGTCTGCCCGGGCTGCGGTGACGGCCGAGCCTGGCTTCTGAAGACCTGCCGCCGCTCCCCGCGCGACACGCCATGTCCACAGTGGCTTCCATGCGCGCCGTCGCCAAGTGCTTCGGCGCAAGCTACCTCTACGGTAGCGAGACCGTCAGTCAACACCGCAGACAGAACCTTGACCATCTGGCGATCGCCGTCATCAGAGCCCCTCAGCTTGCGTCGAATACGCTCCAGGCTGGCCGGCAGCGGCCAATCCTTGAACGGGGCGCCGTTGCGCAGTGCGCCGGGCTTCTTGGCGAGCACCGGCACGTAATGCCAGGGATCGTAGATTGTCTCGCTGCGGCCGAAGCGGCGACGATGCTCACCGACGATCGCCCCGTCCTGGCGGATCACGATGCGATCGGCACAGGCCTGGATCTCAACCGGCCGCCCCACGGCGCGCGCGGCGACCGAGTACTTGTTGTTGTCGAACCGCACCGGGCAGGTCTTCGAGACCGTGGCTAGCGAGGGCTACCGTTTTTTCGGCTCGGTTGGCTCGGTTCCTCGGGCTTGTGTGATGGCGGCGGAGATGGCGGGTCGGAGTTCTGCCCAGAATAAAGCTCCAGCCGCGTTGGTATTTCGGACCCGTATCGGGCACCAAGCCTCGCCAGATAAGCCCTTTATTGCGGGTCTCTTGTCCAGTCGTTTTCATATCCGGACCCTGGATCGGCGTGCAAAAGGGACCCCGTTTGGGGGGCGTGGAACCCGTCGAACCGGCCGCGGATCGGCACTAGCTGCGGGCGCTCCGCCTCGAATGCCTGCCAGATCGTGCGGTCGCCCAACTCGGGGTGCTTGTGCGCCTTGGCGTAAGCAACGCATCGGTCGAGCAGCCAGGCGTTCAGCTCGTCATAACTCGCCACCCGCAGCCGCGGCGTAAAAAAGCGCTCTCGCACCGCCCCGACCTGGTTCTCGACCTGGCCCTTCTCCCACCCTGACACCGGCGTGCACGCCGTTGGCTCCACCAGGTAATGTCCGCACATCCGCAGAAAAACGGCGGTTGAACTGGCGGTCCTTGCCAATGAACACGGCGTCGCGACGCAAGCCTTGCGTGCCGATTGACAGCTGGCCTAAACGCGGGCGGACCCGACATCAATTCTCTCCCGTTGGGGCTGGCCACAAGCAGGCAACAACCACAGTGCACCGTCCCTGTCTGAATCCTGTGTGGGGGACAGTCTCGTGTCGACCCTCCACGCAAAAACCCTTTACCTGAGCTATATAGCTGCTATCCGGCTCAGAGCGTGTCACTTCATCGCCGGCTCACGTAGGCCGCAGAAATTGATATTAACTACGAATTAATCGGTTGAGGGACTTTACGATCCCCAAAAGCGCTCCTATCTAGCGCCGTGCATCAAGAGCGCGCCCCGATTTCGGGGTGCCACCAACCGTCCCCTCCGGCACGGTGGTTGCCATTCTGGCGATGCGGCCCTTGCGGCAAAGGAGGACCAAATGCCCGATTTCCGTCCCGATGCGCCCGCGGTGGATCTCTTCACCGCCGATGAGCACCTCGTTCTCTCTGATTGGTTCGGTGTCAATTATCCGCGCTCCGAGCGGTGGATAGAGGACATCCTCGACGAGTGGAACATCTCTGCGGAGATTTATCATTACTAGCGCACCGACGCAGCCGTCGCTTGGATTTTACGAGCGCATCCAGACCAGCTTCCAAATTAGGCTGGTTTAGTGGGAGGCCGCTTTGTCACGGCCCGACAATTCTTTGACCGCCGGGCTCGTGGCAAGGTGGAGTTGTGGCCGTACTACCTACTGACGATCAACTGGGCGGACAGCGGACCCGGCTTCTCCTGGCCGGTCGCGTACAACGCCATATACGTCCCCGGCTTCGACCGGACCGTCGTGACGGCATCCGGCGATTGCACATCCGGCCAGTCTTCGCTGCCTCCGCCCGCCAGCGTTCGAGCAGCCGCAGCAGCGCCCTCGGATCAGGCTCCTGCTTCTTCAATGGTCGGCGATCAACGGCGGGAAACCAATCCGGCCACCAACCAGCTCGCCTCACTGAGCTCAACAACCACCGTCAGAGTGGTATTTTGATCAAAGGCGGCGAGGGAACGGCTCAGGTCATCAACTTGGCTCATGGGTCACATCCATCGGTTTCATGCAGCGACGATTGCGCCATCTCATGCCCTCGCCGGTCACCCGCATAGCTTCTGCCGCAATCGCCACTGCCCAAAATGCCAGTCGCTGGCTCGGGCCCAGTGGCTTGACGACCGACGATCAGAACTCCTGGCCGTCCCGTACTTCCATGTCGTCTTCACGCTGCCGCAAGAGATCGCCGCTCTCGCCTTTCACAACAAGGGACCGGTCTACGACATCCTGTTCCACGCCGCGGCCGAAACCTTGCGCGCGATCGCCGCCGATCCCGAACATCTCGGCGCGGAACTCGGCTTCTTCGCCGTTCTTCATACTTGGGGCCAGACCCTGCTTCATCATCCACACCTGCACTGCGTCGTCGCCGGCGGCGGCCTTTCGCCCGACGACGGTCGCTGGATCGCCTGTCGGCCCAACTTCTTTCTGCCCGTGTGCGTGCTCGCACGCCTCTTCCGCCGGCTGTTCCTGGCCTCTCTCGAGAAGGCCTTCGCCGCCCAAAAGCTGACCTTCTACGGATCCTTGGAGCCCCTGCGCGACCGCCGTGCCTTCCAGCGTTACCTCGCTCCTGCCCGCAAAGCAGAATGGTGCGTCTATGCCAAACCGCCCTTCGCCGGTCCCGAACAAGTTCTGGCCTACGTCGCGCGATACACCCACCGCGTCGCGATCTCAAGCAACCGCCTTGTCGACATCGACCAGGGCAACATCCGCTTTCGCTGGAAAGACTACCGCAACGGCAGCCGGCAGAAGACCATGTCACTTGCCGCCGACGAGTTCATTCGCCGCTTCCTGCTGCACGTTCTGCCCGAAGGCTTTCAACGCATCCGCTATTACGGCTTCCTCGCCAACCGCCACCGCGAGCAGAAACTGGCGCGGTGTCGTCAACTTCTCGCCATGCCGCAGCCCGAGGCGACGGATGAGGCCGCCGTTCGGGATTATCGTGACCAATATCGGGAGCTCACCGGTGCTTCTTTGACAGAATGCCCGGCGTGCCAGCGCGGCCACATGGTCATCATCGAAGTGCTCAGGCCCGTCAAACCATGTCGCCCGGTCTGCGACACTTCATGACCGCCGCTGATGCTCCAATGCCTTGCACGCAACCGCTTGCCACCGCCACGCCAAGCCACGGGCGGTTGCGGCCAAACCGATTAGTAACGCTTCGCGCCCCCGCCACGGCCGCAACACTGACACCGCATAGACCGGTGCACGTCAAATGATTGCTCGCTTGCGGCCAAGAAATCTTACGCGGCTAGCCCGCTCGACTACCTCCACTCGTCGGCGACAAGCCATACGATCCCCATAGCTGCCGCCAGCGTGCCACGGTCTAGTCCAACACGTTTTTAGCGCACCGGCGCAGTCCGTCCCTGCGCGAACCTCTCGGGCGAGGTCGTGCGCTGCGCCGCCGCGCTAAAAACGCTCTGCATTCCTGTGGAAAACTTTCATACATTCGACTAAAGTCGAGCAGAAACTCCCAGCGGTACGGCTTCGAGCGATTTGGGAGTAGACGGCATCCGCAAAGATGGCTTGGGACGATGAGGCATTCAAAGCGCGCGTTAAGGCACGCTGCCGCGAGCTAGGAAAATCGGTTCGCAGCGTGCTGCTCGAAGGCGGACTCGACCCGGCTTATTTGCAGAAAACCTCGGTGCAGGGGCGGGCCATCGAGACGCTCGAAAAGCTCTGCGTCCCATTACAATGGAGTCTTAAGCAGATCCTCGGCCTCCCGCCGGTTCATGCCGAGGTTTCACCCGAGCTGATGACCAAGGCAGGCAAAATCGTGCGGCGGGCTCTACGTCAAGTCCCGACGACTGATGACGATGAGTTTTACGCACTCGCCATAGCGTATAACGCGCTACTTGATCTCCAACGGAACGGTGGGCAGATCGACGACGCGAACGCCATCGCGATGCTCGAAGCATCCATCGCCGCGCATTGCGGTTTTGCTCGACCACCAAGATGATCACCGGCCTGTATCTTAAATACGAGTATTTCGTTCGGCGCCAAATACATTAAGCCGAGGACGTCGCAAAAAACACGGCAACACCGCTTTCGAAAAACCGACCTGCGCAAACAGCACCGCCATCGTCAAGGATAGGATCGACACCGAGTCGGTCCGTGCCGGCGCGCGGACCGCCATGCACCATCCGATCGCGGTGATCGCCAGCGCCGCGGCAAAAACGGGACAGCTCTCCAAAGATTGTGCTGCGGCACGGGTTGCCGCCACTGGGCAGCACTGCCGGGATGAGTCTGCCTCCTGTAGTCCCTTACGAGCTGAGTGTTTGTAACTTGTGAGCAAATTTGTCAGGCGAGGGCAGGAATGATGGTGTGTTCAGTGAGGCGGCGGCCAGCCGCGATGGCGGCGCGGCCGGCGCGGGTGAGATAGTAGCGATAGGTGGCGGTGACACGTTTGATGACGCGGAGCTGGCGCAGGCGGGCGAGGCGTCGGGTGAGGGTGGCGGGAGAGCATTGGGCGAGGAGTGGGAGGAGGTCGGCGCGCCGGAAGCCGGCGATATTGAAAGCGGGACGCTGGAGGGCCGAAAGCAGGGTCTGTTCGGCGTGGCTGAAGAAGTTGAGACCCCTGACGCTGCGGCCTTTGACCGGGTGAGGTTGGGTGAGACGGTCGAGCGCCCGGATACCGGCCGAGAAGTCGTCCAGACTGGAGAGGTATTCGAGGTAGCGGCGGTTGCAACCGAGCAGGATGTGACGGAGGTCAGTGAGGCTGTAGATGTTCTTTTTGACGGGAGCGAGGGCGTAGCTTGCTGGACCCTGCTGATGTTCTACCTTGCGGTAGTGCTTGAAAGCGGAGACGTCGTTGGTGGTGGTCTCGAGGCGCAGGACGAGGGCGAATTTGTCGTAGATCTTGATCGAGGATTTGCCGAAACGATGCTTGACGCAGGTGCCCTCGATCCGGGTTGCGAACTGACTGCCGATCTCTTGGGCGAGTTGGGGAGTGATCTTGTGGCCGAGGAAGGTGGCGACGTGCTCGGCTTTGACGCTGAGGATGGCCTGCCGGGAAAGCTGTTCATACAGGGGTTTGAGGACGGCTTGCGAGCGGAACACCAGATCAGTGGCGTACTCGACCTGCGTGAAACTCCAGTGGTAGGACGGCGCCAAGACGTCGAACACGGGACAGCACTGCTTGGCATAGCGATCGAGGACACCATGCAGGGCGGTGGGCGAGAGCTGATCGGCCAAGGTCTGCGCGCGCGGCCAGTCGTCGATGCAGACAAAGGCGTTGTCGGCAAGGGTGAAGCCGATCCCGGCGGCGGTGAGTTGGCGGGCCAGCCAGCTATGTCCGTTGCAATAGAACTGCAGGCGGAACGGGCACCAAGTCGGCACGCGCAGATAGATCAAGCCCAACTCGGCGTCGATGAAGTAGAAGTAATAATGCAGGCATTTGCCGCTGTCCGGCCGCAAGAAGGTGCGATGCGTGCGTTTGTCGTGCCAGGGCTTGTAGCTGTCACAGGCTTCCATCGCCGAGATGATATGCACCAGGCCGGGATGGTCGCCACGGACGGCAAGGACCTTGCCGACGACGTCCTCCTTGCGGATATGGCTCTTGGCAATATGTTCGATGGTCACGCCAGCAGCACTGGCCAGTTCGGCAGCCCGGTCGCGGACGCGATTGCGGAGCGGTTCAGCAAATCGCGGATAGTCGAAGATGCGGATCTGCCGCGCCGACAGAAATGCCGTCATTCCCTTCGCATAGCAGGCCCCTGGCAGCGTGCCGGTCATGATGATCCGGTCGTAGCAGGAGAGCACCCCGGCGAGGCGCTCACGGTAACGATCCGTCAACCGCTGCCTCAACCTTCCCTCCGGCTCCCCGCGTCTGCTGCGGCTATCTTATCCTGTTTGGTTCCGGCGTGGCCGGCTTAGGGCACACCTCCCTCGGCAAGCGCGCCGTGTGCGAAATTAGCCCTGAGCAAACTAGCTAGATCTCGCTCCCCACGCCAGCCGATAAAAAATCCTGTGATATGCTCTGAAAAACCGATTGCGTATATGTGCGTATTCCGACATCTGTTCTTCTAAAGGTATATGCAGCTGGCGGGCGCTGCTGTGGACCGACGGGACGCTCTTGGGCTGCGGCAACTGAGGAGGCGCGCATGGCGCGCGGGAAGACGGCGGATCGTCGCAAGGCCAGCCGTCGGGATGGCGGCGGTGGTAAGTTCGCCCGGCGTGCCCGGCCCAGGCGCACGACCAGGGCCAGGCCCGGGAGCGAGGACGCGCCAGACCTGGGCACTCAACTCTAAAGCTTCAGAATGTTGACCTAAATCAATTTCGACAGGTGATTGAACTCCCCGCAAGGGGCGGGCAGACCCAGAGGAGAGATCACATGAAAGGAGTAAACCCAATCCTCACCGCGGCCGGGTTGGTCTTAGCTCTTTCGCTGCCCGGCTGGGCGCAGACCCGAACACTCCCGACCCAGACCGTCACCCTTTCGGGCACCGTGGAGACTATCGATCATGACAAGCGCGTCGTGAACATTAAGACGCCCGAAGGCAAGTTCCAGGCGATCGACGTGCCCCCAGCCGCGAAGCGCTTCGATGAACTCAAGGTCGGGGACAAGGTATCGATCACGTATAACAACACCGTCTCAGCGAGACTGAAGCCGCCGGGCGAGGCCCCGGTCAACACGGCGACCGGCACCTCCACGGCAGGGCAAGGAGAGCGACCTGGGGGCACGGCATCGCAGGAGAGAACGATGACCGCGACCATCAGCGATATCGACAAGAGCGCATCGTCGATCACCTTCACTGGTCCGAACGGATGGAAATACAGCCGACGTGTCGTCGATCCGACTGTGCTCGATAAGCTTAAGGTTGGTGACCAGGTTGACATAACCTGGGACACAAACGTCACGGTTGCAGTGCAGTAACAACGCCACACCGCCATCATCGTCGTTAAACGCGTATTCGTGGCCGGAGGTAGGGGATGACAAACCGCTTTCTGCTAGGCGTCGGAGTCGCGCTCGCCTTGGCGCTGGGCGGCGCTCGGGCGTACGCACAGTTATTCCCATATGGGGCGCCGGGCGCTTGGTATATCGGCCCCGAGGGTGGATGGACCAGCCTCACAAGCAGCACGGGCTCGGTAAGTTCCGTCACGTTCACCGGGCCTACCGGTGGGAACTTTACCGTTCCGAGCAGGGGTAACGTGACCCCGAATTTTAACAGCGGATTCAATGTCGGCGCGCGCGGCGGCTACCAGTGGGGCCCGTGGCGCTTCGAGGAAGAATACAGCTATCGGCATAACTCGTTGTCTTCGGTCACCCTCAACAACTTCGGCTTCACCTCCTCGGGCTCTAATGGCCAGGGCCAGGCTAATTCTCACGCGATCATGACCAACGTGATCTACGACTTCGCGGTAGGTTGGCCGATCACTCCCCATATCGGAGCCGGCATCGGCGCGGTGGATGTCATCGAGAGCGCGTCAAAGAACCAATTCACGCTAGCCAACCCCATAGGCCCGCCGATCAACCCGTCGATTCCGAATTCCGTGGCGCCACAGACCTTCGGCGGCACCCTCCTGAACGGCAGCGGTTGGCGGTTCGGCTATCAGGCGATCGCGGGCTTACGCTACGAATTCAGCCCGTCGGTCGCGTTTGACCTCGACTATCGTTACTTGGGGACCACCGACCAGACGATTACCAACAACAGCTCTGCGAGGTACCCGTTCCCGCATGGCACCGGCGGGACAAACTGCTGCGTAGGCGCCCGTTTTCAGAGCAGCTACCACACGAACAACCTGGTGGCCAGCGTGACGTTGAAGTTCGGCGCGCCGCCGCCGGCGCCACCGCCGCCGCTGCCGCCAGCGCCGCCGCCGCCGGCGGCGCAGAAGGTGTTTCTCGTCTTCTTCGACTGGGATAAGTACAACATCACGCCGGAGGGTGAGAAGATCATCGAGCTCGCGGCGCAACAGTACAAGGCGGGCGGCTCGGTCAGGATACAGGTCAACGGCTACACCGACACCACCGGCTCGTTCGCCTATAACCAGCGGCTCTCCGAGCGGCGCGCCAATGCCGTGGCGGCCCGTCTTGCCGCGCTGGGTGTAGCGCGCAGCGACATGGCCGTCGCCGGGCACAGCTTCAACGATCTGCGCGTGCCGACGCCTCCGGGTGTGCGCGAGCCGCAGAATCGGCGCGTCGAGATCGTTTTCCCATAATAAGGTCCCGGGGAAACGTTGCGGTTCAAACTGCGGCGTTTTTTCTCTCGTGGAGGGGACACCACTAATGGTGGGCAGACGATCAGAGAAGGGGAAATCAATGGGGAAGCAGAGAATAATGAATAGCCTTGCGGCGGCAGCAATTATGGGTTTTTTCGCAGTTCACGCCGCGACAGCACAACAGACGCCGAGCCTGCCGCTGCCCGCGGGGTCAACGGCCAATTTTGTTTATTTTGCCACTGGCAGCTACGCGTTAACGCCTGAAGACCAAGATCATATACGCGACGTGGCCGGAATGATATTAAGCACCCCAGGCGTCGTCGTAACGATCATTGGCAAGACGGATACCGTTGGCTCTGCGGAGTTTAATGAGCACCTATCCCAACGACGCGCCGAAGCGGTATTCGAGGCTCTTGTTTATACCTACAAGGTACCGGCGCACCGGGTTCGGTTGCACTGGACCGGCGAGCGCCTACCTTACATATCAACTGCCGATGAACAGGCCGAGGCACAGAACAGGATGGTTGCGATCATTGTAGGCAATTATCGTGCCGGTGAAGCGGACGCCAAGAGACTGCTTAAAGCCATGTCCGACTATCTCGGCGCACAGAAGGCAATGTCGTTCGATTATGATGTGAACCTCGAACTCGTCAGCACAGAACAGCAAAAAATAGGGTTGGCGAGTTCCGGCACCGTGACGCTTGATCGCCCCGATAAGCTTCACTTGACGCGCACAGGCGGGTTTGCGAACGTCGCAATGGTCTTTGACGGGAAAACACTAACGCTGTTGGGCAAGAACACCAACTTGTATACTCAACTCGAGGCGCCCGGTACGATCGATCAATTGGAAGACGTATTGCGGAACAAGTACCACAGGCCCGTTCCGGGCGCCGATCTGCTGATATCGGATCCTTATAAGGAGCTGATGTCGGAGGTCAACGACGCTAAGGACCTGGGGGCCGGGGTGATCCGTGGCGTCGAATGCGATCACCTTGCGTTTAGGACAAAGGAAGTCGATTGGCAGATCTGGATCGCACAGGGAGCCCGCCCCTATCCTTGCCGCTATGTCATCACGAGCAAGGAGGTTACCGGGTGGCCGCAATACACCCTCGATACTTGGGGATGGAAAACGGGCGCCGAAGTCGCTTCCGAT
>Ga0306920_100014833_pt1 | contig 10655 bp, 8 predicted proteins | sample flu12Cox44000170_FD_204666 | JGI IMG/M metagenome (GOLD analysis project Ga0306920, IMG submission 204666) | Lab enrichment of tropical soil microbial communities from Luquillo Experimental Forest, Puerto Rico - flux4day.12C.oxic.44.000.170 (v2)... | ecosystem: Environmental > Terrestrial >... | reverse complement strand
CGTACGTATAGATCGCGGTGTGCACCAGCGAGAGGTTCTGAGCCAGCGCCTCGGCCCTGTCGCGCTCCTTTTGCAGCGAGCGCTGCAAATCCGCGGAGCCATTCTCTGCAGCCTGCTTCGACCGAGCGGCGTCCTCGTTCGCCTTGGCGACGAGCGCAGTTTGCGTTTCGACGTTGCGCCGGGCCGCCGCCAGATCCTGCTCCACTCGCCGCGTGCGCTCTTGCTCCTGCTGCAGGGACTTTCGCAGCTCCGCCGCGCTGCTCGCGGCCGCTTCCGCGCGCACTGCCGCCTGGTCGCCGGCCATACGCGCCTGAACCTTATAGGTATCGACCGCGGTGTGCACCAACGAGAGGTTCTGAGCCAGCGCCTCGGCCCTGTCGCGCTCCTTTTGCAGCGAGCGTTGCAATTCCGCGGACCCGTTCTCTGCGGCCTGCTTCGACCGGGCGGCGTCCTCGTTCGCCTTGGCGACGAGCGCAGTTTGCGTTTCGACATTGCGCCGGGCCGCCGCGAGATCCTGTTCCAGCCGCCCTGCGCGCTCTTGCTCCTGCTTCAGCGATACTCGCAACGCCGCCGCGTCGCTATCGGATGCCTGCCGGGAGTTCGACGCCTGATCGCTCGCCTTGCGCGTTTGAGCTTCGTACGCGTAGATCGAGGCGTGCGCCATCGAGAGGTCTTTGGCCAACGCCTCGGCCCGCTCATGCTCTTTCTGCAGCGACTGCTTGAGCTCCGCCGAGCCCTGCTCCGCGGCCTGCTTCAGTTGACCGGCATCGCTGCTCGCCTTGCTTGCGAGTGCCGTCTGCGTCTCGACGTCGCGACGCGCCGCTGCAAGGTCCTGTTCCAGGCGGCCGGCGCGCTCCTGCTCCTGTTGCAGGGATTTGCGCAGCTCCGCCGCGCTGCTGTCCGCCGCCTGTTTCGCCTGGCCGGCGGCGTCGGTCGCCTTTGCGGCCAATGCCGTTTGCGTCTCGACATCACGTCGCGCCGCCGCAAGGTCCCGCTCCAGGTGGCCGGCGCGCTCCTGCTCCTGCTGCAGGGATTTGCGCAGCTCCGCCGCACTGCCGTCCGCCGCCTGCTTCTCCCGGCTGGCGTCGTCCGTCGCCTTCGCGGCCAGCGCCGTCTGCGTCTCGACGTCATGCCGTGCCGCTGCCAGATCCTGCTCGAGGCGGCCGGCATGCTCCCGTTCCTGCTGCAGGGATTTGCGTAGCTCAGCCTCAGCCGCGCCGCCGTCCGCAGCCTGCTTCGCCTGGCCGGCGTCGCTGGTCGCCTTTGCGGCCAACGCCGTCTGCGTCTCGACATCATGGCGCGCAACTGCCAGATCCTGCTGCAATCGGTCGGCACGCTCCTTTTCCTGTTGCAAGGATTTGCGCAGCTCTGCCGTGTCGCCTTTCGCTGCCTGCTTCAGCTTGGCGGCTTCGTCGCTTGCTTTTGCTGCGAGCGCGGTCTGTGTCTCCACGTCGCGGCGGGCCGCGGCAAGATCCTGTACCAGGCGCTCCGCCGGATCGCCCGGCGATGATTTGCACAGCTCGGCGACACCGCTCTCTGCCGCCTGCTTCAGCTGGTCGCGCTCCTGCTGCAGAGACTTGACCAACTCTGCATAGTCATTCTCCGGCACTTGCCTGATTTTCGCCGACTCGACGCGGGCTTTCTGCAGGGTCAGCAGCATCTCGAGGTGCTGTACGGTGGTGAGTTCGCGGACCAGCAGCTCGGCCCGACGGTGCTCCTGATCCAGCGCCTTCTGCAACTCATCCGGATCGCCGGTCATTGCCTGCGCCTGCACCGACTTTTCGCCGGCTCGACCCGCCTGGTCGCTCGCGACGTCGAGAGCGCCCGCCGTCGCTTCCGACGGCCGGATCGCGGTGATAAAAGCCGTGGCGAGGAAAGTTGTGGCGAGGAAGGTCGCAGCGATCGTCAGCCGCGTGGCTCGCCCGCGCTCGGGCCCTTGCTTGACCGGCAGGCGAGCAAAAGGCGCCCCGCCTGCGTCCTTATCGATTCGACAAGCAGCATTCACGTCATCGTTCGGAATGACGGATTTTCGATTGTCGCACGCACTCGCAATTACCTGCCCCATGGCGAGATGACCCGCGTTGATCCGTCACCATAACTCTTGTGGCAATGCGAATACTATTCCTCACAAGGGGAGCCTCAGCTACCTCTTTCGGGTTAGGCGCGGTGATTGCACGAATGAAGCACACAACAGTTGATAGCGCGAACCTCACACCGGCCGCTCGCCCTTCACTGTCACCCGCGTGCCTGAGCGCGTGTGCGGCCAGTAGTCCCACATCGCACGGTGCTGGGTGCAGCGGTTATCCCAGAAGGCGATGGCGTTCTCGGTCCAGCGGAAGCGGCACTGGAAAAGCGGATTTTCCGCGTGCTGGTACAGATAGGCGAGAATGGCGTCGCTCTCGTCGCGGGGGATGCCGACGATGTTGCGGGTGAAGCCGCGATTGACATAGAGCGCCTTCTTGGCCGTAACGGGATGGGTGCGTACCACCGGATGCTCGGCATGCGGATAGGCCGGCTTGTCGGCGACGCCATAGTTCGCATAGAGGCCGCGATAGATCGGCTCGCCATCATGCAGCGCGGTAAGCCCGTCGAGATAGGCCTTCATGCGCTCCGACAGCGCCTCATAGGCGGCATACATATTGGCGAACAGCGTGTCGCCGCCGCGCGGCGGGCATTGCTTGATGTAGAGGATCGAGCCCATCGGCGGCTCGAGGTCGCAGGACACGTCGGAGTGCCAGCCCTCGCCATTGGCGCGCGGCGAGTTTTTGTCGGCATAGATCTTCATCAGCGCGGGATCATCGCCCTCATGGGGCGCGGCCGGATGAATGTGCAGCTCGCCGAACTTGCGGCCGAACGCGAGATGCTGCGCGGGCGTGACGTGCTGGTCGCGGAAGAAGATGACGAGGTTTTCGGCAAGTGCCCGATGGATCTCGTCCATCTGCGAATTGGAGCGCGCATCGTCCGAGACGAGCTTGCCGATATCGACGCCGGAAATTTCAGCGCCGATGATGGGCGTGAGCTTTTCGACCGCGATGGTCTCGTAAGGTTCGCTCTCGCCGTCGAGATGCTTGTAGCGAGGTCCCTGCTTGCCTGACAGCGAACTCATGGCGTTTGCTCCGGCTTGTTGTTGCGGAGCATGGTAGCCGGAGCGGAGGGAAGCGCAACCTGCTCCGCCGTCGTCCCGGACAAGCGAAGCCGGGATCCGGGACCCATGACCACAGGCAGCAATAAGACAGGACTTGGGCAGCCCCAAGCGCGTCATGGCCGGGCCTCGTCCCGGCCATCCACGTCGCGCCACGAGCCCATGTCAAAGACGTGGATGCCCGGGACAAGCCCGGGCATGACGGAGGAGAGAGTCTCGCGTAGCGATCGTTGCCTGTGGCTATAGCCCCGGCTTTCGCCAGGCTTACGTCGAAGCGACGGAGAATTACTCGGCCGCTGCGCCTTCTGGCAGCTTGCCGCCATTGCCATAGCGCTGGTCGATATAGTCGATCACCAGCGCCTTGAAGTCGGCGGCGATCGTCGGGCCGCGCAAGGTGCGGAACTTCTTGCCGTCGACGAAGACCGGCGCGGCCGGGGCTTCGCCGGTGCCGGGCAGCGAGATGCCGATATTGGCATGCTTGGATTCGCCAGGGCCGTTGACGATGCAGCCCATGACCGCGACGTTGAGCGCCTCGACGCCGGGATATTTCGTCTTCCAGAGCGGCATCTCGTCGCGGATGAAATCCTGGATCGAGCGCGCCAGCTCCTGGAAGGTGGTCGAGGTGGTGCGGCCGCAGCCGGGACAGGCCGCAACCAGCGGCACGAAGGTGCGGAAGCCCATGGTCTGCAAGAGTTCCTGCGCGACCTGCACTTCCAGCGTGCGATCGCCGCCGGGCTCAGGCGTGAGCGAAATGCGGATGGTGTCGCCGATGCCGTCCTGCAGCAGGATGCCGAGCGCGGCGGCAGAGGCGACGATGCCCTTCGAGCCCATGCCGGCCTCGGTGAGGCCGAGATGGATGGCATAATCCGAACGCGCCGCGAGATCCTGATAGACCGCGATCAGATCCTGCACGGCGGACACCTTCGCCGACAGGATGATGCGGTTCTTGGGCATGCCGAGTTCTTCGGCGCGGGCGGCGGACAAGAGCGCCGACTGCACCATGGCCTCGCGCGTCACGGCGCGGGCATCGCGCGGGTTCGCCGAAGCCGTGTTCTCGTCCATCAGCTTGGTGAGCAGCTCCTGATCGAGCGAGCCCCAATTGGCGCCGATGCGGACCGGCTTGCTGTTCTTGTTGGCGATCTCGATGATGTCGGCGAACTGGGTGTCACGCTTGTTCTTGAAACCGACATTGCCCGGATTGATGCGGTATTTGTCGAGCGCCTCGGCGCAGGCCGGATAATCGGCGAGCAGCTTGTGGCCGATATAATGGAAGTCGCCGATCAGAGGCGTGGTGATGCCGCGCTTGCGCAAACCGTCGCGGATATGGGGAACAGCGGCTGCCGCCTCCTCCCGGTCCACCGTGATGCGCACCATTTCGGAGCCGGCGCGCGAGAGCGCAGCGACCTGCTCCACCGTGCTTTGGACATCGGCGGTGTCGGTATTGGTCATCGACTGGACGACGATCGGGGCGCCGCCGCCGACGGCGACGTTGCCGACCTTCACCTGGGTGGTCGTGTGTCGCGGCTTGGGGCCGGCGACATCGGTATCGGGCAGTATCTCGGGCTTGTTCATGTGCGCTTCGATATCAGGTTTTGGTGACATTCAGCAACGGATCAGCGGCGTCCTGGACCGCCGGACTCGGCCGGTTAACCAGAAAAAGCCCAGCAATTACAAGCAGGGCTGCGGCAGCAAAGGCCAGGCTCAGCCGGTCATGCAGGAGAAAATAGCTAGCGACGACGCCAAACAAAGGGGTGATGAAGGTAAAAGCGGACAATTTGCTGGCCGAATAGGTCTTCACCAGTCCAAACCAGAGCGTAAAGGTGGTTCCGACCACCCAGACCGACTGGAACACCATCAAGATAATGGAAAGGGTCGGCGGCGGGTGGGCAATCGTTTCCCCGGCAAGCCAAGCCGCGCAACCCAGGATCGGGATCGATGTCGCGACCTGGTAGCCCAAAACCTTTTCCGGCGGCGCAAAGCGAAGCCTTGTTCCCTTGGCAAGCAAAGTCGTGGCCGCCCACAGCGCCCCGCCGCCGACGATCATCAGGTCCCCGAACAACACCTTGGAATCGACATCGGCCTGCGGAACCCCGATCGCGAGCGCCACACCAAGGAAACTCAGGGCAAGTCCGCCCCATTGTGCAGGACCCAGCCGCTCCTCCAGCACCTGATAGGAGCCGAGTGCCACGAAAAACGGTGCGGTATAGAGGAACACGACGGCGCGCGACGCCGAGGTGAGGCGCAGCCCCTGATAGATCAGCACGAATTCGAGGCCGAATATCACCCCCGCGACCACACCGGGCACCAGCGTGCCGTCGCGCTGAAAGATCCTGGCGCCGCGCAGATGGCCGATCAGCAGCAATACCGGCAGCGCGCCAGCCGAGCGGATGGCCGCCTGAAGCATCGGCGGGATGTCCGGCAGCACGAGCTTGATCGCGACCTGGTTGAAGCCCCATGTGAAACAGAGCATCAGCATCAATGCGATGGCCCCGGGGCTGAGCGGCCGCCCGGCGGCTTAAATCATTTGCTTTGAAGACATTTATCTCTCAGCGGCGCTTCGATGCGCCTTGTTATTGGCGTTGGACGTTAGCTGGGCTTAATCAGCCTCATGCGGCCTTTTGGCAGTGGGCGCAAAGGCCGGAAATTTCGAGCACGGACAATTTTGGCGCAAAGCCCGAGGCCCGCGCCGCAGCATTGAGGCTCTTGGCCACCGGCGCTGCCGCAATTTCGCCGACCGCGCCGCAGCGCTCGCAGATCAGGAACGCCACCATCGCCGCATCGTCATGCGACTGCGCACAGGCGAGATAGGCGTTGCGGCTCTCGATGCGATGCACGAGGCCATTGGCCATCAGGAATTCGAGCGCCCGATAGACCGTGATCGGGGCGGGGCGCGACATCGATTTGGCAAGCGCGTCAATCAGTTCATAGGCGCCGAGCGGGCGGTGGCTTGCCAGCAGCGCCTGCAGCACCTGGCGGCGGATCGGAGTCAGTTTCTGCGCCCGCAATGCGCAAACCTGCTCCGCATGCGTTATCGCCTCCGCGGCGCAGCGGGCGTGATCATGGTCGGGCGCTGGAAAGGCCGGCTTTTCAGGGGTCATTGCAGCCGGTTTGTAGCATTTCGGACGCCGATCCCAAAGCCCGCGCACGAGGTGATGCCTGCCATGTGCCGACCGCAGGTCAGATTGGCTTGTTAAGGCGCCATGAAAAGATCATAAGCAAGCTTATTATTGCCCTGGCTTATTGGAGACCACGCTTATGGTCCGCGGTTCCGTCGATGCGAACTTCCTGTTTACCCTCGCCGAATTGCACCGGCTCTTGCGCGCCTATGCCGACAAGGAGGCCGGGCGCTTCGGCATCACCCGCGCGCAATGGGCGGTGCTGGCCAAGGTCGAGCGCAGCGAGGGCCTGAAGCAGACGGAACTCGCGGAACTGTTGGAAATGCAGCCGATCACGCTGACGCGGCTGATCGACAAGCTCTGCGACGCCGGCTGGATCGAACGGCGGGGCGACACCGCCGACCGCCGCGTCAACCGCCTTTACCTCCGTAAGGCCGGCCGCCAGCTGCTCGGCAAGATGAGCGGCCTGCGCTCCGAACTCACCGCGACTGCGCTCGACGGCATCAATCCGGCCGACGCCCATCGGCTTCTCGCCCAACTCGAGCAGATCAAGGAAAACGTCCGTAACGCCGTACAGAGCCCAAATGGGAACCAGCTCAGGAAGGAGCAGCGCTATGGCTGATCCGGTCCTTAAGTTTCCGCCCGAGCAGAAGGGCAAATCGGACAAGCCCGCTACCAAGCTTCCCGCCGAGCCACGCCGCCGGCTGCTTGCAGGCTTGCGCCGCTACCGCCGTTTCCTGCTGCTGGTCGTGCTGCCGGCCGTTGCCGCGATCGGCGGGCTCGTGTTTTATGTCAATGGTGGCCGCTATGTCGGCACCGACGACGCCTATGTCGGCGCCCAGAAGGTGCTGGTGACGCCGGAAATCTCCGGCAAGATCGACAAGGTCGTGGTCAAGGAAGGCCAGCGCGTCAATCAGGGCGACGTGCTGTTCGAGATCGATCCCGTGCCGTTCCGCCTTGCGGCGGATGAGGCCAAGGCGGCGCTCGCGCAGGCACACAGCACTTACGACAATCTGGTCGCCAACATCAAAATCTACGGCGACATGCTCGATCTCGCGCAACAGAGCATCGATCTGAAGCAGCGCGACGTCACGCGCAAGCAGCAGCTCGTAAAGAACAGTTACGGCTCGCAGCTCGACCTCGACAATGCGGCCAATGCGATGGTCACCGCCGGCGCGCAGGCGCAATTCATCAAGCAGCAGCTCTCGAACGCCAAGACGCAACTGCTCGGCAATCCCGACCTGCCGCTGGAGCAGTTCCCGCCCTATGCCCAGGCCAAGGCGAAACTCGACGATGCCGAGCGCAACCTCAACCACACCGTGCTGCGCGCGCCGATGCCGGGCATCGCGACCCAGGTCGACCAGATCCAGCTCGGCCGCTTCGTCGCCGCCGGCACGCCGGTGTTCTCCATCATCGACGTCGCTCATCCCTGGGTCGACGCCAATCCGAAGGAGAGCGATTTTACCTATGTCGCAGTCGGCCAGCCGGTCACGCTCGATGTCGATGCGTTTCCGGACCACGTGTTCAAGGGCTATGTCGGCTCGCTGTCGCCAGGCACCGGCGCACAATTCGCGATCCTGCCGCCGCAGAACGCGACCGGCAATTTCGTGAAGGTGGTGCAGCGTGTGCCCGTGCGCATCTATTTCGACGAGAATGATCCCTTCGTGAAGAAACTGAAGGCCGGCATGAGCGTCTATGCGACCATCGACACCGGCCACAAGCGCACGCTGGCGGGCCTGCTCGGCAATTCCGCCGCGGCGAAGCCGGACTAGCCGTGTCCGGCGCCGCGCCCGCATCATTGGCGGTTCCCGGCCTGCGCCGGAACATGGTCACGATCTGTGCCATGACCGCGACCATCATGCAGGCGCTGGACACCACCATCGCCAACGTCGCGCTGCCCTATATGCAGGGCTCGCTGTCAGCGTCGCAGGATCAAATCAACTGGGTCCTGACCTCCTATATCGTCGCGGCCGCGATCATGACCGCGCCGGTGGGGTGGATCGCCAACCGCTTCGGGCGCAAGCGCACCTTCATCATCTGCTCGGCCGGTTTCACCATCGCCTCCGTGCTGTGCGGGCTCGCGCAGGACATCAACCAGATGGTGCTGTTCCGCCTGTTGCAAGGCGTGTTCGGCGCGGCGCTGGTGCCGCTCTCGCAAGCCGTGATGCTCGACTACTACACCTTGCAGGAACGCGCGAAAGCGATGTCGATCTGGGGCATGGGCGTGATGATGGGACCGATCATGGGCCCTTCGCTCGGCGCCTGGTTGACCGAGACCTATTCCTGGCACTGGGTGTTCTTCGTCAACCTGCCGTTCGGCTTCGTCACCGTGCTTGGCCTGATCATCTTCATGGACGAGACCAAGCAGGACCTTGAGCTGCGCTTCGATTGGTTCGGCTTTGGCGCGCTCGCGGTCGCGATCGGCGCGCTGCAGCTCGCGCTCGACCGCGGTGAGCAACTCGGCTGGCTGGAATCGAACGAAATCCTCGCCGAGTTCATCATCGCCGGCATCGGCTTCTATTATTTCCTGGCGCATTCCTTCACGACCTCGAACCCGTTCGTGAAGCTCGCGCTGTTCAGGGACCGCAATTTCCTCACCGGCTGCATATTCATGACGGTGATGGGGCTCGTGCTCTACTCCACCATGGCACTCGCCTCGCCCTATCTGCAGAACGTGATCGGCTATCCCATCATCACCGCCGGCGGGCTGCTCGCAAGCCGCGGCTTCGGCACCTTCTTCGCCATGATGCTGGTCGGCCGTCTCATGCGCTATTTCGAGGCGCGCACGCTGATCGTCACCGGGCTCACGGTTACCGCCGCGTCGCTGTTCCAGATGACGGGATGGACCGATCAGACCCAGGCCGGCGAGATCGTGACGGTCAGCGTCATCCAGGGCTTTGGATTTGGCCTTGTCTTCGTGCCGCTCTCGACGGTGGCGTTCATGACCTTGCCCAACAACTTGCGCACCGACGGCACCTCGATACTGACCCTGGTCCGTAACGTCGCAAGCTCGGTCGGCATTTCGATCGTGATCGCTCAGCTCACCGAAGGCTCGCGCCGCACCTATGCAATCCTGTCCGAGCACATCAGCCCGTTCAACCATGCGATCCAGATGCCGGATGTCAGCCGCCTGATCAACCTGAACACCGACGCGGGCCGCGCGCTCGCCGACGTGATGGTGGCCCTTCAGGCGCAAATCATCGCCTTCTCGCACGACTATCAGCTGGTGATGATCTTCATCCTGTGTTCGATCCCGCTTGCCATCATGATCGGCTCGACCAAGGCCGCGCTGCGCAGCCAGGCCGGCGGCGGCGCCGAGCAGCAAGCGGTGATGGAGTAAGGACCCGCGCTCGCCGTCATGGCCGGGCTGAACAACAAGCCCGGCCATCCACGCAGCACCACAGGCGTGGAAAAACGTGGATGCCCGGGACAAGCCCGGGCATCACGGAGGAGAGAGAGGCGCGCCGCAACTACGGCCTGGGGTTATGGGTCCCCGCTTTCGCGGGGACGACGGCGGAGTCAAAACAACCGGCGCAAACTCACACCTCGAAGAACACAGTCTCGCCGTCACCCTGCAGGCGGATGTCGAACTCGTAGACGCCGTCGCTCTTGCGGCTCGCGATCAGCGTGGCGCGGCGGTCGGCGGGGACCAGTGCGAGCACCGGATCGACGCCATTGTCCGCCTCGTCTGCGAAATAGATCCGTGTGTAGAGATGCCGCAGCATGCCGCGCGCGAACACGGCGAGCAGGATGTGCGGGGCCTGCGGCTTGCCATCGGGATCGCGCACCACACCCGGCTTGATGGTATCGAAGGAATAGACGCCGTTCTGGTCGGTGCCGCAGCGGCCGAAGCCCTTGAACGCGGCGTTCGGCAGCGCGCGCTTGTCCTGCGGATCGGCGAAACGCCCCTGGGCGTCTGCCTGCCACACTTCCAGCATGCAGTCCGGGACAGCCACGCCGTCGCCATCGAGTACCCTGCCCTCGATGCGGATGCGGTCGCCCGAGACATCCGGCGTGATCAGATTGTTGGTGAAGGCGTCGTTCCACTCATACTGGCCGTTCGGCGTCAGGCCATATTTGAAGAACGGTCCCACCGTCTGCGATGGCGTGATGCCTTCGAGCTTGCTTGCCACCTTACTCGTTCTCCATTGGCGTGGCGTTATGGCCGCGCAGCACGATGTTGAAGCGGTAGCACAGCGCCCATTCCGGCTGGGTGTTTTCCAGATCGAAGGACGACACCATGCGCAAGCGCGCCTGCTCGTCCGGCACCGAGTTGAAGATCGGGTCGAACGGAAACAGCGGATCGCCCGGGAAATACATCTGCGTCACCAGGCGCGAGACGAAGGAATGGCCGAACACCGAGAAATGGATATGCGCCGGACGCCAGGCATTGTGGT
>Ga0306920_100014832_pt1 | contig 10655 bp, 11 predicted proteins | sample flu12Cox44000170_FD_204666 | JGI IMG/M metagenome (GOLD analysis project Ga0306920, IMG submission 204666) | Lab enrichment of tropical soil microbial communities from Luquillo Experimental Forest, Puerto Rico - flux4day.12C.oxic.44.000.170 (v2)... | ecosystem: Environmental > Terrestrial >... | reverse complement strand
GCCGACAATCAGAACATGTACGAGGCGATGCGGCTGGCCTCGTTCGTCTCGAAAGTGCAGGGCCCGGATTGGCGGCGATGGCTGACGACCCGCGAGGCGGCACTGGCGGCGACCGAGGGCAGCGCCCGAGCGCTCGGCTTTGCCGGCAAAATCGGGCGGATCGCGCCCGGCTATAAGGCCGACATCGTCATGCTCGACCTCGACCACCCGAACTGGCTGCCGTTCAACGACCCGGTCAACCAGCTCGTCCATGTCGAGGACAGCACGGCGGTAGCGAGCGTGATGATCGGCGGCCGTCTCATCGTCGACAACCGACGGGTCACCACGGTCGATCTCGGCCGGCTGCGCGACCGTGTCGCCGGGGCACGTGAACGTCTCGCCGCGGCCAACGCCGACTACCGGCGCCTCTACGAGGCGCTCGAGCCGGTGGTCGGTAGCCACTGCCCGGGCCTCGCCCGCGCCCCCTACCACGTCCACCGCTACGGCGCGCGGCTCGACTAGTCGCCGCAACTCCGACCCCTGTAAAAGCCGGATAACAGGGCGAATTATCGATTCGGCACCGCATAATCCTCGATAAACGTAGCACAATCAAACGCTTATACGACAAGTTGGGCTCGCTCAAACAGGGTCCCGCGGCCACCTTGCAGGGTGCGCAATCGGCCTATCAGGGTGGAAACAGGGGGGCAACCAAGCGGTCACTGCGGCTCATATGGAGCTTGCATAATTTTCTACATTGACAATAAATGCGATAATCTATATGTAGTGCGAAACCTCCGCCGAGGCAAGCCGGCGATCGACCCCGACCGCATTATCCCCCCATACCGCTTTGCCTTGCCGGCGAAGCTGAAGGGGGGCACCCTGTCGCGGAGCAGGAGGGGCGTGGGTCATGCGCGATGAGGTGCCGTGCGACTTCCCGGCCGGATACGACGGCGCGGCCATTCTGAAGCGGCTGGCGCGGGTGCTCGACCCGGAACTCGACGAGCCGATCCTCGATCTCGGCTTTGTGCGTTCGTTGCAGCTGCGTTCCGGCCATGCCGAGGTTGCTTTGCGCCTGCCGACCAGCTGGTGCGCGGTGAATTTCGCCTATCTGATGGCGGAAGACGTGCGCGACGCGCTGCTGAGCATCGAGGGCATAGGCCGGGTTACCGTGCGTCTCGGCGACCACTGTGCCGCGGCAGAGATCGAGGCGGCGGTCAACGAAGGGCGGCCCTTTGCCGAGGCTTTTCCGGACGAGGCCGCCGGGAGCCTCGAGGCTCTACGGCGTACCTTTCTGCGCAAAGGCTTTCTCGGCCGCCAGGAGCAGCTGTTGCGAGAGCTGCGCGCCGCCGGCTGCACGACAGAGGCGATTTGCGTTCTGCGGCTCGGCGAGATGTCGATCGAGGACGACACGATGGTCATCCGCCGGCCCGGCTGTGCGCCGGTCGAGATCGGACCGGCCTCGGTCTTGCGTCGCTATTCGGAGCGCCGGGCCGAGCTCGCCCTCGACTGCAGCCCAACTGCACCGCTGATCGTCGACCTCGAAGGCAAGCCGTTTTCTGTGGACCAGTTGCAAGGCCATTACGAGGCCATCCGAACTGTGCGCGTGGCGCTCGAGGCCAATGGCTCATTCTGTCGCGCCTTGCTGAGCGTGCAGCACCGCGATGCTGCCGGAGCCGCAGGAGGACACGCCAATACGGGAGGAAGACATGTACCAGCATGACGGACACGACATCTTTGTGGTCGACGGCCACATGCATTTCTGGGACGCCAACCCGGAGAATTGGAAAACCAAGCACGGGGAGAGCTGGATCAAATGCTTTCACGCCTTTCACAGCGGCTTGAGCCCGGCCGAGGAGGTCTGGGCGTTCGACAAGTTTTGCCGGTATGGCGAAGAGGTATTGGTCAACGACCTCTTCCGCACCGGCTATGTCGACATGGCGATCCTGAACTCGACCTATCTCTACGAGTTCTACAAGAACGGCTTCAACACTCACCAGCAGAACAATGTGATCAAGGCCAAGCACCCGGACCGATTTCTATTGTGCGGGTCATTCGACCCGCGCGACGAAGAGGCCGGCTTTGACCCGTTTCGCCGGATGATGGCGGAGTACCCGATCAGCGGGCTCAAGCTTTACACGGCTGAGTGGCGCAATGGCTCGCGCGGCTGGCGCCTCAACGACCCGTGGGCCTATAAATATCTGACGCTGGCTCAGGAACTGGGCATCAAGAACATCCATGTGCACAAGGGACCGACCGTCTATCCGTTGAGCGCCGACGCCTTCGACGTTCGCGATGTCGATTACGCCGCCACCGATTTTCCCGACCTCAATTTTATCGTCGAGCATGTCGGGCTGCCGCGGCTCGACGATTTCTGCTGGATCGCCACACAGGAATCCAATGTCTATGCCGGGCTGTCGGTGGCGATGGCGTTTGTTCACTTGCGCCCGAAATATTTCGGCGAGATCATGGCCAATCTGTTGTTCTGGCTCGGCCCCGACAAACTGCTGTTTGGCAGCGACTACGCGATCTGGTCGCCCAAATGGCTGATCGACAAGTTCATGGCGTATCAGCTGCCGGAGGATTTGAAACAAGAATACCACGTCGATTTGACCCCGGAGATCAAGCGCAGGATTCTTGGTGAAAACGCCGCCCACCTGTACGGCATCGACATCGCGACGCAGACCGCCAAGCTGAGCCGCGACGGGCTAGGCGCCGCGCCGTGACTGGGCAGCACAGCCATAAGGCGCGCCTAACAGCGACAGCAACGGATCAATTGCGAATAATCCGCACCGGCAGAGGCGGCGCGGGTCGGCGGCCGCAAACCAGGTTCCAATACGCCCAGGATCTCGGGTCGAAGACGCCGGGGGGCGCGTGTTCCAGCACCTCGCGATAGTCGTCCTTGCCGACGATCCCGCGCAATACCTGTAGGTCTTCTCGTGTGCCGAACACCATCACGTGAGCGAGGAATTGCAGCGGGTCGGCGAGAGCGCGCTCGGGTTCTTCGAACCACATCACGCGGCGGGCAACCTGCAGCAGTTTGGCGGTTTTGGGCAGCGCTTTCATGATGGGCGGCGGTTATCGTCGGCGCTCCGAACGTGTGACGTCAACACCGGCGGACGGGTCGGGTCGACGGTCTCGACGGCTGCTTCCAGCCGTTCCCGTACCTCGGCCGGCAATGCCGGCACGTCGTCGAAATAGCTGAGCGCTTTGAGCGTGATCAGTGGGTTGAAACTATGCCCGTACAAGATTGCCCCAGCCGCGAGCACGCGCGGCAGGTCGATGCCGTGGCGGATCAGCGCGTCGATGTCGAGATAGTCCCGGGGTTGAGCGCGCTGCTGCACGACAGCGGCTTTGGTGCCGGCGATGTCTAGGAGCGACGCGACATGCACTTTCGAGCCCTCCGCGATCTCGCGCGGCGCGGCCACGCCAAGCCCCAGATTGCCGAAGAAAGACACCAGCACCGGACCGCCGCGCTCCACCCGACACGTCAAGGTATGGCTGACGACCTGCACCTGCTCGGCCCCCCCAAGGTAAGGAATTTCGCGGGCGAGCGCGGCCGGATCGAACGCTTCGCGCGAGAAAAAATCGAAATCGAGCGATTGCCGATGACCAAGCCGCAAGGCCAGCGCCGTCCCGCCATAGAGCGTGAAATGCTCGGGTGTCGCGTCGAGCTCCGGCCACAGCGCCAGCTGCGGCGCCGGCAATATGTCGAGCCTTGGCCGGAACGTTCGGGTGACGGGCCATTCTTCAGCGGGCATCCGATAGAATAGCACAAACGCGAGCGCAAGAGGGAGCGCGGCGGACCGAGCGCTAAGGGACGTCCCCGCGAAAGGTGTAAATCAGCGCCTTCCCATCGCGCAGAATCATTTGAAGTTGCTGATTCGGCGAATGTAGTCTACGTCATCGATTTCCTGGAGCGTCAACAGATCGGGGAGTTCGATCCCCGGCATCGGGCCGCCCGTGGCTTTGCTGAACCGCGGCGGGACGCGTCGTCCAATCGTTTGCTTCGGCTTCTCGGTCAAGAAAGTCGCCACGCGGCCTTCGGCAGGAGCCCTGCTCTTGGCGCGGCTGAGAAGGTCTCCCGAAGTCTAACGGTGGTTCGCCCAGTCATATGTCGGCACATATTTTTAAAGATGATTAGATGCCACTACGCTGGCTGCGCCCGCCCTCGGCCCGGCTACGCGTCTGTTTCCACAGCGACCGGCCGGAATATAGGACGCGGCTCACTCATCCAGCATCGGAGAAGGCGTCACCACGTCGCTCGGCCGCATCCGCCACCAAGCCCGCAGGAAACGAAAGTCTCCAATCAGAACGATAGTCTCATCGATCGCGCGCTGTGCCCGCGCGCGAAGCTCCGCAAGCTCACTATAGGTCGAGTGAGAGATTGTTTTTTCCACGGTCGGAAGATCCATGGTGGGATAGAGACGATTCGATAAAATGCTAACTATTAACCGTCATCGAAGCGTCAAACGTCCTGCGCCATCATGCGGACCGCTTGCGCAGCAGAATTTTCTGCTCGCCGGTCAGCACAAGTTCGCCATTCTGGTTGTGCACGGTGACCCCGAGTGCCACGACGCCGGTCGAGCGTTGCGCCGTCAATGCCGTTATCTCCAGCATCGGGTAGAGCGTGTCGCCGGCATAGACCGGCTTCAGAAATTTTGACGATTGCTCGACAAAGGCGATCAGCGCGTCGCCGATCTGGTGGGCGAAGGTGCCGGCTCCGGCCGCGGTGAAGGCGAGGATTTGGAAGCCGTGGGCGAGCGGGCCTTTGTGACCGCGCTCGAGGCAATACTCGACATCATAATGGATCGGGTGATTGTCGGCGGAGAGCGTTTGAAAAGCGGCGAAATGCGCCTCGGTCACGGTGCGGCCAGGGATGAAGAAACGCTCGCCGACCGCGAGATCCTCAAACCAGCGAGGCTCGGCAACGCGGTGCCGGGTAGGGTCATAGGCTTCGGGCATTGCGCCTCCGTTGGTGTATATTACCGGGCAGATCGAGCGGGGAGCAGATGGTGAAACACGCCGATGCGGATGCCCTCGCGGCACTCAGCGGTTTGATCGAGAACCTGCGCAAGCGCAATGTCCTCGTCGAGAAGCGGCTCGGGATCTTCTACACCAAAGGGCGGGCGTTTCTGCATTTTCACACCGATCCCGCCGGGCTCTTTGCCGATCTGCGTCGTGGCGGCGATTGGCAGCGGTTCCCGGTGAACGGCCCCGACGAATGTGCGACCTTGCTCGCGGCCGTGGATGGCGCATTGGCGGAGCGTCAGGGGACGGCGAACTCGTAGCGGCGGATTTCCGCGTTCATCGCATTGGCGTTGACCGTGATCTCGGCGGCGAGTGTGTAGCGGCCCTTCGCCAGCCTGGCGCCGAGAACGATCGCGAAACTCCGATCCTCATTGGGTCGTACGGTGCCGGTGAGAACGGCCTGCCTATCGGGATCGAACACAACATATCGGCATGCGGGAGCGGCGCGCTGCAACTCGTCGGGCGCCAGCGATTGCATTGGCCGGCGGTCGAGGCGATAGCTGCGCCCGAACCTTGTCACCGTCTCGACATCGGCGGTGACCTTCAGCCGGTCACCGTCACGACTAATGCCGGTGACCCAGCCGCGGCGCGGGATTGCGTAGGTGTCGAAGGAACCAACACCCAACGGGTAGCCGAGGTCGCGAAACGCCTCGAGCGAAGCACGGTCAGCCGACCAGTTCTTGAGCCGGTAGGGGCCATTGGTCACCAGAAAATGGCCATGCTCTTTGAAGAAGGCGGCGAGCGCCGTCCAGCGGCCGCGCGCCTCCTCGGCGCTGACGAGATCGCGCAGGGTGTCGGGCCGCCATCCGGTGGCGGCGAACTCCTCGACCAGACCGAGCAGCCTCGCATTCAGCGTCGGAGATCGTGCGAGATCGAGCCATTCTATACGTCGGCGCTGCGCCTCGGCTTGGGAAAAGGCGGCCCAGTCGCGTTCAGCCGCCTGTTCCATCAGTGTCAGCATATGCCAGGGCACCGTGCTCCACGGCGGCGCCAACGCGGCGTCCTGCTCAGGGTCCTCGGGCGGCAGCGCGAGATAGACATCGACGATAAACAGCTCGCGCGTGACCTTGAAATCGCCGACGCGAAAAGATTTAGACGTGGTGTCCGTGCCGCCGAGGCGGACGCCGAGGAGCGCGCTGCGCAGCGGTGCCGTTGCGGCGGCGACGGCGGGATCGTAGGCTTCGCCGGGGCCGCTCCAGCGCCAAGCGAACATGTAGGCGTAAAGCAGATCGGCGGCACTCATCTTGGTGCCGTCGTGGAAGGCCCCGCCGAGCAGCCGGTAGGTCAGCTTGAGCTGCGCCTGCTTACCCGGCCCGACCGGCGTGAGGCGTCCGGTTCCGAGCTCGGGGACCAGCGCGTCGGCGGGGATCACGAGTGCCGTGCTCGCGGCTTCGTCGACTGGGCGCCGCTCGACGATCGGCTCGGCGATGATCGACAGCGAGAGACAGGTGTAAGCGACCATCAGCGCGGTCAGCGGCGCTTCGGCGCGCAATGCCACGCGGTGCTCGGGAAGCCTGCGCGTGACCTTGAGATGTGCCAAGCCGACTGCGAAGATGTGGCCGATCAGGATCGCGGTCACCGCGGTGTACCAGGCAAAGCGCGCGCCGACGATCGCGATGTCGACCCGATACCCGGTGGTGCCGAACAGGTTCCAGCCCCAGCCGAACGGGTCGGAGATCAGCGGTACGACGTATTGCCCCTGAACGAGCAGCAGCAACAGGTAGTGCGCCAGGTGATAGCCGATGACGATCGGCACCAAGGTCAACGCCAAACGCCGGGCCATTTCGCGAGCCGAGCATATGCCACCCGCCAACCGGCTCATGACTGCGGCCACCCCGATAAAGACGCCGAGGAAACACAGCCAGAAGCCGACGAGACCGACCGAGCGCACGACCAATGCCGCGCCTTGGCCGCCGCCCAGAAGATCCACGGCGGCGCTTTCCGCCGAGGCCCATTGCGGGGTGCCGAGCAGCCCGTCATAGAGCACGGTCGACAGCAGCAACAGCACGAACGTCGTCATCGACTGGGAGGCCGGCCCATCGGCGAGCAGCCCGGCGCCAAACGGACGCAGCGCGCAGACACCCCGGCGCCGGCTGATTTCGGTTGGAGCGAAGCGCGCAAAGGTGCCGAAGACGAGGGTGAAGACCTCGCCGCGCTGAAGCCAAATCTCGGTACCGAACAATGTCATCCCGGTCCAGGTCAGCACGCTGTAGGCCGTCGCGAACCATGCGATGTGGCGCGGCTCGGCGGGGCTCGGATAGACGAGCTCGATCCAGGAGAAGACGAGCAGCAGCGCACAGGCAGGCCAAACACCCAGCGCTTCCGGATACTGAAGGCAAGGACGGTTTGCCACGCGCTTCGAGAGGCATTCGACCACCGCGAAGATCGTCCGCCACGGGTTGGCGAGCGCCCAGATGTCGCCGACGAAGGCCGAGACATAGGCCAGCCCGACCCAGAAGATGATCCAGACCATTGTCGGAGCCAGGTTCCGGTAGGGGTCCTGGTTGCCGATAAACCCCGCCGCCACCGTCACCGCGAAGACCGCGAGCCCCAGGAGTTTGAGCACAAGGCCTGGCGCAGGATGGAGGATGAGCCGCCCGATGCCTGGAGGCATCAGGTCGAACCGACGATCAAAGCCACTGCGCGATGCGCCGCCGCGAACAAACATCCCGACAATGATGAAGGAGACCACAACGGCAGCGGCTGCGCCGAAGACGTAGAGAGACAGCGGCAATGGCAAATCGTAACGCTGGCCAAAGCCGTGCGCGGCGGCGGGGCGCGCTTGCAGCAGGCCTGCCGCAGCGGCCAGACCAAATTCCGTCCGCGTCCGGCCCTTCCCATTGCTGATTGAGTCACCCCTGCGAAGGCGGGGGTCCAGAACCTGCCCCTGGCTTGAACAGGGGGCAACCGCCGAGACCTCTGGTCCGTGGATGCCCGCCTGCGCGGGAATGACCGCGTGAAGCTGCACGCTAGTCGGGATAGACTTCAAGATACACAAGCACCGTTTCCGATCGCGCTTGGCCGGCATGCACATGGACGGGAAACCGCCCGGTTGCGCGGGCCTCGAAGCGGGTTTCGGCGACGACACCCGGCACGACGCGTGTCTCGATCTCATAGCCGTGCAGATGCAGGACGATCGGACGATCGGAGTGCCAACGCAGGACGACGTCGTCGCCCTGTTGCACGCGGATCGTGTCCTGGCCGCCGGTCAGCTTGCCGTGCGCGATCGTCAGGTCGAAGACCCGCTGCGCTGCGATTCCCGTTGATGCGAGGGGCAGCACCAGCGCCAGGGCGGCGAGAAAAAGCCTCATCTTGTCGGCGTCGCCGCGACATCGGAAATGCGGTTGGATATCCACCCGGAGTCATTGGGTGCCGGCAGCGCAGCCGGATCGCCCAGCGTCGACCACATCAGCCGCCCAAAATCGTCGGTGAAGCCTGCTACCGGGTTCCAGGCGGCGGTCGGACGCGCATCGGTGCCCATCCCGAGCCAGCCGTTCCACGGAAAATCCTTGAGCTTTGCGGTGCGCAGAAACATCGGCGAGGCGAACCCGGTGATTGCATCGTAAGCAATGTTCTCGATCCCGGCCGAGTAGTCGTCGTTGTAGTACTGATGTCGGATCGTGTAGCCGGCGATGGTCTTGTGGCAGCCGCCGGAGAGCAGCCCGACGAGGTCGCGTTCGAGGTTGATGCGCTCGGCCATGTCCTCGTAGTCGCCCGTCGTGAGGCGCACGAGATCTGCTGCGGCGCGGGTTTTGGCCTCCGGACCGATTGCGGCATCGCCCAGCAGAAGGTCGGCCTGGAACCAGCCCTGGCGCAGCCAAGGCGGGCCGAGCCAGCCGTTCACAGTGGTCATCGCTCGCGCTTGCAAGATGCCGGCGTCGATTGCCGTGACCGAAAAATCCCCCTGCCCCGTTTGGCTTTGTGCCGTCCCGCTGATGCGGCTGGTCCACAGCTCCTTCGCGGCAGCCGCGAGGTCGGCGTGATACAGGTAATCGCCGTTGAACGGCGTCACTGGATAGGGGTGGAAGACAAAATCACCGCCGTGCCGGATCAGCTTATCGATTGCCACCGTCGTGACTGCACAGGGATCGCCCGCCGAGTCGGGGTTGACCGCGACGACGATGTACGAGCCCAGCGACTCCACAGTCCCCACCGAGCCCGGCAAGGCCGCAAGGGGCGGGACCGAGCCGGCATAGGCCTGGATCTGGCCGCGCGCGATCAGGTCGAGTGCTCGCCCGGGCGCCACGGTCTGGATGTCGATCTCATGCGGATAATAGGAGGGATAGATCGGCAATTCGTGGCCGGCCCACGCCAAGGCTCCAAGGAATGCTGCCGCGACCGCTCCGATGACAGTGACGCCTCGGCTCATTCGATAACCTCGTCAGCGAGGGCGAGGATCGTGTGCGGGATCGTCAGACCGCGCGCCTTGGCGGTCTTCGCGTTGACGACCAGCTCGAACTTAACCGGCTGCTGGACCGGCAGATCGGCCGGTTTGTCGCCTTTGAGGATGCGATCGATGTAGCTCGCGCTGCGGTAATAAATGTCGAATATGCTGGCACCGTAGGTGACGAGCAGGCCCGCATCTGTAAATTCGCGGCTACCGCTGATGGCGGGCAGCTTCACGGCCGCAATCTCCGCCGCCTTCGATGCGAGGAGCGGATCATTGTCGATGATCACAGCATCAGCCTTCCTGATAACCGAGTTTGTGAAGTCCGGCTTGAAGCCCGGTGCGGCTCGCGCTGTCGCTGTCGGCTGGGCCAAGCCACAAATAGACGAGGCGCGGTATTCGGCCTTCCGCGGCAATGAACCGCGCCGAGCCAATCAGGGTGCCCGCAGCCGCCACACCGAAATCGCGCCGCCTCATTTCTCAGCCGCGCAAGGTGCGCATGACCGTCTCGTCCGCCATCGCCGCAGCCGGCGCGCCGGCAAAGATGATCTCGCCACGCTCGACCACATAGAGCCGGTCGGCGATCGCCGCGGCACTCGCCAAATTTGACTCGGCCATCAGGATCGAGACGCCCATGCCCTTGATCATTGTCACCGCGTCGCGAAAGCGCCTGACGACGGCGGGGGCGAGCCCTTCGAAGGCCTCGTCGAGGATCAAGAGATACGGCGCCAATGCCAATGCGCGGGCGATCGCCACCATTTTCTTTTGCCCGCCGCTCAGATTCATCCCTTGCCGCGACTGCAGCAGTTTTACTTCGGGGAACACCGTGAAGACCCGTGCCTCCGTCGCGTCACCCTCGGCGGTCTCTGAGAGCCAGCCGCTGATCATCAAATTCTCGGCCACCGTCAGCTCGGGAAACACCCCGCTATCCTCCGGCGCGTAGCCGATGCCGCGTTTTGCCCGTTTGTGCGGCGGCAGTCGTGTGATGTCCGCATTCCGAAAACGGATCGTGCCGGAGCGGACCGGCAACAGGCCAAGAATGCTCTCGATGATCGTCGTGCGCCCGGCACCATTGCGCCCGACCAGGCAGACGACCTGGTCCTCGTTCACCGCCAGCGAGATGCCGCGCAAAATCTGGGCCGGGCCGCGGTAGGTGGTAATGCCGTCGAGCTCGAGCAGCACGGCTTCACATGAGCTAAGTAATGCCGAGGAGGATGCTCGCGACGGCTTGGTTGGCGCGGATTTCGTCGGGCGGGCCGTC
>Ga0306920_100014830_pt1 | contig 10655 bp, 6 predicted proteins | sample flu12Cox44000170_FD_204666 | JGI IMG/M metagenome (GOLD analysis project Ga0306920, IMG submission 204666) | Lab enrichment of tropical soil microbial communities from Luquillo Experimental Forest, Puerto Rico - flux4day.12C.oxic.44.000.170 (v2)... | ecosystem: Environmental > Terrestrial >... | reverse complement strand
CCAATACCGTCCGTACTCACCTGCAGAGCCTGATGGCGAAGCTCGGGGTTCACTCCACGCTCGAGGCGGTCGCGCTGACCAGGCCCAGGCTGGAGGCACTGCCGGAGATCCGTCAGCCGCGCAGCTCAGTTGCGGCGCCCGGAGCGCGGTCCCCAGGATCAGGAAGAAGAAGACGAGACCGGGCGCGGCGGACCACGGCTGGCGCGACGCCCCTTACGGTCCGGCCGGAAATGAACACTGACGGTGCGGCCGGTCCGGGGTCAAGACCCTCCGCTGTGCCTCATCATTATTAGGAATTACTCAATTCCGGCACCAGTGGCAGCGACGAGTAGTACTGCCTCCTTTCCAAGTGGCATACGAATGGCGCATCTCGGCGCGCTCGGCCTAAGCACTGACCGGCCGGACTCGCCTGTCCACCCAGTGTCGGCCGCTGGACGAGTCTCGGCTGGCTGACCTCCTGGTACGGCTTCACGGCTGGTCACGGTCCCAGGCCGACCACCCCAACCTGACGTAGGCCCGGCCACGCATGTGGGGGTGCCATTTCGGGCGGAGATAGATCAGGCTCGACGAAATAGGCGGCGGCAGGAAGGGACGGAAGACGACGAAGCGGCGGCCACGGGGGTGATGCTCTAATGGGATCGGACGGAATTCGGCTAGGTGTCGTCGGAGTCGGTTATTGGGGCTTGAGGCACGTCCGGGTGCTGCGGTCCACGGCCGGGGTAGCCACGGTCGTCCTCGTGGACCCGCGGTTCACCCGGATCGGTGACGACCGTCCGGAAGTGGAGCACGGCATCGCCGCCTTCGCCACGCTCGCGGATGCGCTGCCGCATGTCGATGCCGTCATCATCGCCACACCGCCAGGTAGCCATGCACACCTTGGCCTGGAGGCAATCACCGCAGGCAAGCACGTGCTCATCGAGAAACCCATGGCGACCACCATGGATGCGGCACGGTTGCTCGTCGAGGCGGCTGACGCCGTCGGCGTCAAGCTCATGCCAGGCCACATTTTCGAGCACAATGCAGCCGTCCATAAGCTGCGCGATCTTGCCCTCGGGGGCGAACTGGGCAGGCTGTTCTACCTTGACTGCGCGCGGCTGAATCTCGGGCTGTACCAGACAGACGTGAATGTCGTTCTCGACCTGGCTCCGCACGATATATCGATCTCCAATTTCGTGCTCGGCTCGCAACCGACGACCGTAACCGCCTGGGGAGCACGCCATGTACACCCGGAACTTGAAGACGTCGCCTACCTGCGGCTCGAATATGCCGACCTCGGCGTGCGGTCAAACATCCACGTTAGCTGGCTCGATCCACATAAGGTGCGCCGGGTCACGGCAGTCGGCTCCAAGATGATGGCCGTGTTCAACGACATGGCAGGGGAGGAGCGGATCCGTGTCTACGACAAGTCGGTGATCCCACCTGATGAGGACGACGGGCCGCTGTCCGGAGTCGCTTACCACCTGGGCGACGTCGTGTCACCGTTCATCCCGTTCGCTGAACCGCTCGCAGTCCAGGATCAGCACTTCGTCGACTGCATCATCAATAACTCACCGCCCTGCGTAGATGGGGCCAGCGGCTTGGCCGTGGTCCAGGCTCTGGAGTGCGCGCAGATCTCGCTGGAGGAGCAGCGACCCGTGGCCCTGGCCGAGGTGACAATGGAAGAAGCCCGCTAGATGACTCGTGTTCCGTTCACTGACCTGGCCGCCATGGCGGGTGAAGTCTGGCCGGAAGTCGAGTCGGATTACCTGGCCTGCCTGCTGGACGGATCGTACATCGGAGGTCCGGCAGTCGCGTCCTTCGAGCGGGAGTGGGCCGCCTACTGCGGGGTCGACCATGCGGTAGGCGTGGCGAACGGAACTGATGCTCTGGAGCTTGCGCTGATCGCACTCGGCATAGGAGCAGGCGACGAGGTAGTCGTGCCGGCGAACACCTTCATCGCCACGGCCGCAGCGGTGGTGCGAGCCGGTGCCATCCCCCGCTTCGCGGACGTCAGCGACGGCACGCTGCTGATGACGGCGGGTACCCTCGCCGAAGCGCTCACGCCGCGCACCCGGGCCGTCATCTTGGTGCACCTATTCGGACAGATGCCGGACATGACCGGTCTTCTCGCGGTCGCCCGCCGGTCGGGAATAGCCGTGATCGAGGACGCGGCGCAGGCGCACGGTGCGGAATGGGGCGGTCGCCGGGCCGGCTCGTTCGGCGAAGCAGCCTGCTTCAGCTTCTACCCAGCGAAGAACCTGGGTGCTCTCGGAGATGCGGGCGCGGTCGTGACCTCGCGACCCGAACTTGCCGATCGCATCAGGTCGCTGGCCAACCATGGCCGGCCTCGTGGTGACTCGTATTTCGATCACGAGCGCCTCGGCACGAACAGCCGCCTGGACGCTCTGCAAGCGATCTTGCTCTCGGGAAAGCTGGCTCGCCTCGACGCCTGGACCGAGCGCCGGATCGCGCTGGCCGCGCGGTACCGGGACGTGCTCAGCGGCGCCGAAGTCACCGGCGCCGAACTGACACTGACGGAGGTCGCGCCGCTGGCGCGTCACGTATACCACCTGTTCGTGGTGCGCGTCGCCCACCGTGACCGCGTGCGCGCCGAACTTGCCCGGCGCGGCATCCAGACGGGCGTGCACTACCCCGTGCCGTGTCACCAGCAGCCACCGCTGCGGCGGTATGCGGACCGCGCCCTGCCCGTGGCCGAACAGGCGGCTGGCGAACTGCTGTCGCTGCCGATGTTCCCGCACCTGACCGGCAGCCAGGTCGACCTCGTATGCGAGGCGCTATGCGACGCGCTCCGGTCCGCGGCTATCAGTCCGGAACTTATCGATGCCCAGTGACCGCACAGCCGCGCCGCATGGGACAGGCAGGATGGCCGATCCTGGCGTCCTCGTGGGCTACCCGGTGTCGCGAACAGACACGGGCCCGCTGGTCCTCGGGGCCGGGGCCACGCTCCGGTCGGGAACCGTCCTGTACGACGGCAGCACGATAGGGCAGCGCTTCCAGACCGGGCACGGCGTGGTCATCAGGGAAGGCTGTGCGATCGGCGATGACGTCTGCGTCTGGAGCAACAGCGTCATCGACTACGGGTGCCGAATCGGGAACCGCGTAAAGATCCACTGCAACTGCTATGTAGCCCAGTTCACTGAACTCGACGATGATGTTTTTCTCGCCCCAGGGGTGATGATCGCCAACGACCTGTATCCCGGTGATGGCCGCTCCGCCGAGCTGATGGCCGGGCCACGGATAGGTGCCGCAGCCCAGATCGGGGTCAATGTCACCATATTGCCGTACGTCCGCATCGGCGCAGGGGCACTCATCGGGGCCGGATCGGTGGTCACCCGCGACATACCCGCCGCCGTAGTGGCCTTCGGCAATCCGGCTGCGCCGCGGCGCGCGGTGACCGAACTGCCCGTCATCGACGCGCGAGTCATCACTGACACCACATCGGTCAGCTCACACCGGCTGGCCGATGGTGGTGCCGTGACAGGACACCCGCCGTGACCGACCTGGCGGCACGGAGGGCGGCCGCCGCGCTCGGCCCGGCGCCTGAGGTGGCGAAAAGGGCCCTGGACATCGCCGGGTCCATGGTCCTGATCATCATCACGGCACCGTTGCTGCTGCTCTTGTCCTGCCTCGTACGGTCCACGTCGACTGGCCCGGCGCTGTTCCGGCAGGAGCGGCTCGGCCAGGGCATGACGCCGTTCACGATGCTAAAGCTCCGCACCATGTACGTCGGCAACAACGACCGGATACACCGCGAGTACGTCACCGGCATGCTCAGTGACGAGCAGGCGTCCGGATCAGCGAACGGCGGGCACTACAAGCTCGTCGCCGATCCTCGGGTCACACCGCTGGGCGCCTGGCTGCGCCGGACCAGCCTGGACGAGCTCCCGCAGCTGATCAACGTGCTGCGGGGCCAGATGTCCCTGGTCGGGCCGCGTCCCGTGCTCCGCTGGGAGGCGCAGCTGTTCGCCGAATCGTACCGGCGGCGTTTTGCGGTCAAACCCGGCATGACGGGCCTGTGGCAGGTCAGCGGGCGCAGCCGGCTCTCCATGCAAAGAGCCCTCGAGCTCGACGTCGAGTACGCACTGCGCCGCAGCTTCCTCCTTGACCTCACCATCCTGGCCCGCACGGTACCAGCCCTCTTCCGGGGCGGTGCGAGTTGACCACGGGCGGCATGGCCGGCTCCGTCCCGGAATCGCTCGCCGCCGGCGCCGACCTGACCACGCCCGAGGGTACCGTGGGCGATTCCCTGTCAGTCGCCCTCTGGACCATGGTCAGCCGGTTCACCGGAGTCCTGCGGAGCATCACGATCGCTGCCGTGCTGGGCGTGACCTACTTCGCCAACACCTACCAGTTCACCAACTCGCTGCCGAATCTGGTCTTTTACGGCCTGCTGGCCGGGTCGATGTTCTCCTCGCTCCTCGTCCCGGCCCTGGTCGGCCATATCGACTCGGGGAACCAGAAGGCGGCCGCCCGGACCGCGGGGGCGCTGTTCGGGATGGCGCTGGCCGGCATGCTGGCGATCGTCCCGGTCGTCGCGGTCGCGACCCCGTGGCTGCTCCGGCTGGCCTCGCTCGGTGCCGCCGACTCATCATCCGCGTACGCTCAGGTACACGCCGGCACCGTGCTGGTACTGCTCTTGCTGCCGCAAGTGCCGCTGTACGCGATCGTGGGCACCGCGACGGCGGTCATGACCGCTCACCGCCGCTTCGCCCTGGCGGCGGCCGCACCGGCCCTGGAGAACCTGGGGACGATCGCGGTCCTCGGGGCGGTGGCCGTGCTGTACACCCATGCCGCCGCGGAACACACGGTCCCGCTCCCGCTGCTGCTCCTGCTCGGCCTGGGCACTACCGGCGCGGTCATGCTGCACGCCAGCGTGCAATGGTGGGGCGCGAGACGGGCCGGCATCGTCCTCGTGCCCAATGCCGGCTGGCGTGATCCGCAGGTGCGTGCGACCATTCGCCAGGCCCTGCCCGCCCTCGGCCAGGCAGCGCTGTCCGCGGTCCAGATAACGGTGCTGCTGCTGGCCGCCGACCGGGTGCCGGGCGCCGTGGTGGCTTTCCAGCTGGCGATGAGCTTCTACTTCCTCCCGATCGCGCTGGCGGCGTCACCGGTTGCGCTCTCGCTGGTGCCGAGGCTGTCCAGGATGACCGCCCCGGGCCAGGCCCGGCTGTTCCGTGACACCTACGTACGCGGCCTGGCGTTCGCTTCTTTCCTTGTCGTGCCTGCGGCGGTGGCGTACGTCGTGCTCGCCGGGCCGATCGCCGGCGCGATAGGCTTCGGCGCCTTCGGCAGCGGACGCGATCTGATCGCGGCGGCGCTGCGGGGCCTGGCCCCCGCGATCATCGGCGAAACACTGTTCCTGGTCACGACGTACGCCTGCTACGCCCGCAAGGACACCACCTACCCGCTGCGCTGCATGGTCATCCAGGTGGTCGTGTGCACAGCCGGCATCGTCGCCGCGGTGCAGATGCACGGCACCGCCCTGCTCACCGGCCTGGGCCTGGCCCTATCTGCTGGCAGCGTCATTTCGGCCGCCGTTCTCGTGCGACATCTGCGGCGCCAACTGCCGCGCGGGGGCGAGCAGACGTCGCGCCCCCTCCTGCGGACCGTGCTCTGCTCGGCCATCATGGCCGGGCCGGCCTGGGCGGTTGCGGAATTCCTGTCTCGCCGCCTGACCAGCGCCCCGGGCCGCGTGGCCACGATGCTTGCGGTCAGCGCGGTGGGGGCCGGCATCTACTTCGCCGCGCAGACGGCGATGCGAGCTCCCCAGATGGAATGGCTGACCGGAGCGGTACGGGACCGCTGGAGCGGGCTGGCCGCGGACGGGCCGGGCCGGTCCCGAGTTGCCGCATGGCCCTTGCCGCGCTGGTTGACTCGCCGGCTGGCCGGGCCGCGTCTGCGGCGAGCGTGGATCGACGCCCTCCTGCTGCTCGGCATTGCCGTGGTGGCCGCGCTGGCCGACATCAAGATCAAGTACGCGGTGGCCGCGGTGATCGTGATCGGTGTCATGTGCTGGATCATGGTCAGGCCGCCGTTCGCGGCGTACCTGCTCATATTCCTCACCCCGCTCGTCGTCGGCGTAAGCGGCGGCGCGGTGGTTCCGTTGCTGCGTCCGAACGAAGCGCTTATCGTCCTGGCCGGCGCGGCCATCGGGCTGCGCTGGCTGGCCGGACTGCGCAGCGGCGACATCCGGTGGCCGCGGCTGGACCGCGTCGATGTCACCCTCATCGCGCTCGGGGTCACGAGCTCCGTGCTTCCCCTCATGATGATGCTGGTCCGGCAGCGCCCGATGACCAAGGACGATCTCTTCTACTGCATGGTGATGTGGAAGCTGCTCGCCGAGTACGTCATCGTCCGGTCGGTTATCTCAACGCGGGAGCAAGCGATGAGATGCCTGGTGCTGTCGATGGTGGCCGCGGCGATCGTGTGCGCGGTCGGGATCGTGCAGTCGCTCGGCCTGGCCGGGTTTCCCGGGCTCATCGCGAGGTACACATCCGCGTCCAGCGCGGACGGCCTGGTGTCGATCGGCCGCGGTAGTTCCCTGCTCGGGTTGCCTGCCGCGACAGCGGATCTGGCCATCCTCAACCTCGGAATCGCGATCGCGATGATCACGCGCGGCTACCCGCGCCGCCTGTGGCTGGGCGGCCTAGCGGTTCTGTACGCGCTCGGAGTCCTGGCCGCGGCGGAATTCGCGACGGTGCTCGGGCTGATCATCGCCGTCTTCGCGCTCACGGCGCTGACCCGGTCCGGCCGGCTCGCCGTGTACATGATCCCGGTCGGGTTCCTCGGCGGGGTGCTGCTCTGGCCAGTGATCCAGCTACGGCTCAGCGGCTTCCATTCCACCTCCGGTCTTCCGGTCAGCTGGCTCGATCGCGTGTACAACCTGCGGACGTTCTTCTGGCCCGTCCTGTTCTCCGACCACAACTGGATTCTGGGCGTGCGGCCTTCGCCGCGCATCGCCACCTCGAACAAAGCGGAAGGTTACATCTGGATCGAGAGCGGCTATACCTGGCTGCTGTGGGGCGGGGGGGTCCCGCTGGTCGCCAGCTACATCGCCTTCGCCGCCGCGGTGATCCAGAAGAGCTGGGGCTATGCGAAGCGTGCCGACCCGGCTGGGATCGCGGCGACCGCCGTGGCGGCGGCCATGTGCTCGCAAGTGGTGCTCATGCTGTTCGACCCGCACCTGACCTTTCGCGGTTCGGGCGACGCCCTCTTCCTGCTCCTGGCCCTCATCCGCAAACTCCCCGCGCGACGCACGCTGCCCAGCGGCGTCAGCCGTCCCCCGGCGGCGGTCACCGTCGCTCAGCCCCAGGAAGTACCCGTATGAACGCCCTGTCCCAGCACGCCGGCGGCGTGGTGCCGCGGCATCAGCTACATAGACGATTGGCGGGTCGGCAGCCATGACACTGCTACGTAAATATGGCCGGTGGCTGATTGTCGCTACGCTGGCCGGCATCATCGGGGCGTGGCTGGTCCAGGCCATCCTGCCGGTACATTACGTCTCCGCCGCCCAGGCCGACGTCGAGCCCAACCTCGCCGCCGTCGCCACCAGCGGCGTGACGCCGAACATGGTCACCGAACAGCAGGTCGCCACGTCCGGCGTGGTGCTGGCCAATGCCGGCGCCGCGCTCGGCAGCAGCCCTTCTGCTCTGCAGAAAGACGTGACAGCCGTCGTAGCGGGCACCTCGGCCACGGGGGGCACCGCCAACGTACTGTCGATCAGCTGCGCGATGCCGACCGCCGCGGCGGCGCAGCAGTGCGCCGCCGCCGTGACCACTGCCTACATCAACTACCGCAACGATGTGTCCCAGTCGCAATACACCCAGGCACATGACCCGCTAAATGTCACGCTAGTCACACCCGCCTCACTGCCCAACGGGCCGGCCGGTCCGGGCCAGAAGATCCTGCTGCCGATCGGCGCGGTTATCGGGCTGCTGCTGGGCATGGCGGCCATCTTCGCCCGCGACTACTTCGATCACCGCATACGTGACCGTGCCGACCTGGAACGATGCATGGCTGCGCCGGTGCTGGCGGTGATACCGCCGGTGCGGGGCCCGCACGACGTCTTCCTTCGCGAGCCGTACTCCCCGGCGGCTGAGGCCTACCGCTATCTCCGCGAGCACCTCAACTCGTTCATCACTCCGAGATCGCACGGCGGAGCGGTGCTGCTGGTCGCCGGGGCGCATAACGGCGAGGGGTACACCAGCGTGGCGGCCAACCTGGCCGCAGCCCTGGCCGAGTTGAAGGCGACTGTGCTCCTGGTCGACGCCGACCCGCGGCATCCGGCGCTGAGCGGGGTATTCCACACCGGCTCGAGACCGGGCTGGAACGAGGTGATCGCAGGAAGTGCCTCGCTTGACGAGGTGGCCGTCCCGGTCGAGGACGCGCCCGGGCTGAGTCTGGTGACCGCCGGTGCCGTGGCGTTCAGACCCGCGGACATCTTCCAGGATGCCCGGCTGTTCAAGGCGTTCCGGACCATGAGAACCCAGGCCGATTTCGTCGTCGTCAACGGCGCTCCGGTACTTGAGGTTTCCTACGCCATCGCACTGGTGCGGATGAGCGACATCGTGGTCGTGGTAGCAGATGCCCGGCGCACCACGCGGGAGGCGGTCCGCGCGGCCGTCCGGCAGATCAGGGCGACCGGGCCGCGGACCGTCGTCGGAGTGCTGCGCGGCGTGCCGTCACCCGAGGGCCAGCCACCGCCGCCCGACGCAGCGCCCGAACGGGAGCCGCCAGCCCCGGCAGCCAAGATCCCGGCTGTGCTGGCGGCCATGGTGCCGCCGCGTGGCCACAACGGGGGACACCATACGAAGCTCGGCATCAGTACCGAGCTCCGGCGGCCAGACATCGGCGATGACCCCGGATCACAGGACACGCGGTGGTGATAATCCCGATCAACCTGCGCCGACGTCCCGAACGCCGGCGGCGCGTCTTGATCCTCGTCCAGAATGACTCGGTTCCCCCGGACACGCGGGTCTGGCCGGAAGCACTCGCCCTGGCCGCCGGCGGTTACGAAGTACATGTCATATGCCCGCGCATGAACGGGTGTACCCTGCGGCGGGAAACCATCGGCGGCATCCGGATCTACCGTTACACGTCCGGACCCGAGGCCCGGGGCACCGCCGGCTACATCCTGGAGTACGGAATCGCGATTGCTTCCCAGCTCACCCTGGCCCTCGCGATCCGGGCCCGGCGCCGCATCGATGTCGTGCATATCTGCAACCCGCCGGATCTCCTCTTCCTCGTATCCCTGCCGCTCACCATGCTCGGCGCGCGGCTTATCTACGATCATCACGATGCCTGTCCTGAGCTGATGATGGCCAAGGGTCACCGCGCGGGCAGCTGGCAAGTGCGGTTGACCAGGGTATTCGAGCGGCTCACGTACCGCGCCTGCGACGTGTCCCTCGAAACCAACGAGAGTTTCCGCGATATTGCCATCCGCCGGGGCGGCATGCGCCCAGAAGATGTCTTCGTAGTCCGCAACGCGCCTCCAAGCACGCGCTTCGCAGCTGCCCGCGCCGACGACAGGCACCGGTACGGGCGGCCGCACATGGTCGCATACGTGGGAATGATGGCCATCCAGGATGGTCTTGACTATCTCATCGACGCGGTGCACATCATCATCGCGGAGTGGCAACGGCGGGACATCCAGTTCGTCCTCGTGGGATCTGGCCCTGAACTCGCACGCCTTCGCGACCGGGTTCGCCGAATGAACCTCGCCGATTACGTAACCTTCACCGGCTACATTGCTGACGCGACGGAGCTTGGCTCCGTGCTGGTGACGGCGGACGCCTGCGTGAGCCCGGACCCGGTCAATGCCTTGAACAATATTTCAACAATGCACAAGATCCTGGAGTACATGGCGCTCGGAAAGCCCATAGTTCAGTTCGATCTGCGGGAAGGCCGGATATCAGCAGGAAAGGCCAGCCTCTACGCCGCCGCAAATGATGTCACTGATTTCGCCAAGGCGATAATACGGCTGATCGACGATCCGCAGCTGCGTGATCAGCTGGGCAGAACGGGTCGGCAGAGAATCGCCGCCGACCTGAACTGGGATGCGCAGGTGCCCCGCTTCCTGGCCGGCTACGAACGCGCGCTGCGAACGCAACGCACGACACGTGCCGCTATCCGCGGACGCGTTGATCCCGACGGGAGGGCCATTCGGCGACCGCCGCGGCGCCGAGCCTGCATCCTCTGCCAGAACGACCACTATGACCCGTCGGAGCAGCGCGAGGCCGAGGCCTTGGCCCAAGCGGGGTTTGATGTCGAGGTGATCTGCATGCGCGATGTCGATGCCCCGCGGCGCTCAGTCGTCAACGGCGTGAAGATCACCCGTCTCCCGGTGAGCCGGCGCGGAGCCAGCATGTCCGGCAAGGCCCTTGGCTATGGCTGCTTCTTCCTGCTGGCGGCGGGCGCCCTGGCGATCCGGCACCTTCGCAGGCCGTACGCGGTCGTGCAGGTAAATTCGATGCCGGACTTCCTGGTCTTCGCGGCGCTGGTGCCGAAGCTGCTGGGCAGCAAGGTTGTCGCATACATGCAGGAACCGACCCCCGAACTGGCCACGACGGTATTCGGGCCGACGTTGCTGACCGGTGTCCTGGCCCGCATCGAGCAACGGGCGATCCGGTTTGCCGACCATACCGTGACCGTGACAG
>Ga0306920_100014829_pt1 | contig 10656 bp, 7 predicted proteins | sample flu12Cox44000170_FD_204666 | JGI IMG/M metagenome (GOLD analysis project Ga0306920, IMG submission 204666) | Lab enrichment of tropical soil microbial communities from Luquillo Experimental Forest, Puerto Rico - flux4day.12C.oxic.44.000.170 (v2)... | ecosystem: Environmental > Terrestrial >... | reverse complement strand
TTGTCCGAGAGCCGGATGCGGGAAATCTGCATGTCCGGTTCCGACGCGCTTGCATTGGAAGGCGACGGACTGTCGTTGGATGAGTTGAACAACGAGTGTAACGCAATTGATATCGATCAGGTAGCGGCTCGAGAGCAGACACTGGAGCGGGAGCTAAAGGAATTACGCGCGCGTATAATGCAGGCGGCTGAACTCCGTGCTCAGACTAGAAACGTCTTCGATGCCGTCGGCGGCGATAGCCTTGCTGCAGAAGCCGCGGCGGCTAAGCAAGCGGCCCTCACCGAGATGCGGGAAGTGGCGGAGCATTATGTGTACGTCCGCTCCGCCGCGACACTGCTCCAGTGGGCCATAGATCGGTACCGGCGGGAAAAGCAGGCTCCGCTGCTAAAGCGAGCCAGCGATATCTTCTCCATCCTTACGGGCGCTTCCTTCGGCAATCTTCAGGTTGAATTCGATGTGCACGACCACGCGCAACTGACAGGTCTTCGTCCTGATGGCGAGCTAGTCCGCGTTGGCGGCATGAGTACCGGGACGGCCGACCAACTTTATCTGGCGCTGCGCGTAGCTTCGGTCGAGGATTATCTCGAGCGTGCGAACGCACTTCCGTTCGTCGCCGACGACCTGTTCATCAATTTTGATGATGCTCGCGCGGCGGCTGGGTTTGAGATCCTTGGCCAGTTGAGCACCAAGACCCAGATTCTCTTTTTCACGCATCATCAGCACCTGGTTGAGATCGCGCAATGATGGATGCGGTGCGCTACGTCGTCACCAAGGCGATCAAGGACGCCGTGGGCGGCCGCGAGGGCGAGATCCTCGACGGGCTCAACATCCCCTGGCGCAATGGCCGCCAGCATATTTCCGGCCCCTATCCCGGCCAGGACGACCGCAACCCGAGCTGGCGGTGGGACGATCAGCGCCGGCGCGCCTATTGCACCTGCATCACGGACCGCAAATCGGACGGCGTCTTTGACATCCTCGCCAAGATGCTGGGGCTCGACTTCGAGGCCGCCAAGCTGCGAGCCGCCGAGCTGCTTGGCCGCGGTGACCTGATCAAGCTCAAGGGCGACGGCACTGGCCAGAAGGCCGACGCCGCCAGTCTCCTGGACCCGCCCCAGGCTCTGCGCGACGACAGCCTGGTGGCGCTCTACCTCGCCGCCCGGCTCGGCCTCGAGGATCCCGCTGCAGTGCCGTTGCCGACCACCAAGGCGGTCGGCTGGCAATCGCTCCCCTATTACGACCCGCCCGAAAAGAAAGGCGGCAAGTTCAAGCTCGTCGCATCGCCGCCCTGCATCGTGTTCGAGACGATCGCAGTCGACGGGCGCAGTCACGCGCACCGGATCTACTTGAATGCCGAGGGCAACGGTAAGGCCGAGCTGGGGACTCTGCCCATGGCCAAGCCCGCGACCCCAAGAAATCGGCGCGCCGGGGTGACGATCAGCCCTCGACCGCCGGCTGCTGCGTCGTCTGGGGCGACGTCCACACTGCACCGCACGAGATCGTCGCCGAGGGCATCGAAACCGCCACCGCGATCGCCTACGCGTTCGCCGAGGAGATCGCCAAAGGCGAGGTCGTAGTGCTGTCGGGGATCACCGCCGGCGGCATCGAGGCGCTGGTGCCGTGGCCGGCGGCCAGGACGGTGACGATCGCCGCCGACCGCGACGAGGCCAAGCACGGCCTCGGCTTCAAGCGCGGCGAGAAGGCGGCGCGTCGCCTTGCGCTCGTCCGGGCCCAGCTCGAGGAGCAGCCACAGCTCATCCCACAATTGGCATTGCCCGGTGCGCCCGGCACCAAGTGCGACTTCCTCAACCTGCTCTTGGACAAAGGTGTTGCTGAACTACGCGCCACGGTGCTCGGCGCCGAGCCGATCGTGCCGACCGCCAAGGAGATCGATGATCATTGGGTCCTCGAAGCGATCACCGCGGCCTATCCGCCACCGTATTCGACTGCCGGGCAATTCAGTTGCCGTACAGTCAAAATCTATCAGAGAGGTCTTCGATGAAGCAGGAAGTCTGGCTACACAAGCATGTGGGCTTTCGCAAGGACGAGGACACTGGCGAGCGGACAGAGATCTGGGTCCCGGTCTGCTCACCTTTCACAGTGACGGCGCTATTGAAGACCGTCGACGCCGACGATGCCCACGGGCTGCGCATCAAACTGCGGGACATGAACGGCGAGCCGCGCTTTCTCGACATCGACCGCGGCGATCTGGCCCGCTTGGGTGCCGCCGAGATCCGCGCCCGGTTGCTGCGCGCCGGCATGCAGATCGCCAATGGCGGCGAGGCCACCGTCATCGAAATTCTCAAGGCGCACAAACCGGACCTCATCATCACGGTTAGTATCGCGCCCGGGCTGGCACCGGCTCGGACAGGAGCTGATTTTCATTACACCCGAGGGCCAAGCAAGCCCGCTGCAGGCAACCGAGATCGAACTGACCCCTGAGGTGAGGCTGCCGCCATCGGTCGGCCTCGCCGGTACTTTTGATGGTTGGCAGGCCGCGATACAGGCAGCTGTTACCCATCGCCCTGGCCAAATAGAAGGCGAGTAGGTGTGTTCTTGCGTAACACACGACGCGTGACAGTTAAGTTGAGACGCGACAGCTCGCCCCGAAGAGTTCCACGCTACATGAAAAAAACGGTTTACTTGCCGCACGCGGTTGCGCCTCGCCCCCACCGGTGAGGTTGTGTCTGCGAAAACTTACCACCAAAGTAGCGATTTCTGGTCCGCCTGTCAGACGAATGTATCCGCCCGGAGTTTCACACGCTGTCTTGATCGCCCGTCGAAGATTGTCAAATTGTTCTTTTGGGATATTGGACAGACCATGCTTCTGTGCGAGTGTTAGCTGAAAATGAGTTTGCAGCACCTCGACGAAATTATTTACCAAAAGAGGCTTCCCGACCGGGTCGTTCATGATTATTTTCATAAATGAGTTAACATTATCAACTGTAAACGAGAGCATATCTACCTCTCTGTTTTGCAGAGCGTTGCGCGCAGGCGCGCGGAGCCCCGGTGTAGCGCAGCCAAAAGAGGCACCTGGCCGGACGGGATCGAAGTGACGGCGCTAGATTTCGATGATGATCTGGGCCTCGAGCAGTGTAAATTGGAATTCGCCAGATGCTTGCCCTGATGGCGGCACCGGGACAATACGTGCGACTACGTATACGGCGATATTCGCCAGATTTATGAGTTGCACACGCGATCGTCCGCTGCACGGGTGTTCTGCTGACCCTCCGCAATGACCGGTTGCCGTGGTACTGGAACTTGTTACTGTGCGTCCGCCGAGCTGCACCGTCGGCCGTCGCATCTGACCACAGCCTCCGTCATGCTGGCGCGGGCGGCGCCCGCAGCCGGGCGATCAGCGCCAGGATTTCGTCAAACATCTGACGCGACACCGCGACCTCGGCCATCTGGAAACTGACGTACCGCCCATGGCTGACAACCTTGGCGCCGATCTTGATCAACTTTTCACGCAAGCTGGTCAGCGACCACGGCTCCGCCGCTTTGGGCATCGCCAGCGTACGCATGAAGTTACCGAGATTGTAGGCCAATGCGTGGAGCTGGAGGCGGACCGCGTTGGCGGCGAAGGTCCGGCACGACAGCCGCGTCCACTTGATTGCACCCTTGCCTTCCTTGATCCATTGCTCCGCTGTGCCGCGCTGGTTGTAGAAGGCGACAACGCGCTCGGCCGGACGAGCCAGGTTGGTGACGATAAAGCCGACGCGCGGGTACAGCTCGCCCGGATGCCACTCGACCTTGGCGACAACACGCCTTGGCTTCCTCCAGCTCTGCGCCTGATAACTGAAGCTGGCGAAGTAGCGGCGCAGGTCATGCGCCGGCCGCCCAACAGGGCGCTTGAGCAGGTATCCGATCTTGCTCTGCAAGATGCTGTTGGCCGGCAGGCGGATTGCATAACCCATGCCCTCGGATTCGAGGAACTCGTAGATCTCGGGGTTGGCGAAGGCCGCATCGCCTCGGAAATACAGCCGCTTCACGATGCCGCGGTAGCGGGCGATGACTGGCTCCAGCACTACACGCCAACCATCAGCGCTATGGACGTTACCGGGTCGCAAAGCGCACCGCTCAACATCGCCGAGCTGGTTGAACACGAACAGTGGGTGATAGCAGGTACAGCCGAAATGGCCGTTATAGGCGCTCCCTTCCTGGTCGCCGTAGGTCGGGCTCTCGCTCGAATCCATGTCGAGCACGATCACTTTTGGCGGTCGCAGTCGGTGCACCTTGTCGATCCACTGGCCGGGCAGATCGGCGAGTGCGATGAGGTTCTCTGGCCGGCTCAGCCACTTCGTCTCGAAGCGGCCCATCTGGCTGGTCGAGGCGGCAGAGCTGGCAATCGCCTGGTGGCCGACCACCCAACGCATCGCCGGATCGCGGCATAGCCGTTCGGCGTCGTTCACGTCCTCGTAGCCGGCCAGCCGCCCGAACACCGATTGGCGCAAAAGGCCCGCCAGCCGATGGCGACCGTTCTTGCCGGTGCGCACATCAGCCAGCGTATCGGCCCCCCCGTGTCGGTCAGGCGCAGCGTGTCATCCAGCTCGCGGTAAGCCAGCAGTCCGGCGTCAGAGGTAATTGAGGAGCGCGAAATTGCAGCAATAGACGACGATCGAAATCGAGCCGCGGTGAATTGAACCTGCACCCGTTCCCTGACGCACCCGCAATATCACCATGCCCTTTCCTCGATAATTACCCGACATCTTCTTTGATTTTACCATACGATCCGCAGAATATGCTAAATATTACGTCATTTACATATCTATCATCTGAGTAGACACCCTTAGCTATCCAGACATAAATCCGTGTTTACTCTTCCCTCTGATTTTATACTTTGATCGCTTCCTCACCGGGGTCCGCCCGCTTCTGCCGCAACGAAGGCCCGTGGGGAGCGCTCGCCGGCCAGCCCGATATCTCGTTCCTCAACAAGACGCGCCCCCGGCGTGGGGCAGTTGGCAGAAAATGCGGGTCGAGAGCTGAGCGAACTGATCGCCGATGGTGCCCACTTCGTCAAGACTGCTCCGGGGTGGAAATCGGTTGTTCCCGACCTGGGTGAGCGACGACCCCTCTGCCCAAATGTGAAGTTCGAGTCGCGGCGCCGAACTCACAAGAACAAATACGTTATTGGTTAGGCGATAGGGCATCTAATAACGCGTGTGCGACAGGGCGAACATCACCAGCGAATACGTCGAGTCCAAATTCAGGTAGCGAGATATGATCGTTCTGCTTGGCAAATTCCTCCTCACACCACTGCCGCAATTCGTCGTCCATTTGGTTCACCAAAGCTAATAGTTTGGGAAGGCTGGCCTTCTCGCTTCCACTGTTGGTCGATTTCACCCGTTGATTAAGAGCCGACGCCAGCCCGTCCTCAATTTTGATCCGCTCGACGATCGGCTCAATACTATAAGGCAGAAAATTCCACGGATCGCCGGTGCAGTTTTTAAGGAAGTGGCTCAAAAACTGGAGGAACTCATCCCGTGATCCGACCGTACTCGCCAAGTAGGCCGCATCTGGCCATACATAACGCGTCTTTTGCCCATCGGTAGCGCGAAGTCCATTAAATTCTTTCAAAAGAGTTGGACTATCTCTCCACGCGATCGAAAGTCCGACAATGGCGGTAGACGGTCGAGAGGTGACGTGCTTTTCGAGCTCCTCGCGTATTGCCGTTTCGCCAGCGAACTGTCTTCCCAATATGCGGCCGACAATAAGCTCGCGCTGACGACGATTGAAGGGTAAGGCATTGACGTCTTCCGGCGCTTCAGTTAGGCAACGCAGACAAGTTTCCCGCAGCAAATGCGATTTCGGCGCCTCTCGTGCAAGCGCTTCTATCGCCCGGCTCGAAGGCACCTTTGCTTCGCGCGAACAGTAAGTGAGAAAATCAGTCCGTAGAGACGATGACTCACCTATATACGGAGCCAAACGGTCCCAGCACCACCATTCATTGGCATGCCTACTGAGGCGTTCGAAAAGGTCCGGCCCCAGCGCCGCTGTCAGCCTATCCCAATGTTTGGCGATATAGGAGAGGATCTGGTGGTTGTTATCGAGTGTGAAAACATCGAGGTTAATTTTCTTTTCCGCCTGCCAGTCGTCGGTCAAGTCGCGGAACGTCGAAACATCATCAAGGGCAATAAAGCCCGCGAAAGCGGCTTGTCGGATCATGTCCATCCAAGGTCCAATCGCTGTGGCTTGCTTTTTGAGCTGGACGATAGCCACTGATCGGGCTTTCTCGTCGGCCGCGATTGCCTCGTAATAAGCTATTGCGGACGCTGTCCGAACTGCTGGATTTGACTCGATCTGGTATTGAAGCAGGCGATCCGCGAGCGTGCTATCATCCGCTGCGCGGCGCCCCAGCGAAGACACCAGCACACTACGAAGCGACGACGGGAGACTCGAAAGAAAGCGTGAAATGATGGTGCGGATTTCGTCATCGCCCGCATAAGTCTGGATAAGGACTTCCCAAGGCGCGTCCAATTCCTTGATCCGCTGGAGCGCAATTGCTCTGACGGCCGGGTGGGCGCCAAATCCCGAAATCAGGTTATCTGTCGCATCGAACACGCCTCGTTTGGAAAAATCGTGTTTGAGAATGACCTCCATGACCTCCGCATCCTCGGGAGGCGTACCAAGGCGGGCAAAGCCGGTAGTCAGGAAATCCAGCCGCTCGACATTTTCCAGGCGCGCGATGTCCAGAAGCTTCGCTCGGCAAGCTGTCTTGTCCAGGATGATCTGGGGCAGATGATGAGCGAGATATTGCACTCTGCTTGCGGGCCGTTCGGCGGCCGATAAAAGTGCGGCCGAAGCGTCCGTATCCCTCATGCCCCATCCGGCAAGGAGGCCATAGACCGGCCAGAAGGCCCAATTGTCGTCCGACGCCAGCATCTCAATAAGGCGCTGCTTCGCGTGATCGGACCCGCTCATCACCGCGAGATGGGCTATATCGTTGTGAATGTGGGGGTTCATACGGTCCAGCCGGTAGTCCAGGGCCGCGCGCACCCCTGGGCCGTATGATCCCCGCGTGTAGCCTGGTCCGAAAGCCGCCGAGAAGAAGTGCTCGTCGTTACGGATGAGCAGCGCGACTTTGGTATCCAAGTCTGAATTGGTCTGGGAAAAATGGAGGAGGTAGCGTTTGGCGATTTCGCGGTTGATGCCGGCTCGCGGGCCGTGCTCTTGGGCTGCGGAGAGGTAGTCCGCGATTAATTTAGGATTATTGGGCCAGCCGGCCATCAAGGTCTGCATCAGCATGGGATGCGCGGAAAGTGCCCGGCCTTCCGTCTCCGCCATCCCCAAGACTTCATCAAGATCGTCGCCGTCCTGCAAGCACGCCTTGATCCGCCCGCGAATGCCCACAAGACGAAGATGCGGGTGGGCAGATCGACGCGCCGCGGCGATCAGGTCTTTGAGGCGTTCATAGTCCCACCAGCCTTGCATGAGCGCTTCCATCGCCGCGCAGAGCGTTTCTGCATCTGCGACCGTGTGACACAGCGCGTACAGGCGATCACCGACCGTCGCGTCGGCGGCAAAAAACTCGGCAATGGTTGCGCCGGCAGCATGTTTGTTTTCTTGGCTATCGTTGAACAGCCCCAACCATAGCAATTCCCGGGCTGTATCTTTCGGCCAGTGTTTCAGCGCCGGGTAAATGCGCTCCCGGAAGGTCAGCGGATCAGGAAACCATTCGTGCGGTTTGTCACGCACAGATTCACGGGAGCGGCTGCTTGCGGCCGCTTCTAGGATGAGCCGCAGGAGGCTCTCTCTGTGGGGAAACCAGGTCTCGCTCGTCACGAGGCGGAAAAAGCCGGGCGTCAGCTCAGCCGCAAGGCGCGGACTGCACTGGAAATCGCCGAACACTACCTCTGCCACCAAGGCTTGCCGCACCACATCCGCGGCGGCGGCAAGCTCGGACGACACCATGCGGCGCAGCAGCAAATCGATGTCGGAAGACCGGGTCAGGGTGTGGAGCATCGCCAGGATGCTGGTCGTCCATCGCGGGTTTCCGGCATTGCGTGCGACGAACTCTTCCTGGTCCTCAAGCTTCCAGCCCGCCAAATGAAGCCCCGCGAGCATTTCCTCGAATACGGCGTGAACAAAGCCAAGTTCCTCCGGCGCCTTCTCGACAACGAGTCCGGCCGTGTCCGCGTCTACACTCAGCAGCTCTTTGGCGCCCGCGATGGCGTCACGGGGAGGCAAGCCTGCACCATCCAAGCTCTGAAGATAGTCGACGATGATCGTCCTGGCTTCACTGAACGGGCAACCCGCATCGAAACCCAACCGCCGCTTTTGATAGGCCAAGTGGGTCAGGGTTTGCCTCCGCAACGACGCATCGGCCAAAACGGCGAAGCGGGGCGCGCGATCCAATGCCGCTTGCGCTCTGCGGCTCGGATGAATCTCCAGCAACAGCTGGATTAGTTCCTCATATGCCTGGAAGCGGCTTCGCGGCAGGGCGACCTCCCTGACATACAGGGAGATCAGCCCGGAAAGTAGAAGAGGAACGCCGGATAGCGTCAGCAATGACCCGCTTTGTCCAAGGTCCGCGAAAAAGTTGCCGACCTGCGTCTTGACCTGTTGGTCCCGGACGGCAGCAGTCTGCTCGTCGGCGGATTGGTCCCAGCGGTGCAGGTGACCCAACCAGATCGTGGTTAGCGCTCGTTGTTGGTTATCGGAAAGCGCTGCAAGCCGTGCTTGCCGCCATAGGGGATCGAGCGCGCCCAACCGTGCGAGACCGCCTGGGCGGCCCGTCAAGATCGCAGGGATCGAGTTCGTCTTGATGTAGGTGTTGAGAAGCAACAAGGTGGAACGCGCTGCGATCTCGTTCGACCATTCATCCAGGCCGTCTACCAGTAGGAGCGCTTTTTCCTCCTTCAGACCCCGCAGGATCAGCGCGAGCAACTGGTCGGAAATGTCGAATTTGCGAAGCCAAATCTCGACCGCGCTTGGCAGCGAGATGTTGGTCTCGCCCTTTTCAACGATCCGCACCCAAAACGCGAAGGGCATAACAATTGGTATGCAGTCTGCCCAGCGCTGCGCGACTGCCGGAAAGCGGCTGCCATCTTCCAGCAGATCCAGCGCAAAGACCCGCAGTGTCGTGCTTTTTCCAAAACCGGCATCACCGGCAATGACCGCGTGGTCGCCTCCCGCCACCCATGTCGATACGCGTCGCCGCAGTAGCTCGCGCGATGGCAGCGGACGGCTCTGGACGTAGTTGGTCTCGACAAGGTCGCTCGCCGCTGCTGATGACGGTTCGGTGCGTTGACTAGGCCTGCCCTCCATTGTACTCGCGTCAGTAATTTCGATGTCGGGCTCGACAAAGCGGTCGAGGATGGAGAGGAGCCCACTACCGTTGGAATGTCCGGCCGTTGCGACCAGTATCCCCGGATCGAGCCCGCTGAAGCTGCTCGCATAGAGTTTCCGTAGCTCGGCTCTGAGGATGGCGATATCGGCGGCATCCAAGGAGTCCGCTGAATGCGCGCTGTCGCTGTCCAGACAGAAGTCGGGTACCCACTCCCGGCCGAAGAAATCTCTGACGAGCCTGCTTTTGTCCTTCAGCTCGGTGGAAAGCTCGGTCTGTCCCAGCACGGTCAGTGTAAGATTGTTGCCAAGCAGCCGGCGTGTCTGCGCCTCGATTTCGTTCTGCAGCTTGGTGTCCTGTATAGAGGCGGAGGAGCAAATAACGAATTCTTCGCTTTTTGCTGCCCACGTGCCGTTCTCGAACTCTGCGATGGCGGCCTTCAGCAGTGCGGGTGTGAGATGCTTGTGTCGTTTCGACTGCCAACAGGAATAGCGCTTCGCATCGGGTCGGCGCGAATAGATATCGATGCCGTACTGCTTCTGTCCCCGCGAGCCGTAAAGCGCGGCCCATTGCTCGACATCGCCCCGGGTTTTCACCAGGCGATAGCACAGGCGCTCGAAATTCTCCCATTCAAGTTCCTGGAAAGGCAACAGCTGCAGTTGCGTTCTGGTCGGAGGGCGGTTTAGCCCACTCGTGGCCGGCAACGTCAACCAAGACGGATTTTCAATTCGCTTAATCGAGCGCGTAGCGACCACAATGGTTACTCTGAAAGATGGACATTCCGCTAGAACGTTCCCTTAGTAGAACAGGCGATGATCGAGGTTCCTCCCTGCCTATATGGCATCGCGTTTGGAAACTATCCATATCTAGGTGGCATGGTGCGTAATGACGCCCTCTGCCTCGGTTCGCCTGTCCGGCAAGAAGTGCGGGTCCGCCGTTTGGGCCCGCGCGACGAACAGCGCCACCGCGCCTTGCGACGGCATCCCGCTCGCCCATTGGGTTGGCGGCAGCTCGTGCCTCGACGCTCAGAGTGCAGGAACTCGCTTCTCGGCTCGCCGACCGATCGTCCTCCGGGAGACCTCTAGCCTCGCCAAGAGCCAAAAAGACTCGCAAGGGTGATCGAGGCTGGTTCTGTCGACTTGGCTGGGTAAGAGTTGCAAATTCTTGCCGTCGGCGGACCATCATTAGCGCTGCTCGAAGGCTTCCACCGTCGCTGCTGCGATGCGTGCGGCAAGCGGTATCTCGGCAAGGGGCCGTTGGCCAACCAGGTCGCGCGCCACGAGCGCAAAATCACACCAGGTGTCATCCCCTTCGGCGGCACCCTCCTTCAAGGTTGCTGCCATCCAGGCGCAGCGTTCGGCCCAAAATTTCCG
>Ga0306920_100014828_pt1 | contig 10657 bp, 11 predicted proteins | sample flu12Cox44000170_FD_204666 | JGI IMG/M metagenome (GOLD analysis project Ga0306920, IMG submission 204666) | Lab enrichment of tropical soil microbial communities from Luquillo Experimental Forest, Puerto Rico - flux4day.12C.oxic.44.000.170 (v2)... | ecosystem: Environmental > Terrestrial >... | reverse complement strand
TCATCGCAAGAGCCTGGGTCACCACCAGCGTGCGGTGCCGGTCCCATCGATCGACCCAGACGCCCGCCACCGGTCCCAGAAAAAACATTGGGATCTGTCCGGCAAAACTAACAATCCCCAGCAGCGCGGCCGAGCCGGTGAGCCGGTAGACCAGCCAGCTTGTCGCAATCCGCGTCATCCAAGTGCCGATGAGCGAGATGCTCTGGCCGATGAAGAACAGGCGGTAATTCCGGGACCCCAGGGCGCGGACCGCGAACGCGAAATTCGCCACCATCTTATTGTCGACAAAGAAGACTCTGGCTTCCAAATCAGGTCGGTGATGTACCAAGGGCTCCCCGACGAAGGGTGCCGCGCGGTTTTGCTCTCTTGCCGGACTAGTGGCTCGCCAGTGTGATCTAACGGGCTACTGGGTGTCGTCGATCGGCGGGCGGTTCCGCGTGTCACCGCAGAAGGGCGACATCCCTTATTTCGCTCTTAATGCCGCCCGTCCGCCACGCCGCCAATTTATGGGATCCGGCCAAGGACGAAGCGGGCGGCAACGCCTGCAGGGCCTATGGCGCCGTAAGTGTCATCGAAAGGCCTAGGCGCCTCGACATCAGTTGGGAAAACGACGGGGATGCCGGAACCCCAAACCCGGTTGCTCGACTTCGGTCCCGCGCCTAAGGTTAAGGCTAAGCAGCGCAGCGCACCCTCCTGGCAGGGAGACTCGTCGGCCGAATGGCAATTCTCCAGGTGCGCCGTGCTCGATCTCGGCGGCCTCGGCTTCCTCGCCGGGGGGGCCCGATCCCGGCGCGCCTCCGAAGGGAACGCTCAAGGTCGTGACCACCAACATGCTGCCCGGCTACCTCCGCAAGGACGGGGCTCCTTACAGCGGAAACGCAGTGCTAACCGAATACTTCAACCGCCTCGCCGGCCGAGAAGGTGATGTGTACTTACTCGTGACCGCGGTCGTCGACGACCCGGCGTATCTCACGCAAACCCTCCGCGGGCGGCTACACCTTCAAAGTGCTGCCGGACTTGGACGGGCTGGGCCCGACGCCGTGCTGGACGCGGTGACGCGAAAAGCTTTGTCAACCGGTCCTAGCGCTCGCCGCCGTACATGTGCCGCACGTCGCGGTTATTCTCCTGGCACATGTACTCGTACATTTCCTCACCGGGCGACCACCGGATCATCCAGCCCCCCGACCACGGCTTGGTATACGCTCCCCGGTCGTCGATGGTAGCTTCGTACTTCAAGTCATCGAAATCCACGCGCGTGAAGCGCTCGGTAAGGTGAAGGTATTCGGTATGGGGGATGCCTTCGCGAGTGAGCCAGAATCGTTCATTAAATCCGACCGTATCCACCACCAGCGTTTCTCCGTCCCAGTGGCCCACCGAGTGGCCGAAGTATGACGGGTCGAGATCGGTGGGATGGGGCCGCCCGTCCATGTAGAAGACGCGTTCGGTGTGCGGGCCCCCCACCTCGATCATGTAAATCAGTTTCGCCTCCGGCAGGTCGATCAGTTCAAACCCGTAGGGAGTATGGAAGAGCCGTGGACCACCCGACGGTTTGCAGCGCACGTGCGGATCGTCCGCCGTGAGGCGCTCTTGGCGGAGGTTATAGAGCGCCCGCGCCCAATCCTGAAAAGGAACGTCGGTGACTTTCAAATTGGTGGGGAGATTCTGCCCCGGGTTGTCGAGACCGCGTGCGTTGGTCGCGATCGTTGTGCCGGCCATACCGCTCCAGACACCTTTCTCGCCGGCGAGCGGGCCGAGGTTGACGCGGCCGTCCGGCCAGTGAGGGGTCGGGGGCGACACCCGGCGTGGTGCTCGGGCCCGGCCGGGGCCCCCGCCGATTCCCGCATTGGGAGGCGCTGGGAATTGGGCCCGTAGAGGCCACGCTAACCCGCACACCAGCAACCCTGCCGCGGCGGATGCCGCCACCGCAATCCCTCGACCGTGTCGCACTCGAATCCTCCTCAGCATTGCTGGGGCACCCTCAGCTATGGCTCGTTCCCCGCGGGCGGTTGCGACTCGCTCGACGCCGCGCCAAGTTTCTTACCCGTGCTGGCCAGGGTCACCGACCGCGCGTTGGCCTGTTTGGCGCCGTCCTTCGCCATGGTTCCCGCGACGATCACTACGTCACCGACATGCATTGTGTTCCTCGTCCAGCCGCTCCGCTGGAGCCCGTTCGGCGGCCCCATCTCGAGCGCCCAGTTGGTAATCGCGCCGCTGTCGTCTGTCACGTCGAGGTAGAAGTACACATGAGGATTGGTCCAGTCGACCTTCGTCACGGTGCCCTTCAGCGTCACCGGCTTCTTGCTGTCGTACTCGGCCGCGAACGAGTGGTGCGCCAGCGCCGGCGTCACCGGCGCAAAGATGAGACCCAAAACCGTTAAACCCAGAGTGGGCGTCGTCATCAGCGATCCCCTTGTTGGCGTTTTTTTTTAAATCTGCCGGCTAACGTTAGGGGCCGTTGCCTTGCGGGTTGTTTTCACTCGATCCGGCACCGAGCTTCTTCCCCGTAGTGGCCATGGTCACCGACCGGGCGTTGGCCTGGTTGCTGCCGTCTTTGGCCAGTGTTCCTTCGACGATCACTTCGTCTCCCACCTTCATCATGGTGCGGGTCCAACCAGCGCGCTGGAGCAGCTGGGGCGGCCCCATTTCGAGAGCCCAGTTGGTGGTCTTCCCGCCGGCGTCGGTCACGTCCAGATAGAAGTACACGTGCGGATTCATCCAATCGACCTTGGTGACGATGCCTTTGAGCGTCACCGGCTTCTTGCTGTCGTATTCGGCGGCGAAGGAGTGGTGCGCCATGAGCGGCAGGACCGCCATCAGCAAACCGAACCCCGCAGCTACCAAAAGCGCGGCCCTATGCCTCATCGTCGGGTCTCCTATTGGTATAGAGTCTAATCGAATGCGCCGCCATTTCCAAGCGCCCTACTGCTTGCCCACCATATGCGGTTCGTCGCGAGGGTTGTCCTGGCAAAAGTACTGTTCGAGGTCCTGGTTCGGAACCCATTCGAGCGTCCAACTGCTCGTCCAGGCGCGCGTGTAGGCGCCCGAGTCATCCACCGTCACCCCGTATCTCAAGGTGTTGAAGTCGGGCCGCGAGAAGCGCTCGGTCAGTTTCAGGTTTTCCGTGTGGGGAAGGCCGCCATTAGAAAACCAGAATCGTTCATTGAAACCGACCGAAGTCACCACCAGCGTGTCACCCTCCCATTTGCCATCCGAGTAGCCGAAGTAGGTGGGACTGACATCCTCACTTGTCGGAAGCGGCCGCCCGTCCAAATAGATGAGGCGCCAGTTGTGGTTCCCGCCTCCGGACATGATGAAGACGCGCTGGCGGTCGGGCTGCTCCAGGACTTTCACGCCGTGCGGCACCTGGAACATTCGCGGCCCGCCCGGCGGCAAGCAGCTGACCATGGGGTCATCCTTGAGGAGCGTGCGCTGGCGGTATTCATACAAACCTTTCGCCCAGCTCTGGAAGGGAGCCACCTTGCCGGCATCGCCGAGATTGGCCAAAAGCCCGTTGGCGTTCATGCCGATCTCTCCGGCCGTCGTTTCGACTAGGCTGCCGGCGCTGGGGTTCGCCCAATACCCGGTCTCGCCGGGCGCCGCTCCCAGCCTGGGATGGCCATCCGGCCACCTCGGCGCCGGTTTCGACGCTCCGACGGGCCGAGGCGCCGACCGCAGAGCTCCGCTGGTCGGTGCCGACAAGCGCTTTCCGCTCGCCACTATCACCGTTTTGGCTTGCGCTAATTTCGTTCCGTCTCGCGCCAGATTGCCTTCCACCGTAACTAGATCGCCCACCTGGAGCGACTCCCGGCTCCAGCCGCTATTCTTCAACTCAGAGGGGCTGGCCAGTTCCAGAGCCCAGTTGGCGATACTGCCCCGCGCGTCTTGGACGTCAACAAAGAAGTAAACGTGAGGATTGTTCCATTCGAACTTCGTTACGGTTCCCTTCAGCGTCACTGGTCTTTGGTCGTCGAACTCCGCCGCCAATTCGTGGTGGGCCCATACCGGCATTGCCGCAAGGCCCACCCATAAGGCCAATATCAGGCGGGGCGCGCACCCTCTCATTGACTATTCCTCTTTCTCCGGGCCGAAGTTTGTTGCCAGGTAATCGACGAGCAGGGAAAACTCTTCATCCGTAACCGGGGGACCTTCGAAAATCATACCCTTGATGAGATCCCGCCACTGCTGTTTCGTCAAATGCTGGTCGCGTGCCCTCCCCAGGCTGTGGCAGTAGCTGCAGACGTCTTCGAAGAGTTCTTGCGCCCGGTCTTTCGGGCCGAAATTCTTCACCAGGTAGTCGACGAGGTCGTCGGTCTGCTTCTTGGTGAGAGAAGCTCCGAGATCGACCATCTCTTGTATATTGTCCTGCCACTGTTGCCGTGTCCAGTTTTTGTCGGTGACGAGATCGAGAGCGTGGCACGACGTGCACGCCGATTCGAGAATTTTCTTACCTTCGCCCTCGGGCAGCGGGACGGGGTCCGCGGCGACGATGCCTGCCAGGAGCCAAACGGTCATCGCCAGTATCGCTCGACTTGGTCTCGACATCGGATCTAGTCCCGGGTGAGCTTGAATTCGTTTTTAGTGGCACCCTCGGTCCAGGTGCCGGTAATCGTCCGGTTGTAGGAACCCAGGTTCGCGATCCTTCCGTCGATGACGATGTGCGCGGGGTTTCCGGATGCATCCTTGCCGTCCGCCTCGAAGTGCACGGTCCAGTTTTCGGGATCAAGCTTCGCCACCTTCAGGGGAACAGCATTCGGGCCGGGATTGATGGTACCGACGATATTCTTGGAATCCCATTTCATGTAGAGCAGCACGGGATGCTGCGGGCCGCCATTCGGGCCCCAGCTGCCATGCCAGGAGCCGGTCAGGGGATGTCCCTCCTGCGCGAGAACCGGCGCGGCTAGTATCGCGACAGCCAGCAGGCAACCGGGCAGGACAGACTTGCCAGGCATACTTGTTCCTCCCCTCCGCGATCATACCTCGATTGCTCGAACCAAAAGTAGACGCCCGTTGGTGCTGAAGATGTTACAGTCGAATTTGTGTTTCGGCGCGTAATCTGGATCGTGCTCGACAGCGTGGGCATCGGTGCGATGCCCGATGCCGCCGACTACGGCGACCAGGCGAGCGACACGCTGGGCAACATCGCTCGGCTTCGCGGCTTGAAGCTGCCGAACCTGGCGCGGCTCGGCCTGGGCAACATCAAGCCGCTCACCGGCATCCCTCCTGCGGCGCGGCCGGACGGGGCATTCGGACGCTGCACGCTGGCGTCTCCCGGCAAGGATACGACGACCGGCCACTGGGAAATGGTCGGCATTCATCTCACCCACCCGTTCCCGCTCTACCCCCACGGATTTCCGGCTGAGATTCTCACTGAGTTCGAGCGGCGCATCGGGCGGCACTCCATCGGCAACAAAGCCGCTTCCGGCACCGAGATCATCGAGGAACTGGGAGAGGAGCACATCGCCAGCGGCTCTCCCATCGTCTATACCTCGGCCGACAGCGTCTTTCAGGTGGCCGCGCACGAACAGGTAATCCCTCTTCCGGAGCTCTACCGGATCTGTCAAACGGCCCGGGAGATTTTGCGCGGACCCCACGAGGTGGGGCGCGTCATTGCGCGGCCGTTCGTTGGCACTCCGGGAAATTTCACCCGGACGCCCAACCGGCACGACTACGCGGTGCCGCCGCCTGTGGGGATGCTGCTCGATCAATTGGAAAACCGCAACGTCACCGTGCACGCGATTGGCAAGATTTCCGACGTGTTTCTGGGGCGGGGCATCCGGCGGTCCGACCACACCAAGAACAATTCCGACGGCATGACGAAGACGCTTCACGCGCTCGAGGAGACGACGGAGGGCCTGATCTTCGTCAACCTGGTCGACTTCGACCAGCAGTACGGGCACCGCAACGACGTCGAAGGCTACGGCGCCGCGCTCGAACAATTCGATGCCTGGGTTCCCGAACTCGGGCGATTGCTCGGCCCCGAAGACCTCGCCATTTTCACCGCCGACCACGGTTGCGACCCGACCACTGCCTCCACCGATCACAGCCGCGAGTACGTGCCGCTCGTGGTGCATGGGCCCAAGGTCCGCGCCGGCGTCAACCTGGGCTTGCGTACCACCCTTTCCGATATCGGCCAAACCGTGGCCGCTAACTTCGGAGCGCACCTCGTCAAAGGCGTCAGCTTTTTGCCGGAGATCGTATGAGAAGGCCAGTGATGGCTGGCAATTGGAAGATGTACAAAACCCCTGCCGAAACCACGGCGTTTTTCGAAGAGTTCCGGCCGCTGGCTGCCAATGCCATGCACTGCGAGGTCGTGATCTGCCCGTCGTTCACGAATCTGACGGCAGCCGTCGAAGCCGCTCGTGGCACCCGGATCCGAGTGGGCGCGCAGAATATCGGGTGGGCCAAGCAAGGCGCCTTCACCGGCGAAGTCTCGGGGCCGATGATCCAGGCCACCGGCGCGACTCACGTACTCATCGGCCACAGCGAGCGCCGCCATTATTTCGGCGAGACCGATGAGACCGTTCTCAAGCGCACCCAGGCGGCCCTCGAATTCGGCCTGACGCCGATCGTGTGCGTGGGCGAACGGCTTGAAGAGCGCGAAGCTGGACGCGCCGAAGCGGCGCTGGTCGGCCAGTTTCAAAAAGGTATCGCCGGTCTCAACGAGCAGCAGGTCGCCCGCATCGTCGTCGCCTACGAACCCGTTTGGGCCATCGGTACGGGAAAGACCGCCACACCAGAGATCGCCGCCGACGCTCACCGCGTGATCCGCGCCCAGGCGCGCGGCAAGTTTGGTAAGACTGCCGGCGACGCCCTACGCATCTTGTACGGCGGCAGCGTGACGCCGGACAACGTGAAATCGCTGATGGCGCAGCCCGAAATCGACGGCGTCTTGGTGGGCGGTGCCAGCCTTGACCCGGCCGGCTTCGCCTCCATCGTCAATTTTTAGGCACCACCAGGTCTCGGGATAGGGCGGACGGGCGAGGGCAGCCGTGCGTGCCGAGCCACCGAGCGGGAGCCCCAGGCTTACGCTTGTCCGAACAGGCGGTTAAAAAACTCGTGGGTTCGTTGGCGGATCTCGCGCAGCGTGATGTCCAGGCGCTCCTGGTGTAGGTGCTCCGGAGTCCAGCGCCGCACGAGGCTGGTGAGCACTTCGAATTGCGACTGGGCGGTAGGCAGGCTGCCCACGGCGTGGCCAGCCACCATGCGCTGGCCATGATCGATGGCCCGGTAAAAAGTGGCCGAATCGCGCAGGAAGTCGGCGTCTTCGCGGTCGAGATGGCCCATCTTCTCGATCACGTCGATGCGTTGGGGCGTGTTCAGCACGCGATAGAAAATGCCCGCGCCTTTGAGTCGCAGGTACATCAGTGCAAAGTCGATATCGTAATAGCCACCCACTCCCGCTTTGAGCGGATTGCGCGGGCCTTGCTCGCGCTCGAGCCGCGCACGCATCTCGACAAGTTGTTTGCGCGAGCGCATGCTCTGGCCGTAGCGGCGCCAGTCGACGTCCTGAAGTTCGTGTAGGAACTCGGTGGCGCGCTCAGGATTGCCGGCCACCACGCGCGACTTCATGTACGTGATGCCTTCCCAGGCTTCGGCCTTGGCGGCGAAATAGCTCTTATAGGCGCCTTCGGACTGCACCAGATCTCCTTCCCGGCCGTTAGGGCGGAGACGCGTGTCGATGGTGAACATCACGCCTTCGCCGGTATACGAACTGAGGATCTGGATCATACGCTCGGCGACGCCGGTCCAGTAGACCTGCTCGGCCGCGTCGGCATCGGGAATGACGAAGACCAGGTCGGCGTCCGAACCCAGGTCGAATTCGCGCATACCCAACCGGCCGAGGGCGATAACCATCATCTGGCCGCTCGGTGCGTAGGATAGACCGAGCGGGGGCGGCGCCTCCCTCAGAGCCATCTGGTACGCGGCCGAGATGACGTTGTCCGCCAGGGCCGAGGTCTTACCGAGCGTCTCGAAGATCGGGAATGCCCGCAGAATGCTTTCGCTTTGGATGCGAAGCATCTGGCGGCGATAGAAACGGCGCAAAGCATCGGCGGTTTCAAGCGCTTCGCCCTCCAGCCGCGGCGACTGCAAAATCTCTTCCAGCAGCTCCGGGTAGCGCAGCAGTTGGTCGGCGAAATACGCGCTGTGTTCAAAGATATCGAGGACCGAGGCGGCCAGCGCCTCGTCCGAGTTCAAACGGGTTAGAAGCTCGGGGAGGGCGAATGCTTTTTCCAAGAAGTGCTCGAATCGCTCGCGGCCGCGATGGAGGTTGGCGGCGTGCACGGCCTCCGCCAGTTGGGGGGCGCGCTGCCCCAGAAAACGGGTCAGATTGCTGGCGGGCGCCAGCGTCTCGACTTGTTCCTGGACCAGGGCCGGCTCCGGCGGCGCCACCAAAACCACTGGTTTCTGCGCGTGGATGACCCGCTCGTAAATCTCGCGCACTGCCGACAGGCGCTCCTCTAATTTGCGCGAAAGAACCTCTCCCGTCATCACGCCTGCGGCCGTTTCGGGCGGCATCTTGCGGGCGAGCAGGTCGAGCGAAACGGGCTCGGCAGGAAGGCTGTGCGTCTGGCGATCATCCTGGATCTGGAGTCGGTGCTCCAGATGCCGCAGAAACTGATAGGCCGTCGCGAGGCGTGCGTATTCGGCGGGAGAAAGCAGGCCTTTGTCGCGCAGGCGGAACAACGCCAGCATCGTGCCGCCCTGACGCACCCACTGCTCGCGGCCGCCGTGAAGCCGTTGCAGGCACTGCACCAGGAATTCGATGTCGCGAATGCCGCCGGGCGTCAGTTTGATGTCGAGGCCGCCACCCAAGCCGCGCTTGGCGGCTAGTTTCTCGCCGATGCGCTGGCGCGTCTCGGAAACCGCTTCCAACGCGCGAAAATCGAGGGAGCTCTGGTAAATCAGCGGCTCGACGAAATCAAGCAGCGCGGCGCCGGGTTCGCGCTCGCCGGCCGAGACCCGCGCTTTGATCAGCATCTGCTTTTCCCAGTCTCGCGCTCTCTGGTCGTAGTAAGCGCGGGCGCCTTCAAGCGAGATGCAGATTTCCCCCAGCGTGCCATCCGGCCGCAGGCGGAGGTCCACGCGGTAGCACTGGCCTTCGGAGGTATAGCTGGAAAGCAGGGCCGTGTACTGGTTGGCGACTTTCTTGTAGAACTCTTTATTGGTGATCCGCTCCGCCCCATCGGTCTCGCCGGCGCCGCCATAGATGAACATCAGATCGATATCGGAACTGTAGTTGAGCTCCTTGCCGCCCAGTTTGCCGAGCGAGAGGACCGAGAAACCGCACGGGCTGCCATCAGCGAGCCGTGGCGTGCCGTGACGTGCCACCAGCTCGTCGCGGATGCGTCGGTACGTAACGTCCAGAATCGCATCCGCCAAGTTCGAGAGCTCTTCGGTGACGTCACTCAGGGTGGCGATTCCCCAGCCATCGCGCACCACGATGCGCGGCAATTGGCGGCGCCGGAACCGTGCCAGGTCCTCCGCCGAGGGCAGACCCGGCCGCTCGTGCCCCAGGAAATCGAACAGGCGCACCTCGTACTCGTCTGCGCGGAGCACACGGTAGAGACTGCCAGAATTGACGACTTGCAGGATGCGCTCCGGGTTGTTGAGGACCGCTTCGGAGAGGAAGTTGCTAAAGGAAAACAGCAAGACCGCGCAGCGCAGGGCGGCCGGGGAGCTCGTGATGCGATCGAAGGCCGAAGGCGATTCGAGGCGCAGCCGCTCGAGGAATCGGACCGCGCTATCGGGGTCGGGCACGGACGCCAGCAGGACCTGGATGCGGGCCGCAATGCGTTCCGGCAACCCTTCTACCAGGCGAGTCGCCGCCACACGGCCGTGCGTGGGGTCCCGAAACCCCAACCCATCGAGCAGGGTAGACATGAGTCAGGCCAACTTGGCCCCGACTGAGATTATATCGTCACCCTGCTCGGTCTCGCCGTTAGTCGTCGACGAGGCTCGATGAAATGGAGAGAAATTGGTTAGGTCAGGCTAACTTGGCCACGACTGCGATCGGATCGTCCGGACCGACCGGACCGGGTGACACCACGCGCGTGTAAAAGCCGCTCATTCCCCACCGGGGAGAGTCGGCATCGAGTGCCTCGACGCGCGCATCGTAGATCTCGTCTTTGATCGACTCGCCGTAGACGTGGAGAGCGCTGCATGGCCCGCGCGGCTGCGTGATTTCGAGCAGCGCCCCGCCGGCGCGGATCTGATCGCCGATACGCAGATCGCGGAAGCGAAGGCCGCGCGTGGTCAGATTCTCGCCTAGAGCGCCATAAAAGACCGGGTATCCGCGGGCGGCCAATTCATCGACCGTTTCCGAGGCGACGAGCAGAATCGCTTTGCGCTCGCCGCCGTGAATCGCAGGATGGGCGTGAGCGTCGTTTTCGAGCCCCAGGGCCGTAATAAAGCCTCCCGAAACAGCCCGTTTCGGGAGGCCCCCCAGGGAAGTGTTGACCTGGACGATGGTGCCCTGCATCGGACGAGTCCGGGAGGCGGAGCTCTCAACTGTTCCCGGTTACTCGACCCAGCCCCCCTGGTTCTTAGATGTCGTAGTACAGAGCGAACTCGTAGGGGTGCGGCCGCAGCCGGATGGCATCCGACTCGTTCTTGCGCTTGTAATCGATGAAGGTCTCGATCAGCTCCTCGCTGAAGA
>Ga0306920_100014827_pt1 | contig 10657 bp, 9 predicted proteins | sample flu12Cox44000170_FD_204666 | JGI IMG/M metagenome (GOLD analysis project Ga0306920, IMG submission 204666) | Lab enrichment of tropical soil microbial communities from Luquillo Experimental Forest, Puerto Rico - flux4day.12C.oxic.44.000.170 (v2)... | ecosystem: Environmental > Terrestrial >... | reverse complement strand
TCTGAAGGCCGGTAACGCTCATAGCGCCACTGGTCGGTGGCCAGATAGAAGAACGGCGTGCCCGACTGCTGGCGCGGAGGTCGTGACCAGTCCTGCGCGAACGCCACCGTCTGCCAGCCGGCCAGCGGACGGACCTTCTCCTGACCGACGTAGTGCGCCCAGCCGCCGCCGTTCACCCCCTGGCATCCGCACAGCATCACGATCGCCAGGAACGTGCGGTAGGTCTGGTCGGAGTGGAACCAGTGGTTGGTGCCTGCGCCCATCGCGATCATCGCGCGTCCGCTCGTCAGCTCCGCGGTGCGGGCGAACTCGCGGGCTACCCGGGCAGCGAGATGGCGGTCAACACCCGTGATCTGCTCCTGCCACGCCGGGGTGTAGGGGTGATCGGAGTCGTAGTCCGTGGGCCACTCGCCGGGCAGGCCGTCCCGCCGGACGCCGTACTGCGCGAGCGTGAGGTCGAGCACCGTCGTGACGAGCCGCCCGCCGACTCGGATCGCCGGCACGCCGCGTCGGACCGTCGCCCCCCGCTCGCCCTCACCCGTGTCAAAGCGCGGCAGATCCACTGCGACCCGCTCGCCGGCCAGATCTAGGATGCTCAACGCCGGCTCGATCCCGTTCAGGCGCAGATTCCACTGGCCCGGCGCCCCGTAGCGATGACCGACCGAGCCGTTGGGAACCGCTGCCGCACCTGTCCTCGCGTCGACCACGACCGGCTTCCACTCGGCGTTCTCCGACTCCCCGCTCGCGCCGTCCAGATCCGAGGCGCGGAGCAACCGGTCGGCGACGTACACGCCGTCCTCCCGTTCGCGCAGCGTCACGAGGAGTGGCAGATCCGTGAATCGCTGCGCGTAGTCACGGAAGTACGGGACCTCTCGGTCCACGTAGAACTCCTTCAGGATCACATGTCCCATCGCCATCGCCAGCGCACCGTCGGTTCCGGGTGACGCCGCCAGCCACTGGTCTGCGAACTTCGTGTGCTCGGCGTAGTCGGGAGAGACGACGACCACCTTCTGGCCGCGGTAGCGCGCCTCGACCATGAAGTGCGCGTCCGGAGTGCGCGTGGTCGGGAGGTTCGTCCCCCAGATCACCAGGTAGCCGGCGTTCCACCAATCCCCAGACTCAGGCACGTCTGTCTGGTCCCCGAAGGCCTGCGGCGAGGCGGGCGGGAGATCGGCGTACCAGTCGTAAAACGAGAGCATCACGCCGCCGATCAGGGTCAGGAACCGGCTGCCGGCCGCGTACGAGGCCATCGACATTGCCGGGATCGGCGTGAACCCGATGCAGCGGTCCGGGCCGTAGCGCCCGATCGTGTGCACGTGCGCCGCCGCGACGAGGTCCACGACGTCGTCCCACGATGCCCGCACGAAACCGCCTTTCCCCCGCTGCCGGCGATAGACCCTCGCCTTCTCCGGGTCGTCGACGATCTCCGCCCAGGCCAGCACCGGGTCGCCAAGTCGCTCCCGCGCCTCGAGGAACATCCGCAACAACGTCCCTCGCACGTACGGGTACTTCAGCCGCAGCGGCGAGTACTGATACCAGGAGAACGACGCGCCACGCGGGCACCCTCGCGGCTCGTACTCGGGCATCTCGGGTCCGGTCGAGGGATAGTCGACCGCCTGGTTCTCCCACGTGATCAGGCCGTCCTTGACGAATACGTTCCACGAGCACGAGCCCGTGCAATTCACTCCGTGGGTGGAGCGCACGACCTTGTCGTGGGCCCAACGGCCGCGATACGAGCGCTCCCAGTCTCGATCCTTCGCGACCAGCTGGCTCCATCCCTCTGCGTTCACCGGACCGCGGCGCAGAAATCGATGCGCCTCGAGAAGCGGCGAGCGCGCCGCGGGCGCCGGCGAGTCAGGCGAGGGTGTTCGCTGACCGGAACTCAAGAGACGTCCTGACTAAGCCTGTTCGGTCCCGAGGAACCACCCTACAGCGTTGGTGTGCCGCTAGTCGCGCGGCGGCGTCAAATTCGCGCGACGGACGAATCACCGCCCGGCCGCGCCGAGCGACCTATCCAGTCGACGGCTACTTCGAGCGGTCCGGCGTTAGATCTTTCCGCCGATCGTGTTACCGAGCGGGCGCTGGCCGCCCATGACGTTCCCGCTCTCGTCCGGGTCCGGCTCGTGGTCCCGGTAGGGCTCGGCTTCCCGGTAGAGCTCTTCCTCGAGCCCCTCGTCCGGGCTCTTGCCGGGATCCTGCCCGGTCTGCTTCGGCTCTTCGGCCATTTCGGTGCTCCAATCTTCCCTCGGGCGCAGAGCGCCCGCCCAATGTGCGGAGGATGCCCTCCGCGGGCGGTTTAGTTTCCCGCCGCATTCGAGTCCGCGCAAGTCATTCGTCGGCGTGTCGTCTCACTCGACCAGCCGTTTGCCGGCAACTCCCTCAAGGCGCGGACCGGCGTCGTGTTGTGACGCGGGTCACAGCGTGCCGCGCTAGTCGTTGATTGTCGGCCGCGTTGGTACGCGCCGAAAACGCGCGGCTGCCCGCGCCAGCGCCTCAACCATGGGCCGGGCTGCGGGCAGACGTCGGCTCGCTGGGCGCACGCACCAGACATCGCGGCCGGGAGGGACGTCAGATAGTTCGCGCACGGTCACACCGGGGTGCGGGCGTGCGAGGTTCAGCGATGGGAGCAGCGAGATGGCCAAGCCGGCGGCGATCAGTGGCTGCGCCATCGCGACGTCTTCGGTCGTGTACTCGAGCTTGGGTTCGAAACCGCCGTACTCGCGGCAGAACTGTTGGAGGAGCACGGTGGCCGGGCTACCGGGTGGTGCCGTGCACCAGCTCTCTCCGGCAAGATCGGCGACCTTGAGGCGACCCTTGCGCGCGAGCCGATTCCTGGCGGGCATCGCGAGCGCGTAGGGATCGTGCGCCAGGTGTGTGCTGATCAGCCGGCTCTCCGGGTCATCAGCCGGGTCTCCCGCCTCGAACCGGTAGATCACCGCGAGGTCGATCTCGCCGGCACGCAATCGCCGCAGCGCAGCCGGCGGGTCGAGTTGCTCGAGCTCGAGGCGGACACGGGGACGGGAACGGGCGAACTCCGCGATCGCGTCGGGGAGGAAGGTGGACCACGCCGTGTAGAACCCGGCGAGCCGTAGCCGTCCGGCATCGCCGCGCGTGAGCGCGACCAGATCGCTCTCGACCGCGTCGGCCTGGCCGAGCAGCGCCTCGGCGTGGGCGAGCACGACCTCGCCGGCGGGCGTGAGCCCGACCGGACGGCTCGAACGGTCGAGCAACGTGACGCCGAGTTCTCGCTCGAGGGTGGCGACTGCCTCGGAGACGCTCGACTGCGTGTAGGACAGCCTCGTTGCTGCGGCCGAGAACGAGCGGCCTTCCGCCACAGCCTGGAAGATGCGAAGGCGGTTGAGATCCAGCATCGGCAACTCCGATTTTATCTTTGTGAGATCCAGTTGCGCCGATAGTACTCGGGAGTGAGGATGCCGCGCATGGATACAACCACTGCCACACTCACCACCTCCACCGAGCTTCACTTCCTCGGTGCGCGCTGCCGAGTCCTCGCCGATGCCGCGAGCACCGGCGGCCGTTACGGCCTCGTCGACATGATCGAGGTACCCGCCGGCGACATGCCGCCGCTGCATGTTCACCACACGCACGACGAGGGCTTCCTGCTCCTGGACGGTCAGCTCTCGCTGTTCCTCCCCGGGCGCGAGATCAGGCTCGAGCCTGGCGAGTTCGTGCTCGCGCCACGCGGCGTGCCTCACGTGTTCCAGGTCGGCGACGCTCCCGCCCGGTTCCTGGTCCTGTCGACGCCTAGCGGCTTTGAAGAGTTCGTGCGCGACATCGCAGAGCTCGACGAAGTCACGCCCGATGTGCTCGTGGCGACGGGCGCCACGCGGGACATCGACATCCTCGCACCGCCGGGAACCATGCCGTAGGCCGCCCTACCCCCGAAACTCAGAACCGCCCTCCGGAGCCTCGGAGGGCGGTTCGGACGAGGTATGGAGACGTGGGCGCCTGAGCGACGCTTGGAGGACGGACTAGCGATCGCCATCACGGCGACGGTCCGGCTTGACCGTCCCCGCCGCAACTGCTCCATCCGCGGGCCTACCTCGTCGCAGAACCGTCGTGGCGACTTTGATGCCGAGGCGTCCGGGCGCCAGCGCGACATCCCAGACCTGGTTGACGACGCCACCGCCGGGGAGCTGCTCGGTGATCACCTCGACGATCTCATCGGACGCCTCCAGCACCGTGCCACCGACCTCGACCACACCGTCCGCGACGTCGCCTGCGTCGGGAACGGCCGACATGGCAACTTGCACAGCGAGCGCCGGCCCGAGTCGCTCGAGGGTGCTGAGCGCGGCCTTGCCGGCGGCGTTGCGCTCCCGCTCGAGCTCCTCGACAGCTTCCGAAGGGGGCGCCTTCAAAACGATCCACGACAGCCATTGTCGAGCGCGTTTGAAGCCGAGCAAGAGCACTCCGGCAACGACGATCCAGACGGCCGCGAGCACGACCGCGGCAAGCCAGGGCTCCACGGCCCGCGAGAGCCCGTCCATAGCCGCGACATTGAGGAACGCGAACGCCGTGAGGGCCGCAACCACCACGACGAGGGCGCTAGTGATGTCATGGGATGCGCGCCGGACCTCGGGCATATTGCGAGCCGCCTCGAGCTGAGCCTCTGCCACGCCGAGCTCGCCCAGGTCGCGGCCAAGCTGCTCGAAGAGCTCGGTCAGCGACCGAGTGTCCTCCGTCCCCTCGGCTTCATCCTCGTGCGCCTCGGCCGCCTCGGCTTCTTCGTCCCGCCGCTCCGCGTCGTCCTCCGGCAACACTGACCGGGCGTCCGGCGGCTTCTCGGCTTCGTCCGCCGGCGACAAAGGCTCTGCCGTGTCGACCGTATCCGCCATCGCACTCCTCCCGATCTAAACCGCACCGGGTCGCGTCGAGACGCGGCAAAGTCTAGACCCATCAGGGGTGCGCTCGGGCCTTAGCTGGGGCTCGGTGCGATCCTTGGCCACGGCGCGGTGATGCACGCGCGAGCGATCTGTTCGATGTGGCGTTCGTCTGTGCCGCAGCACCCGCCGAGGATCGTGAGTTCGGGGAACCTCGCCATGAGCGAGGCGTACTCGCTGCCGAGTTCGCGCGGATCCCCGTCGTCGAGCTCACTGGCGGCGTCGAGCTCCGCATGGCTCCTACGTGAGGCGTTGGCGCGAATTCCACGCAACCGGCCCAGCCATCCCTGGCCGTCTTCGAGCACGCTCCGAAAGTGCGTCGGGTGCGCGCAGTTGATCATGTAGTACGCGGGGCCGCGGTCAGTGGCGGCGTCGACCTCAAGAATCGCGTCTCCGAGCGGCTTGCCCGACGGGATACGACCGTCGGTTTCGACCGTGAACGAGATCACCACCGGCATCCCGGCGTTCTGCGAAGCTCGGGTTATCCCGATCGCCTCCTCCGTATTGGTCATGGTGAGCGCCGACACGAGGTCGGCCTCGGTGGGAGCGAAGGATGCGATCTGTTCGGCGTGGTAGCGCTCAGCCTCCTCCGCCGAAGTCTTGGCGGAAGCGTCGTAGCCGTCGCCGCGAGGCCCGATGCATCCGCTGATTACATACTCGCCTCGGCCTCGCCCATCACGGTCTCGCAAATCGGCGAGAAGGGTGATCGCGCTCTTGTTGATGGCGTCCAGGCTATGGCTGTCGTAGCCAAGCCGCCGCGCCCAGTCCGGATTCGCGCGCCAGGTCGGTGCCTCGGCGATGAAGCCGACCATAGCCTGGCGGGCGATATCGGCGTGGCGCTCGAAGTAGCGGCGCAGCCGCTGCCGGCCGTCTGCTGTCTCAAGGAGCACGAACGCCGCGAATAACGGAAGGTCGACTCCCTCGTTGAAGATCAGCGTGGTCTCCAGCCCGCTGTCCGTGAGAAAGGGTCTGTGCTCGAGCTGAGGAAGATGCTGCCGACCGCCGACCATGAGGGCCTCACTTCGGATCTTGTCTCGAGGAGGGCCGATCGTGCCCTCAGGCACGGGGAACATCAATGGGGTCTGCCCCTCATTCTCGGCTGACGATTCTGCACCGACGGCCCCGCGGGGCGCGGGGCCGTCCCATCGCCAACGTCCTGCGCTCTCCCGGAGGGCACTCAGGCGCGGGCCTCCAGCACCAGATTAAGGGGCGTCTCGGCGGCGCGGCGGACCGAGCCGAAGCCGCCCGCGAGCAATACCTCGCGCAGGCGGGCCTCACCGGCCTGCGTGCCCAACCCGGCCCGCCCAGGTTGCGATAGCGACCCCGGTGTGCACACCAGCGTTGAGAATCCGTAGTACATGCGTCCCACCGGATTGAGGTTGTCCTCGATCCGGTCGCCGGCGAACGGCTCGACGACCATGCAGGAGCCGTCGTCGGCCAGGGCCGCCCGGGCGTGCCGGGCCGCGCCCACCGGATCGCCGAGGTCGTGGAGGGCGTCGAAGAACGCGACGAGGTCGTAGCCGCTGCCTCCATATCCGGTGGCGTCGCCCACCTCGAAGGCCACGCGATCTGCGACACCCGCGTCCTGCGCGCGGGCGCGGGCCGTGGCGATCGAGTCGACGTGGACGTCGATGCCGGTGACTGTCGAGGCTGGGAACGCCTGCGCCATGAGGATCGTCGACGCGCCGTGGCCGCAACCGACGTCGGCGACCCTGGCGCCGCGTTCCAGCTTCTCGACGACGCCGGTGAGCGCAGGAAGCCATTCCGCCACGAGGTGCATGCGGTAGTTGGCGCCAAAGGAACGCTCCGTGCCGCGGAAGAGACCGTCGTGGTGCTCGTGCCAGGCGAGACCCTCGCCGGTGCGGAAGCGCTCCGCGACGCGCGTCCGGCCGTCCATCACGGCGGTCGCGGCCTGGAAGATCCCGGCCATCGCCACGGGGCTCGACTCGTCGGCGAGGATGAACGCGTGCTCAGCGGGCAGCGTGTAGCTGTCCTCGCCGCTGTCATAGGTCACGAAGCCGCCTGCGGCCTGCGCGTTCAGCCACTCGCGCACGTAGCGCTCATGCGTGTTTGTGCGCGCCGCAAGTTCGCCGGCGCGGATGGGCTGGGCGTCGGCCATCGCGCGGTACAGGCCGAGCTGGTCGCCCACGGTGACGAGCGCGGCGTTCAGTGCGGCGCCGACCTCGGTGGCGATCTGACCGGCGAATGCCTCGATGCGATTCTGATCGAGTGTCTGCATGGTCCTCCTTCGGGTCGTGAGTTGGGCACCGTACGGCCGGACCGACGATGATTCCTGAGATGTGTCTGAGGGATGCCTGACCTCAGGAACCCCTCACGGAAAGCTCACCGAGCCTGGAAGTAACCGGTCTACGTTTGCGTCTCCCAGAACTAGGAGAAGCGCATGAACCCCACCGATCACATTCAGGTCGTCACGTTCCAGCTCGCGGGCCTCGAGCCCGATGCCTACCGAGCGCACTGTGAGGCGTCGGCGCCGGCGTTCACCGAAATCCCGGGACTGCGCGCGAAGGCGTGGCTCGCGAACCCCTCCACGAACACCTACGGCGGCGTGTATGCCTGGGAGAGCCGGGAGGCGATGGAGGCCTATATCAGCGGTCCGATCTTCGGTCGGCTGCTCGCGAACCCGGGGATCGGGGACGTGACGACACGCGAGTTCGGCGTCCTCGAGCGGCCGACGGAGATCACACGCCGGCGGTGAACGGACGCACCTTGCAGTCAACGCTCGATCAGCGCGCGGGCGCGCTCATCGGGCGTGAGCGGGAGCGGGCAGCGTTACTCGAGCTCGTCGAGCGCGAGATGCCGCTGGTCGCCTTCGTCCACGGCATTGCGGGTGTCGGCAAGTCGATGCTCCTGAATGCCGCCGCCGTGGACGCGCGCGCTCGCGGCACGCTTGCGGTATGCCTGGACGGCCGCGCGTTCGAGCCGACCGAACGCGGCTTCCTCACATCGCTGGGACGCGCGCTCGGCACGCCCCTTCCCACAATCGCGGCCGCGACCGGGGCACTCGCGGACGATGCGCGCGTCCTGCTGACGATCGATACGCATGAGCAGCTTCGGCTGCTCGACGCCTGGCTGCGCCAGTCATTCGTGCCCGCGCTGCCCGACAACGTGCGTCTCCTGCTAGCCGGACGCGACACTCCCTCCGCGTGGCAACGCGACCTCGGGGAACTGCTGCGCACGATTCGGCTCGACAACTTGCGCGACGGCGCCGCGCGGACGATGCTGCACCGTGCTGGAGTACGCGGTGCGGTCGCCGGGCGTGTCGCCCGGATCGCACGCGGGCATCCGCTCTCGCTCCAGCTGGCCGCCGGTGCGCTCGCCGAGCGGCCGGGGCTGCCCGCGGAGGACGCCGCGCTGGGGTCGATGGTCGAGCAACTGGCCCGCCTGTACATCGATGGGCTCGACCCCATGACCCGTCGCGCCGTCGACGCCGCCGCGGTCGTGCGCCGAACGACGCTCACCCTCCTGGAGGCGATGCTGCCTGACGACGACCCGGCCGAGCTGTTCGCCGCGCTGCGCGCGCTCCCGTTCGTCGAGCTTGGCCCCGAGGGTCTGGTGGTTCACGACACGGTGCGCATGGCCACGAGCGCGCTGCTCCAGGCAGCCGACCCGGCCCGGCATCGCGCCCACCGCCGCGCTGCGTGGACTCGGCTCCGCGCGGAGCTGCGGACCGCCGGGCGGGCCGATCTGTGGCGCTACACCGCCGACATGCTCTACCTCGTCGAGAACCCGATTGTCCGTGATGCGTTCTTCCCGAGCGGCTCCGACGAGCTTACGGTCGAGCCCGCCCGCGCCGCGGATCGCGCCGCCATAGCCGCGATTAGCGAGGCCCAGCAGGGACCCGAGGCGACCGCCCTCGTCGATGCCTGGTGGCGCTCAGCGCCGGAGGCTTTCCGGGTCGTGCGCGACGCCGCCGGGGTGGTGCAAGGATTCTCGAGCCGTTGCCAGCCCCAGGACGTCAGTCGTTCGTTGCTGCGCAGCGATCCCGTCACCGCCGCATGGATGGAGCATCTCCGCCGCGCTCCCGTGCCTTCGCACCAGCGCGTGCTCTTCGAACGCCACGCGCTGGCGCTCGGCGACATCGCCATGGCCCCGCTGTGGCTGGACATCAAGCGTGTCTATCTGGAGCTTCGCCCGCACCTGCGGCGGCTGTACGGAGCGGTGCCGGACGTGGACCGCGCGTTGACCGCGCTCGCTCCGCTCGGGTTCGCCGCGCTGCCAGGTGCGCCGATTCAGATCGGGGAAGACGCTCACTGGACGCTGGTGAACGATTTCGGGCCGGGCTCGATCGACGGCTGGCTCAGCGAAGTCGTCGGACGGGAGCTCGCGGCCGACGAGCCCACCGTGCTGGACCCGGCAGCGCGCCGGCTCACGCTCGACGGCCGCGGGGTCGATCTCAGCCGCCTGGAGCTGGACGTCCTACGTCACCTGCAGCGCCGCGAGGGCGTCGCGGTCACCCGCGACGAGCTCCTGCGCGAGGTGTGGGGACACCGGTGGACGGGCGCAAGCTCTAACGTCGTCGAGGCGGTCGTCAGCGGGCTGCGAAGGAAGATGGGCGATCGCGCCACCGCGCTCGAGACGGTCCGCGGCGTGGGCTATCGACTTGGGCCGCTCGACTGAACGGACCCGCCGGCGCTCGCACACGTGCGCGCGGCGCCCAGGTTCGCGTTAGTGCGCGGGTGAAGGCCGGGCGCGCCCGGCCGATTACCTAGAGCGAAGGCCCGTTGCCCGCACCACCGGCCGCTGCGCGGTCCGGCATGCACTGGCGCCTCACGTTCGAGCCCAGACCCCGACCCCCCAGAAACACGGATGACGTTACACCGCCAGCACAGCAACCTCCCGACCCTTCTGATCGCCGCCGTGGCCGCCGCCGTGGCGTGTTTGGCGCTGGCCGCGCCGGCGCACGCCCGGCTGGTCGCCGGTGATGACCAGTTCACCTGCCAGGCCGGCGGCGACATCGCGCCGTTCATGCGCGCGCACCATGCCACAGTGGTGCGGATCATTGTCCCGTACGGCCAGCCAACCTCCGAGGTCGCGTGCGCCCGCACCGCCGCCGCTGAGGGCTACCGCGTGTACGTCTCACTTCAGTACTCGAACGCGTGGAGCACCGCCAACGTCGCCGGGTACTTTCGGAGCACACTCCCCCAGTACGCACGCTACGCCTGGGCGGTGTCGGTCGGCAAGGAGCAGGATCTCTTCCAGGTCCGCGGCGGGTCAGGGCGCTCCTACCGGGCGGTTTGGAACGCGGTTGAGCCGATCATCGCCCGCCAGACCCCGCATGCGATCCGCGTCTACGGAGAGGTCTCCCCCTTTGGCTTCCCGTTCCTGCAGAGTAGCTTCAGTGCGGGCCGCCCCGCCGGCGCCCAAGCGATCGCCTTCCACTGCTACAACACCAAGACAGGCGGCCTCAAGGCGGTGCCGCAGGTGGCCGCTTGGGCAGCGCACTGGCGCCTGCCCCTGTGGTGCTCTGAGATGAGCGGCGCGCTCAGCCACACGCAGGTGCATCCGTGGCTGGTGCACGACTCGCAGGCCTCCTGGAATGCGTTGCTCGCATGGGTCGAGCGCCTCTCCCCGAATCTGCAGATGATCAGCTACTACCGCTGGCCCCAGATCGGCGCACTCTAAGCCGGCGTCCGCCGAACTCAGCTGAGCGCCGGGATCACCTCGCCCGCAAGCCGCTCGAGCTGTTGCGCATCGTCGAGGAGCGGGTTGAGCAGAATCAGCTCCGCACCGGCATC
>Ga0306920_100014826_pt1 | contig 10657 bp, 7 predicted proteins | sample flu12Cox44000170_FD_204666 | JGI IMG/M metagenome (GOLD analysis project Ga0306920, IMG submission 204666) | Lab enrichment of tropical soil microbial communities from Luquillo Experimental Forest, Puerto Rico - flux4day.12C.oxic.44.000.170 (v2)... | ecosystem: Environmental > Terrestrial >... | reverse complement strand
CGGCGGCCGGGGCATCATTCTTTCCGTTGGCGGCGGCACCAGTCCGGGCATGCCCAAACAAAACATCGAGGCGATGCTGCAGGCGCTGGCGGAGTATAATTCAAAAGGCGCAGCCGCTTAAGCCAGGACAAGACACAAAGAGGAAGATCAAATGCCGGATTATGCGTTGATGAACCAGTGCCTTTACGAAGGCAAGGCGAAGGAAGTGGAGCAGATGACCAAGGACGCCCTGGCCGAAGGCCGGACCGTCCAGGAAGTCCTCGCGGAAGGTTTGATTGCCGGGATGAGCGTGGTTGGCGAGGATTTCAAGTACAACATCCTTTACGTGCCGGAAGTGCTCATCGCCGCGCGGGCGATGAAGGCGGGCATGGCGGTGTTGAAACCGCTGCTCTCCGCCCACGACTCGGGCGTGCAACCAGCGGGCGTCCTGTTGATGGGCACCGTTCGCGGCGATTTGCATGACATCGGGAAAAACCTGGTCTGCATGATGGCCGAAGGCGCCGGGTTCGAAGTGCACGATATCGGCGTGGACCAGAGCATCGAAAAATTCCTGGCGGCAACCGAACAATTCAAGCCGGGCATCATCGGCATGAGCGCGCTGCTCACCACGACGATGACGTACATGAAGACCGTCATCGACGGCTACCGGGAGCGCGGCCTGACCCACATCAAATTCGCCATCGGTGGCGCACCGATCAGCCAGATGTACGCCGACGAAATCGGCGCAGACGGTTACGGCGCGGACGCGTCCAGCGCGGTGGATTTGTTCCTGTATTTCATGGGCAATGGCGCCGCGCCGAAGGCGAAATCCAAAATCGAGACCATCGAAGAGGTCAAGAACGAGCGTGAGCAGGCGCGCGCCGCGGGGCGGCCGGCCGGTGCCCGGTCGAAATTTCAGGTTCTCTACTGGCAGGACATGCCGTCGCAGGTCAAGGCGTGGGACGATTTCAGTGAGATCAAAGTGGAACTGCCACAGCGCTTCACTGTGCGCATTGATTCCCTGGCGCAGTCCCGGGGCCTGACCAGCGCGGACGACTTTCTGTCGCAATGGAAGTGGAGCGATGAACAGGAGCGCGACGGCACGGCCGAAGAAGTGGCTCAGGCCGTCACCCTGGAACTGGAAACGAAATTTCCCTGATTAAACAGAGGGTTATGCCGGCGGGTGGATGCAAACATTGCGCGAAAAATTGTTTGAGACTTCCCGTTTTCTCATCGGGACGGAACTGGTGTCGGTACGCGGTTCGATGGGCGGGAGCAGCGCGATAAAAGCCCGCACTTTCGCCAACGACCTAGTCGCCTCGTCCGACATTGACTGGATTTCCATCACCGACAATGCCGGCGGCAATCCGCAACTGGCGCCGCTCGCCCTCGGCCGGCCGATTCTTTACGCCGGCAAGGAAGTCGTCATTCACCTGACCTGCAAGGACCTGAACCGGAACGGCCTCGAGAGCGAGGCGTGGATGCTGAACAGCGAGGGTTTTCACAACATCCTGGCCATGACCGGCGATTATCCGGTGGCCGGCCATGACGGCCTGGCCAAGCCGGTGTTCGACATTGATTCCGTCGGCCTGATTTCGATGTTGCACAAGATGAACCAGGGGCTCGATCCCCGGGAGGGGCCGGATGGCCGGGAACAACGGCTCGCCAGGACCGATTTTTTGATTGGCGCGGTCACCACGAATTTCAAGCTGCGCGAGGGCGAGGTGATGCCGCAATACCTGAAGCTCCAAAAGAAAATCGAATGCGGCGCGCGGTTCGTCATCAACCAGATCGGATTCGACTCGCGCAAAATTTCCGAACTGCGGTTTTATCGGGATGCGCACGGGATGAAGGACACGCCGCTCATCGGCAATGTTTATTTGTTGGGTCCGCGCGTGGCCAAAATATTTTATGAAGGCAGGATCCCCGGCGTGGTCGTCACGGCGCCCCTCCAGGAACTTTGCCAGAAACAGGCCCGGTCCGCCGACGGCGGGAAGGCGTTCTTCCACGAATTTGCCGCAAAGCAAATCGCCATTTATCGCGGGCTCGGGTTTCGCGGCGTGTACCTGGGCGGCGTCCACAATTTCCCGGCGATTGAGACGATTCTGGAGATCGAGCGGAAGTTTGCGCCCGACGACTGGAAACAGTTCGCGCGTGAAATCCGGTTCTCGCGTCCTGGCGAGTTTTTTTACTACCCGGAAAATCCAGCGACCGGCCTGGCCGACCCGGCCGGGAGAAATGCGAACCCGCCGGCTGGGGCGGGGCACAGCACGGCGACCTACCGCCTGTCCAGGTGGACCCACGACCATTTCTTCGCGGCGGACACGGCATTTGCCCAGTGGGGTGCGAAGGTTTGCGCAGGCGCGAGCGATTCATTTCAGGGTCCGAAACCGTTGCGCCTGTTGGAAAAGGCGAGCAAGGCGTTGCTGTACCAGTGCCGGGACTGCGGCGATTGTTCGCTGCCGGACATCGCGTTTCTGTGCCCCGAATCGCAGTGTGCGAAAAATCAGCGCAACGGTCCGTGCGGCGGCACCCGCGAAGGCCGCTGCGAAGTGGACGGCTACGGCGATTGCATCTGGCTGCGCGCCTACGAGCGACTGAAGCACGACGGCCGGGAACAGGATTTGTTGGGGCATGCACCCGTCGTCCAGAACCAGGGACTGCGCGGGACCTCGGCCTGGGCCAACCACTGGCTGGGCCGCGACCACGCGGCCAAGCCGCCGGGCGGAACCGGCACAAAAAGTTAAGACGTTTTTCGATGAACCGTAAACTTCATATCATTGGCGAGTTGATGAACAACTCGTACGCGCGCGCCCGCAAGGCGTTCACCGAACGTGATCCGAAAGGATACCAGGAACTGGCGAAATTGCAGGCCGGCCTCGGCGCGGCTTTTCTAACACTGAACCTCGATGGGACGCAACGCATCCAGGTGCGCCGCCAGGAAATGCTCGATTTTCTCCCCGACGTCATCCCTGCGATCCAGGAGGCCACCCCGACGCCCATAGCTTTTGACAATCCGTCCGTCGAATATCACAAGGTCGCCCTCAAACATTACGACCGCCGGAAGAGCGGCCCGCCCATTCTTAATTCGCTCGCCGCCTCACGCGAACATCTGGACGAAATGGTGGAATTGGTGAAGCATTACGACACGCTGGCGGTGGTCATGGCCTCGGAAACGTTCGTTCCCGGCGGCACGTCGCAATGTCTGAATCCGCAGGATTCCCACCGGGCGGCGAAGTATTTCGTCGAATTGCTTGTGGCCAAGGCCGGCCGCCGCAACGATCAAATTATCATTGATCCCGGGCTCGCCCCCGTCGGTGCGGACACGTATGGCCTGGTGAACATTGGCCTGGATGCGATGCGGCTGATCAGCGCCGATCCGGATTTGCAGGGCGTCCACCTCATCGTCGGCCTTTCCAATTTTGCCTGGGGCACACCCAAACGCGTCCGCGAAGAACTGGAAAAGGCCTATCTCACCCTGGGAATGGAGGTCGGTCTGGATTTTGCGCTGGCCAATCCGGAAAAAACGCCTGCGCCGCTGCCAAAGGATCATCCGATGGTTACCCGGCTGCGTGACGCGCTTGAGCAGGGCCGGCCGCGCGAAGGTGAGACGCACGAAACTTCCGGTTTCCGCCAGGCCGAAGCCATCATGGCCATTTGCAGCGAGGCGCAAACGGTCGAAGATTTCTGAAATGGAACGAGTTCCGATTCCATCAGCGACCGGCGGCCGCAAGATCTGGCTGTGCGTAGGGACATTGCTGGATGGTGTCAGCACCAAACCCCTGCGAAACGCACACATGGTCTATGACCGGAACCAGATTCTCTTTGTCGGCGAAAATCCTCCGCCGGCGGATATGTTAAAGGCGGGCCAGCGTGAGCCGGATTTAAATCTGTCGGATTACACGCTATTTCCGGGATTGATTGAAGCCCATGCACATTTTTTCCTCGAAGGCGGCGAACTGGATCCGGACAAACGCGCCGCTTGCTTGAAACAAACACCCGGGGAGTTGCAGCGGCTCGCCCGCCCGCGGCTGGAGAAACTCGTCCGACTCGGGGTCATCGCCGTCCGAGATGCGGGCGACAAGGACGGCGTCGGTCTCGCGTTAAGCAAACTTTGCGCAAGTAGTGACCGGCCGTTGATGCCTTATGTGGACAGTCCCGGCGCGGCCATCCATCACAAAGGACGCTACGGCAGTTTCATGGCCGAGCCGATGGAGGATTTTTCCTCGTCAGGGCAATGTGTCGCAGCCCGGGTCAAAGCCGGGGCCGACCGCATCAAATTGATCCCGACCGGCATCATCAACTTCAAAAAAGGGGCCGTCACCGCCGAACCGCAGATGACCACGGAGGAGGTCCGCGAACTGGTCGTCGCGGCCAAAACATTCGGGCGGCAGACGTTCGCTCACGCTTCGGGTGACGCCGGTATCGAACGAGCGATTGACGGCGGTGTGGATTCCGTCGAGCACGGCTTTTTTGTCCGCGCCGATCAGCTGGCAAAAATGCGCGACCGCCAAATCGCCTGGGTGCCGACGTTCGCGCCGGTTCAGGAACAAGTGGACCATGCGGAGGTAATGGGCTGGGACGGTGAAGTCGTCTCCAACCTCAGGAAAATCCTCGACCAGCACGCCGCCAGCCTGGTCAAAGCTCATGAAATGGGCGTACGCATCATCGCCGGCAGCGACGCCGGTTCGTACGGCGTGGCGCACGGGATTGGGTTCCTGAACGAATTGGAACTGATGGAGCGTGCCGGCCTGCCGGCGGCGGCCGTGATCAATGCCGCGACCGGCGCCGGCTCCAGCCGTCTGGCGTTCAAGGAGAAATTCGGCCAGATCAAACCGGGTTTCCTAAGTCGGTTCATCCTCACCCGCCATTCACCATTGGAAGGGGTGGCAAACTTGAGAAAGCAAAGGTTCGTCATGTTTGACGGCACAGCTTTTGAAAGCGACGAAAATTTCGATTCAACCGGTCTATAAGCTGTTTCAGGTCTTTCCGAGGGCCGTAATGATTTTCTCCGGATCATAGATACAGCCGGCCCAGGTCCCGCCACTGGCCAATTGCAGGGCCGCCCAAAGGCGCGTGTCCTCCGGCAATGCGGCATTGGGCGAAAGATCCTTTCGCGGGCTGCGCCTGGATAAAATTTTGGCCCCTTCTTCGGGCGTGAGCCGGCGCTTGCCTTCACCGACCAGATCCACGGTTCCTTCGATTCGCCTGCAATCAATATGGATGCGGATAATGTCGCCCTCCAAAACCTTGCCGATGGGTCCGCCGGCCAGGCCTTCCGGACCGATGTGCCCGATGCAGGCGCCGGTCGAGACGCCGGAAAAACGGGCATCGGTCAGGAGCGTGACGTCTTTGCCATGAGGCAGATGCTTTAACGCGCCGGTGACCTGATAGGTTTCCTCCATGCCGGTACCCATCGGCCCGACGCCGGTCAGCACAATCACATCGCCTGCGTGAATGCGGCCTTCCTTGAGGGCGGCCATGGCATCTTTTTCATTCACAAACACCCGGGCTGGTCCTTCCTTGTGATAGATACCGCTGGCATCCACCAGGGTCGGATCCAAAGCGGTGGCTTTCATTACCGAACCTTCCGGTGCGAGATTGCCACGCGGGAAAACCAGTGTACCGGTCAGGCCGCGTTCACGGGCTTTCTCCGGCGGGAAAATCACTTCATCAGCGTCCACGTCGTCGTGTTGTTTGAGCAGTTCGCGGAATCGACGGCGCCGTTCGGATTTTTCCCACCAATCCAGATTTTCGCCCAACGTCTGGCCGGTGGCCGTCAGGACGTTCAGGTGGAGCAATCCCAGCCGGCGCAAGTGCAACATTACTTCCGGTACACCGCCGGCCAGAAACACGCGAATGGTGGGATGATGCACCGGGCCATTGGGCAAAACACTGACCAATCGCGGCACGCGGCGGTTAACCGAAATCCAATCCTCGACCGTCGGTCGTTTCAAACCGGCGGCATGGGCGATCGCCGGGATATGCAGCAACAGATTAGTGGAACCGCCGAAGGCCGCGTGCAGCGTCATGGCATTCTCAATACTTTCGGATGTCAGGATTTTTTGAGTGGCCAGTTTCCGTTCATCCAGGTGATGGAGCGCGCGGGCCGAGCGCCGGGCGATGTCCAGCCAGACCGGTTGGCCCGAAGGCGCGAGTGCCGAGTGCGGCAACGAGAGCCCCAGCGCTTCGCTAACGACCTGCGACGTGGCTGCCGTCCCGAGGAACTGGCAACCGCCTCCCGGCGAGGCGCAGGCGCGGCAACCCAGGTCGGCTGCTTCGGACAATGTGACCAGCCCGTGGGTATAGCGCGTTCCCAATGTTTGCACCGTGCCAGCGTCCTCACCTGTTGTCGGTGGCAGTGTGACGCCACCGGGAACCACGATACACGGCAGTTCCCGCAAACCGGCGACCGCCATCATCATTGCGGGCAATCCTTTGTCGCACGTGGCAATGCCGAGCACACCGGCGCGCAACGGCAGAGAGCGGGCGAGACGCCGGAAGACGATGGCAGCATCATTCCGATATGGCAGGCTGTCGAACATGCCGGTCGTTCCCTGGGTCCGGCCATCACAGGGATCGGAACAGAAACCGGCGAACGGGATTGTTTGCAGCCGGCGAAATTCCTCCGCGGCGGCCTGCACCAGCAATCCAATTTCCCAATGCCCGGTATGATAGCCGAGGGCGACGGGTTTGCCATCAGGTGCGCGCAACCCGCCCTGGGTGCTGAGAATCAAAAACTGTTTGCGCCCGACTTCGGCCGGTTCCCAACCCATGCCGGCGTTTTGCGTCAGGCCGAACAAATCACCGCTGGGCCGGTGCCGGAGCATCTCTTCGCTGAGGGGCAATGGTCCGGCCGGCCCGGGCGCCGCGGTTTGGATTCGATAGATGTCCGGCGGTGCCTCGAACAGGTTGTTGCGGGAGCTCATGGGAATTATTGAAGCACGTCTGGTAAAAATGAAAATCAGAATTAAGATTCGACGCGCTTAGGCGGCCTTGCTAAAAACCCGCACCGCCCATCTTATGACCCAGCAACGTTGGCTCCGTATCATCCCGGTGGCGCTGCTCATGTACACCTTCTCGTACATCGACCGCACCAACGTCTCGCTCGCGCTGGACCCGAAGATTTCGACCATGATGCACGACCTGTTCATGGATGACCGCATGAAAGGCGAGGCGGCAGGCATCTTCTTTTTCGGCTATTTGCTGCTGCAAATCCCCGGCGGCTGGCTGGCATCACGCTGGAGTGCGCGCAAGATCATCAGTTTGTGCCTGATTGGCTGGGGAGTTTGTGCCATCGGTTGTGGATTTTCCCAGACGTTCCGGCAGTTTGAAGTGATGCGATTTTTTCTGGGCGTGGCAGAGAGCGGCGTCTTCCCGGCGACACTTGTATTGCTGGCGAACTGGTTCCCGCGGGCCGAACGGGCGCGGGCCAATGCGTATTGGCAACTTTGCCAGCCGCTGGCCGTGGCCGGTTCCGCACCATTGACCGGCTGGCTGCTCGGCGCGTACGGCTGGCAGCAAATGCTGATTCTGGAGGGACTGCTGCCGTTCCTCTGGCTGCCGGTCTGGTGGATTTTTATCCGGGACCATCCGCGTGAGGCCAAATGGATTTCCGCCGGGGAGAAAAATCATCTGGAAACGGTTTTGCAAAACGAAGCCGCCGAACTGGAACCGGTGCAGGAGATTTCCTGGGTCGAACGACTCCTGCATCCGTCGTTGTTTGTCATGATTGCCCTGTATTTTCTGCACAACTGCGCGGCGTATGGTTGCATGACCTTCTTTACCACGGTGCTCAAAGGTCGCGGATTCAGTGCGCTGGAATACGGATTTTTATTCGCCGTGCCTTATGCCGTAACGGCAGTGGTCATGGTGCTCAACTCGTGGCATTCGGACCGGACACGTGAACGGCGGGGCCACGTGGCGGCGGTTTATCTCATGAGCGGGACCAGTCTCATCCTGAGCGTGCTGTTCGGCCAGCACTTCTGGCTTTCCTATGCGTTCATGTGTCTGGCGATTCCCGGCCCGTTTGCGGCCATGGCGCCATTCTGGGCCATTCCGAGCGAAACCCTGCCGCGAAACGTCATCGGCGTGGTCTTTGGCACCGTCAACGCCTTCGGTAACCTCGGCGGTTTCGCCGGCCCGTACGTGATTGGCGCGTTATCGGACCAATATCACAACACGGCGATGGCCTTTACGGTCATTGGCACCGGTATGCTCGTTTGTGCCGGGCTGGCTTTTCTGCTGCCGAAGGCGAAGGCGCAGGCCGTTGTCTGATGCCATTTGAATGGCCCCCTCTCCGCCAACGCAGTTGGGGGAGAGGGCCGGGGAGAGGTGGTGCTGATATTATGACGAATCATCCAAACTGTATTATCGACTTTGGAGTTCCCCTCTCCGGTCGCAGCGCGACATCCTCTCCCCACGCAGGCGCGTGGGGAGAGGGGACAAGCGATCGGATGTCGACGCGCTTATAGTACGCCGCTGGGAAAAATAGAACCAGTAACAAAAAGGTGGAGACAGGCAGGACGCTTACTCTACGATAATGGCATAAATGAAACTCTGCCGGTTCAAAAACAAATCAGGCCAGGTCTGCATCGGATGGGTGACCGATGATTCCACCGTGCTGGACCTGACTCCCGCTGGCATCACGCAGTTGCAATCCCTGCTGGAAAGCGACAATCCGACCGCAGAAATCGATCGAATCGCGAAGCAAAAATTGCCGTCCATTCGGCTGTCAGAAATTCAATTATGCCCACCGGTGGAGCGACAGGAAGTCTGGGCGGCGGGGGTCACCTATTTGCGCAGCAAGACGGCGCGCATGGAGGAATCGAATTTCAGTGCCACCGCCTATGACCGGGTTTATGCGGCCGAGCGGCCAGAACTTTTTTTCAAGTCCCTGGCCGAAAAGGTCGTGGCCACCGGCGGGCCGGTGGGCATCCGCCGGGACGCAACATGGAATGTGCCGGAACCGGAACTCGCGCTGGTGTTGAATTCACGCGGCAAAGTCGCCGGTTATACCATCGGCAACGACATGAGTTCGCGCGATATCGAAGGGGAAAACCTGCTCTATCTGCCGCAGGCCAAAATCTACCGGCACTCCTGCGCGCTCGGTCCGTGGATTCGGTTGGGTGCGACCGAAGCGGAGGCGCGCGAATGGAAAATCAAAATCGAAATCCGGCGGGACGGGAAAAATGTGTTCACCGGCGAAACTTCGGTGGGTCAGATCAAACGACGTTTTGAGGAACTGGCCGCGTTCCTCTTTCGCAGCCAGTCTTTTCCCCATGGCGCGGTGATGTTGACCGGGACCGGCGTGGTGCCTCCCGACACCTTCACCTTGCAGGAACGGGATGAAATCGGGATTGAAATCACCGGAATCGGCTGGCTCCGCAATCCGGTGATGCTAGTTTGACGTGCCATGAATTTGCACGGCCAGAATTTTATCGGGGACCAACTCTTGTCCGGCGCGGGAGAAACTTTTCGCGCCACCAGCCCGCACGATAATCGGCCATTGGAGCCGGCACTTCAGACCGCGACCGAAAAAGAGGTCAACGCGGCCATGGACCTGGCCGAGGTCGCCTGCGATGGTTATCGGAATCTGACAAATGAAGAGCGCGCAAAATTTCTCGAACGGATTGCGGACGAAATCACGGCCCTCGGCGACGATCTGATTAACCGGGCGAACCTCGAAACCGGTCTTCCGGCAGCCCGCCTGACGGGCGAGCGTGCCCGCACAGTCAGTCAGCTTAAACTCTTCGCCCAACTTGTCCGCGAAGGTTCGTGGGTGGATGCGCGTATCGACACGGCCAGTCCCGACCGGCAACCGGCCCCCAAACCCGACTTGCGCCGGATGCTGGTTCCGATCGGTCCGGTGATTGTTTTCGGGGCCAGCAATTTTCCGTTCGCGTATTCGGTTGCCGGCGGCGACACCGCCTCAGCGCTCGCGGCGGGCAACCCGGTCGTCGTCAAGGCGCACGAACGGCATCCCGGCACCTCGGAGCTCACGGCGGTTGCCATCCGACGCGCCGTGGAGGCGTGCGGTTTGCCGCCGGGCGTATTTTCCATGCTGCACGGCTTGGGGAAAACTGTCGGTCAGGCGCTGGTGCGGCATCCCTTTGCCCGCGCGGTTGGCTTCACCGGATCGCGCATGGCGGGCCGGGCCTTGTTTGATGCGGCGGCGGCGCGACCGGACCCGATTCCGGTCTTTGCCGAAATGAGCAGTTTGAATCCGGTGTTTATCCTGCCGGAAGCGTTGCGCGAGCGCGGAGCTAAAATTGCGGAGGGCTTGAAAAATTCGGTGACGCTCGGGGTCGGACAATTCTGCACCAAGCCCGGCCTCGTATTTGGATTGCAGGGCGCGGAATTCGAGCAATTCCAACAATCGCTGGCGCAACTGTTGAAAACCGTGGAACCGACCACCATGCTGCACGCGGGCATTTGCGACGCCTACCATAAAGGACTGGCCCGCGTTTCCGAAACAGATGGCGTGAAGTTGCTCGCCCGCTCGGAGAAGAATTCCGACGCCGGAAAAACCCAGGGCGAAGCCGTGTTGGTTTCCACCGACGCAAAAACTTTTCGGAGCAATCCGGAACTGGCCGAAGAGATTTTCGGGCCGTTTTCAGTTTTAATTTCCGCACCGACGCTCGCGGAGTTGGAGAATATCGCGTTAAATCTTGAGGGC
>Ga0306920_100014825_pt1 | contig 10657 bp, 11 predicted proteins | sample flu12Cox44000170_FD_204666 | JGI IMG/M metagenome (GOLD analysis project Ga0306920, IMG submission 204666) | Lab enrichment of tropical soil microbial communities from Luquillo Experimental Forest, Puerto Rico - flux4day.12C.oxic.44.000.170 (v2)... | ecosystem: Environmental > Terrestrial >... | reverse complement strand
GTGAGGAGATCGACAAGGACTTCACCGCCCGTAATACACTGCCAAACACCGCGCCCCAATCGCATTTATCCAGCAATCAGCGGACTTGACCGGATCTTGGATCCAAAAACGCAGCTCGAGATTAACCGCGCTGTCGCCAAACTCCTTCAGCAAGCAGGCCGGTTTGGGAACGTCGAGAATCCGGGACACCGCGCTAGCAGCCTCAACCGCCAGACGAATTGCGAGGTGCACGTCGGAATCGTATGAGATGCCGACGGTCACGCATTGACGGATCAAATCGCTCGAGTACGACCAATTGATCACCTGGCTGGTGATCAGATCTTCGTTCGGTATCAGGAGTTCCTTTCCATCGCGGGTAGCGAGCGACACATAGCGTGCGTTGAGGCTCGTTATCCAACCATACGTACTTTGCATCTCGATCACATCGCCAGGCTTAATAGAGCGGTCGACCAAGAGGATTACGCCGCTGACGAGGTTGGACACCACTTTTTGCAAACCGAGACCGATCCCGACACCGACCGCCCCAGAAAATACCGCTAAGGCGGTCAGGTCTATCCCAACCGACGCGAGCGCGAGCACTACCGCGAAGGTGATCAAAGCGAAACGAACGAGCTTTGACGTGAGCACCTGCATCGCCGGGGTCAATTCGCTCAACCGCTTGAGCCGCGTTTCCAGCACCCGAGCGAATGTGCTCGCGAGCCACAGGAACAACGCGAGCGTCACTGCGCCTTTAACGAGCAGCAGCACGCTGACACGCAGCGAGCCAACCGACACCGCCATCGAGTCGAGCAAGCCGGTTACGGCACCGAGCAGACCCGCGATATTCAGCGCGGCGATTATGAAAGCCAGAACGGCAAGACCGCGCGCCAATCGGTCACTGTAGACCACACGTGAGCTGAGCTTGATGATCACCCAGGCAAGCGTAAGGCTTTCGGCGAATCTTAAAATTGTCGTGCGGAGATGCCGCTCGGCAAACACAAGGGTGGAAAACCAAAAGGCCAAGAGAAGGACGAGCCACGCCCCCGCTAAGGCCAGCGGAAATAGGACTTGCCGAATGGCGCGGACGGAAGACCGTTCGGCCAGACTGACAAAGAACTTGTTTAAAGGAAGACGGAAAGAGAGAAAACAGACGAGTATAACTGCGACCGTAGCTAGCTGCTCAGCGTTGGCCGCGATCAGGACGTTTGACTGGATCCAGTCAAACGCCCAATTATAGAGTTGCGGCGCATTGATATAGTCGGCCATGTGCCGATAACGCTAGGGCTCCAGATTCATTCCTAAAGTTCAATTCTTGCGCCAGATATCGACTGAGGACCTAGCTCACGGCCAGTCGCGTATTCAAAAAGGCTGTGAGCGCATAACGGAGCCGTGGGGGCGATCTTCACGCATCTTAAGCGGCTGGCACATCGAGGAGTGTCTCTGTGAATGCCCAAAACAGGGCACGCTGGAGGCGACGAAGCTGCATTTTATTTAGGATCTCGGGCCTACCGGTGTCCTGTCTCCGGCTATCATCGCGGGCCTGGAAGGCTTGGTACAGAACCAAGGACGGGAACCCGCATACCCCAGTCATCGTTCGCTTATTGGCGTCGCGAGTAGAACAACGAGAAGAGATCGGCTGTCGCGAGCGGCGCTCGACTGATGTCGCCGACCACAGCCGTCGCAGAATACCAAGCGGGAGATTGGGCTCCATGACCATCGAAGAAAAACGCGCTATGAAAGCCGCATGCGTGCAGGCCGCAGCCACGCTGATCGCTGCTCGAGACAGTGGCAAGGACCAGATCGACGTGGAGGAGTGCATCAAGCTCGCCGCATTACTCTACGTCCGCGTTGTCACGACCGATTGGCGGGAGGCTGCGTAACAGGTTATGCCAGACGGATGGCGGGTGCACTGCCGTTGCTTGAGCGATTGTTAAGGCCGCAAGAGGCGCACCTCTGTCAACCAACGGCGGCGGACCGAATCACAGCGTCCGACCCGACTCCGCCGATATTCCGGACCGGAGAGCACTGCGGCTTTAGGTATAACCAGCCGTTGCCTGTGACCTAATGAGGCGCGCACCAAGGCGAGCTCGGGAGCTCCTTGACGATCACGCGAATACGCTCGGCTGAGCTAATCGGGGGTCCCAGCTATCATCGTGCTTTTGGCTAATAGCGGACACGCCGGGGAACGCATTGGCGACTTTAGCGTTTGCGGGAATGACTTGGCGATTCGCCAATATGCCGATACGGGGATGACTATGAGAAAATTAATCCTGGGTACCGCTTCGGTTTTGGCGCTAGCAATCGGCGGTGCTGCATTCGATTATGTGGCTGACGCGGGCAGCGCAGCGGACGCAGGAGCGATCCGTCCTGCATTCGAGACTGCGCGGTCCTCACAGATTGCCGCTTTCCTCCGGAAAGACAACATCAGGTGGGCACAGCTCGAGCTTCGAAATATGGCGCTCTATGGCGGCTCGCTTGATGGTATAGAGGGTCCGGAGACGAAACGGGCGCTTGGTCAGTTCCAAAGAAATAGCGGCCTCAAGCGCACAGCGATGCTCGATCCGCAAACCTTGGATGTGCTAGTCGGCAACTCCGGCATTGGCAGTGGATCGGGTGTGTCGCCGGGTCCTGAACGCGCTATATCCATCACGCATCCGTCCGGTTCGAGCAGCAATTTAGGTAATTAAAGCTAAAACTATCCGTCGCGTGGAAGCCTGCCGCCATTCACCGGGGGCAGGCTCCATGCGTCTGGCCGCTCGCTTCGGTGCGGTTCTTCCAGTGTCGGCGGGCTCGCTGCCGACCATTTGCGAGACTCTTTTAAAGCCCGTGCTCATGGACGAGATCCATCTAAAGCCCGTGCTCATGGACGAGATCCATCAGGCTCATTGTTGCGGACCCGGTAACGGGCAAGTGATTGAAATCGACGAGGATCTCGCGCGCAGTGTAGGAAGCGATAACTCTGGCCCATGGAATGTTCAAAAAATGAGACAGTGAAGACACGGCAAATCTGCATTTGGCGCTCGCCTTCTGGGCAACGCTCATTGCTCCGGGATCCCAACCGAGCGCGTAGAGCAGGCGGGCAAGGTGGTTCACCGCCTGATCGTTGCTGCTCCTATCGATCCGACAGAAGAAACTGCTGCCAATCAGCGCTTTGCCCGGATGTTCATGGCCAGCGCCTTTCCCGATGAAGACGTGGACGCGTTGATTCCTCCCTGCAAAGCGGTGATCGCGCAATTCGAGGGCTCGAGCGACGTCATCAGCAAGCCAGCATGAACTAGGAACCCCCAGGGATGGTCCGTGTTGTGCGGCACATAGATAACGTCGCGGTTCACCCTCGCTGGAGCTAAGCAGCCGCGCCTCGCAAGACTCTGGCAAGAAAGGACCACGGTTTAATGCCCGACACTGTCTAGGTGAGATGCCAGGTTGTCAGAAGTGTGTCCAAGGAGACAAACAATGGAGGGAAACGTGTATCTCACAGCGGAAAAAAAGCCAGGACCACAGAAATCCAAGACTCGCTGATCGACCGGTATGTTGAACAAGAAGAAGCAATTCAGGAAGGAAACAGGTCGCGTGCGGTAGCGCTCCAGTTTGAAATTAAAGAGCTGTTGCGCGAACGAGAGCATATCAAGCGCTTCGCGGCTGACTGACCGCCTGCGCGACAAACCGGCCCCATTTCCTGGATCTAGAGGTCGGGAAAACTGGGTAAGGCGAGCATGTGCGGGCAAGATCGGTTCTGGCGCTCAGATCGTGCGGGCGGCGCAATATCCATCCACGGCGAATCGGTGAGTTTGCTCAACCCCCTTCAGCCGCTACGCGAGGCGAGACCAACAAGGGTACACCGGCAGCTAGAGTGTCCAGAGGCCTGCTGTTGCTTTGAAAGTGATGAGCAGCATGCTGCGGCCGGCGACCGTATCGCTTGCATACAATTACATAATCGCAATTTCTATATTGACAATCAACAGATCATCGGTTAGAGTCTCCCGGCCGTGTTGGCGCGGGAGAGGGTCGGTCTCAGGGACTGCTGGAGCCCGGACCGCGGTTGTCCTCATGAGGTGCGACTGATATGTGGGAAGCTTTTCACTACTGCGAGACCTTTGCGGACCGGTTCACCGCGGAGGAATGCGAGCGCGTTATTGCACTGCATCAGGAGGCGGGCGCGCTGCAGAGCAGAATGCCGCTGGGCAACCGCGGTTTCATCAGAGACAGCGATCTGTTCTGGGTTCCGCGAACCGCGGAGACCGAGTGGATATTTGCGCGCATTTGTGAGATCGCTACCCTCTACAATTCGCGATACCAGTTCGAGCTTTGCGAAGAGATGGGCCAGCTGCAGCTAACCCGCTATGCCAAGGATCAGCTCTACAACTGGCACATGGATCTCGGCGAAGGTCCGATGAGCCTGCGCAAGATATCGGTGGTCGTCGAACTGGCTGGCGGCCGTTTTGACGGCGGGGGGATCGAGGTTTTTCATGGCGAGGCGACCGCCAACCGGGTCGCTCTCGGACAAGGAGATGTACTGGTCTTCCCATCGTTTATCATGCATCGAGCGCTGCCGGTGCAGAGCGGTACCCGTTGGAGCCTGGTCTCCTGGCTCACCGGGCGCGCGCCGCTGCAATAACTGCCCGGCGCGCTCACAAATGATACTTCAAGTCGGGGATGCGGTAAGTGCCGAGGATTGTCGCCGGCTGCTCACGATCTATGACCGGCACGTTCCTCTGACAAAGGTTAGCGACTATACGGGTCATCCTGTCGTCTATTGGGACCAGCTCCGCGACACTCCTGAGGCCGCCGAAATCGTGCCGCGTCTCGTCGAAGAATGCCTGCGCCACACAGCCGCTCGCTTGGAACTCGAGTCTCCGCTTTATCCGGAGACCGTGGTCCTGGCCGCGATCGGTCCCGGGGGACACCATAGTCGACATGCAGACAATTGCCGGCAAAACGAACAAGGCGAGTGTGTCGCCAATCACACGCCCCAGCGTCACATATCGGCGATCTATTATCTCAATGAGGAATTCGACGGTGGCGAAATTCTCTTCGAGCAACGCAATTGACGGTCAAGCCGCGGCGCGGGCTTCTGTTGGCCTTTCCCAGTGAGGCCGACCATGTGCATGAAGTTCTTCCGGTGCGCAGCGGGGTTCGATACACGATGCCGATTTGGTTCACCAAGCAACAAGGCTGCGCATTGTCAATGGGCTCGTTGGGCCTGCCCCGTAGCGAGATCGGGGGGCCGCCGCCGGTTTCGCGCCGCTCTCGCCTGAACCCTACGGGCATTTCGGGTACGTGGGATCAGCATCTTGGCCCGCTCTATCCGCCGGCGCATGAAGTAGCGCTGGTTCCGACGGCGACCGTCTGTTTGAACGAGCGGCTGAAGTGATAAGGGCTGAGGCACGCAATGCCGGCGAGATCCGCCAAGGTCGGGCGGTCGTCCAAATCGTGCCTCGATATAGTCTCGCACGCGTTGCAGCCGTTCGCGTGAGAACTCATTGGACGGCGTCGGTGCGAATTTCGAGCGATCGACGAATGCCTCATCATCCGCACCGCGAACGCCGTGTTCAGCGCGCCTACGAGGATATGGTCGAGAAACTTAGTCTCGGTTTCGTGAACAAGGGCCGAGACAATTTGTGGGCGAGCGGATCCTCATCGACGCTCGCCCGAGCACCCGGGGCCATTCCGTTGTTTTCCGTCGCTGAGGGCTGTGCAAATTCGCTTGATATGCCGATCTGAATCCGTTGTTCCGGGAGCCCAAATTTAGATCTTAACCAACTGATCCGACTTACGGTTCTCAACAGCGGGCCGGGTCTTTGATGTGTGCGAACACGATTTACGTTGTTTTTGTTTTGCCGCTCAGCCGAGCTCGACGCGCAACCTGACAAAGTTCTCGAGATTGCGCTCGTGGTCGCCGGTGAAGCGCACGATCACGTGCGAGGCGCCGGCATCGGCAAAACCTTTGAGAAACGCGGCCGCACCTGCGGACGGGCCGGCGTAGCAGGCTTGCCTTCGGCGCATCACTGCCGCCGGCTGCCCGTAATAGTTTTCGAGAAACGCGTCGAGCCGCTGCTCGGCACGGCCGGCATCCGCGTCGATCGCCAGGGTCGTGTACATCGCCGCGGTGAAATTGCCGAGGTCGCGGCCGGCGTCACGGAGGATCGCCTGCACCTCGGCCCACTGCTCGGTCCACCGGGCAAGGCTCGCCTCGTTGGCAAACCAGCCGTCGAAATGCCGGGCCGCCCGCTCAAAGGCCGCGCGCACCGAGCCGGCGAGCCAGATCGGCGGGCCGCTGGGCCGATAGGGGGTGGGGCCGAGCACGCCGCTCTCGATCCGCCAGCGCCCGTCCCAGTCGACCGGCTTCCCGGTCCATAGCGCGCGGGCGAGCCGCAGGCCTTCCATCATGCGGCCGACCCGCCCCGCGAACGGCACACCGGCGGCGACGAATTCCGCGCGGATATTCGGCACATCGCTGGCGATGCCCACGCCGAGCACCAGCCGGCCCTCGCTGATCTGGTCGAGGGTGGCGAGCTGGTGCGCCAGCACCACCGGGTTGCGCAACGCCGGCAAAAACACGGCGGTGCCGAGCTGCACTTTTTGCGTCCGCGCCGCGACAGCGGCGAGCAGGGTCAGCGGGTCGTGCCGCGGCCGCGCCAAGAGCGAGTCGCCGACCCAAACCGAGTCAAAGCCCAGCCCTTCCGCCCGTGCCGCCAGGTCGAGCAGAGGGCCGGTTTGCGGCCGACCCTCCATGACCCGCTCGCGGGTCGGCAGCAGGTAGCCGATTTTAGGAGGCATATCGGTCTCCGTTTGCGCGGCGTCCCCCCACCCTTCCCTCCCTCACCAGTGGGGGAGGGATAGGGAGGGGGCTATTCAGCGGCGCCGCGGCGGTGCGAGAAGGTCTGCTCCTGGCTGGTGATGAATTCGAGCAGTGCTGCCTTGCCATCCTCGTTCTGGCGGCGGGCGCGCAGGATTGCGTCGCCGATCTGCGCCGGATCCTCGACCCGCTCGCTCCAGCCGCCCAAATCGCGCCCGATATTGGCGTAGTTGCCGCCGAGGTCACGCGCGCGGTAGCGCTCATGCGACAGCGCCATCGCGTGGGTCTCGATCGCCATCGTCGAGTTGTTGAGCACGATCGTCGTGATCGGGATGCCGCAGCGCACCGCGGTCTCGAAATCGAGGCCGGTCATCCCGAAAGCCGCGTCGCCCATAAAGTTGACGCAGATCTTGTCGGGGGCCGCGACCTTGGCCCCGATCGCCAGTCCGAGCCCGGTGCCGAGCTGGTGCGACTTACCCCAGCCGATATAGCCGCGCGGCCGGGTCGCCCGGTAGAACGGGTTCAACTGCTCGCGCGGGCTGCCGGAATCATGGGTGACGATGGCCTCGGCCGGGTTGACGACCCGCATGAACTCCGAGATCACCCGGTAGGGGTTGATCGGCCGCTCGTTGGAGCGCAGCTTGGCCTGCCAGCGGCCGAGCCAGGCTTCGCGCTCGCTAGCGAGCTCCTGAGCGACACCGTTTGCCGCGCGCGTCTTGCCGCCGAGCCGGTCGCGCACAGCCTCGATCAATTGCCCCAGCACCAGCTTGGCGTCACCAAGGATGCCGAGATCGGTGGCAAAGGCCTTGTGCAGGTCGCGCGTGTCGTTGGTCGCGTGGATGATCTTTTTGCCGGGCGGGATGACCGGGGTGGCGATGCCATGACGGGTAAAGCTGCAGCCGATGCCGAACACCAGGTCGGATTTGTGCAGAATGTGCCGGCCGGGCCCGGTAAAGGTGCCGCCACCCGGCCCAAGCGCCAATGCATGATCCTCCGGAAACGCACTCTTGCCGTCAAAGGTCGTCATGACCGGCGCCTGCAGCAATTCCGCGAGATGGCGCAGCTCGTCGGTCGCCTCGGCATAAAACACCCCCTGCCCCGCCAGGATCATTGGGCAGGACGCGGCGAGCAGCATGCCGGCCGCCTCGTCGATATCGCGCGCGTCGCCGGCCGACCGGGTGGTCCGGACGGCTTGATATTTGCCCGGATCGACGTTGACCTCGGTGCTGTGGACATCGGCCGGGACCTCGACCATGACCGGACCGGGCCGACCGTTCTTCGCTTGGGCAAAGGCGCGGCGCATCACATTGCCGACCTCGTCGGGCAGAATGACCTCCTCGACCGATTTGGTGATCGAGGCGTAGGTGCGGCTCGATTTGAACATTGGAAAGAGCTGAGCCGTCTCGCGCGGATGGCCGAGCGGCAGAAACACCACCGGGCTTGAGTCGGAAAAGGCCGTCGCGACACCCGCGAACGCGTTTTCGGCGCCGGGCCCGTATTGCATCGCAAAGACCCCCGGCGGCCGGCCGTTCGAGACCCGCGAGAAGCCGTCGGCCATATGAACGCCGACCCGCTCCTGGCGGCAGATCACCGGCTTGATCCCCGCTGCCGCCGCGGCCTCGATGATCGGGGTGGTTGGAAAGCAGAAGAGGTTCGATACCCCCTCCTTCTTCAGGATCTCGGCAATCACGTTCATGACGAGCATCGATGGTTCCTCCCGCCGTTTGTTGGAGCGGCCAGCTGGTTGTACTGCTAAACAAAATCGAGTGTAGCTTTAACGGTGTTGAGCGCCAACCGGGCTTAAGGAGAAGGCCTCACGGCGCCGATATCGGAGCCGGAATCTGGCAGAGATTGGTTGATGCCATCAAGCAAGCTTCGGGATGACGACACCGGAGTGACGTTCGCGTAGCGGCGAGGTTGTGAGATGCAGGCCGTAATGGTCGCCGCAACGGAGAAGGCGGGACCGGCCGTCCTGCCGGGTGCGCGCGTCGTCGGGTTGTTGCCAGAAATGCCCTGTGGCCTTTTGCGTTCGCCTCGCCGCGCGCGACGAGCGCATCTATCGCGCTCGCCTAATCCTAATCGTCGGCGCGGACGAGAGAAATTCCATGTGTCTCGGCGGCGCCGTTGCTTCGGCGAGGATTGAGGCGCAGTTGCGATCCGTCTCGAGCAGGAGCCGCTACAGGTCAGTAAGTCACGGATCTGAATCAACGGATATTCGGCGCCAGTTCGAGCGATAAAGGTTCACGGGCGTTCGCCCGTATAGCTCAGCCGCGCGGTGCCCAATTGTGCAGCGCTGCGAACAGGAGACCCGCGACCACAACAACCAATCCGCCGAGTCGGGTGATCAGGCGGTGCTCGGCTGCGGCTATATCGGCTTTGAGCTCCAGACGCAGGTTTTCAAGATCCTGTTTGGTAGCGACGTTGTCGTGGATCGCGTCGATCCCCGGGCTAACAACCACTCTAGCGGTCGGCGGAACAGCAAGGGCAAATCATGCGGCGGATCGCCCGGGGATCGGTGGCGATGCGTTCGGCCGCTTTGCGGTCGATGTTGGCCTCCGCCAGCGCGTTGGTCAGGGATAGCCGGTCGGTCAACAAGCACCTCCGCAAGTGTACACACGACGAACGGTCGGTAGGGTCCGGCGGTACCGGCTCGGGACCCAACCCGTCGCGATATGAATTTATAATCGCCGGCGCCGGGTGTGAAGAAATCACTTCGCCCTCCGTCCGCTTTCGGCTAATCGCTCATGGTTCTCCGAGGGAGAGTTTCAGAGGGAGGACGAGACATGGCAGACAAGATCCGGCTGGGGCTGATCGGCGCCAGCGTCAAGGGCACCTGGTCGGCGCGTTCGCACCTGCCGGCGCTGCAAGCCAGCTCGGATGTCGAGCTGACTGCGGTCTGCACCACCAAGGCCGACAGCGCCGAGGCGGCACGACGGGCGTGGGGCGCCCGCTTGGCCTTCGACGACTACCGGAAGATGGTCGCCTCGCCGGAGATCGACGCGGTCGCCGTCGTCGTGCGCGTGCCGTCGCACTACGCGCCGACAAAGGCGGCGCTGGATGCCGGCAAGCACGTCTATTGCGAATGGCCGCTCGGGCGGACAACGGCGGAGGCGGTGGAACTGGCGGCACTCGCCAAGGCCAAAGGGCTCGTCACCGCAGTCGGCCTGCAGGCCCGCGTCAACCCGGCCTTGATGCACATCAGGGAGCTGGTCGCCGCCGGCTTTGTCGGCGAGGTGATGGCAGTCCATGTCAGCCTGATGCGTGAGGGTGTGTTGTCCCGGCCGTCGCACCGCACCTGGCAACGGGACGCCGAGCTCGGCGCCAATACGCTGACCATTGCCAATGGTCACACGGTGGACGCCATGCGCTTTGTCACCGGTGATTTCGGTCGACTGTCAGCGGTGGTGGCAACCCAGGCCAAGCAGTGGCTGGACACCGGGACCAACACTTGGCTCGACGTCACATCGCCCGACAACGTGCTAATCAGCGGGCGGCTCGCGAATGGCGCGGTCGCATCGGTCCATATCGGCGCCGTTCCGTTTGCCGGCAGCGGCTATCGCATGGAGATCTACGGCCGCGAGGGGACGTTGGTCGCATCGGGCGAGGATTCGCCGCAACTGAGCGCAGTTTCTCTGCACGGGGCAAAGCGCGGCAATACGCTGACGCCGATCGAGGTGCCGCAGCGCTTTATCCTGGCCGCACCCGCCACGCCGCCGGGTGAAGCCATCAATGTCGGCCAGATGTACACGTTGTTCGCCAAAGCGATCCGCGGTGGTGAGAGCAATCACCCGACTTTTGCGACCGCGGTCGAGCTGCACCGCCTGGTCGACGCCATCAAGCAAGCCTCCAACAACGGCAGCGAAGTGACGTTCGCGTAGCGGC
>Ga0306920_100014824_pt1 | contig 10657 bp, 21 predicted proteins | sample flu12Cox44000170_FD_204666 | JGI IMG/M metagenome (GOLD analysis project Ga0306920, IMG submission 204666) | Lab enrichment of tropical soil microbial communities from Luquillo Experimental Forest, Puerto Rico - flux4day.12C.oxic.44.000.170 (v2)... | ecosystem: Environmental > Terrestrial >... | reverse complement strand
AGGTCGGAGGGTTAGTTGGCGCGGTGGCCTTCGGTTACATCGTTGAGCGCTTCCACAATTACGACGCGCCCTTGGTTCCTATGGCGGCGTTGCTGTTTGTTGGCGCCCTTTCGTGGCTTAAAATCGATGCATCCGACGAACTAAAAGCTGAGGCGGCTAAGGTCGCAGTACGCGCGTAGCAGGACGGGCCGGCGTCACCTTGTCCGAACGCAGGTCCTGATTAACGGCCAGAAAGTTCAGTACTGGCATTTCCGGTCTGCCAAGTATGAGGACCTTGACCGCTCGGACAGGCGACGAATGCTTAGGGCGGCAGCAAGAGTTATCGTGATGATTCCAGCGATAGCCCAACTGTTCCAGACGAATGCTGTCTGTAGCGGGACGGAGTATTCACCCTTGAATATTCGCCTGTAAGGTCCGGGCATTACGACATAAAGATAGAAAGGCAAGTAAAGCACGATAGCCACCAAGGCGACAATCGCTCCCGCTCTTGGCACGAAAATCGTCAAGACTAATGCTGAGAGAAAGAGCAGAGCGCCGGTGTCTGCCATCGTTAGTATTTTTCCAGTGAGCCAACCGCCGCTGAACTCAGAAGCGCCGAAATCGCCTAGGTGAATCCACAGCACGCCCGCACTCGCGAGAAGAGCGATGGCCTGCCACACATTCTGTCTAGTCAGTTTTGTCAAGACATGCCCCTGGAAACAGAATAGCGGACTTTCTGAACTGCGACGCAGCTCACGATAGTGGTGTTGTCGGCGCTATCAAGTCCTGTTAAACGGGCTAACCGGCTGGATGCTAGGCTGGATCGCTACACAGAAAGCCTGCCAGCTGGCGTAATGGGGCGAGTAATACGAACCCCATTGTCTTCGTATACGAGGATATGAAGGCAAATCTAATCACACTTGCGGTGGCGCTCGCGGTGCTTGCCTTCTTCGTGGCGCATTTTGGGGCGCAGCCGTGGACGCCGACGAGGATTGCTGGCACGGCGATTGGAGTGCCGTCTTTGGCGCTCTTCATTTTGGCGCGAATCCAACTCGGCGGATCATTTTCGGTGCGTGCCAAGGCACAGGTACTCGTCACGAATGGGCTGTATTCGCGGATTCGGAACCCCATTTACGTCTTTGGGGCTTTGACCCTCGCGGGAATATTTCTCTTCGCCGGTGCTCCGAGACTTCTCTGGGCGTTCGTGGTGCTCGTTCCATTGCAGATTTATCGTGCAAGGAAGGAAGAAAAGGTGCTCGCCGGCAAGTTCGGAGACGAATATCGCACATACAAAGCGCGAACGTGGTTCTGAGCCAGCCGCCCCAATTCCCACTCTTTGTCTGCTATTCCTTCTCCCTCGGGAATCTTGATACTCCGGCCGAAAACCTCTTTCCCTTGGCTTTCCATTCCTCTTTCCGACGTATCTGCTGTCCGAGTCTTCTTCGCAGTTGTTTCTTCGTTGCCATACGTCCTCGAGTGACTGCGAAGAATTACTTCTGGTGTGGCGAGTCGAGGGGTGAGCGCCTATGGGAGAAGCGGCTCAAAGAACGTTCGTGCAAGCCGGCGTCTCCAAGCCTGCCGGCAATGCTGTGTCGCATCGTTTTCAAGACACGTTCGCCGGTGGAACTGCTCTTAGCCGGTGTACCGATCGAACGCGTGTCGGTTCTGCTTGGGCCATCAAACCGTCCGCATCACCGAGAAACATTACAACCCCCGGGTACGCTCGCGGCACGCGCAGCTCGAGCCTGGGAGCGCGATCCGCTGCTCCAATCGCCGGCGCAAGTGACAGCCGTGCAAAAAAATACCGGGTACAAAACGGGAACAGGTCAACTAGCCGGAGTCACAAGTCTATGAAAACACGGCGGAAATTCTGGAGGCGCGGGTGGGAATCGGAGCCGCACATATCACACAAACACTGCACTTAAGGCGTTTAAGTCAATACAGATTTGAAGGAATTGGACCGATTCGATGATTCCTGTACAAAATTGTACAAAATCAACTGAAGGCTCTTTTCCCGAATGGAAATTATGGCGGACCGTGAGGACGACACCCATATGAACCTCATGCAGCGGGCAGTCTGAAGAGTTGCCGGCCATGGGGACGGCCCTAGTCACGGCCCAATCCGATTAGAAGAAGGGGCGACCGTTCCTGTCGCAGCGTACATCATCCAGGACCTTCCCGGACCCCTACGGACGATCAGAAATGATGCGAGGATGTTTCGGTTTGCGACCTGGCATTTCATCGCCTGGACGCGGCGGTTTTCCACCCCGTCGTTTCATTAGTTTGTCGAAAGCCTTAAAATCAGCGCCCGCTCTGCGATCGGCAAAGAACTCGGCCGTTTGTAACGCTGAAAGCTTCTCAGCCACTGCTGTAGCGACGAACTGATTTATGCTCGTACGATCTTCCTTGCTCTGCCGCGCCACCGCTCTCTTCAGCGAACGTGGCAGCCGAAGTGGGTATGTCATGGTTTCCGTCATGGTCTGATCCTCTTTATTGCGTCACGGGGGAGCATCACTTCGATCCCGAACCGTGCTGGAACCGTCCCGAAATCACGTACGTTAAAAGTAACCACTACGTCTGCCCCCCCGTTGGCCGCGGTCTCCAACACCATCTCATCGGCAGGGTCGCGCAATTGTGGTCGCCACAGAAAATGTGTTTTCACTGGCTCCGCAATTGCGAGCACGGAGTCCAGGAATATTTCCACCTCGTGTTCACTCAGACCGGCGGCCAGTCGATGCTCTGCCTCCGAACACACTGCCTCATACTCCATACCTAGTGGAACGCTGACCAGGAGCGTTACCCTCTCGTGCCGTGCCGCACGGAGGATCGCCGCCGACGCTCCGCTGGGGCTTCGCATCGCAGCTACGATCACGTCTGTATCTGCAACATACCTCAACATCGCCAATGATATCATATCGCGGGAGATATCGAAACCAGGGGTCAGCCAACTCCAAATAAACCCCTAAGCATGGATGAATGGAGGCGCTGAGGGAGGCCCCGATTGGAGACCACTTGCTCACTCTGCGCGAAGCAGCAGATGTGTTGCGCCCGAGTACGCGCACGTTGCGTGACTATGTCCAGCGCGGGGAGGTCCAAGGCCGGATCATTGGCGGGCGATGGAGATTCAGGCGTGCGGATCTAGACGCTTTCTTTGCGAATGCGCCGCGCAACTGGGACTCTGCTGGAAGGAACGATCACGGAGATTAGACGGTAAAGCAGCGCAGAACGCAAGGAAGAGGATGGGACGGCCATTTCTTAGGTTCCTGGGCAAGGCTTAACTGCGAAGAGATGCCCGTCATTCCCGCGTGGATAGTACGAGCCAATTTCCACGATCCGCGCAAAATTCCGTATCTTTTGGTCTGGAAACGTGAGCGCGATGGCGAGGTCATGGAAGCAGTGCGTCTGGCTTGCCAACAGCCGTTTGATGGTTCCGTCGAGTTAAACAGAGGCGCTACCCACGAGTACGTCGAACTGAAGCGTACCAACGGAACCATTACTTTTTTACGGATTGTCTGGCGAATGCTGCCATGCAACGGCGGGCGGGCGCTCCTTTTACGTTGCCCCCACTGCGAAACCCCGCGCCGCCATGTCTACGGCTGCGAGTGGGATAGCTTTTCGGGGTGGTCCAACACGGTCAGGAGCATTAGTTGGCGGTGCCGCTCATGTGCTCGGCTGCGCTACTCTTCCGAAGGCGGCCATCTGCGCGGCAGCGGGCGCGCCGCGTTGGCGGCTCTCGTTCGCGGCACTTTCGGAAACCTACCCCGCCCGGAGTCGTGGTTTCCTTACGTGTTTACCTCACCAAAAGAAGCGGCGGAACTGGGCGTCTGTGAGCTGTCATCTGCCGGTTGGTTTGCGCTCCCTCGCCCGCTCTTAGCTAATGGATGTCGGCACAAAATCACGTCCGGCTTGAGCGCGCGGACCTTATCAATTGCGTCTCGTCCGTCAGTGGCTTCTCCGCAGACTTCCCACCGAGAGTCGCCTTGCAAGATGTTTCTGATGCCCGTCCGCGACACCTCATGATTATCCGCAATTAGGATTCGCGGGCGCATGGTCGCTCGCTTGCTCATCCGACCGTAGTTGTGTCCGTCATTGCGATGACCGCATAACTTACCGTGGAAAATATGAAATATTTTAAGGGCTTTTTGTTCGCAAGCGCGTCCATTCGGTCACGCGCTTTCGCAAGCCCGCTCACCGTTTCTATTCAGCATGGATCCCTATCGACCCTATCGGCGAAGATGTCAAAATGAGGTCCCTCCAGCCTTGACTTCCTCCTACCGATCTTTTGCAACCGTTCTTTTGCAACGTTCGCGGATCGCTGAGTTGGCAGTGGTCTTCAGTTCCGCTTGCTCGCCGTATCCAAATCGAGAACCCTAGTGGGCATTGGCAAACTGTCTTTCGCTTCCATTGCATCCGAAAGACATTCGAACTTCGTAGCCGCCGATGCAACGGCGGTCCATTTGACGATCTCGCTGAATGCTTCTGCCGCGAAATATCCGAAGTGATAGGTACTCTGGAGAATGTAACTCATGTGCGCGTGGCGTGCTCTCTTCTCACGGGGCTGACGGCCTGGTTATCCCGACTACAGTCGTATCCTTCGTTGCCATCACCGCATAAGTCAGCGTGGAAAAAACAAAATATTTGCCGGGCGTTTCCTTTGCGAGGGCTTCCATGCGGTCGCGGGCATTCGCAAGACCGCGCACCGCTTCGATCCAGCGTGCATCCTTGTCGATCGTACCGGAGTAAACTTCAAAACGAGGTCCATCGAGCATTGGTTTCCTCCTACCGATATTCGCGGATTGCTGAGTCTGCAATCGCTAATGCACAATTTTCGGCATTCATGCGTCGGTCTTCGCCCACATCAGCGCACCCACCGAACGCGAGAACTTCAAGCGGCGCCGCGAAACGCGACAGCCGCGTAAACTTATGCATTGAGGGATGGATCAGTTGCCACGAATGGCTCCTTGCGCCGAAAGTCCTGTCATCTGATTTGGCAAGGAACCGTCGCCCGAAAGGGCGCGCCGGAAGGATGCTAAAAGAGACCCTTCCATTATATAGCCAGTTCGGTGGAATTTTAGCAAGCGGCTTCAAGACTCGGGTGACGTAACTTTGCGTGTGTAAATAAAGAGAGGGTGTAGGTTTGTTGTGTCGAGCAACAAATCTCCGGTAAAGGAGCCTACACCCCGATGCGAGTGAAGAATACCACTCAGCGGTTTGAACTGTTCGTCCGGGATTTGCAGGAAAGTTTTTGGGCGATTTCCAGGGACGAACGCGAGAAGTGCTGAAGAAGTTGCTGGAGAGCGATTCCGAGCAACAGATGGCCGACTATCTAGGGTTGAAGTGGTACGAACGAGCCCAGCCAGCCGAGCGAGTGGACTACCGCAACGGTTTTTACCAAAGGGATACCGGCTTGGTCACGGTATTCCTTTTGGCCTCCTCCCGTTAGGCTAAGTCTGACCGACGGATTGTATCGGCTTTGGCAATTTGAGAGGCCGATGGTTTCCGCGCGCCTGTCAATTCTGTCAGAGCCAAGGAATTGTTCTGTAAATTGAGAGGTGACCGAACGCCTGCATTTACCAGGATGTGCGAGCGTTGAAAATACGCTTTCTTTTCCGGTTGCCCGAGTTGCCCAGTTTGGAGGCTGATCTAAAAGGCTAAGCGGTTGCAGATGGAATTTCGACGACATTCCGGCATGGAGAAAGGCTGCGGAGAGGCTGACAAAGCGACCAATAAACTGACGCAGAAATCGGTCTTTGCTACGAACTCAGCAAGTCACGTGGAGGATTGCGTTTGTATGATGGACGAGGTAAAGCAGGAAGCTCATCGAACAGATTCGAAGTCTGTCCATGAGATTCTCGACTTTGCGGACAAGGCGATGTACGAGTCCAAACGCGCTGGACGAAATCGTGTCACGGCGTGGCCCATATCTTCGAATGTGTCGAAGGTCGCTCATACTTGAAAAACGGGGCGTCAACCTCGGCCAATCTCACCGCTCGCGCCGAGTACGGGGCTCGAAGGAAATAGTTACATGGACAAAGTCGTAACACGAAACAAGCTAGACGACGCGATGGCTCGGCTCATTGAAGACGCACAAAGCTAGGTAGGCAAGGCAGCAGTCGATGCAGCAATCGCTGCGATACCGTTGTCGGTAGCTCGATTCTGGCACTTATAGGCGACCAAAGTCCTGGGTATTCCGAAGCACGTAGGTGAAGGAAATATGACGAGCCGGGAATGATGGCCGGACAGGGTCGGTATGATCCGTTCTGCGTTCCGCCAAGACTAGAGAACTTCGGGGTCGGTACGAACAAATCGCCTCCCCGCAAGTACGGATTCGATCGCAGGCAGGAGGTCGCGGTGGATAAAGGTCTTATGAAGGTAGCCGACCACGTCTATGTTGAGAGCCGCTTGTATGACTTCGGGAGAATTGTCTTGGGCAAGGAGAAGGAGCTTCGACTGGGGGGCTATCTCTCGTATCTGCTCGGCAGCGCGTATGCCGTTCAGTTTCGGCAAATCAATATCAAGCAGAATCAAATCTGGCTGCAATAGCGCCGCCTTGTGAACGGCCTCGAGCCCATCGGAAGCTTGTCCGACAATCGACACGAGAGAATTCTCCAGCAACGAGCGAATCAATTTTCGGAAGGGTTCGTGATCATCGACAACAAGGACTCTAATCAGGCCCATTTTTGACTGTCTTCGGACAACACACCCGACCGATTGCCGTTAAGTTGGTCGCGTTGGATGAGCGCTGATACCACGAGTAGATTGGCGGTTGCAATCATGAAACTAGGGATGATCCGTTATGGTATCTAAAGTCATATTATTGCGACGAGCTGAAGTGCTTAAACTCGTGACGCTCTTTACGACCAGCTACAGGATCTCCAGTATTTGTCGCCCCAACACGTGCCAGTAGATTCGGTAGTCTTCCAGACAGATGCCGTTACGTGTCATAATCGCCGACGATAATAAGCTCATGCGGAGAAACATCCGCTCGATGCAGTCACTGCTTCGAAGTGATGTAGATTCCGCCGTAAAACAACCCCTCGATCAGCTCGCGGACACCGTTGACCCCGCAATTCTGATGCGTGTCGGGATGGGACTAGTAAAACTCTTGCGCTCTGCCTTGCGAAAATACGGCAGGCTAGACAGGTGAGACTAGTTCCGACGGCGGTCGCCGCCGTGGCCGCCTCTTCGGCCATATCCGCCGCCGTCGTGCCTGGCGGCTTGGGGACGAGCTTCGTTGACGACGAGTGTGCGTCCCAGAAGCTCCTTGCCGTTCAAGCTCGCAATAGCTTTTGCCGCTGCAACATCGTCACTGATTTCTACAAAGCCAAAGCCGCGAGGCTGACCGGTATCGCGATCGCGGACGACCGTGATCGAGTCCGTGTGGATTCCGAGCTTGGCGAATTCCGTGCGGACATTCTCTTCCGTGACGCTGAATGAAAGATTCCCTACATAGAGCTTCTTCATCGACGAGTCCCTCCTTTCGGCTATCGGTTATTCGACTCCTGAATCGCCAGTGGCGTCTTTGGGCGAGCGCATCGATCTCTTTGAGCGCGAACTGCCAAGAAAGCGTTTCTGCCTAGTAGTCTTCCGACGGCTTGCGAAACGGACTAGGCGCTTGTCGATGAGAATGGGTGCTGCGGTAATCTTCAAGATCTGCGACGGTGAGATCCAGACGAGTTTCAGGCGGGTGGTTGTCGTAGGCGGCCAACTCGCGACGGAGCTTCCGCGAGCAAATATCAGGGGCATCCTGATAACTGATGAGGTGGTCATCAAAGGCACTGTTCGAAATTGCCAGCGTGAAATCGCGCGGCTCGGTGGAAGGCTCGCGCACCGTGAAGCTGTAGACACGGGCAAGAGCGCCCGCCTCAAAGCCGACAAATTGCACAATGATTTCCTGGCTCATTTCAAAGGCGCCGTGAGACTCCTGAATCCGAAGACCTCAAAAAAGAAAGAGGCGAGCCCGCTGTTAGCGAACCCGCCCTATGTGCTTACAAGCTGGAGACGTTCGCCGCCTGCAGGCCCTTGGGGCCGCGCGTGACTTCGAACTCAACCGCCTGGCCGTCGGTCAGCGACTTGTAACCGTCCCCGACGATCGCGGAGAAATGGACGAAAACGTCCTCGCCGGACTGGCGCTGGATGAATCCAAAGCCCTTGCTGGCGTTAAACCACTTAACTGTTCCTCGTTCCTTCAACTGTGTTTCTCTTTTCTGTTTTGAGCTATTTGGTGCTGTTTCCCACCGCCTCCAGCCAAAAAAGAGGGGCTGCAAGTGTGGACTTGCAGCCCCTCCAACAATTCTAAAGGTTTTACAAGAGCAACAAACGCAAAAACAGTATCGCACGTTTGCGAGCCTCCGTCGATACAATTCTCTTGGCAAGAGGTGCTCGTCCGAACCTCGCCATAGCTGCTAGGCGACGCTTTCGCGGTTCCGCCCGAGCAGGCGGCGGTCTACTCGGAAGTAGTTCCAACAAGCTCTTTCGGGTTCCGTTGTTAACCTGTTTGGTATCGCATTGGCGGCGACGCTCTTCAGCACTAAGAATACGTGCTAGATTCGCGGCGATGGAGCGCGAGGCAATGCTAAACGTCACCTTCGAGGTTGGCTGCTTTCGCGCCGACAGGCAAGTAATGGAAATTCGCGGGATACAGGACTTAGGCCGTGACGGACTCTGACAATCATCGCGCGCGGCGGTATTCCTTCGTAGCTGGAATTCTAGTCACTGACCTGGCCACCGAGAAGCAGCTTAGTGCTCACACTCAGGAGTTGAGTTCGTTCGGATGTTTTGTTGAGACGGTCAAACCTTTTGCCGAGAACGCGAAGGTTAGGGCGCGGATCACTCGCTCAGGAATGCATCTTGTCGCCCAAGGAAGGGTTACTCACTCCCTGCCGAATGTCGGAATGGGCATCGTTTTCACATCATTTGAGTCGGGTAGCCTGTCTATCCTGGAATTGTGGCTCACAGACCTTCGAAACAGGCACTCCATCGTCACGTAATCATAGGTTCAGAAAACCACTCGCCGCAGGCGTCTACAAGCGATTGAAATCACGCGGCAGGAATTTGACTTCGTAGGGGTTCAGCAAACAGATGATTTCAACCGCTCTCTCCGCCGCTTAGTTCAGATTTGAGTCTGCTTAGATCGGCGTTCAAGAAGACAATCTCAAAACCTGCCATCGAAATCTTTTCGACCAGGTTGAGAATACCGTGGAGGTCTAAAGTGATTGGTTTGCCGTCGTAGGTAGCTTCGTGCGGAAGATAGGCAACCCGAATCGCATCTCGACTGCGAATGAACTGATGCGGATCGGCCGTCGCCAACGCCGAGACCAACTCATAAACCGTGAGGGGAGAGATGCAATACTGAAACGACTCAAAAACTTGCTTCGAGACGCGCGACCAATCGACGGGGTCTATGACCTTCTGAGCAACGTGGCTGCACAGAGATGTGTCGAAGAAGATTTTTGGTCACCAGGGCATGTTCTTCTGCGGCAATTTACCGTGCGAGATACCACAAGTCTGCTCCGATCACTCCGCTCGGCAGGTGGCTACTGCGCTAAACTAACCTTCGAGATGCCATCGTTGGCAGCATCGCTGGCGAATCTGGACATAGCGCGAGCGCATCACCGTCCGTGGCGGCCTGGGCGAAGCCAGCAAGAGAGCTGGCAGATTCGGCATCTCGCTTTCCAGTGGTTCATCTATCCCTTGCGGAAGTGGTCTGCCCGGAAGGTGGCGCTCTGGCTCGGCGTGCATCACCACTACGTCCAGAAGCTCGTGCAGGAATTTAAGAGCAATCCTGAAAAGATATGGAACGAAGTGCGCGAGAGCGGATACGAGGCAGCGACATTCAAGGGATTGCAAGAGGCGCGCGAGATCACGCGGCAGATGGGGACGAGGAACTTGCTGCGACCGCGAGAATGGAGGGTTAGGATTCGCGATCCGCTGGAGCGGGCAAGAAGACTGGAAATTGAAGGCGTGCGAAAGTGGTACGACCCGGACCGCGAGAAGGTGTGGCCGAAGCGAGCAGTATGGAAAACAGTTACAGCTTACGCCAACATCCGGGGGCGAATCCCGCGAGAAATTCCACCTTGGGCGACGCCGGAGTTCAGCATGTTTCTCGCGAACTCAGGGATGAGACGGACAGCCTGACGAGGAATGCTTCCTAGAAGACTGTACCAAAAAGGGTTCTTTGGGCGCTCGACGCAATCCCGAAGGTCACAGAAAACCACTTCTTCTGGAACGGTGCGGACAACCTGGAAACCATCGCGGGCAGTTGGCGGAAGAGGCTCGCAAAGCTGTTCGAGTTGGCGAGAGTACCGAAGGGACACGCCCATCGGTTCCGCGACACATTTGCGGTTGAATTGCTGCTCGCCGGCGTCCCGATCGAGCGCGTCTCGATTCTGCTCGGCCATCAAAGCGTGCGCGTGACAGAGCGGCATTACAACCCCTGGGTGCGCTCGCGCCAGGAGCAACTTGAGGCCGACGTTGCCCGAACGTGGGAGCTCGACCCCGTTCTAAATCAAAAGAATTTGGGGTACAAATCGGGTACACTTCGCGAAAGCGCGCCCTAACTGAATGAAAAGACAGCCATGAGCGGCCTGACAGATAGGTGACAGTTTGTACCGGACACATAGGTAACACTTTTCCCCTTTAGGGGAGGGTGTAATGCCGTGGAAGAGGTGTTCGGTTA
>Ga0306920_100014823_pt1 | contig 10657 bp, 6 predicted proteins | sample flu12Cox44000170_FD_204666 | JGI IMG/M metagenome (GOLD analysis project Ga0306920, IMG submission 204666) | Lab enrichment of tropical soil microbial communities from Luquillo Experimental Forest, Puerto Rico - flux4day.12C.oxic.44.000.170 (v2)... | ecosystem: Environmental > Terrestrial >... | reverse complement strand
CTTGACTGCGCCGGAGGGACTGAGGACACGGCTGGCTTGCCTGAATTCGGCGGTGATCGTCATTTACGCGAGCCTGGTCTGTCTCGATTCTGCGAGGCCGCGGCTGATACTCGAAGTGATACGCGATTGGCTGCCGCTCGGAATGGTTCTGCTCGCTTATCGCGAAATGGGCTGGTTTGCCCTGCCGCATGAGTGGACGTTGTTGGAATCGCGCTGGGTCGTATGGGACCGGCTTGTGCTCGGTCACGGGGGCAGAACAATTATCGAGTCTCTCGGGCCCGTAGTGCCGTCCGTTCTCGAGATCGCCTACGCGGTGGTGTACGCGCTCCCTCCGTTCGCCCTCGCAGTTATGTACCTTTCCGGCCGCAGAGACAAGGCAGACCGGTTCCTCACGATCGTGCTCCTAAGCGTTCTGCTTTGCTACGCACAGTTGCCGTTCTGGCCGTCGGAGCCGCCGCGCGTAGTCTTTGCCGGGATGGATCTACCCTCTTACAGCACGGTCTTCCGGCGCTTCAACTTGTGGATGCTTGGCAACTACGGTATCCATACCAGTGTCTTCCCCAGCGCACACGTGGCAGGAGCGCTCTCGACTGCATTCGGTTTTCGGCTCGCCATGCCGGAGGACAAACGCCTATACCGATCTTTGTTCGTGATCGCGGTGTTGATCGCGATCGCGACCATCTACGGGCGCTATCATTACCTGGCGGACGCGACTTGCGGCGCCGTCATCGCCTGGATCGTACCAGTTTTTGTACCAGCCCACCGGCCAAATGCCCCTCTTCCCCAGATAGCATTGTCGACACGTCGTGCCGGCAATGACAACGACAGCGCTTCCAGGCATTCGCCGGTATTCGCTGCCCAAACAAATTGACATATCTGATGCTTTTTGGGCAACGACGGTTGCTTTTCGGAAATCCGGTGCGAAGGTAAGAACCTATGACCCAGTCCACCGGCGCTCGTGGAAAGTCTGGAGGCCTTACCGGGTGCCCAATCAGCGTCCTATGCGATGTGCGGGCTAGCCAGCGGCTGCCGGACGAGTTCATCAATTACTATCGCCGGCTGTTGTTGCTGTGTGCGGGGCTTGGCGTGTCTTCGAGCCGGGTTTACTTCCTGCTGAATCCATCAAGCGGCGGCGCGATCTATTGCGGCGAGTGTCCGAGAAACGCCAGCGCAAAAGCGAAGCTCTAATCCGGGAGGCATCGAGTGCGTGGAAGGAAGGTCAGCGGGTTCTAGGATGAAGCGCTAAGACGGATCATTTCTTGTTCGAGCCACGGGATTTCTGGGCGGGCGCCGCCCTCTGCCGGGGTTTTCCGGCGCTGCCCGGTATGCGGACCTTGCCCTTTCCACGCTGCACTGCTGGAACCCTCTTACCTGTCTTCGATTTCACGCGCCTCTCGTCCACGGTTGCAATGCCACCCAACCCGCCATCGGCGCCAGTCGCTTGAGCTAGCTCCAATCCAAAGAGAACGGAAAGATCTTCACCGCCGAGAACCTTGCCGGGGGCCGGCGCTTTCTTGCCCTGGGGAAAGGCGGTTCCAGCCCCCGCGATGAGTTCCTTTTCGTCCACGTTGTGCAACCGGAAGATAAGGTCGGGCTGGTGGTCCAGCCTTGCACCAATGCCGTAGAGCACAGCTGCGACGTGCTTGCACATATCGGCCCAATCAGGACAACTACATGAGAGCTGGATCTCGTCAGGCGACGGGAAAAGGCCGGTTTTCTGGCGGCATACCCGTTCCATGACACCCTTGGAGAACCGGCCTTGCAGAAGTTCGATGAGCGAATCGATCGCTCCGGCGCAGTCCTTGCAGATGGATTTCCATCGCGCCTTCCCTACTGGAGCTACCTTCACCTTAACCTTGTAGATCTGCGAGCCGCTGACCAGGGCTTTGATTTCGCCGGGCGCAATCTGAAGATCGATCACGGATCCGTTGCGTACATAGGTACGCCCTCGTGGCAAGCGGTTTTCAAAGTCGCTATAGCGCTCGAGATTCTCGCACCAAGCCTTGCCCCAGAAGGTCTTGACGATTGTGCGGCCTTCCACTACCACTGGCGAGACCGGATGGCCCTTTTTCTTGAGGTTTGCCATCTCGCTGGCGGCTTGCCGGCGCCGCTCGGCCACGGAAACATAGGGTCTCCATCCGTAGAATCCCATCGAGTCACGTCTCCTTTAGCGCTTTATGGATGTCGAGCGCTACCAGCCTGAGCAAATCCTCGTCTTGCATTTCCGTCAGCAGCAGGTCGGCGCCGCCTTCCAGCAAATCCGTCGAGAGCCGCTGCTTCGATTCAATAAGCTGGTCAATTTTATCTTCTACGGTACCGCGGCACACGAACTTGTGGACCAAAACATTCTTGGTTTGGCCGATGCGAAAGGCCCGGTCCGTGGCCTGGTTCTCCACCGCCGGGTTCCACCAGCGGTCGAAGTGGACGACATGTGAAGCGGCGGTCAGGTTAAGGCCCGCGCCGCCGGCCTTGAGCGAAAGAACGAAAAACCCTGCGGCTTCATCTTCCTGAAAGCGACGCACGATTTCCCTGCGCCGCTTCACCTCGGTCTCACCGTGAAGAACCAGGCCCGGACCTCCGAAAATTGACCCGAGGAAACCCGCGAGCGGAGCGATCACCTCCCGGAACTGCGTGAAGACGAGCATCTTCTCCTGCTTGGCGGCAATGACCTCCGCGATATCCCGCAATCGGGCCCATTTTCCACTGTCGTCTTCGTCCCAGCTGCCGTCTCCCAGCCACTGCGACGGGTGGTTGCAGATCTGCTTGAACCGCATCAGGAACGACAACACTAGACCCTTGCGCTGAATCCCCTCAGCCTCGTGAAGTTGCTTGGCCAGTTCTTGGACCGACTGCTCGTAGAGGGCCGCCTGCTTCCGGCTGAGTTGGCAAAACGCCTTTACTTCAGTCTTGTCTGGCAGATCCGCGATCACCTCCTTATCGGTCTTCAGCCGCCGCAGAATGTATGGCCGCACGAGTTCGCGCAAGGGGCCATAAGGATTATGTGGCCGGTTCGCAAGCCCTCTGACGAAGTTAGTGAACTCCTTCGACGATCCCAGCAGCCCTGGATTGACGAAGTCGAAAATGGACCAGAGATCGCCGAGGCGGTTCTCGATGGGGGTGCCGGTCAGCGCGAATCGTGCACGCGCCTTCAGCCCTTTGACCCTCCGCGTCTGCTTGGCATCGGGGTTCTTGATGGCCTGCGCCTCGTCCACGACGATCAGGCGCCAGGCGGTTTGCGCAATCCATGGCATGCGGAGGAGCGAGCCGTAGCTGGTGATTACCAAATCCACCCCGCTCAGCCGCTTGGGCGAAGGGCTCTTGAGTTCGTCGGCCGGAAGCGCGGAAGGGTGTGCGATGAGGGCCTTTAAACCAGGCGCAAAGCGGTCGATCTCCGCCGCCCAGTTCGCCAGCAGCGAAGCCGGGGCTACCAGCAGGCTCGGCTGCGGTTGACCCCAGGTTTGGCTCTTCAAGATGAGGAGCAGGGAAAGAACCTGAATGGTTTTGCCAAGTCCCATGTCGTCGGCCAAGCATGCCCCGAGGCCGAGTTTCGCGAGGAGATAAAGCCAGCGAACTCCCACCTGCTGGTACGGTCGCAGGGTCGCGTTCAGGGCACCGCCGGGGTCGATCCGGGCCAGTCCCTCAGGGCTGCGGAGTCCTTTCAGCGTCTCGGCGAGCCAGGGGCCGGCGACCACCTGAGACCACTCGGCGCCCAGATCCGTGGAGCCATCGCCGGGTACGACATCGGCGCCGGCGAGCAAACGAACTGCCTCCCGAAAACCGAGCCCATTCTCCCCTGCTCTGCGCTCGATTTCACGGAAGTGCTCCAACATGCGGCCCAGCCGCTCACGGTCCACTTCCACCCAACGGCCGCGGACCATCGCCAGCCCATCAGATTTTTCCAATAGCTCGCGGATCTCGGCAGCGGTTAAGCGTTCGCCATCGAGAGTAACCTCCATCTGGAAATCGAGCAGCGCGTCCGGCCCCAGTCCCGCCGGCGTTTTGCCGCCAATCTTCGCGGACACCTGCGGGCGGGCCGGCCGGTTGGCCCGCCAGGTCGCCGGCATTCGAACAATCACCCCGGCACTTTCCAGTTGTGGGACGTCTCTCAAGAGCTGAATGGCTTCGCTGGGCGTCCAGCGGAGCGGATGGAAGATCTCACCCGCATCAACGAGCGCTTTCAGCCACGGACAAGTCTCCGACGCTCTCTGCACAGGAAGGAGCAGAGACAGCAAACGGTCCTTGTTTGCCGCGCCGGCATATTCGCCGACAGCCTTGCCGAGTGGAAGATGTTGCGCCTTCGCATTCGCGGTCAGTCTCGTCGTATAGGTGGCCAGAAAAGCGAAAGGTGCATCCGGATCTTTGCGGTTCTCGGCCAAATTGAAGTGCACTCGGCCGACCAGATTCCACGCCTTGTTCCGGCGCTTCAGGAATTCCTGTATCCCGCACTTCGACTCCGCCAGTTCGATCCAGAGTGCGGCATCCAGTTCCTGCCAGAGGGCACCAAGGACCTTCGCGCTCAAATACTCCGCTCCAGTCATAGGAGGCGCCGCCATAACTAGCCGGTCCAACTCCGCGGTGGACGGCGCCGCTACATGCACCCTCCGCGACGTGGCATCGGCATCTGGGTGCGCGCAAAGGGCCGTCACGTACCCTGTGCCGAATTCTCTCCAGTACGACAAGACAGGAGGAAGCGTGGTCCCTGCTTCAGCCGCTCCCAGTTGTAGAAGACCATGGCCCGAACCGCGCGCGAAGGCATGCCCCAGCCGTTGAGCAAGCTCGGAATCGAGGAGTGCAGCCTCAGGAACCACGACTAACGCGAGGCGGCCGTGCGGAGACAGGGTTGGAGCAAGAGAGACTGAACCCATGCAGGGGATCCTACCAGCTTGACAGATTACGCGCCCGACGGCAGGCGGGTGTCATCGTCGTCAGAGGCCAGATTATGAGTCGAGACGGCCATTTTTATGATTCAAGTCACCACCAGCAGCAATTTGCACCGGCCCGTGCGGAAGCACCCCTTGCATCTAAAAAAGCGAAAGCACAGAGATCCAGCTTCGCCTCGTTTCCGTATTGGGAGGCAAATCGGGTTGAAGACGAGTCAATCCGTCCACATCGCCTGATACATCGGGTGCTGTCGGGAGGGACGCCGCCGAGGATGGCTTCAGGATAAAACGATCCATCCTCACGAGCGTGCGGCGGCGGCTCTCCGGGCGCCACCAAGCCTGGGCCATAAGAAATACTCAAGCCTTTGCGGCCCGTCGCGCCAGTCCCTTGACACTCGGATTTGGTCCGCGCAAAATGGACTGCCATGACCGCCACTCGAACGTTCCTTTTGACTGCTCTTGTTGTCTCTCTCTTCGCCGGACAATGCCAGGCCCAGGGCACGGCATCGCCGGCCGGTCCCCCGAAGCTCCAAGCCTTGATTATTACGGGTCAGAATGGTCATGACTGGAGGGCCACTACCCCTGTTTTAAAGCAGGCCCTGGAAGAGACGGGCCGGTTCGAAGTCCGCGTGACCGAGGAGTTCCGCGGCGCCGGACCCGAGACGCTGGCGCCCTACGATGTAGTCATTATTAACTACTTCGAACGCGGGCAGCCGCAGCTTCGTTGGGGAGAGCGCGCCGACAACGCGTTGCTCGAGTTTGTCCGCTCCGGCAAGGGTTTGGTCCTGTATCACTTCTCCCTGGCGGCATTCAACGGGTGGAGCGATTACGAAAAAATGTCGGCCGGCAACTGGCGGCCGGGCAACGGTCACCACTCCGCCCGCCACGATTTCTCCGTGGACATTAAGGACGCTGATCACCCGGTGACGAGGGGGTTGAAGACTCCGCTCCGGGTTCAAAATGACGAATTATACGCCAACTTGAAGTGGCAGCCCGAGGGGGGCTATCACGTGCTGGCCACCGCGTATGACGACCACTCCTTGTACGATGAGAGAGCCTCGGACGCCCGCAACAAGCAGCCGATGTCGGGGCCGGGAATCAATGAGCCCATGTTATGGACCACCGAATACGGCAAGGGTCGCGTCTTCATCACGGCCTTGGGCCATGATGGCGCGACGTCGGCTGAGCCGACTTTCAAAGTGACGTTTACACGCGGAGCCGAATGGGCCTCTACGGGCAAGGTGACGCTCCCGGTTCCGCCGGAGATGGCGGCCCGGTAATCACTGCGTAGCGGAAGAACACGTGGGCCCGGAACCGTCAGCTTGCCGGAGGTCGGGTCGGCCGGTGTCGGTCGGCGTGCGGCCTTAATCAGTTCCGGTTGGCAGGGTTGCGGTGGAGTTGCCGGCTTCGTAAACGATCATAGTCAGCCGCCGGGGGCTGAACGATCTTGATGGGTTCTCGGAAAGCTGGCTAGGGGAAAGCCAATCGAGAAGCCCGCGGTGCAAGCGTCAGCCAAGTTATGCGCATCTGTTCGACGGCTGCCGGCCGCATAAGCGAATCTTCAAGCCTGAAGTTCTGTGCGTCTTCGCCCCGCTCCCGACTTGATACTCCAAGAAGCCCCTATGTGACTCGCCATTAAATGTCAGAACTATCGCACTCCGGAAGGTACTCATAAGTGTTCTAATCTATCGAAATGTCCTTGCGATGGTTAGCCAGTGGCTCAGTTGAATATACGACATGGTGAAGGAACCGATGACCTCATCGACGCGCATGCCAAAATCCCTCGACCAGGCGCATACCACGCCGCTTTCGGCTGACCCACGTAGGCACGACAGATTGTGGTCGATAGTGAAGTTTGTTGATCTTCTCCCCGTTCCATATGTAGACAAAGAAATCTTGAGCGTAGTGTGGAAATTGCCCGGCTGGCCAAACTCTGCGGCCATTGGCCAACACAAAGGTTGTCGTGCACGATGCAAGTCAAAGTGACAAGTTGGCCGGCTCCAAGGATCGCCACACAGTAGCCCTTCGATCGATGCCCGTAATGGAAGGCGACAACGCTGTATCGGCTTCCCCGGTCGATGTCGAAGGCATCCCTCGCATGAGAGGGACGCAGCCGATGCAGTCGTTAAAACATCCATCTCCAGATGGCATTCGGTCTGGTTCTTGGTTGCGGTTGCTGGTTCGTGTGCCACGCCACCCAAATCGCGAAGCTCGCGCGAAACGCGAGGGCGGCGGCCCGGACTCCCCTGCCGAACCTTCCAGGTCCAGAACACGAGAAACCGTTTGCGGTACCAACCGATCACCGTCTCTGGTTTGACGACAGCCAGTGCAGAGCGCCAGTCCCCCCAGTTTCGGGAAAGAAACCCCCACAACAAACCGGGCGGCTGGGGTCAAGCGCGTTCGTTTGTTGGCGTGCTGAACGACACCGATCTGGTGTCGGCGGGCGAGGATCTCCAGCTCCACGGCGGGACGGGATCGGAACATGCATCGGAGAGCAGCGAGCAGTGGCCGAATGAAAGGCATCTACTTGTAATTGGGGAGGCGGGCAACCCCAATCATCTCAGGCAGATCGAAATTTAATTTGCGGGCGGCCCAATCGTCCGTGCGCGCTCCTGAGATAGCCGGCTGCGCGTAAGCCGTCTGAACTGTCGAGCGCAGCCATCCAGATTCCAAACCGGGTGCTAGCGTGCGCGGATTTCACCGTCGAATTCGCCAATAGTGCCTATTTCGGGCTATTCTTCCTTAGCCCTAAACAGGCTTGATAAATCCAAAAAGGCCTTGACGCGCACCTCAGACGGGAGTACACTCCGCTTATCTAAATTCTGAGACGATTGGCTGCTCAGGAGGGTGTATCTTCCTCCGGTGCTTAATTTCGTCGCAAGGGGTGAGCGATGAGAACAACCACGGGCCCCGTGGTTTCGAGAAGACGCGGCTCTCCGCGGATTGCGGGTTTTTCTTACTGGTTTGAACCAGGTCCAGAAAATCCGCCGACTCCACCAGAACGGGCCCCGTGGTAGTGATACGGCTGAAGACGCCCCAGCATTAATAATGCTTTCTCTCAGCCAGCAATAAATACGGCCGGGAATCCGGAGGTTTTTTGGGGATTCGGGGAGTGAGAGGAGAGCGAGATGTCTCGATTCGTGCGGGTGTTGTGGATCGGTGTGCTTCTTGGGGGAAGTTGGGTTTCTGCCCAGGTGAACACAGGAACAATTTCCGGGGTCGTACAAGATGCGTCAGGCGCCGCCATTGTTGAGGCGGTGGTAACCGTCAGGCACCTGGATACGGGAACCGTCAGAACCATGCCTACCGACTCGGGAGGGCGCTATATCGCCCCCGATTTACCGTTGGGCAACTATGAGGTCCAGGCGCAGCATCCGGGGTTTCAGACCGGGGTTAGAAGTGGAATCAACCTGACGGTGGGGCGCGAGGAGGTTGTCAATCTCGCTCTCAAAGTCGGACAGATTTCCGAGAAGATCCTGGTTACCGGAGAAGCACCGCTGGTGGAGGCAACCACTTCCGCCATGAGCTCTCTGGTGGACGAAAGAACCATTCGGGACCTGCCTCTTAACGGCAGAAGTTATGACCAGCTCGCTCTTTTGCAACCGGGCGTCGTCACCATGGGCGCGGGACTGGCGGGCGCTGCGTTCGACTATGGCACGGGTGTACGCTTCAGCGTGAGCGGGAGCCGCAGCTATGCGAACAGCTTCATGCTGGATGGAACCGATATCAACGATCACGCCAACGGCACTCCCGGTGGCGCGGCCGGCACCAATCTGGGGGTGGACGGGGTCCTTGAGTTTAAGATCAACACCAGCGTGTCCCCCGCCGAATATGGACGGTCCTCGGGCGGGGTGATCTCCGCCGTCACGCGGTCTGGCACCAACAGCGTGCATGGCTCCGCATTCTTGTTTAAACGCAACAACAACCTGGATTCGCCAGCTTACTTCGATGAGGTCGCGCACGGCGGGACCGGCTCTACGGCCCCTTATCGGCAGAGCCAATATGGGGGCTCTTTGGGAGGGCCGATCAAGAAGGACAAGACCTTCTACTTCGGCACCTACGAGGGGCTGCGGAGAGGCGTTGGAGGAAATATAGTAGCCGACGTGCCGACGGCTCAGGCCCTGCAGGGGATCCTTCCATATAATGCCTTTCAAGGTACGGACCCGACGCTCTACAACTGTCATCCAGGCGACAAAGCCTGCGTGGTTCCCGTGAGTCCCGTCATCAAGCCCTACCTGAGCCTCTACCCGCTTCCGTCGCCCGGGCCCAAGGCGGATCTTCTAGACGGCACCGGCTGGTTCCTTGCCGCGCCTGTCCAGGTTACCAACGAGAATTATTTTATGACCCGCGTCGATCATCAGATCAACGCCAAAATGAGACTCTTCGTCAGATACAGCTTTGATAAAGATTCCAACGTCCTCCCCAACTTTGGCGGAGGTTCCGTTGCCGATGAGAACGATCTGGCGCGCCGGCAATATTCCACCATTCAGTTGAGCCACATAGTGCGGCCTACGCTGATCAACTCACTCCGTTTCGCCTTCAATCGAACCTACCAAAACTTCGACGATGTGGTCAGCAACCCGGCGGCGAAGGATTTGTCCTTTATCCCTGGTAAGACCTTCGGGACGATCTCTTTTGGCTCGCAGGGCCTGAACGGCCAAACTGGCAGCGGCCCGTTGAATTTCCTGGGAGTCGATAACGGGGCACCCCGAATTTACACGTATAACAACTTCCAGGCGGGTGACGATCTCAACTACGTCAAGGGAAGACATGCAGTCAAGATCGGCGTGGATATCAAGCGACTTCAGGACAACGAGACAACGGAGTCTAATGGCCGGGGCAACTACACTTTTGTTGATATGCCGGCCTTTTTTGCCAACACTCCCGTTCGTTTTGACGCGCCGCCGCCGGGTCAGAGCGGCTACCGGGGTCTCCGGGAAACCCTGTTCGGCGCGTATATCCAGGACGATTTCAAAATGAACCAGCGCCTCACGCTCAATCTGGGCTTACGGTACGAATTCATCACCGATCCCACAGAAGTAAACGGAAAAATGGCCAATCTGTTGAACATCTCGAATCCAACGACCACGGTCTTGACGAACAGTTTCGTCTCTGTATCGAAAAAGGACTTCCAGCCGCGGGTGGGCTTTGCCTGGCAGGCCGACGGAAGCGGAAAAACGGTCGTGCGAGGGGGATTCGGTGTATTCCATGACCACATCCTTCCCTTTACTTTCGTGGCGAATGCCTCGGGCACCCCTCCCTTCTTCAGTACACTCAGCGACCTGAAGAATCCGATCTTTCCCTTCGATACGAACTTGACCAACGGCGCTCCTCCGCCGCCTCAGTTCAATCCTATGCCCTCCTCGGTTAAGGAGCCAAGCAAAGTCAGTTACAACCTGAGTTTGCAGCGGGAGATCATGAAGAACACCGTGCTCGAGGTCGCCTATATCGGCTCGGAATCTCACCATTTGCAGTATGCCTATGAAATGAACCCCGCTCTTGTTAACAGCCAGGGGCTTTTCTTGAAGGGCACACGCACCAACTCACTCTACGCCTCCCTTACGGCATACCAATGGGGTGCGAATGCTGACTACAATGCCTTGCAGGTCACGCTGAAGCATAGGAGTGCCTCCGGATTGCAATATCAGGCGTTTTACACCTATTCCAAGTCCATAGACGAAAAATCGACCATCGCCGGCGGCGACTCGCGACAGGAGGTGACCACTATTCTCAATCCAACCAACCTGGCCGGCGACCGGGGGCTCTCCGCCTTCGAC
>Ga0306920_100014822_pt1 | contig 10657 bp, 11 predicted proteins | sample flu12Cox44000170_FD_204666 | JGI IMG/M metagenome (GOLD analysis project Ga0306920, IMG submission 204666) | Lab enrichment of tropical soil microbial communities from Luquillo Experimental Forest, Puerto Rico - flux4day.12C.oxic.44.000.170 (v2)... | ecosystem: Environmental > Terrestrial >... | reverse complement strand
GCCATTTCGATCCTCCTTATTTTTTCAACCTAGCTACCCATAGCGAACAATTTAAAAACAACGGCAGATAATAAAAAAGTCCTCGTGATGTGCGCGTCATATCTGCCATTGGCACGAAGCAGAGTACTTCGAGGCCATCGATCCATGTCCGCTTTTGGGGGTAAAGCGGACATTGGTTGGAGGTGCCGCGATGTCTGCTTTTGACCCAAAGCGGACATTGTCCTCCCTCGTAAGATAGCTCACCGACAGCCGCTTTATGTCACAGACCGAGTGGTGCATGGCTGTGCTAGCCTGAAAAAGTTCGAGCGTCTCTAAGCCTTCAGCCCACCGGGAGGGAACAATGGCCGCGCAGATTCAATGGAATCTCTCAGGTGACTATTTCGAAAACTGCAATTGCAGCATTGTATGCCCGTGTGTCGTCTCGACAAGTGCACCCCTAAGCTCGCGACCAACCGAGGGCGTGTGCGACTTGGCAGTGATCGTCCATATCGACAGGGGCCACTATGGCGAGGTGGCGCTCGACGGTCTCAACGTGGCGCTGGCAGTCCATTGGCCTGGGCCAATGGTGGAGGGCAATGGGTCGGTCGGCGCCTACATCGATCAGCGCGCTGACGATAAGCAGACCGAGGCACTGGGTGCAATCTTCACCGGCGCGGCCGGCGGACCGATGGCATCTTTCGCGCCACTAATTTCCAAGAACCTTGGGGTGAAAAAGGTACCGATCACTTACAAAGTCGAAGGCAAAAAGCGTTTCGCAGAAATCCCGGGCATCCTGCACATGGCTGTCGATCCGCTGCCGACCATGCATCCCAGTGGAGAAATGTGGGCGAGCACCGGCCATCCGATTAGCCCTGATAGGCTAGCGTTCGCCGTAGGGGCGTCGGGGAATACGTTTAGCGATCACGGGATGCGCTGGGATAATTCTGGCAAGAACGGACATTACGCGCCGATCAGCTGGTCGAGCCAATGACCGCTTCCTATGCGCTTAGCCACCAAGCTGCTCACGGCGGCTCAGCTATTGTGAGGAAGTTTCCCAGCCTACGTTCTTTATGATCATTCCAGACAAATTCAGTGTGAAGTTGCGATTTAAGTTCACTCCCCGGATTTCAAGTATCACGCCCTTCGGATTTTCGAGCCGCGCCGTCTTTGCATGTCCCAGTGTTGCAACTCCCCCATCGACAGCAGTGAAAGTGCCGACAATATCCGTTGCGCTTCGTAGGTTTAGTGCATCGCCTATCAAATCGATTCTTCTGATCCAAACTCCCTTAAGTTGTGTGCCGCTGATAGCAAGTCCATACTTGTGTCCTTGATAGAATAAAATACCGCTGCTGCCGCCGTACCGGGTCTTAACCAAGGTGATCTGAAGTCGGCCGCTCTCTGCATCAGTATCCGCAGATGCACTCATTGGCGTTGCGGTCAGCGCGGCAATAACCGCGATAATCTTCAATACCAAAGGTAGGCTTCGCCTCTTTGAGAGCTTTTGGAAGGTTGTAAACATGGTCTCACTTTTGCGACCCGCCCGCGACGCTAAGACGGACGTGGATGGCCATAATCTTCTCCGCAAAGCCGCGGCACTTTGTTTCCTCATTGAAAGACCAATCCCGCTACGTCGATCGCCGGCTTCAGTTCATAAGCGCCGCGATAGATCATTTCGCAGGCCACATAGAGAATCATTGCCAACCCGACACAGGCGATCCAGCGGTGCTTCTGGAGCAACTGACCTATCAAGTCCGCGGCGAGGCCCATCAAACCGATGGACAGGAGCAGACCAAAAGCAAGGATAAGGGGATGATCGCGGGCCGCGCCCGCAATGGCCAACACGTTGTCCAGGGACATGGAGAAGTCTGCCGCCACGATCTGTAATGTGGCTTGGCCCAAGGTCTTGCGACAGAGATGCCCCGCTATTGTGCCGTCGTATCCAAGGGCGTAGTCCACCGGCACTTCGTCCACTCGATGCTGATCTTGCGATACCGTATGAAGCTCGCGCCACATCTTCCAGCAGACCCAAAGGAGAAGTATGCCACCAGCGAGCGAGAGTCCTAATACCTGCAGCAATTGCGTTGCTGCGCCGGCGCATACAATCCGAAGAGCGGTCGCAACAAGAATGCCGAGTATAATCGCGCGCTTTCGTTGCTGGGCCGGCAGGCCTGCCGCGGCAAGGCCAATGACGACGGCGTTGTCTGCAGCCAGCACCAAGTCGATCATGACGACCTGAATCAAGGTCGCGACTGCGGTGCCGGTGATGATATCGGTCATGATGCATCATTGCGGGCGGGATCCATGAGCCAGCCAATCTGGTCGATGGTGTTCGACCCAATCCAGCGCTCGGGACCTGAGCGATCGTAATGGCTGCACGTCATCGGCGAGCAGCGCCAAGCCGATTGGAAGCATCCACAATCCCGCGATCGGCAGAAACCAAAGAACGCCGCCAACTGTCAGCAATAGCCCCGCTGGCATCCTAAGCCAGCGGCCGGATGGCTGCCGGAGGAAGCGAACTGCTGAGCGAATGCGTTTCGGCAAGCGGTTTATGAGTTGCTCGAGGCGCCAGTCGTCGGCGCTCGTTGCATGCGCCTGGACCTCATTCGTAGCGGCGGATCTCGCGCACAATCGTTTCACTTTTCCTCCTCCTGTCGCGGGGTCATTCGACCCAATCCCGGGATGATTTAGGGGACTACCTTCGGCTCCGGAGAAGTCATCGTGATCAGCTTTAGAAGCCTAATCACCTGCGCTTCGTTAGGATCTAGATGCCGATCCGCTGCAGCGACCTGTTCGGCAATTCGAATCACATCGAAGGCCAGTGATAGAGCAGCTACTGGTCGGAGGGCCTCTGCAATCAAATCGCCGAAGTCTCTGTCCGCGAGATCGCGCGCGCGTGCGTCGAAGAATTCGGCAATGCGGTGTCGCGAGATGGTCGGCGCAAGTCGCTGCCGATCGATATAGTTCACCGCCTCCTCGCGCTCGATCGCGTCAACGCGTCCGTCCGCAAGCGCGACGAAAGCGCCCACGGTGACCAGGGCTTTGACAACCTGTTCGTCGCAATCGAACGGATCGCGGAGTTCGCCCGCCGCGATGTGGGGGCGGATGTAGTGGATAGCCATGATGCTCCTCCTCGAGGCTGCGCCACATTCGCGCCGAAGGAGCTCAGATCAGCCAGGTCAGGGAGATGGGAAGTGCTTTGGGCCCTGATGTCGGCAGATCCATGCGCCTTTGCACGGAATAGGTGATCCGACATCGCGAGGTTGGCCGACACTTCGGCGTCCTCGCCAGAGGGGCCCGGATTCAATTATTGATTACGAGCTAAGCGACCAGTGTGGCGAAATCAAGCTCCACCGGTAGTGGGTGCCAAATCGCCGCAGTTCGAATCCAACACCGTGCCGGGCAAGCTGCCGGATGATCGAATATCGAATAGAGACATTTTCTGCTGTGACGCACGAGTCCCGGTTTGGGCGCGCAGGCAGTCTTCAATCAATTCCAATCTCCCTCAGTCTCACGCCTGATGGTAGCAAGCGTTTTTGACACGCGGCCAGAATCGCTCTCTGCTTTTTTGCGAAAATCTTTGCTATTGGCACTTAGCGGATATTCAAATTGCAATTAGCAATGTCCGCTTTTGGGGGTAAAGCGGACATCGGGGAAATCTTCGAGAATGTCCGCTTATGACCCAAAGCGGAAGTCGAGCGGCCAATTTTTCTGTGGCGCACAAAGCCGCCGCGACTATCCACCGGGTTGAACCGTATATTACCCAGTGACTCATCCCCCTTTCGCAGGCAGAACGGGTCGCGTACCCTCTAATGAGCTGTCCTGAAGATGGGACCTGCCGAGGTCTCCGTCGTGTGAAATGGGCAGTCATGCTGCCATCGGTTGGCACTCACTTTAAATCGACCGACGCTCTTTTATCGCCGGTGCTGTTCAGCAACTCAGGAGGCGATCTATGAGCTTTTCCTTTCTGCCGAGATGGAAGTTTACCGACAGTTGTGGTCGACCACAGGCATCCGGCGCGATTCATGTCGGCTGCACGCACGACGGCCACACCGCGTGTGCAGCTACAACGCGACGCACCTTCTTCAAAACTGGGGTTGCGGTCGTCGGCGCCGGCGGTCTGGCAACGATCATGGACCCGCGCGAGCTCTTCGCACAGGTTCGGGTGTTCCCACCGCCGCCACCAGCAGTAAGCCCGATCGCCGGACTTATGGATACGCACGTTCACACTGCCCCCGACGTCTTCGGGCGGGCTCTGGACGATGAGGAAGCTTGCATCCTCTACAGAGATCGCGGGCTTGAAGCGCTGGTTCTAAAGAATCATGTGTTGCCGACGGCGGACCGGGCGTGGTTCGCACGCAAGCACGTAACTGGCCTGAAGATATTCGGCGGAGTCGTCCTTAACTCTCCGGTCGGTGGAATTAATCCTGATGCCGTCAACTGGATGTGGCGCATGCAGGGCGGCTTCGGCCGCGTTGTCTGGTTCCCCACTTTCGATTCGGACAACCATGTCAAGCACTTCAAGGATGCACCGGAAGGCATCAAGGTGCTCGGCGCCGACGGAAAGGTTCTTCCAGCGGTGCGCGATGTCCTCAAAATCTGCGCCGAGCAGAAGCTTGTCGTTCATACCGGACACCTGTCGCCGAGCGAGGCGCTTGCTGTCATCGAGGCCGGCCGTGATATGGGTGTGGAACGCATGGTCGTCACCCACGCACAGTTCGAAGTTGTCAACATGACTTTCGACCAGATGAAGAAAGCGGCGTCCATGGGTGCGAAGCTCGAGCTGTGCGCCATGGGACCGTTAATGGGGCCGGAAGCACATATGGCATGGATGCGGAACTGGCGGCGTGTAAAGGTCGAAGAGACCACCGCCGCGGTAAAGGAGGTTGGTGCCCAAAACTTCATTCTTGCGACTGATCTCGGTCAAACCGGCAATCCGAGCCCTGCCGATGGGCTGCAACTATTCGTCACCGATCTGATGGGGGCCGGGCTTAGCAAAGATCAGATCATGACAATGGGACGTGAGGTCACCGGTAAGCTGCTCATGGGTTGAGCTGAGCTGCACTGCATAATGTCCGCTTATGGCACAACGCGGATGGCGACCGCGCTCAGCGATGTCCGCTTTCGGGGGTGCCGCTTTTGGTACAAAGCAGACATCGCAGCGGTGCTGATCCATGTCCGCTTTCGGGGGTAAAGCGGACATTGCTCGGACATTGCGGAATGTCCGCTTTTGACCCAAAGCAGACATTGGCGGCACAAGATTGTTGCTGTGCAACGTGATCCCTGAACCCCATTTCGCCGGTCGCAAATCCCTGCTGTAATCCATTTTGGCCTAGTCAGCCTGGGGCGGCAGATGAGGCGGCGCAAATTCATAAAGCTACTGGCTGGTTCTGCGGTTGCGTGGCCGCTTGCTGCGCGAGCGCAGCAGGCGTCGGAAATCCCCAGAATCGGTTTTGTATATCAAGGCTCCCGAGCGGTGATGGCTCTTCGGATCGAGGCGGTTACGAGCGGCCTGCGGGTTTCCGGCTACGCCGCTCCCGCCCAAGTCGAGATTGTGGCCCGAGCCGCGGAAGGTGACCCGGCGCAAATTGCTCCTCTGGTAGCGGAAGTCATCGCGAAGAATGTGAGCGTGATCATGGCGAGCGGTCCCGCGGTATTGAACGCGGCTCGATCGGCCACGCGCAGCATTCCGATTGTCGCAATCGATTTGGAAACGGACCCGGTTGCCAGCGGTGTGGCAGCTAGCCTTGCGCGACCAGGAGGCAACATCACTGGCGTATTCCTCGACTTTCCAAACTTCACGGCGAAGTGGATGGAGATGCTGGTCGAGAGCAATCCAAAGCTCTCTCGTGCCGTCGTACTGTGGGATCCCGACACTGGAGCCGTGCAATTGAATTCGGTTCGGAAAGCCGCAGGAACGCTGAATGTCCAATTAGAGGTCGTAGAGGTACACCATGCTTCCGATTTCGATGCTGCTTTCTTAATGGCGAACCAACGCGGGGTGGGCGCAATGGTGATGCTCTCATCTCCGCTGATCGCTCCAAATGTGCAAGTTCTTGCAGAACTCGCTCTTCGCCACCGCCTTCCAGCCATTACGCTTTTCCCTGATTTTGCGCGGGCCGGAGGGTTATTGGCTTATGGGCCAGATTTACCCAGCGTGTATCGGCTGGCAGGTGTCCTTGCTGCTAAGGTCGCGCGAGGGGCCGATCCGGCTTCACTGCCGATCGAACGTCCGACGAAATTCGAGACGGTGCTCAATATGCGAACTGCGCAGGCTCTGGGAATATCCATCCCTACATCGCTTTTATTACGCGCCGACGAGGTGATCGAATGAGACGGCGCGAGTTCATCGCACTGATTAGCAGTGCCGCTGCAAGCTGGCCGCTGATGGCGCGGGCGCAGTCGATGCCGGTGATCGGATGGCTTTCGAGCCTTTCGGCCGAAGGAGGCAAACCGAACCTCGGGGCGTTCCGCAAAGCATTGGCCGATGCCGGCTACGTCGAGGGTCACAACGTCCAGATCGAATATCGCTGGGCGGACGGAAACTACGATCGGCTGCCGGCGATGGCGGCCGATTTGGTCGGGCGCCGGGTGGCATTGATCGTCACCAGCGGTGGCGAGCCAGCGGCGTTTGCTGCCAAGGCCGCAACAGCGACTATTCCCATTGTAATGGTCATGGGCGGTGATCCAATCAAGGAAGGACTTGTTGTAAGCCTCAACCGGCCAGGCGCCAACGTCACCGGGGCGACAGTATATACCTTCAATATGGAGTCCAAGCGCCTTGCCTTGCTTCATGAGGTGGTCCCCGCCGCTAAAACCATTGCCGTACTTGTCAATCCGGCCAGCCCCGCCGCGGAATTGCAGACGCGCGATGTGCAGGAAGCAGCTCCACGCCTCGGTGTTGAAGTCGTTATTTTCAATGCACACGGTGCGGACGAGTTCGAGAGTCTCTTCGCCGCGATGGCGGAACGGAAGGCGGGGGCGTTGCTGGTCACGGCTGATCCCGCCCTTTACAACCAACGTGAGCAGCTAATCGCGCTGGCGGCGCGACACCGGCTACCGGCGATCTACGAATGGCGTCTGCACGCTGTCGAGGGCGGCTTAATGAGTTATGGGACTGTGCTGACTGACGCCTATAGTCAAGTAGGCCGTTATGCAGGCCGGATCCTTCACGGCGAAACGCCAGGAGACCTGCCAGTGGTGCAGCCCACCAACTTCCAATTTGTTATCAACCTGAAGACCGCAAAAACACTCGGATTGGAAATCCCACCCACACTTTCGGCTCGCGCTGACGAGGTGATCGAATGAGGCGGCGGGATTTCATCGCACTCCTTGGTGGAGTTGTTGGCAATTCGGCGTTTGCGGTACTCGCGCAACAGGCAAGCGCAGCGAAGGTTGGCTTGCTCTGGCCTGGAGCCGGCCCCCCTGTTTCACCCCGTTTGGAATCGTTTCGGGAAGGACTTAGCCGCTCGGGCTATGTCGAGGGCCAGAACCTCTCGATCGAACTTCGCTACGCCTCGGCAGGGCAACAACAGCTGGCCGAGCAGACAGCGGATTTGGTGCGTGCCAAGGTCGACGTCATTGCTACATTCGGCGATAGCGCAACCAAGATCGCCCAGGAGGTGACCAATACCATTCCCATTGTCGCACTCGGCGACGATCTCCTTGGGTCCGGGTTGATCGGGAGTTTGTCGCGGCCCGGCGGCAATACCACCGGCATCAGCATCCTTTCAGCGGAGCTCAGCGCCAAACGACTCGAACTACTGCAGACGCTTGTGCCTGGACTGTCGCGCGTTGCTGGCCTGTGGGATCCTTCGACAGGTCCTTCTCAGGTGGGGATGTCGGAGAACGCCGCGCGCGCTATGAAACTGAAGCTTCAAATTCTCGAAGTGCGGCGTCGGGAGGACCTTGATGGCGCATTTCGTGCTGCACGCGATGGGCAGTTACAAGCCCTCAGCATTTTCTCTTCGCCGTTTCTCGCTTCACTTTACCGGGAGATCATCGATCGTGCGGCCGAGTATCGGCTCCCAGCGATATATCAGTGGCGGGAACATGCGGAAGCTGGAGGTCTTATGTCTTACGGAGCCAGCCTTCCCGCGATGTGGGAGCAAGATGGAGCATTAGTGGCGAAGGTCCTCAAGGGTGCAAAGCCTTCGGATCTACCCGTCGAACAGCCGAGCAGATTTGAGTTAGTCATCAATTTGAAGACCGCCGGAACGCTGGGGCTAAACGTCTCCAATCAGATGCAAATGCTCGCAGACAAGGTAATCGAATAGCTTCATTTTTGCCGCAGCGCAGAATGTCTGCTTTTGGCACAAAGCGGACATCACGCGCTGAGTTCCAATGTCCGCTTTTGACCCAAAGCGGACATACTGCTGGATGTCTGCTTTTGCGGGATAAGTCGGACATCGCACCCACGGGTGCAGAAGATTTAACCATCCGCTAATTGCGCTAAATCAAATTCTTTGAAATCGAATTGGCATTGCATAGCAGTCTTGATCCGCAAGACCTTCCTTCCCGAGACTGGAATGTCCAAGGCTCCCTTGATCTCAATCGTCGATGATGACGCGCTGGCTCGTGACGGTACACGCGAGCTTATCGAATCCTTGGGATACAGAACCACTACGTTCGAATCGGCCGAGGATTTCCTCAAGTCCAGTACGGTCGCGGACACCGCGTGCCTGATCACTGATCTTCAAATGCCGGGGTTAAATGGCCTTGAATTGCAGGAAGCATTGCAGTCGCTGGGAAATCAGACACCGGTCATTGTGATTACCGCCTACCCGAATGAGAAAGATCGAACCCGTGCGCTCGAAAACGGAGCGGTCGGCTACTTGAGCAAACCGTTCGACGAACAAACGCTGATCGAATGCCTAACGGTTGCGATCAAATTGCAATCATCCCAGGCGTGGCGGCTGCGCACAGCTGCAAGCAATGAATGTCCTATTCACGTAGCTGATGGCGTACTTGGCAATAAGTGTCACATTTGTGGTTTTTTCAACGGCCTCGACGAACAGCACAGGGTGCTTCGCTCGTTCATAAAAGAGGGCTTCGAGCGGGGCGAAAAGGCCTTTCACATCATGGATCCCTCGCTGCGAGAGGATCACCTGAAGCGGCTCACCGACGCTGGCATAGACGTGGGGCAGGCAATAGCAACCGGTCAGCTGGAGGTGCTGCGCTGGCAGGACGCTTACCTACGCGATGATCGCTTCGATAAGGATAGGATGGCCGCCTTTTTCGAAAACCTGCTCCAGTCAAAGGCGGTAGCCGGTCATCCCCGCATGAGACTTGTGTCGCGCGTGGAACCGTCCCTGCTGGACAAAGCAGGCATAGAAGGCTGGTTGGAATACGAGACGCGCATCAACTATGTGCTCTCTAAATACGACGATCCGGTAATCTGCGCCTACGACCTGTCGAACTTCAGTGCCAACGTGGTGATGGACTTGTTGCGGGTTCACCCCGTGGTGATTGTCGGAGGGGTGCTTCAGGAAAACCCATTCTTTGTTCCGCCAGAGCAGTTCCTCCTCGAATTGCAAGAAAGAAAATCGGCTGGGAATGGCTCGATTCAAGCACATTGATGCCAGATGAGAATCTCCGGCTGCGAGCAGCGCTTCGGGACTTAGTCGCCGCGCCGACATAAACTGCTATCGGAACATGGCCTTCGAATTCGAAGCGCAAGATCATCGCTAGGGAGTGAAGGCGGGCGCTGCGAACGATCCATGAATGTCTGCTTTTGGCACAAAGCGAACATCCCGACGTGCCTCCACTCGATGTCCGCTTTACCCCCAATAGCGGATTCGGTGGTTCTGACTTTGAGACTGACCCTCATGTGCGTGGTAACCTGAGTACTGTCGGTACAACGGCGGCAAATGGGAGGAAACTGTGAAAATTCAGTACGCACTACCGTTGGCAGTTGCCATCGGATTAGGATTTGGCGCCGTTGCAATTCGGGGTCTACACGCTCGCACCACCACGCCGCCGATTTATGTTGTGGTTGAGATTGAGGAGATAACCGATGCCAATGGCTTTGAGGCTCTCCGCCAAACGGCCGACGCTACCACTGTGGAAGTCCAATCTGAGGACGGTCGCTATTTCGCGCGTACAGAAAATGTAACCGCTCTTGATGGAAGTGCGCCGAAGTTTTTCGCTCTCATTGCTTTCGATAACATGACGAAGGCAAAAGCCTTTAATAATAGTATGAAAAATACTACCGCGCTGCGCACCAGAGCAACGAAGTCGAGGTCATTCGTCGTCGAGGGCACCATGCGCTAATCAATGTCCCCTTTTGGGGGTTCCCGATAACACCATTGAAAGCACAGGATTTTTCAGCATAGTGGCCGGCAGACCTACGGCTTACCCTGCAACATGGCCGGAAAGGGCCGTAGAAGGCCTGTGGATGCGCGTTTTCTGAGCCGCACCCGTCGTCACGTGAGACGCGAGGCTAAGAAAGATTGGAGCCGGTGATTACTTGAGCGCTGCTCCATCACTCTAAGCCTTCCAATTCGAGCACCGCCGGAGCGCGCCACTGGCTCGGTCTTGTTGTCATGTCCGTTGATGTCCCCAACGCCACAAAAGCGGCATGAGAATGATCAGTCCAACGAGCGTGACAACGATAACCATAACCTCCACTTTTGGATCCTCGAAACTTTGATTTGCGACCACAAGTGCAGCAGCAGCGTTG
>Ga0306920_100014820_pt1 | contig 10658 bp, 10 predicted proteins | sample flu12Cox44000170_FD_204666 | JGI IMG/M metagenome (GOLD analysis project Ga0306920, IMG submission 204666) | Lab enrichment of tropical soil microbial communities from Luquillo Experimental Forest, Puerto Rico - flux4day.12C.oxic.44.000.170 (v2)... | ecosystem: Environmental > Terrestrial >... | reverse complement strand
TTGGAGGTGGTCTCCGCGCGGGTTACCGCAGCATGCGGGCCCCGGGGAGTTCAACCGCGCATGCCGTATGATGTTGGCCTCGAAGGAGGGGAGGAACTACATGACACGTGGACCGGCTGTTCTGCTGTGTACGATGCTAGCAATTGGGTTGGTTCCGGCTTTTAGCCAAACCGTGCCCCCACCAAGCACGCTTTCGGTGGCGAAAGAGTTGCGCGACAACTTCGTTGACGTCGACCGCAGGCTGCTGGACATGGCAAAGGACTGGCCAGCCGACAAATACGACTACAAACTCAAGCCTGAAATGCGCAGCTTCGGCACAGTCCTTGTCCATGTCGCCTCCGGCAACGTGTATGCTGCCAAGAAGGGCCGCGGCGAGAACGTGAAGTGGGACGAACTGGATCCGGCGAAGTATCCCGACAAGGCATCAGTGGTTGCCCTTCTGGAGAAGTCATTCGCTGAGTCGGAAGCGGTGCTGGCCAAGTTGCCGCCAGAATCATTCGCCCATACGGTCGAGCCCTGGCTGGATGTCCTGGAGCACCCGGGCGAACACTACGGCCTGCTGGTGGCATATTACCGGGCGAATGGAGTGGTGCCTCCGGAATCTCGTCCCAAGAAATAAGCGCAGAATCTGCCTCCCGTAATAGGGCCCTGCCACGCATTGAGGACGGCAGTACAGAAGAATTGAGATGGGTGCGGACGAGCCAGCACCTTCACTCCCCGCGGGCGGCAGCGCCCATGGCAAGCAATACACGATGCCAAACGAAGTGACCGCCCCTACGAAGCCTGGCTCCAGCCCTGGAGCGCGTAGACGAGTCAAACAAAGAAGACGAGGATGGCCGCTACGCCAAGGATTTTGTTCACATAAGCGCCTGCCAACCTACGATTGTGGAACCACAGATGGCGCGATGAAAGGACGCAGGTCACCGACGCACGTGAGATGTCACTGCGGGCGACGTCTGCAGACTGGGCCTAGTTGTGCTTCACAAACTCCGCATTCTTCTGATTGGTCAGCGAGTTGTAGAGCGTTTCGATGAAAACGTCGGAAGTGACGAAGTCGCCTGAGTATTTTTTGTCCCAGGCGGCGAGGATTTTGTCCTTCTTCATCTGGTCCACTGTCTTGCCTGACTTGAGGGCGGCCTGCACGGCGGCGCTGGTCGCCTTGAGCATGGTAGCGTAGTCGCGGACGTCGCCGAGTGTCGCGATCTGACCGTGACCCGGGATGACCTTGACGTCCGCCGGCAGCACGGCAGCCACCTTCTCGCAAGCGGCGATCATGCCTTGCACGCTACCTCCGGCGGTGACGTCGATAAAGGGGTAGCCGTAGCGCACGAAGTCATCGCCCATGTGCACCACGTTGGCTTTGGGAAAAAATACAATCGCGTCGCCGTCGGTGTGGCCGGCAGGAAAGTGCAGCGCACGAATGTCCTCGCCGTTGAGATGCACGGTTACATCGTGATCGAAGGTGATGATGGGCAGCGCACCCTTGGGAGCGGCTTTCATGTCCATGCTCAAAGAACCACCATTGCCGGCGCTGCCGCCGGTCTCCAGGCGCTTGCGGACGCTGTCCTGCGCGATGACCGTCGAACCCGCGGTGGCGAAGGGGAGGTTTCCGCCGGTGTGGTCGCCGTGGTAGTGCGTGTTGATGACGAAGCGCACCGGCTTGTCGGTCACGCCCAGCGATTTCAGCGCAGCGGCGATTTTGTCGGCCAGTGGAGCGTATTGGTCATCGACAATGACGATGCCGTCTTCGCCGACTGAGGCGGCGATGTTCCCGCCCGAGCCTTCCAGCATGTAAAGGTTTCCGGAAACCTTCGTGACTTTGATCTGAACCTTGGCAAAGTCCTGGTCCTGCGCCGAAGCCAGCGCGCTGAAACATAACAATGCGATGAACGCTATTTTGCGCACCGATACCTCCCCACCCGCGAAATCGCAGGATTATAGCATCGCCTGGAAAAAGCAGCAGAAATGGGTAGCGCCGTCGGGCTTATTCGTATGGCGACATCGTCAGTGTCGTGCGGTCGGCGCTGCAAACCCATAGCCTGCTTCCGATGACGCGGCCACAGGTGAGGGGCGTATCGGCCTTGACAGGCAGCGACGTCGCGGTTGTCAGGTCCCAGACTAATTCGTGTGGTGGCTTCACCCCAGCACCATCGAGATAAGCCGTCGCTGCGCGCTGTGTGCTTCCCAGGACATCGATTCCGACGATGTAGGAGCCCGATTCCTGAGGAAGCTGGCGAACTTCCTTCGCCGTGGCGCTGTCGAGCACGGTAATTCGCGCATCGGCGCCGCCGGCCAGCACCTGTTTTCCGTCCGGCGAGAATGCCAGCGCAAACGTTTCCAGCAGGAATCCGCGGTACTCTCGCATTTTCCGCCAGGTTGCGGTGTCGTACCAGCGAATCACGGTGTCATCTCCGGCGGTAACCAGCAGTTTGCCGTCGGGACTGATCGCGCAGGCGATCAGCCCGCCAAAGTCGAATGGCAACGTCGCCCGGAGGGTTGGAGTGTCCGTGACCTCCCAAACCTGGGCAGGATGGTCTACCGGACCAACCACGATGGCCTTTGCGTCCGGGAAAAAGTACACCGTATCGACTCGGCGCGTGTCGGCGTTCCAGCGTTTTGACGGACCTGTACCCTTGCTGGGTACAACCTCGACTGTGCCGTCGTCATTTCCAACCGCCAACCAGCTTCCATCCGGGGAATAGGCAAAACTGTTCGCCCGCTGCTCAGCAGGAAAGACCCGCTGTTGGATTCCCTCCGGAACGTCAACCAGACGCACGCTATGGTCCTTGCAGTGCACGGCAACCTGGGTACCGGTTGGCGAGAGCGCTTGATATCGCGACTCGCAAGGTAGCTGTACGCGCATGATCGGCTTGGATGGCTGTGCCACTACAACTGCGCAAAAGCTCAGAAAGCTGACTGCCGTCAGCGCGCGCATCACAGGGTCTCCAGTACCACGTCGAAGTTGACTGCGGCAATGATCTGTTTGGGATCGCCCTTGATCACCACCGGACGCACCAGTTCGCGGCTGGTAATCAGCGGATCGCGCTTGTAGTTCTTGTCGGGATCGCCCTCGAACACGGGATCGGTCGCGAAGTACAACTGCGTGATCAGCGGCTTGTGCCCGGGCGCACTGACCAGATAATGCACGTGCTGGCACACTCGATCGGGATAGTGCCCCGGCATCACGGAGTCGACGGCATAGCTTGCCTTCGTTCCCGGATTCAGTACAGCGCGATAGCGGTAACCTTCATTGTCGTAGTGGCCGAGGTAGTCGGTTTGCCAGATTTCGACCTTCGCATCGGGAACGACGTCGCCCCGCGTGTCATACACCAGGCCGGAGATGGCCAGTGGCATTCCGGGATCGTTGGGCGCGCGGAGAACGCTGGTGTTCGGGGCTTCCCGCTTGTAGAACGGACCTAGCTCACAGAATGGAGTGGGTTGCCGCTTCTTCTCGGCCTCGTCCCACTCGGTTGCGACAGCGGTTAACGGAATTGATGCAGCCAATGTGAGCGCGCCGAAGGCGGCGCAGCATTCCAATAATTCGCGACGCGTGCAGGTCATGCCATCCCCTTTTGCTGAGGATGGACTATAAACCGACTTGCGTTTTTCGCCAAACGAAATAAGCTGCGACTATCGCGCAGCGGTGGCTGCCACTTTCTGGCCTCTTCGCAGCTTGGCCGCTTTTATTGTGTTGCTCATCAGCATGGCGATGGTGAGGGGGCCCACGCCGCCGGGAACGGGCGTGATTGCTCCGGCGATCTCTGCGACTGTGGGATCGACATCGCCGATCAGCGTGGAACCGTGCTTAGCGAAGCTCTGCTGGCGCTTGGCATCACCGGCGAAGTACTTCTGGAACTCGGCGGGATCGGTGATCTTGTTCATGCCGACGTCGATCACGGTTGCGCCCGGCTTCACGAAGTCGGCTGTGATCATGCCCGCGCGGCCGATGGCGGCGACCAGGATGTCGGCGCGGCGGCAGACCCCGGGCAGATCGCGTGTCTTGGAGTGGCAAACCGTGACCGTGGCGTTGCCGTTAATCAGCAGCATGGCCACCGGCTTTCCGACGATGTCACTGCGACCCACGACAACAGCATCCGCTCCTGCGATCGGAATGTTGCTGCGCTTGAGGATCTCGATCACACCCGCAGGAGTGCACGGCACCAGGCCGGGACGTTGCGTCGACAGATAGCCAACGTTCATGGGATGAAATCCGTCCACGTCCTTCTCCGGTGAGACCGCCAGCAGTACCTTCTTGGAATCGACGTGCGCGGGTAGCGGCAGTTGCACCAGGATGCCGTCGATCTCGTCGCGGCGGTTGAGGTCGTCTACCAGCGCCAGCAATTCCTGAGTCGACGACGATTCCGGCGGCGTGATCCTCTCGCTCAAAAAGCCCAGTTCTTCACAGGCCTTTACCTTGCTGCGCACGTAAATCTCTGAGGCCGGATTGTGGCCGACCAACACCACGGCAAGGCCGGGCCGCAGCCCGTCGGCGGTGAGTTGTTGGACCTCGTTGCCAACTTCCGCTCGAATCTGCGCCGCGATCTTAGCTCCATCAAGAATGACTGCCGGCATGGGTCCTCCAGGAATCGGTACGAACCCCTAGTTTAGCGCGTGGATTGCAGCGATAAGCTGTGGGCTCAGACCCGTTTGGCTGCTCGACCGGTCTCCCAGGTGTATTCCGCCTGCGCGAGATGACGAATGGGCTGCGGGAAATCTCGGCCTCTGTTCGCAGATCGGGGCCGGTATCGATGCGCTGTCACCTCCGTTGCTACAATTGGAACACGCTATGATTCCGCCGGACCTGCTGGAAGCTCTCGCCTGCCCCGTCTGTCGCAAGCCGCTGGTTCTACGCGGCGAAGACAGCTTCAAGTGCAACGACTGCCGGCGCGTTTACCCAATTCGGGAAGGAATTCCCGTTTTACAGGCGCCAGAAGCCACCATCGAACCGTTCTGAGTCATGGCTGAGGCTGAGATGTCCGGTTGAGCCAGACTTTCGGCTCGCACCCTGCGGTAGTTGCCTTAGATACATCCTCCCGACCACATCCACTGCTACTTCAGTCGTACGTCCCGCAGGTCGTTCATAACATTCGGCTAACTTAGCGTTGTCTGATCTGGCGCTCCGTCTTGCTTGTTTCCGGCTAGGGGGAGCGCGGCAACATCCGGCACACCCGCCTGCAACTAACGCACAAATTAGGTGTTCGAATCAACAAAAGTCGTCGATTTATGGGGATGAGACGGATGTTCGGCACTTGGATTGCTGCAACTTTATTGTCGGCTCGTCCGTCTAACGAGAAAAGCCCAATAGGGTCGGAGGTGAGTTCGATGGCAGAAAAATTTTCCGTCCCGGAATTGGCGGCGCTGAGGAGCGAACTGCTGATGGGTTTTGACTCCAAGGATGCCGCCGAGTTGGTCCAGCTCTTTCTGGCTGGACACGGCTACGGCGTTTCACCTGAGGCAGCCCGCTACGCGGTAAGCCGGGTGGGCCTCATGGGCAATACGCTGGAGGTGTTCCAGCGGGAACTGGAGAGCATCGCCCTGGCAATGTGAGTGGGCCGGCTCCCCGTGTGCTCGCCGTAAATCCGGCGATGCGGTGACGAATGAATTTGCTAAGCCACTTCGCTTAACGGGTTGCGCGTAACGCCAGAACCTGGACGTGAAGCTGCAATTCCAAGCGAGTAAATAAGCCCGGGCGAACCTTCTCGGGCTTGTTCTTTCTCCGCTCCCGCTGAGTGGACCGAGATGGTTGCAGCGGTAGTGAGCCAGTCTCCGTTTTGCCCACAAACCAGACGGTTAGAGTGTGCATGATGCTCAGGGCCTAACGGCGTATGAACCGGCGAGTTGCCATGCCTTGACTTCCCGTATCTCTGGTTGATCGAAGATTACCGATTGACCAGGCAAGACTTCGCCGGTCGCAGTAGAAGACGTTGCACGCGTACGCGCCGCGCTGCTTCAACAGCTGAGAGCGCCTTGGGGGAAATGCGAGTTGTGTTAAGAGTGCTTTGGGGAAATGCGAGCACGTCAACGAGGTGCTCACAATTCTGGGCATCGCCTCTGAATACGGTAAGAACTGTATTGCAGGGGAAAGGCATGTTGGTGTATTTGCGTGTTTATTGGGCTCAGGTGTTGACTCTCATAACTGCTTTGGGGATATCGCGGTGAGCGCTTTCAAGAATCTTGCGGTTTAGGGAGTCGGCGCGATGTCATGTCTCATTTTCATGAGACGTGTTTGACTTGCTCGGTGCAGTTGATGTTGCCTCGTGTGGTCATTGTCGGTAGCGGCTTCGGAGGACTCGTCGCAGCCCGTGCTCTGCGCAACACTCCAGTTAGGGTGACGCTGATCAACAAGCGAAATTATCACATCTTTCGACCGATGCTGTACCAGGTCGCAAGGGGGCTGCTTTCTGCGGATGAAATCTCCGGCCCTTTGCGTTCAATCTTCAGTCATCAAGAAAACGTTGATGTGCTCTTGGATGAAGTCACGGGCATCAACCCAGACCAACACATTATCCATCTGACACGAGGTGAGTTGCTGTACGACTTCCTAATCCTCGCGACTGGCATTCAGTGCAACTATTTTGGGCACGACGAATGGCGACACTTCGCACGAGGCCTCGAATCGCTCGATGATGGCAATCGCAGGCCGGACATGCTAGTAGCCAACTTGCGGTTTGCAGGGTTCGCGGGCTTCCCAGCATGGGTCATCTGGGCGATCGTGCATATTTACTTTCTCGTTGGATTTGCCGATCGGCTCTTCGTGCTGCTGCAATTTGGACTTGCTTTGCTCACCAAACGTCGTCCAGTGCGGGTCCTGCCCGTGGAGCCGCCCTCGGCGCAGAAATTCATCGATCCCGCGGCTGGATACTCAAGAAGCGCTGCGTGCCCAGGCAGCTGGCCGCTAACGCACCTAGAGCAAGCGACCACATAGGAGGATCGACAGTAACGCTGACACCAGCTCACGGACAGAAATGAGAGCAGCACGAATTCATAGCTTCGGGGGACCGGAAATCATCGTCATTGAAGATGTGCCTCGTCTACAAGAGACCGATGGCTCTGAAATGCCTCGGTGAAGAATGAAGGAGACAATTATGAAAATCGTAGTGATTGGCGGTACTGGACTCATTGGCTCAAAGCTTGTCAACAAGCTTCGCGAGCACGGGCACGAAGCGGTAGCGGCAGCACCCAACACCGGGGTCAACACCGTCACGGGCGAAGGACTGGCCGGAGTGCTGAAAGGTGCCTCGGTAGTGGTTGACGTATCAAACTCTCCCTCCTGGCAGGAGGCAGCAGTGCTGAAGTTCTTTGAGACATCAACCCGTAACCTCCTCACCTATGAAGCGGCCGCAGGGGTGGGACATCACGTCGCATTATCGGTTGTAGGAACCGACCGGCTGGCTGAGAGTGGTTACTTCCGGGCCAAGATTGCACAGGAGAAATTGATCACAGAATCTTCCATTCCCTACTCCATCGTGCATGCAACGCAGTTTTTCGAGTTCCTCAAGGGCCTTGCCGACATTTCCATGGTGGGCGACAAGGTGCACTTGCCACATGTGCTCTTCCAGCCGATGGCCGCCGACGATGTCGCGAGTGCCGTGGGAAAAATTGCGGTGGGCCCGCCGGTAAACGGCATCGTCGAAATTGCAGGCCCGGAACAGTTTCGCGTGGATGAACTAGTCCGCCGCCGCCTAGCCTCGCTCAACGACCCCCGCGAAGTCGTCGCGGACCCCAACGCGCGTTACGATGGCGCGAAAATCAGCGAGAAGACACTGCTTCCGGGCAATAACGCACGACTCGGAGAGACCCGTTTGGAAACCTGGCTGGCTCAGACCGCAGCACAAATTCCGAGTGCGCATCCTCAGCCCACAGGCGTCGCAGTGGTGACCAAGGAGAAAGAGAGTCAAAAAAGAGCTTAGCTGATATCGCCACCGCGTGCGCCACGGGTGAGCTGGGTATGGGAGATACACCCGGCCGTCGCCGGTACCCCACTCACGACGAGATTGCACAACTCGCCTTCAGTTTGTACAAGTCACGTGGCCGGCAGGACGGTCGCCGCATCGAAGATTGGCTGCGCGCCGAACAGGAACTCGTGCGGCAATACGCGTAACGGCGGAGTACCAACCAAGACACACGACGCATTGCAATGGCGTCGGTCGAGCGAAAGGTTAGTGTATGACGTTCACAAAACTAATTCTGGCGCTGGCATGCCTCATTTCCAGCACGCTGGTTGCACAGGAGGCTAAGGTAACGCAGCTCATGTCGAAAGACCTGACAGAATTTCCAGGCAAAGAAGGTCTGATGATCACCGTGGAATATCCGCCGGGCAGTTCAGACCCAATACATCGCCACAATGCATATGGGTTTATTTATGTGCTGGAAGGCTCGATCGTGATGCAGGTGAGGGGCGGAAAGGAAATGACTCTGACACCTGGTCAGACCTTCTACGAAGGCCCGGATGATGTCCACGTCGTTGGGCGGAACGCAAGCCAAACCAAACCGGCGAAATTCGTCGTATTCTTCGTGAAGGACAAAGGCGCTCCGATACTGGTGCCCGCCAAGTAAAACCAGAAACTGCGAGGAGTTCTGCTCGCACAAACTTGAATCACCGGATAAGTCATCGCGGTGGACGGCGGGCTCAGCATTATCTGACCGCGAAATGAAAGCCTTGGCTAGGCCCGATCCTTAAGAAAGACATTAGGGAGGGCAGTGTTAGGCCTTCCTTGTTACACACATCTCCAGCTTTCACCTGGTCATGGGCAACAATTCGCGCCCGCCCCAAACATCCTAGCCGATCAATCGAAGTTACGTCACCGTGTTATTAATAACGGCTTATTACTCCCGGATGACGATCTACCCGGAAACTGGTCCAATGTTTGCCGATCGCAGCAGTTGCGAGGCCGGCCCCGCTATTCGTAGCGCAGACTCTCTACCGGATCGAGTTGTGCGGCGCGCGCGGCAGGCATGGTTCCGAAGACCACGCCGATCAGCGAAGATACCACTACTGCGATGACCACCGACAGGCCTGAGATGGGAATGCGATAGCTCGTCAACAGGCGCACGGAAATTGGGAGCGCCATGCCGATCACGATTCCCACGAATCCACCGATGAGCGAGATCAGTATGGCTTCCGTCAGAAATTCCAACCGGATCGCGGCGCTGGTGGCGCCCACTGCCTTGCGAACTCCGATCTCCCGGATGCGCGCACTGACCGTGGCCAGCATGATGTTCATGATGCCGACACCGCTGACCAGGAGCGTGAGAACCGCGATCAGCAACAGTATCGTCGTCAATGCATTGGCGATCTTGCTGGCCACCGTGAGCAACAGGGTCAGGTTGTCCACCTTGTACACCGACTCCGGGCGATGGCGCGATTGCAGCACCTTCTGAATCTCTTCGGTGGCGCCGGGAATGTCCGACGGGTCGGCCACGCTGAAGAAGAGCTGCTCCACCGCGTCGGTATTCGTGAAGAACCGCGCCACGGTATAGGGAATCAGAATGGTATCGTCGCTGATCTCCGTTTGTCCGAAGGTGTCCACGCGTTCCCGAAACGTACCGATCACGACAAAGGGTAATCCGTTGATTTTGATCTCCTTTCCCACTGCCGTATCCTGATCGCCATGAAGCATTTCTGCCATCTTCTGGGTGATGACCGCAACCTTGCTGCGCGATTGCGTTTCGCGATCGTCGAAGAAGCGGCCTGCAAGGACATCGAGGTTGCGCACCACGAGATACTCCGGGGCAACGCCAAGCACTAGTATGTCGCGCTCTTTGCCACCGGGTAAGGCGATGCGGTCGTGCAACTCGATCTTGGGAGAGGCGGCGATTATGTTCGGCACTCGTTCGCGCACCGCTGTCAAATCGTTGAGCGTCAAGTCGTCTCTGGCGGACTCAGTCGAATAGACCGAACTAACCCCCGAGGTGACCACCATCATGTTGGTTCCAATGGCCTGGATTTGCTGAAGGATGTACTGTTTCCCGGTCAATCCTATGGTCACAACCAATATCAGCGATGCCGTTCCAATCACCATGCCCAAGGCAGTGAGTAGAAAACGAACCTTGTGTGCGTAAAAACTCTCGATGGCAATGCCGAAGCTCTCGCTCAGCTGGAGCGTGGGATACGCGCGCCGATTCTTGCGGTTTGCTGCCATCTACTTGTTCATAGTAGGGAGTTTTCCCGCAGGCTTCAATGCAGCTGAATGCTCCCGAGCCATTATGGCGCTCGACGTATGCGTAAATCTCGCTGCACCCCGTTCTGAGAATCCCTGTTTCTCGCGGTTTCGCAAACCGGCAACCGAGCGTTGGGCCTACGGATCCTGCTACTCTTTGCTACTATCCCGTCAAACTTGAAGCACCGCCTCTTCGGTGCCCGCAGCTGGAGAGGAAATCCCAGCCTGGCGTTGACCGCCCGCAGCTGACTTTTTCGTACGCATGGAGACCAGGAAATACGAGGCAAGAATGATTCCTGCCGGGTCCAAGGGCAGCCGGTAGGAAAACTCGGGATGAGTGACGTAATAAACGATGGGGTAGAGCAACAATAGCAGGGCAAACGGAGCCGCCGATTCGGGCGAGTCGCGCCACAAGCGGACCAGCCCCAGGAAAAGGAGCAGCGAGTAGGTTGAGCAGAAGAGAATGCTCCAGGGATCCATTGGCTCCTGCTGAAGATA
>Ga0306920_100014819_pt1 | contig 10659 bp, 5 predicted proteins | sample flu12Cox44000170_FD_204666 | JGI IMG/M metagenome (GOLD analysis project Ga0306920, IMG submission 204666) | Lab enrichment of tropical soil microbial communities from Luquillo Experimental Forest, Puerto Rico - flux4day.12C.oxic.44.000.170 (v2)... | ecosystem: Environmental > Terrestrial >... | reverse complement strand
GCACCCCGATTCCGCGCATTCCGCGCAACGCGTTTCAAACCCTCCTCGGTCCGCTGATTTGCGTGGCCGCATTGTTCCTGCCGCGTTCGGCCCCCGCCGCCGGGGCGCCCTCCGGCCCGCTGGTCCTGGGGACCGTCATTCACGGCGAGCCCGCCGTTCTGGCGGGCTCGGCGGTGGTCAACTTCGGCGAGCTGGCCCGCCAGCAGGCCGGACGTCCGGTCCCGCCGGTGCGCCCGCGGCTCCTCGATCTGCTGGACGACGACGAGGGCGAGCCCGGGGCCGGCTTCACGGCCCCGCCGGCGCTCGCGCCGCCGGGCTACTCACCCCAGCAGATCCAGCTGGCCTCGCCGCCGCCGACCTCGAGCTTCATCGGGCTCGACGACATCCCGATGGCGGACCTGGGTTTCATCATCATTCCTCCCGACGTCGATGGCGCGGTGGGGCCGAACCGGATCCTGGAAGGCCTCAACAACAACTACCGGATCATGGACAAGGCGACCGGCTCACCGATCAGCACCGTGGGCACCGGCACGTTCTGGGGGCCGACCGGCGCGCCGGGCGACCAGCTCACCGATCCGCGCACCACCTACGACCCCTACAACAACCGCTGGATCGCCGTGATGCAGACCACGCAGAGCAGCGGCCTGATCCTGGTCGGCGTGTCGCAGACCAGCGATCCGGGCGGCACCTGGAACCTGTACAGCTTCAACACCGGCGCCCTCATCGACTTTCCGAACATCGGCTTCAACAAGAACTGGATCGTGGTCTCGATCAACCGCTACTCGAACGGCGGCGCGTTCCAGCACGGCACCGTGCTGGCGGTCGACTACCCGAGCGCGCGCGCCGGCACCGGGGTGGGGACGTTCTTCCAGACGTCTGCCGGCACCCACTTCTGCAGCGCGCCGTGCGTGACGTACTCGTCGAACTCGGACACCGAGTACGTGGTCACCCACCTGAGCAGCGGGAGCGCCACCTACTCGCTCGATATGATCACCGGCACCCCGGGGTCGCCGACCCTCCTCACGGGCGGCGCCCTGACGCGCCCCGGCGGTGGCTGGGCCGCGGCGAGCGGCAACGCGCTGCCGCAGTCGCCGCCCAACTCGGGCAGCAGCGCCTGCGGCGCGACCCCCTGCATGATCGAGATCCAGGATGCGCAGTTGCGCTCGTCGCCGGTGTTCCGCTACGGCACCATCTGGTACGCGCAGACCGTCGGCCTGCCGTCCTCGGGGATGACCCACACCGCCGCGCAGTGGACCCGCATCACCACCCCGAGCGGGGCGTTCGTCGACGGCGGGCGGCTCGATGATGCCGGCGCCAACTCGTCCAACGGCGGCAAGTGGTACGCCTGGGCCTCGGTGGGAGTGAACTCGCAGAACGACATGATGATGGGATTCACGCAGTTCTCGTCGGCCCAGCACCCGAGCGCCGGCTACGCGATGCACATCGCCGCCGACGGCGCCGGCACCATGCGCGATCCGCTGATCACCAAGAACGGCGAGGACTACTATCACAAGACCTTCAGCACCACGACCGGTCGCAATCGCTGGGGCGACTTCAGCACCACCCAGGTCGACCCGGTCGACGACCAGACGCTGTGGACGGTGCAGGAGTACGCCAAGACCCGCACCGGCACCGATGACGGCAACAGCGGCTCCAACTCGAGCAAGTGGAGCACCTGGTGGGCCGCGGTGGGCGCGCCGCTCCCGGTCGCGACCCTCGCCCCGGGGCCGAGCCTGCCCGAGGGCAACAGCGGCACCACGCCGTTCAAGTTCGTCGCCAACCTGTCCGCCCCGTCGTCGTCGACCGTGACGATCAACTTCCACACCGCGGACAGCACCGCGACGGTGGCGGACAACGACTACCTGCCGCTCACCTCGTCGATCGTGATCGCGCCCGGCTTCACCACCGGCTCGACCACCGTCAGCGTGGTGGGCGACACCAATTGCGAGCCCAACGAATACTTCCTCGTGATCCTCGACTCGGCGATCAACGCGAGCATCGGCTCCCCCAGCCGGGCGGTGGGCACCATCCTCAACGACGACTCGAAGAACATCGCCGCCTCGGCGGGCGCCGGCGGGACCATCGTGCCGAGCGGGCTCGTCAACGTCCCATGCTTCGGCAGCCAGACCTTCACCATCACGCCCAATACCGGGTTCAGCGTCCAGGACGTGCAGGTCGACGGGGGCTCGGTGGGGGCGGTGACGAGCTACACCTTCAACAGCGTGACGACCGACCACACGATCGTCGCCACGTTCATCAACCAGTACACGCTGACGCTCACCAGCCTCGGGGTCGGCAGCATCGCCGCCAGCCCCAGCCAGCCGAGCTACGCCTCCGGCACCATCGTCCATCTCACGCCGAACCCGGGTGTCGGCTTCGGGTTCAGCGTCTGGGGCGGCGACGCGAGCGGCAGCGCCAATCCGCTGAACGTCACCATGGACGCCAACAAGAGCATCAGCGCCGCGTTCCCCGACATCGCGCCGCCCAGCGTGGCGGTGCTGGCGCCGAATGGCGGCGAGTCGGTGAACGAAGGTGACCACACGACGCTGCAGTGGACCGCCACCGACAACCAGGTGGTCGCGAACGTCGATCTGCTGCTGTCACGCGACGGCTCGGGCGGACCGTTCAGCCCCATCGCCACCGGGGTGCCCAACAACGGGAGCTTCGACTGGGTCGTGACCGGCCCCGGCACGACCACCGCCTTCTTCGAGGTGAGCGCGCGTGACAGCGCCGGCAACCTCGCCGCCGACACCAGCAACGCCGCGTTCACGATCGTGAGCACCACGGCGGTCGGGGATGGGCCGGTGACGGTGCTCGAGCTGTCCCCGATCTCGCCCAACCCGCTGCCGCGCGGCGGAACGGTGAACTTCGCCCTGCCACACGCGACGCATGTCCACCTTGGCGTCTACGACGTCCAGGGCCGCGAGGCCGCGGTCCTGGCGGAGGGCCCCTACGAGTCCGGGCGCTATCACGTGAGCTGGTCCGGGTCGGGCGCGGTGCGCCAGAGCGGGCTCTATTTCGTCCGGCTCTCGGCCGGCGGCCGCACCATCACCCGGCGCGCGGTGCTGCTGAGGTAGCGGCAGGCACCCCGGGGACAGCCGGAGGCGAGGGCGCGAACGGAAGCTCGCGGCCTACACAGGGGCGTAGGCCGCGAGCTTCGCTTCGAGACCCGCCCGCACCTCCGGCCATTCCTCGCGCAGGATGCTGTAGTACACCCAGTCGAGCAGGCGCCCGTCGGGGGCGATCTGGTGGTGGCGCAGGATGCCCTCCTGGTGGGCGCCGAGGCGCGCCACCGCCGTGCGCGAGCGCGCGTTCGACTCGACCACCCGGAACTCGACGCGGATCATCTCCATGCGCTCGAACGCGTGGCCGAGCATCAGCAGCTTGGCCTCGGTGTTGAACGCCTTGCGATGGTACTCGCGCCCGAGCCACGTCCAGCCGATCTCGAGCCGGCGGTTCTGCCGGTCGATGTTGGCGAAGCGGCTGCTGCCGATCACCCGGCCGCTCGACCGCTCGATGGTCGCGAACGGGATGGCGGTCCCGGCATCGCGCCATGCCAGCGCCGTGTCGAGCCAGGCGTCGAGGTCCTGGGGCGTGTGGAGGCGCGTCAGCGTCCAGCGCCACAGGTCGGGCTCGAAGGCGATGCGCGCCAGCGCGGCGCGATGCGCGCGCGTGAGCGGCTCGAGCCGCACGTGGCGCCCTTCGAGCGTCAGCGCCGGATCGAACGCGGGCGGGGGCGCGGCGCTCATCGCGCCCCCGCGACGCCGCCCGGGACCGGGGCTTCGGCCGCCGCCGCCGCGGCCGGCGCGTAGACCGGACGGCACCAGGCGCGGTAGCGCGCCACGCGCCCGCTCGTCACCTCGAGGTAGCGGGCGCGCAGCGCCGCGGTGAGCACGCCGGTCGCGCCGCTGCCGATCGGGCGATGGTCGGCGCGGACCACCGGGGAGATCTGGGCCCCGGTTCCGGTCAGGAACACCTCGTCGGCGAGGTAGAGCTCGGTACGATCGATCGAGCGCTCGACCACGGTCTGGCCCAGCTCCTCGCGCAGCAGCTGGATGATGGTGGCACGCGTGAAGCCCTCGAGCACGTCGTCGGTGACCGGCGGCGTCACCACCACCCCGTTCCTGAGCATGAAGACGTTCTCGACCGAGCCCTCGCACACGTGTCCGTGGTCGTTGAGCAGCAGGGCCTCGTCGAACCCCGCCAGCACCGCGTCGGTCTTGGCGAGCGCCGAGTTGACGTAGGAGCCGCTGAACTTGCCGCGCGCCGGGATGACGTTGTCCGACACCCGGGTCCAGGACGAGATCATCACGTGGATGCCGTCCTCCTTGCCCAGGTAGGAGCCAAACGGCAGCGCCGCCATGCCGACCACCGGCGTGAGGTTGTGCAGGCGCACCCCGATGCTCTCGTCCCCGTAGAACGCCAGCGGCCGGATGTAGCAGTTCTCGTGGTAGCCCTCGGCGCGCAGCAGCTCGATCAGCCCGCGGGTCAGGTCGGCCGGCGTCACGGAAAGCTCCATGCGCAGCAGGCGGGCCGACTCGCAGAAGCGGCGGAAGTGATCCTCGGGCCGGAACACGAACAGCTGGCGCTCCTCCGCGTTCCAGTAGCCGCGCAGCCCGGCGAACAGGCCGGTGCCGTAGTTGAGGGCGTGGGTGAGCAGGCCGAAGGAGGCCTCGCGGTAGGGGACGATCCGGCCGTCGCGGTAGGCGTAGCGCGGGCGGGGGGCAGCGGTGCGGTCCACTTTACGGTCCACTGTGGTGACCATGGCATTACCTCCTGTCGGCAAGATTACTGGTGCAGATGCGAGAATATCGCGGTAGGATATGGCCACTTCAATAGCCACCCTCAACAAAGTGGACTGATCCGATGACCCGTGGCGCGATCCAACAGATCCTGGGCGAGTGGCAGCGCGGCGACGGCCCGCTCTACCGGCGGCTGGCCGCCGCCCTGCGCGCCGCGATCGAGCGCGGCGACCTGGCGGCCGGGGCGCGGCTGCCGGCCCAGCGCGTGCTGGCGCGCTGGCTCGAGGTGAGCCGCACCACGGTGGTGCTGGCCTACGAGGCCCTGGAGGCGGACGGGTGCCTGGAGAGCCGGCAGGGGAGCGGCACCCGGGTGCGCCGCGCGCCGTCGCGGGCGCTGGCGGCCCGCGCCGGTGCCGCCGCCGTGCTCTCGACCCGCAACGCGGTGTTCCGGGGCCTGATCGAGCGCAGCGGCGCCGAGATCGAGTTTCTGGGCGCCCACTTCGACGGGCTGCCCAGGGTGTTCGACGAGGCCTGGAAGGGCGCCCGGGCCGACCTTGCGAAGCTGCTGCGCGGGCATGGCTACCTGCCGCTCGGGCTGCCCGAGCTGCGTGCCGCGATCGCCGCCCACCTGGCGCGCGCCGGGGTGCCGACCCGGGCCGAACAGGTGCTGGTGACCAGCGGAGCGCAGCAGGCGATCGCGCTGGTCGCGAACCTGGTGGTCGAGGCCGGCGACCCGGTGCTGGTCGAGGATCCCACCTACCCGGGCGCGATGGATGCGTTCACCTCGTTCGGAGCGCGCCTCGTGGGCGTGCCGGTCGGCGCGGAGGGGATCGAGGCCGGGGCGATACGCGAGGCGATCCAGCGCGGCTCGCCGCGCCTGGTCTATCTCATGCCCACCTGCCACAACCCCACCGGCACGGTTCTGAGCGAGGCCTCGCGCCGCGCCGTCACGCGGGCGCTCGAGGGGTCGGGCGCGGTGGTGATCGAGGACCTGACGCTCGCCGACCTCGCGCTCGAGACGCCGCCGCCGCCGCTCGCCGCCTTCGCGCGCGAGGCCACGGTGCTCACCGTCGGATCGCTCAGCAAGCTGTTCTGGGGCGGGCTGCGCGTGGGCTGGATCCGCGGCCCCGAGACCACGATCGCGCGGCTCTCGCGCCTCAAGGTGGTCTCGGATCTCAGCGGCTCGCTGGTCTCCCAGGCAGTCGCGGCGCGGGTGCTGGATCACGCCGCCGAGCTCGTGGCCCTGAGACGCCGCCAGGTGCGAAGCGGCCTCGAGCACGTCACCCGGCTGATGGCGAAGCACCTTCCGGACTGGACCTATCGCCGCCCCGCCGGCGGCCTCTCGCTGTGGGTCGCGATCCCGGCCGGCGATGCGGCGGAGCTGGCGCGCGTCGCGCAGCGGCACGGGGTGGCGATCGTGCCCGGCAGCATCAACTCGCCGGAAGGGCGCTGGGCCGACCACCTGAGGCTGCCCTTCACCGCCGAGCCCAGGATCCTCGAGGAGGGCCTCCGGCGCATCGCGGCCGCGTGGTCGGAGTTCGAGCCCGCGGGCCACGCCGCGCGCGGCGCCCGCGTGAGCCGGCGCGGCGTCGGCGTGCTGGTGTGAGCGGGCCAGGCCTTCAGGCGGTTCGCCGCAGCAGCAGGATCGTCAGGTCGTCCTCGAAGTCGCTGGCGCCGACGAAGCCGCAGGCGTCGAGCACCATGCGCTCGACCTGATCCCGCGCCGACAGGCACCGACGCGCCCGGATCAGCTCCGCGAGCCGGTCGGCACCGAACTCGGCGCCCGCCGGGCTGCGCGCCTCGACGATCCCGTCGGTGAAGATGACCACCTGGTCGCCGGGGTCGAGGTCGACCTCGCCGATCTCGAATGCCGCCTCATCGACCACCCCCAGCAGCGGGCCGCCGCGATCGAGCCAGCCCGGATCGCCCGCGGCGCGATCGTGCAGCGCGGGAGGGTGCCCGCAGCTCACGTAGCGCACCTGCCCGCGCTCCGGATCCAGCACCGCCAGCAGCGCGGTCACGAACGCGTTGTTGGTGGTGAAGTCGGGAAGCTCCCGATTGAGGATCCGTGCCACCTCGTCGAGGGGATGGCCCGATCGCAGGTGGGTGCGGACCAGCGCGCGGAACGCCGACATGATGAGCGCCGCCGGAAGGTCGTGCCCCGAGACGTCCGCCACCACCAGGCCCAGGCGGCCGTCGCGGAGCGGGATGTAGTCGAAGTAGTCGCCACCCACCCGGGCGCACGGCATGCAGAACCCCGCCAGCTCATGGCCGGGAACCGCCGGCGACGTGCTCGGCAGCAGCCGTTGCTGGACGTGCTGGGCGGTCTCGAGCTGATGCTCCAGCCGGTTCGACTCGAGCAGGCGCCCGTGGAGCATCGCCTTCTCCACCGCGATGGCCGTGGCCTCGGCGAAGAAGCGCAGCGTCTCGACGTCGTCGGGCTGGAACGCGCCGAGCCGGTCGCTCTCGAGGTTGAGCGCGCCGATGGTGCGGCCGTCGAGCTGGATCGGCACCGCGACCTCGGAGCGCGTGGCCTCGCGCCCCTTGATGTAGCGGGGATCGAGCCGCACGTCGGGCGCGCACACCGCCTCGCCGCTGCGGATCACATGGCCCACGATGCCCTTGCCCTGGCTCAGCATGGGGTCGGTGCGCGGGGATCGGGGCGCGAACCCGCGCCAACTCACCCCGGCGATCTGCTCGCCCAGCGAGCCCGAGCGGGGGCGCGGCACCTCCTCGCGCAGCACGAAGATGCCGCCGGCATCGTAGGGGAGGACCTGGTTCAGGGCGTCCAGCAGGCGGTCGAGCGTCTCGCGCAGCTCGAGTGTCCCGCGGATGCTGTGCGAGATCTCGAGCAGCAGCCGGCACCGTGCCTCGGCCGTGAGTTGACGCTGTCCGTTCGCCCTGGGGGGGATCCGCGCTCGGCCAGCCTGTGAGCCGTGGATCATTCGAAGCTCCCGCCCCGGCCATCCGATCCTCCTCCAGATGCGCGGAACGGCGGCCAGGTGCGGCCCGAAGTGCGGGCCGCCGACCAGCGGCTCGACCGGGGTGACGGGCGCGGGGCCGGAGGGCGGGGCCGGCTAGGGGTTGAAGAACTCGACCATGTCCGGCGCGGCATTGGCGGCGCCCGGGAACACGTTGACGCCAAGCGCCTTCAGGCTGAGCCGCAGCGTGCTCTCGTGCTGGTAGAGCGTGGTGGACTGGTAGCCGGGCTTCGACTTGCCGCTCACCGCCACCCACACGATCCGGCCGCCGCCGTGCGTGTCGTCGTTCCCCGATTCGTCGTAGACGATGATCAGCAGCCCGTCCCGCTGGAACTGGGCGTTCTTGACCAGCGGATCGAGGTTGTTCTTGAGCCAGGCGTCCGCGACATCCGCGCCGCAATCGTGCATGTCATTGCACACGTTCGGCACGATGAACGAGTAGCTCGGGAAGTTGTAGGTCGCCAGGTCGGTCGCGAACTGGGTGAACGGGACGACGTGAGCCGCCTGGGCCGGATGGTCGTGGACGTCGGTGTAGTACACCACCGGGTTGTGCCGGCTCGCGTAACTGTTCTCGTAGTTGAGCTCCACGAATCCGACCGACGGCAGGTCCTCCGCGTAGGCCTTCCAGCTCCTGCGCGCCGCGTTCAGCTCGCGCACCACGTTGTCGGCCGATATGGTGTGCGAGTAGGTGTCGTCGTTGGTAATGATCTGGCCGCACGTCATCATCAGGTAGTTGCCGATCGAGGGATGAGTGTCGGCGTAGTACTGGGTGGCCAGGCTGTACTGCTGCGCCAGGCCGTTGAGGTACGGCATGGCGGCGTTTCCAATCACGTCGGTGTAGTTGGTGTTCTCTTCGACCACGATGAACACGTGGTTGAACTGGCCTCTCAGCGTGGGCGCGGTCGGCTTCGAACAGGCGACGAGCCCGATGAGCACGAGGCTCGAGGCGGCGAGGCTGGCGGTCCGCCACGGTCCCCGCCAGCGTGGCAGCGCGTGCGTGAGGGTCATGAGCCTGCGGCTCCCTTTCCCACGACCGTGGGGTGTCCAGCGAGATGCCTGGGGGAGACCCGCCGGGCTCGAGCTGCGGCTAAGGGAAGCGAGTCCTCCCCCGGAGCGAGGGGCCCCGGCAGGGTAGCGATGGGCGGAACCGGCGCAACACGGAATTCATGACATTTCTTGGCAGCCGCGCTTCCTGTCCCAAGCACGAGAGCGGTCGGCGGCTGGCGGAACGCCGTAGCCACGTCTCCGCGCCGGGACAGGGCTACGCCCCACCCCGGCGCCCCGAATCCGGGGCGCGAGGGGCGAGGCGAGCCGTGTGTAATCCCGCCGTCCGCGGGGCGGCTAGGGGTTGAAGAACTCGCCCATGTCGGGCGCGGTGCTCGCGGCGCCCGGGAACACGCTGACCCCGAGCGTCTTCAGGCTCAGTCGCAGCGTGCTCTCGTGCTGGTAGAGCGTGGTGGACTGGTAGCCGGGCTTCGACTTCCCGCTCACCGCCACCCACACGATCCGGCCGCCGCCGTGCGTGTCGTCGTTCCCCGATTCGTCGTAGACGATGATCAGGAGCCCGTCCTGCTGGAACTGGGCGTTCTTGATCAGCGGATCGATGTTGTTCTTGAGCCAGCCGTCCACGACGTTCCCGCCGCAATCGTGCCCGTCGTTGCACAGGTTGGGATTGATGAAGCAGTAGTTCGGGAAGTTGTAGGTCGCCAGGTCGGTCGCAAACTGGGTGAACGGCACGACGTGAGCCGCCTGCGCCGGATTGTCATGGACGTCGGTGTAGTAGACCAGCGGGTTGTGCCGGCTCGCGTAATGGCCGTCGTCGTAGTTGAGGGTCACGAATCCCGCCGACGGAATGTCCTCGGCGTAGGCCTTCCAGGTCTTGCCCGCCGCGTTCAGCTCGCGCACCACGTTGTCGACCGACACCGTCTGCGAATACGTGTCGTCGTTGGTGATGATCTGGCCGCAGGTCATCATGAGGTAGTTGCCGATCGACGGATGGGTATCGGCGTAGTACTGGGTCGCGAGCCCGTACTGCTGCGCCAGGCCGTTGAGGTATGGCATCGCCGAGTTACCGATGACGTCGCCATAGTTGGTGTTCTCTTCGACCACAATGAACACGTGGTTGAACTGGCCGCCGCCGCCCCCGGACGGCCGCGGCGTGACGGTGATGGCGGAGGTGCCGGTCTTGGTCTCGCAGGTCGCGGTGATGGTCACCGGACCGCCGGCGGCGACGCCGGTCACGAGACCGTTCCCATTCACCGTGGCCAGCGCCGTGTTGGCGCTCGACCACGTCACCACCCGGCCGGTCAGCGGAGTGTTGCTGGCGTCCTTCGGCGTGGCGGTCAGTTGGACCGTGCTGCCCGCCATGATGCTCGCCGAAGCCGGAGTCACGGTCACCGAGGCCACCGGCACCCGCGGCACCGTCGTCACCATGATCGCGGACGTCCCGCTCTTCTTCGCTATCTTGGCCGTGATGGTCACCGGGCCCCCGGCGCCAACGCCGGTCACGAGCCCGGTGCCGTCCACCGTCGCCACGGAGGCATCAGCGCTCGACCACCTCACGATGCGGCCGGTCAGCGGATTGCCCCTGGAGTCCGTCGCCGTGGCGGTCAGCTGCACCGTGCCGCCCACCGTGATGCTGGCCGTGGGCGGGGTGACAGTCACCGAGGCCACCCTCACCGCCGACACCTGGATCACCGTCGAGGCGCTCCTGCCCTCGCAGGTCGCGGTGATGTTCGCCGTGCCGGCGGCGACCGCCGTCACCACGCCGGCCGAGTTCACGGTCGCGACCTCGGGGTGATCGCTCGACCAGGTCACGCTGAGACCGCTCAGCGGACGGTTGGTCGCGTCCTCGGGCGTCGCGGTCAGCTGGCCGGTGTCGCCGATCTCGATCGTCGCCGAGGGGAGGTTCACTCTCACCGATGCCACCGGCGAGG
>Ga0306920_100014817_pt1 | contig 10660 bp, 11 predicted proteins | sample flu12Cox44000170_FD_204666 | JGI IMG/M metagenome (GOLD analysis project Ga0306920, IMG submission 204666) | Lab enrichment of tropical soil microbial communities from Luquillo Experimental Forest, Puerto Rico - flux4day.12C.oxic.44.000.170 (v2)... | ecosystem: Environmental > Terrestrial >... | reverse complement strand
TCGTCGGTAAGGTGGAAGTCCGCCTTGATGCGCGGGGCCATCATGCTGAAGATCTGGGCGTCGAGGAAATTCAGCGCCGTGGCGAGAATGATCACGAACAGCCCGTAATACGCCGCGCTGCGGGCGGGCCACCCCTGCGCCTGCGCTCTCGCATCCGCGACAGAACCTACGCCGGCGGGTACCTCCGCCACCATGTCCTCCCCCTCACGCGCTGCGCTTTGCCAGCGCCAGACTGTATGTGTTAGATACAATATGACTCAGGGCGTTTTGTCCAGCGCTTTGTGAGCGTGCCGCGCGGCCGCGGCCGCCGGCGCGTCGCCGCTGAACACATGGGGGAACCGCGGCATGCAGAACCTGCCAGGCAAGACCGCATTCGTGACCGGAGGCGCCAGCGGCATCGGGCTCGGCATTGCCAAGGCCCTGCTCGGGGCCGGGATGAACGTCGTCATCGCGGACATCCGCGAGGACCATCTCGCGCAAGCGCGCGCCGAGCTCGGAGCGCCCGAGCGGGTGCTCGCGCTGAAGCTCGACGTGACCGACCGCGCGGCCTACGCGCGCGCCGCGGACACGGCCGAGGCGCGCTTCGGCAAGATACACATACTCTGCAACAACGCCGGCGTGGCAGTGGTCGGACCGACCGAGCTTGCGACGTTCGCCGATTGGGACTGGGTGCTGGGGGTGAACCTGGGCGGTGTCGTGAATGGCATCGTCACCCTCCTGCCGCGCATCCTGAAGCACGGCGAGGGCGGCCACATCGTCAACACCTCCTCGATGTCCGGGCTCGTGCCCCACGGCGGCGCCACCATCTACGGCACGTCGAAGGGCGCAGTGCTCAGCATGATGGAGTGCATGCGCCCCGAGCTCGAGTCGCGCGGCGTCATCTGCTCGGCGTTCTGCCCGGGAGCAGTGCAGTCGAACATCGCCGAGGCTGGCAAGACGCGGCCGGCCGCGCTTGCGGATTCCGGCTATGCCGAGGCGGATAAGCGCCGCCAGCAGAACACCAGCTTCTTCCACCTATTCCGCACCAAGGAGGAGGTCGGTGAGCGGGTGCTGCAGGGGATCCTGAACGACGAGCTGTACATCATGACCCACAGCGAATTCCGCCAGGGCGTCGAGGAGCGCGCGCAGGCGATGTGTGCCGCCGTGCCCGACCTCCCCGAAAACGAGGAGTACAAGCGCACGTTCAGCTTTCTGTTCCGCAATCCGATTCACGCCGCCGAGGCAGCGCGCCAGCAGAAGCGAGGCAACACATGAAAGACTTTGCGGGCCGCACGGCCTTCGTCACCGGCGGCGCGAACGGCGTAGGCATCGGCCTGGTGCGCGCGCTGCTTGCACAAGGCTGTAACGTCGCCGTCGCCGACATCCGCGGCGCCGCCATCGACAAGGCGCTGCGGGCGCTCGACAACCCGCGGGCGATGGGCGTCGAGGTGGATGTGTCCTCGCGCACCGACCTGACACGCGCCGCCGACGCGGTGGAGGCGAAGTTCGGCGTCGTCACGCTGCTCTTCAACAACGCCGGCGTCAATCTGTTCCAGTCGGTCGAGGAATCGAGCTACGACGACTGGGACTGGATCATGGGAGTGAATCTCCACGGTCCGATCAACGGCGTCATGACTTTCGTGCCCCGCATGATTCGTGCCAGGCAGGGCGGCTACGTGGTCAACACCGCCTCGATGGCGGGCTTTCTTGCCGCCGGCACCTGCGGCATCTACAACACCACCAAGTTCGCGGTGCACGGACTGTCCGGATCGCTGCGCGCCAGCCTCGCGCCGCACGGCATCGGCGTCTCGGTGCTGTGCCCGGGGCTCGTCAAGTCCTACATCTACGCAAGCGATGAGATTCGGCCGGAGGCGCTGAAGGCCGGCGCCAAGCCAGTGAACACCGAGTTCGTGCAGCGCCTGGCACAGGTGCACGAGTTCGGCATGGAGCCTGACGTCATTGCTGAGCGGGTGCTGGAAGCGATGCGTGAGGACCGCTTCCACATCTTCACGCATCCCGAATTCCGCGACGAGCTGAGCGAATTGTTCGCGGAGATCGTCCAGGACTTCCGCGACTACCCCGCCGATCCCGGTCACCCGCAACGTATCGATTACGGGAAGACGCTCCGTGAGAGCTACCGCAAGCAGCGCCGGGGCCTGAAGGAAACCTGAGCGTGCGCGTCGAGGCCCTCGATCACGTGAACGTCATCACCGCGGATCTCGAGGGCAGCGTCCGCTTCTACGCCGAGCTCTTCGGCCTCGAGCCGCGCGATGGCCCGCCACCGCTGACGCACGAGAATGCGCGCTGGATGTACGATGCCGCCGGCCGTGCCGTCATCCACATCAACAGCCTGGAGTGCCCGCGGGCCTATGACCGCGAGGTCCGCGCCGGGCCGACCGGCGCGCTGCATGATGTGGCTCTCAGGTGCTCGGGTTACGAGGAGCTGCGGGCGCGACTCGCAAGGCACGGTCTCGAGCATCGGATCAACGTGGTCGCGGCGATCGGTCTCCGGCAGATCTTCGTCCTCGACCCGAACCAGGTACTGCTCGAGCTGAATTTCTTTACCGCGTGAAGGCGGGCCTCATGGTTGCGGCCGGCCGGAGGGCGGGCGTGCAGGCGGGTTGTCTGGTCGCATGCGCATAGGCAATGCGCATAGGCAATGCGCATAGGCCATGCGCATAGGCCATGCGCATAGGCAATGCGCATAGGCAATGCGCATAGGCAATGCGCATACGCAATGCGCACAGGCAATGCGCGTAGGCCATGCGCGTAGGCCATGCGCATGGATAATGCGCATGGCGAGCGGGCAAGGCCTCGCCTCCCCCGCCTCGGCGTTGGCCACGCCCGATGCCTGCAATCGAGAGATTCGCCCTCAGGCGCCGCCGCGCTGGCGCCACCCCTGCTTGTAGGTCTCGCGTACGACGCGGCTGTAAGGCACAGGGCTCACGATGACGCGCACTTCGAGCTGCTGGTGCGGCTCGACCGTGGGCTTGCGCGTGCCGCCATTCTCCTCTCCCCACACCACTCTGAGCTCGGTGCCGGGCGGAATCTCCGGATGGATCGTGGCGAGGCTGAGCGCCTGCTTCTCGTTGTAGCTGTAGCCGGTGAACATCGACAGGCCCACGGTCTTGCCGTCGGCATCGATGACGCGGTCGTAGTTCGCCGAGGCGTAGTTGGCGAGCGGAACATCGAAGAACTTGTAGTGCTTGCCTTCCGGGCTGAAGAGCGAGCCGGTGATCTTGGCCATGTCCTCCGCGTTCCAGGCGAGCGTCACCTTCCGGCGCTGTGTTTCCCCCTGCACCTTCTGCAGCGCCTCGCGACCGTGGAACTCGTGATCGAAGCGGATGAACGAGCCGTAGCCGAGCTCGAACGGATTTAGGTAGTAGTCCTCGATGTTGCTCGAGACGAAGCTGCCGCCGATCGAGCCGGTCGCCTCGTAGCTGTCGGCACCGAGCCACTGGCGATAGGGCTTGAGCTTCTCGCCGCTATAGATTGCCGGCAGCGGCGAGGGAATCCAACCCGATTCCAGCGTGTTGGCCGGGTAGGCACGGCTGCCACACGGCAGCATGCCGAACTCCCGGCCGGCGGCGAGAATCGCGGCACGGATCTCTTCCTGGTCGGCGTACGGCCCCCAGATCTCCAGCCCCGGTGCGCCCGACATGCCGTGCCGAAGTGTACGTACGGTGCGCCCCGCGATCCTCATGCTCGACATGTTGAAGAACTTCAGCTGCTCGAGCGCGCCGCCGTTCAGCTTCTCGATGATGGCCCAGGCCTTCGGTCCCTGGATCTGGAAGCGCCATACGCTGCGGGTAACGGGTTTGCCCATCGGACGCATCGGTGAGCGGTCGTCGAGCTCGACCTCAACCGCGTAACCCCCGGTTGTCGCCTGATAGCGCAGCCAGTTGGAGGCGGGCGCACGGCCGACGTACAGCAACTCTTCCGCCGCGAGATAGAAGAGGATGCCATCGCCGATCACGTGTCCGTACGGCGTCGTCGGCACGTACTGCTTCGCCTTGTTCACGGTGAAGCCAGCCATCGAGTTGATTGCCGTATCACTGAACAGCTTGAGGGCGTCCCGGCCACGCACGTAGAGGTTGACCATGTGGTGCGTCTGGTCGAAGAGCACGGCGCTGTGCTGCCAGGCCCACTGCTCGCTGCGCCAGTTGCTGAACTCGGCCGCCACTACCGGATAGACGTAAGCGCCGAGCTGCGAGTTACGCAGCATTTCCACGGGGTTCCCGGCCTTCGCCAGGATCTCTTCCAGATTGCGCGCCGCCATTTTCAATCCCCCTGTGCTGGCTCTTCAATGATATCGCATTTTGTAAGTGACACAAACGATCGACTCGAGACGCCGCGGCCGCGCGCTGGCGCGTCAGCGCGAACGGCGCTCCGTGACTTCAGGGGTTCGCGATCACCACTTTGCCAAACAGCTGGCCCGAGGACTGATAGGCATAGGCGTCCCGGGCGTCGGCGAACTCGAACACCCGATCCACCACGGGCTTGAGCCGGTGCGCATCGACGAACGTGTTCAGATCGCGCGCCATCGCGGCCGAGCCCACGAAGATCCCACGCAGGGTTGCGCCCTTGACCATGAGTGGCATCGGATTGGTATCGCCCTGCATCGACAGCACGCCGATGAGCCCAATTTCCCCGCCGAAGCCGACCGCCTGCATGGATTGGGCGAGCGTACCGAGGCCGCCCACCTCGACCACGTGGTCGATGCCGCCACCGGCGAGCGTGGCGGCCTTGGCGCCCCACTGGGCCTCGGACTTGTAGTTGAGCACGGCGTCGGCGCCGAGGTCTCGCGCGCGGGCGAGCTTCGCGTCGCTCGATGAGGTCGCGATCACCCGCGCACCGGCGGCCTTGGCGATACGCAGCGCGAGCAACGAGACGCCACCCGTGCCGATCAACAACACACTGTGCCCGGGCGCGAGCGGGCGCACGCCCGTCATCAGCGCGTTCCAGGCGGTCACCCCGGCACACGGCAGCGTCGCCGCCTCCTCGAGGCTCAACGAATCGGCGAGCCTGACGACGCCCGCCTCGGGCAGCGTCACGTAGTCCGCGAGCATTCCTTTGGCGGGCGGACAGCCGAGCGCGTCGCCCTTGGCCGGCGGCGGCGGCCCATCCTGCCAACCCTGAAAGAAGGTGCCGGCCACGCGGTCTCCGGGAGCGAGCGACCTCACTCCCGGGCCGAGGGCCTCCACGACTCCGGCACCGTCAGAGAGCGGAACCCCGGCCACCTTGATCGCCGCGCCGAAATACTTCCCGCGCGCAATGGCTTGATCGCGGTAGTTGAGGGACGTCGCGCGCACGCGCACCAACACCTCGCCTGCGGCAGGCTCCGGGCGCGGCAGCTCGATGAGTTCGGCCTGATCGACCGAACTGCACCCCGCCGGTAATTGCCAGGCGCGCATTTTCTTCGTCGTGCTCATCGTGCCCCCGACCAGGTGCGTAGCCCTGGAGCTGTACGATCCTCCCCAGCGATAGCCCGCTTCACAGCGGGCCGCGTCCGCATCCGTTCAATCCACGCGACGACGCGCGGGCAGCGCTTGCCGATCTCCATCTCCGGAAACATGCGCTCGACCGACACACCGCACATGGAGAAGAAATTGATGTCGGCGAGGGTGTAGTCATTGCCCGCGATCCAGGCGGTCGTGCCAAGCTGCTTCTCGACCTTGTCCACTGCGTAGAGGATCTTGTCGGTCGCGTAAGCCAGGTCCTTTTCGCTGAAGCCGGAGCGCGAGGTGCGCCACTTGATGCGCTGGTCCGGCAGCGGGATGCGTTCCATCAGTCGCTCGAACTCGCCGCTCTCGATGCTGCGCGCGATGATGCCCACCATGCGGTGCCAGCCGTGCATGGAGACATAGTTCATCACCTGCTCGTCGCAGAACTTGTTCCAGTAGCGCATGCGGGCCGCACCCACCGGATCGCGCGGTCGCAGCGGCACGTCAGGAAACACGTCCTCGAGGTACTCGTTGATGACGGTCGTGTGGGTGATGATGACGCCGTCATGATCGAGCACCGGCACCTGCCCTTCCGGATTGATGGCCGTGAACCACGGCTCGTGCTGCTCGAACTTGTGCAGATCGACGTAGATGCTTTGCCACGGCAGACCCTTCTCGATGAGCGGAACCATCGACTTCAGCGAGTTAGCTAGCGGCTCCGCGTGATAGTACTTGAGTGCCATGGACGCCTACCGTGGTGTGAGAGTGCCCAGAATGCCGCCATCGACCGCGATAGTCTGCGCGGTGATGTGGCTGGCACGATCGGACAGGAGGAAACAAACCAGCTCCGCCAGCTCGTCCGCGGTTCCGATACGGCCCTGAGGCACGTTGGTGCCGAGGCGCGCGCGGATCGCCTCGACGGGCGCGCTGGGGTCGAGCTGCACGAGCATCGGCGTCTCGATGAGACCGGGCAGCACGCAGTTGACGCGCACGTTGCGCGGCGCGGCCTCGGCCGCCGCCGCGTGCGCGAGCCCCATCACCGCGTGCTTGGAGGCGACGTAGCCGACGTTGTTTGGCATGCCGCGTGCGCTCGCGAGGCTGCCGGTGACGACGATGCTGCCGCTGGCGGCGGCAAGCATCCGTGGCAGTACCCGCTTCATGGCCCAGTAGACGCTGGTCAGGTTGGTGCGCAGCAGGGTGTCGAACTGCGCATCGTCGTAGTCTGCGAGCGGTGCGAAGCGACCGCCGGCGCCGGCGTTGGCGAAGAGCCCTGACACTGCGCCGAAGGCACCCTCGGCCTTGTCGATGGCTGCGAGTAACGCCGGCCGCTCAGCGACGTCGGCGGCCGCCCAGTCGGCGGTGCCGCCATCGCGGGCAATTGCAGCAGTTGCCGCGGCGAGCTTGTCACCACTACGCGCGATGAGGAACACCCGCGCACCGCGGCGCGCGAGCAGCTGTGCGGTCGCGAGCCCGATGCCGCTCGAGGCGCCGGTCACGAGCACGTGGCGGTTGGCGAACTCGCTCACCTGAGCCCCAGGAGCCGTGCGGCATTGTCCTTCATGATGCCGGGCATCACTTCGGGCTTGAAGCCGACCTGCCGCGCCGCCTCCAGCCACTTGTCGGGGCGAATCAGCGGGAAGTCCGAGCCAAACATCATCTTCGTCTTCAGCGGCCCGTTGGCGTACTGGATGATCTGGGGCTGGAAGTACTTCGGGCTCCAGCCGGAGAGGTCGATGTAGACGTTGTCCTTGTGCAACGCCATCGACAGGCTCTCGTCCACCCACGGCCAGCTCGGGTGGGCGAGTATCACTTTCATGTCGGGGAAGTCCACGGCGACATCGTCGATCAGCATGGGCTGGCCCCATTTGAGGCGCACTCCGCCACCGCCCGGGAGTCCGGTGCCCATGCCCGAGTGGCCGGTGTGGAAAATCGCTGGCAGCTTGTGCGCGGCGATCACCTCGTAGATCGGGTAGGCGATGCGATCGGCGGGGTGGATATCCTGCATGATCGGATGGAACTTGAAGCCGCGCACCCCGTGATTCTCGATGAGGTCGCGCGCCTCGCGCGCACCCATGCGGCCCTTGCGCGGATCGATCGAGGCGAACGGAATGACGATGTCAGCGTTCTTCGCGGCATAGTCCGCGATCTCGTAGTTGCTGACACGTTTGGCGCCGATGCTGCTTTCGCTATCGACCGTGAACAGGCAGAAGGCAATCTGCTGCGCGCGGTACAGGCTGATGATCTCGGGAATCTTCGGCCGCGCGCGCGGCGCCTTGAAATAAGCGGACGCGGCGTCGAAAAACCGCCCCATGACCGGGTCCTCGGGATCGTGGCACGAGACATCCGCGTGCACGTGCACATCGATGGCGCGAATCTTGGAGAGATCAATCATGTCGCACGCTCAGGCCAGCATCTTCGGCGCCGTCTTCAGCGCCTGCTCGATCTCGGCCGCGCGATCGCGCTTGATCGGCACGTCGCGTCCCGCCTGCACGGCCGGTCGCGCCGCGATGAGCGCCAGCCAGCGTTGCAGGCTCGCGAACTCATCGACACTGACACCTGACCACTCGTGGCCGGAGACCCACGGCCAGAGCGCCATGTCGGCGATCGAGTATTCCCCGGCGATGTACTCGTGACTCGCGAGCTGCCGGTCGAGCACCGCGAACAAGCGCAACACCTCGCGCTGATAGCGATCGATGGCCGGTTGGATCTTCTCGGGGAAGTAACGCAGGAACACGTTTGCCTGCCCCATCATCGGACCGATCCCAGACATCTGAAACATGAGCCATTGCATCACGCGGCTGCGGCCCTGCACATCCTGAGGCAGAAATCTGCCGGTCTTCTCCGCTAGATAGATCAGGATCGCGCCGGACTCGAACACCACGAAGCCGTCGTCCTCGAGGGTGGGGATGCGCCCGTTCGGGTTGAGCCTGACGTACCAGTCGGCCTTCTGTTCACCGGCGGCAAAATCGATGAGGCGCACCTGATACGGGAGTGCCATTTCCTCGAGCGCGATCGAGACCTTCCAGCCGTTGGGCGTCGCCGCCGTATAGAGTGTGATGGCCATCGTTTCCCGTCCCCTGCGCTTCAGCCCCAGCGATTGATTTCCGGTCCAACACTCCAGACCGCGGCCGGGTCGGCGGTGTGTGCAAGCGACAGCGCCTTTCTTACGGCCGGCTGTCCGCGCACGCGCTCGAGCCAGGCCGCGGTGCGCGGCCTTGCCGCGAATGCCTCCGGTACGAGCGACACCATGCCGGCGAGCCACGCGTAGCTCTCGATATCCGCAATCGAGAACGCGCCCATGAGCCATTGCCGGCCGTCGAGTCGTTGCTCGATCTTGTCGACGGTCTGGCGGATCTTGGTACGGCTGTCGCTGAGGTGATCCGCGGAGAAGCTGCCGGTCATGATCTCGCGCCAGCGAGCGCGCAAGTCGACACTGCCGATACGCTGCAGGAGTTCGGCGTCCGCCTGGGGCGGGTGCGCCCGGCAGCCGAGATAGGCCGCCGCGGGAGCGGTGCGCTCGATCATCTGCCGGCACCAGGTCATCGTCTCCCAGCGCGCATACGGGTCGGTGGGACGCAGCACCGCTCCCTGCCCGACATCGTCAAGATAGCAGGCGAGAAACACCGAATCGGTCATGGCTTCACCTTCGACGACCAGCACCGGTCCCTCGCCCTCCACACCCATCGCTACCAGGGGATCCTGGGCACACGCGAGCATATGCCGCTCCCCGCGCGCCAGATCGATGTGCACGAGATCGGCCTGCACTTCTTTCGCGAACAGGGTCGCGAGCACGGTGAGCGAAGGCCCGTTCGGTTCCCCGTGATAGAGCGTCGTCCTCATGCCCGCTGCCCCGAAGCGATGTGCGGCTGCTCGAGGATCGCGGCGCGCTTGGCCATGTTGGTTCTTCCCATGGCCCAGCACGCCTTCGTGGCGGGACGTGCGTAGATGGCTCGCAGCCAACGCAGGATGTTTGGAGTCAGCTCGTCGTTGGACAGCTCCGGCCAGACGACCGGCAGCCCGTAGGCGAGATTGAACCCGTTGATGTCAGCGAGGCTGTATTGATTGCTGGCCAGCCAGGGCCGCCTGGCAAGCTCATCTTCCAGCATGCGGATGCCGAGCGCGACGCGCCGCCGGGACTCTTCGAGCTCCTCGGTGCCGAACGCGCCGGTGATCGCCTTGCGCCAGGCGACGCGCCGCTCGGGCAGCGGGATCCGCTCGATGGCTGCCTGCAGTTCCTGCGGGTCCTTGTCGCGAACCGCCGGGCCAACAAACAATTTCCAGCCGATCATCGAGAAACTCGGACCGAGCCATTGGTCCATGAGCTTCATCCACCAGCGCACGCGCCAGCGGTCGCGCGGCTCGGCCGGCATGAGCGCCGGACCTGCAAACTCCTCGTCGACGTACTCCATGATCGCGGTCGATTCGGTGAGCACGCGCTCCCCGTGCAGCATCGCCGGAATGGTTCCTTGCGGATTGACGGCCAGATACTCGGGCTTGTGCTGATCGAAGCTGATCAGGTCCAGGTAATGGCTGTTGAACGCCACGCCCTTCTCCATCAGCGCCAGCATGGGTTTGCCGGAGTTGGCGTTCGGCTCCCAGTGATACAAGGTGACGCTGTGCATCCGGCTGCGATCCCCCTTTTGTAAGTGTTGCATACCATTGGCCCGGCCGGCGGTCAAGCTGTGCACGACTGTACCCAAGCGCAAACAGCAGCGTCGCGTTGGAGCGAGCCCGGCCTGGATCTAGCCGCGCGCGACCCAACCGTACCGCAGGTTGTCGCGCGCACCGCCCGCTCCGCGGTAGTCGGCCCGCAGATGCGCGAGCCGGTCCGGGCTCGGTGGCTGTTGCAGGGCGTGCGAGCCCTGCTGCGACCCCGGAGCGTCGGCCAGCGTGGCGCGCAGCTCGGCGGGCACGCGCGTGGCGAAATCACGCGGCACAGGCTTGTAGCGGCCGGCCGGTGACACCGGCATCCGGGCATCGAGCTTGTAGAGGCGCGCCGAGTTAACGCCGAGGATCTTGCGCCGCACCTGCTCGTCGAGGCGCGGATAGCCGTACTTCACCGCCATCGCCTCGGGGATCTGGAAGCGCCACAGTGCCTCGATCTGCCACTGCGGTGCGCCGTACCAGAGTGAGTCCGACCCGAACACGATCCGTTCGGGGCCCCAGTACTTGAGGAGCTGCCCGAGAATGTGGGCACATGCGGTGGGGAAGGTCGTCACCGTCGCGGCGAAGGTGGT
>Ga0306920_100014816_pt1 | contig 10660 bp, 11 predicted proteins | sample flu12Cox44000170_FD_204666 | JGI IMG/M metagenome (GOLD analysis project Ga0306920, IMG submission 204666) | Lab enrichment of tropical soil microbial communities from Luquillo Experimental Forest, Puerto Rico - flux4day.12C.oxic.44.000.170 (v2)... | ecosystem: Environmental > Terrestrial >... | reverse complement strand
GACGACCTCGATGCCCTCACGACTGAATGCCGACAGCCAGTCGTCCATCTGATGGGACGACGCGACGCTCCCGCGCAGCCGCGCGTTGATCTCGTCGTAGGTCAGGAAGCCCTTGGCCTTGCCGATTGCGATCAGCTCGAGCTTCGTGCCCTGGCTTCGCTCTCGGGAGGACCCGACCTTGCCGGTCGAGGCGCGGGGGGCGCGTGGGATCTCGTGTCCTTGGCCCTCGTCCTCGGACTCGTCGTCAAAGCTATCGTTCATTCCTACCGTCTCTCCCCACTGGTATGGCTACCCGGGGACTACGAAATGAGGACGCAACATGCCCTCATAGGCTACTCGCAATCGTCCCGAAGGGAGAGGATCGACTCAGGCGGGATCCGGGGTGCCGTCGAAGTAATTGGCGGCGTCGACTGGACGTTCCACCTTTTGCCGACTTCGGTAGAGGACCCTCTTGCTGGCGCTGAGCCGAGTGAGGTTCTGGTCCAGCGCGTGCTCGTCCGAAAGGTGTTCCGGGAGACAATAGCCGTCACAGAAGGCGCAGTAGACGGTGCTTCCAGGCCTGCGGTCCGCCGCCTCCAAGTAATCGCCGTGCAGGTAGTGTCGAGCGACGGTTATCCTCCAGTAGGTACGCGAATCATCGGTGGATCGGCCACAGCCCTTGATGGCACTGGTCTCAGCGCACCAGGCCGCTCGTTGACGGCGTGGTGCGGCGCTGGCAGTAGGGGATCACGATCCCCTCGCGTGGGGTCGAGTCGGCGCTCCGGGATTACCGAGGACGCGAGAAGTTGCGCCGGCCCTTGGGCTGCACGATCAGGCGCATCGCCTTGACGAACGCTTTCTCGAGCTTGGTGACATTCTTCGAGACCCACGTTTTTGCCATGTCCCGAGAGAGTGGGGCCTTTGGACCCTTCGCACCACCTTTATTCTTCCGATCGGACAAATAAGTCGAGCAGCCCATCCGTCAGCCATGCCCGCGCGTCGCTCGCAGCGGTAAAGACGTCGCCAGTCAGCGTGAAAACCTAACCCTGATGAGAGGAGAGGTGGCCCGCGTCCGGTTTCCCTTTGGGTCACGGGCAGGAGTGAAGTGGGTCCGCATGGCGCAGACCAGCGCAGCTGGCCCGAATCCATGTCCTGGATCCGATAGGACCATTGCGCTCTCTGGATCGCCGCTGGCGGTGACGACCACCCGGAGAATCACGGTCTGTTCGTCGATCTGCTCGGCGGCGGCGTCGCGAGTCCAGGGACAGGACCAGCTCTCGGTCCCCAGAGACACGGGGCTCGAACGATCGACGGCAACCGATGAGGTTGGTTCACCCGAGCTTGGGACTGTTGCGGCTTGCTCGACCGCCGAGGTGGCGGTTCCCTTTGAGGCCGTCAGCCCCCCGGCATACGCTGTCGCCGTGCCCGTCACGACCGCTTCGGCGGTGAGGTCCACCGGCGAGTTGTTATCGGGTGTTTGGGTGACCACGGTCGCAGCTTGAGCAGCCTCCTGGCCGGACGCCCGCTCGGCATGAAGGGTCGTCGCCGGAGCTTTCGTGAAGCCTGCCCGGTGTTCGCGAGTCGTTCTTTCCTGACCGGTGGGGGGGACAGGTCGCTGAAGCGGCGCCAGATCGAACTCGTCTTCCTGCTTCGCGGGCCCGGTCGCAGATTCGGGTGCGTGGAAGCCGTGCGTGTTGTGTAGGACTCCCAACAGGACTGCCGCGTGCAAGGCGAACGCCGCGAGAAGGGTGAGCGGAAGACGGATCGCTCGCTCGGGTCCGATTGCGTTGAGGACTGCCTCCGCAATATCTGAACGGGAGGGGAGTGGCGGTTGCACCCTGCTGACCCGATGCAGCTTCAGCCCCCGCTCTCCTCGGGAGGCAACGCTGCGAACGCGATGCGGATGATGCCCGCCTGCTTGAGCAGATCGAGCACATGAATCACTCGCCGGTGATGCGCGTCCGCATCCGCGCTGATCACCACCCTCAGGTCGCGGTGCTTCGAAAGGGCGTCCTTGGCGAGTCGGAACAAGTCGGGATCGGCGGGGACGGGGGTACCGTTCACGAGAACGGGTCCGGTAGTCGGAACAGCGACTGAGAAGACGACCTGCATCTCGCGGGTCTCGGCTGCACGAGGCAGCTCCAGCGGGACAGCCGGTGTCACTACGAGCTTCGCGGTGACGATGAAGATGATGAGGAGCACGAGCGACACATCCACGAGAGGCGTGATGTTGATGCCCGCGATGATCCCGCTCTGCGGGGCCGAGTTCACCGTGACGCCCCACGCTCGAGATCCTCGGGGATGCGCCCGCCGGCGACATAGGCGATCACCAGGTTCGCCAGTGCGTCGGTCCCGAGGAGCAAGGAAGCTATGCGCCGCTGGAAGTAGTTGAAGGCGGCGACCGCTGGGAGCGCCACGAAAATGCCGACCGCTGTCGCCACGAGCGCCTCCGCGATGCTGGTCATCACGGCCTGCGAGGCCAGCTGACCGGTGGGACCTGCGGCGGCGACTTGGCTGGCCGCGCCGTGGCCGAGCTCTCTGAATGCGCCGATGACGCCGATCACCGTCCCGAACAGTCCGATGAAGGGGGCGTTGTTGCCGACCGTACCGAGGTAGGCCAACCAGCGTTCGAGGAGGCCTCGCTCGATGGCCAAGGCGCTCTGCATCGATTTCTCGACGGCGCTCGGCCCCAGATCGGCGAGCTGGAGGCCAGCGGCAGCGACCGCGGCGGCGAAGGATTTCGTCTTGCCGAGCTCCTCCGCGGCGGCCGCGAAGTTCCGGCGAATGAGGTGCGCGCGGATGCTCTTGGCGAGCGCCCGCGGCTCGCAGTCGCGCGCCCGCAAGAACAGCCAGCGTTCGACGATGATCGCGATGCTGAGGACGGACAGCGCGCCCAGGGCCCAGAGAACCCAGGCGGTCCCCGACTGGAGCAAGACGTGCTGGACGACGGCGATCGATTTCACGCTGAAGGATCCTCCGTTACCGAGCCAACCGTTCGACTTCGGCGTGGCGGAAGCCGGACGGAAACTGTTCGAGGTAGGCCTTGGCCGCCCGTTTCATGTCGCCGTCAGCGCCCATCCTCTGGAGCGCGATCAGGCGGAGATAGGCAGCATCCTCCGCCATCGGATCGTCGGCGTGGTCCGCGAGAAAGCGGGTGAAAGCGGCTGCTGCTTTCCGGTTGTCCCCCACCCGCAGCGCTGCCGACGCGGTCCGGAACTCGACCAGTGGATCGAAAGTTGCGACCACAGGGGCTGGACGGGAGCGGGGCGGCCGGGCGCTGCCGTGCGGAAGATCTCTTTCTCTTTGTCGAGGTGTTTCAACCGGCAGCGGGAGCGCGGTCGTCGCGGGCGGGATGAGGGCCGGCCCATCGGGGAGCCACACGTTCCCCGCCTCGATCTCGACGGAAGGCCGGCCGTACGGCCGCAGGGCGACCTTGCCCTCTACCACCTCGACGCGCGTTGTGTGCTTCCCGTCCGCGCTCACTGAGAAGGTGGTGCCCACGTCTTCCAGCTCGCCATCCGGGAGCCTGACGATGACGCCAGCTCCTCCCCATGCGTGCTCGACGTGAATCCGCAGCACACCGCGCTCGAGAGTGATCTCCTCGCGGTTGGCGTTCCCGGTGCGCTTGGACCAAACCGTGCCGCCGTCGGCGCGAACGCTGGTGCGCGAGGCACGGAGCGGTTCCACGGCTGGCCGCCCGTGCCAGAAGATCGCGATCGCCCCGACGATCGCCGCGACAGCGCTCGGCCAGAGCAACAAACGCCGCACATCCGACGTCCATTTCGACGAGACGAGTGCGCCGTCGAGCGCCGCGAGCAATCGGTTCCGCTCGCGCCAGACATGCAGCTCGTCGAGGCCACCTCCCCTTTGGACGTCGCCGCGCACAGCCTCTGCCAGCTTCTCCAGCGACTGCGCCTCGCCCGCGCAGACGGGGCACGCGCGGAGGTGCCGTTCGAAGCTCCTCCGCTCCGCTCCGCCGAGCCGGCCGTCCCGCAAGGCCTCCACCTCGAACAGCCTGGCGCAGGTGCCGTCTGTCATGGCTCGCCTGCCTCCAACGCTCGACGGAGCTCCCGCCGAGCAGCGTGCAACCGGGTCCAGACCGTCCCGATCGGGATGGACAACGCCGCCGCTATCTCGGGGCAGGTCAGCCCCTCGACTTCCAGCAGCAGGAAGGCGACCCGCTTGGCCTCGCTGATCCCCCGTAGTGCGCGCTCGACGTCGTTACGGGCGTGCAAGGCAGACTGCGGATCGGGAGCCGGCGCTCGCGATCTGCCCAGGAGCGCCACGAACCCGAGAAAACGCCCGAGCGCCTTCCGCCGCCGTCGCAGAAGCTGAGCCGCGATGCCCACCAGCCAGGGGTGGCAGCAAGCGCGGCCGTCGTACCGTCCGGCGCTCCGCGCAGCTTCGAGAAAAGCTGCATGAACGAGATCGTCGACATCCTCGGCGTCTGCGGTGGCCCGGGCCAGAAAGCGTCGGACCCGGGCGCTGTGGCGATCGTAGAGCTCTCCGAGCGCGCCGGTGTCGCCGCCAGCGAGGCGGCGCATGATCTCCGCGTCCGTGGACGTGCGCACCACCCCGGACCCGACCAGACCGTTTGAGGGGTGCAGTTTCACCGAGTCCCCACCATGGCACCGATGGCGACGCCAACCGTCCAGGTCGGCATCTGAGGTCCAGGAGGCAAGGAACCGGAGGTTGACCCGGTCCGGCCCACTTCACCGTCGATCTCCAGGAAGCTGCGGAGCGCCGAGCGGCCGAAGATCAGGCGAGAAGAGGCCAGGAGCCGGGGAACCGCCTCCGTCAGGCTGGTCTTGGTCATTGTCGTACCGGTCGGTGAGGCTTGGGTGCCGGAAATGCTCGTTCCATGGAGCGCCAGCGCCGGGCCGGCGAATAGGTCCAGCGCGACTCCCTCGAATCGCAGCCTCCGTCCCGCGAGAACACCGAGCTCCAGCGCAGCCGCCCCATCCGGAGGCATTCCCGGTGTTCTCGAGGTCGGGTAGTACCGGTTGAGGTGCCCCTGAAATCCGAGCAGCCACGCGCCGAGCTCCATGGACGAAAGCACTCCCAGGTCGAGACCCACCTGGTCGTTGCCGACCCGGGCGCCCGCTCCAACCGAGAGGTCGAGTCGCACATGCCACGGATTGGTGATCTGCGGGTCGAGGGGCGCTTCAGTCGCGGTGAGTGAAACGCCGACTTCGGCGCGGATGCCAGGCGCGGCCGCCGCGAGGCGCGTCGGTGAAGCCCTGACCGGCGATTCCTCGGGTGGCGTTCCCGGGCCCGCTTGCGGCAGCAGCAGCAATGCCTCGAGGGCGGGCACGACGTCGTCACGGCAGTGAACGGCCCGCACGGCGGACCGTCCTTCCGGGAGCACAACCTCCACGATGATGACCGCACCCGTCATTGCGAGCTTGATTCGCGCGCAAGCTTCCAAGTCGTCCCGTGCGTCGAATACTTGCTGGATCTGGCTGGACAGATCGGGCCAGCGGGCGAGCACGCTCGCGTCAGCCTCGACAGTCCTCGAGGCGCATTCACCCCCGTCCGCCAGGGCGGTACGAGCGCAGAGCGCTACGAGAATTCCCGCCAAGAGGGCGAAGGCTGCCGTTTCCTGCCGTCTCATCTGGTCTCTCTCACCCATTTTCGCTCGGAGCGGGCGATCCCTTCATCCCGAGAGCGAGAATTTCTCAGAAAAACGCTTCCACCCCCACGCTGGGAATGGTGAGGGGGCCGAATGTGGCTTCGCTGCACTGGTTCGTGACATTGGTCCCCCCTTGGGGACCGATCATCGACGAGTAGCACTTCATTCCTTCGGGGGTGACCTCCTTGTTCAAGGTCACGTTTTGCCCCTCCAGGACGAACGCGATCGACCCGGTCTTCCCGATTTTCCAGCGCTTTTCGAGGCGGACATCGAGCCGATAGAAGCTCGGCCCGCGGTACCCGTTGTAGGGCGGCACCGGAACATTTCCCGAGAGGTACGAGTAGGGGGCGCCCGAGTAGAACAAGAACCTGGCCCCAGCACGCCAATGCCGACCCAGGTCGTACGACAGGACCGCGTTGACGATGTGCGTGCGGTCGAAGTCGCTCGTGACATTTGCCAGTGCGTCGCCGCCCGACGGCGTAATGAAGTGCTCATCGCGCCTCGATTGCGAGAGTGTGTAGGAAAGCCATCCGCCGAGCCGCTTCGATAGCGACCTGCGCACCAAGAGCTCGGCGCCGTAGGCATAGCCGTGGACGGGATCTGCGTTCGGGCAGATATACGGCGTCGGTGGGGGCTGGCCAGGTTGGGGAGGCATGGTCGGCGGAATGATCTGGAGACAGCGCGCGGTCAGATCGGTGAGGCCGGTCCACGAAGACAAGAACCCGGTTGCGGTCACGGAGACGTCGGCAGGCAGTGACGCCTCGACTCCAGTGCTGAGCTGTCTCGCGGTCTGCAGCTCCGAGTCGGCGAACGGGAATCCGGGGACCGTGAGAAGCAGCGCCGGGATCGGACCGACACGGAGAGCCGGATACTGGTGCGCGAGCCCCGCCGTGATCAGCCATGCCACCCTGGAATTGATGGCGACCCGTGCGGACAGCCGCGGATCGAAAGCAGGCACGGTCGTGCGGATCTCCCCGCCGCCGGTCGCTCCCGGGCGCGACGATTCGAAGATGTCGAAACGAAGGCCGGGTACGATCTCCAGGCGAGGACCGATGTGCCAGACCACGTCGGCGTGAACGCCTCCGGTCACGTTCGTCGGCGGAGGATCCGCGCTCGACGGGACGGGCACCTGGCTATTCGTGGCCGGCGCTTGCTCGAAGTCGTAGGTATCGTAGTGAGCATCGACCCCTCCCCGGACGGACAGCGCGGCGGACAGCCGCTCATCCAACTCCAGCCGCCACGCCGCGGAGCGGTCTCTGATCGTCGCCGGAGCAGCACCGTCCGTCGCGCCCGACCCACCCTCCAAATCGTATCCGAGCGTAGCGGCGATCCGCAGGTGGCCCGCAGCGAGAGCACGGTCATACCGCAGGTCCACCCGGTGGAAGTCGGAGCCGAGCACCTCCACGATGGGGCCGGGCTGGCCGTTCATGTCAGAGCTGCCCCCCAGATAGTCGTGGCTGCCGAAAGCGAAGACGCCGAGCGAATCGCGATCGGTCAGGCGCCACGTCGCCCGCGTCTGGTAGTCCCAATAGCCGAGCTTTACGCTCGACGTGATCGCGCCCAGGATCGGGCCCGGGTACCCGTATCGACCGGCGAGGAGGACGCTGCCCTTCCCGTCATCGAGGGGCGTCTCGACGAGGCCCCCCGCGTCGAACAGGCGAATGTTCGCTTGTCCGCGCGCTTCGGTAGCCGGCTCTCGGGTTTGTCCGGCGATGATCGCGCCCGCCCATCCGCCATACGCGGCCGGGGCCGCGCTGGGGAAGAAATCGACGTGATCGATCAATCCCGGGTGAATCACCGCGTCGCCGATACCGACGTGGAACAGAATCGGCACCCTCACCCCGTCCAGGTAGTAGCCGTTGTCGTTGGGCGGCGCTCCGCGGACATAGAAGTACGGCAGGCCGCTCACGACGGGGCTCACCCCCGGTAGCGCTTCGATGGCGCGAAACGGATCTCCGAAAGCACCGGGCATCTCCCGGACGTCCACGGCGGAAAGTGTCGTCTGACCGATCTCCCGCCTTTGCCCCCGCACCGTGACGTCCAACGGAGCATCGATTGACGGTGGGCCATTTGTTGCGAGGCGCTGCGACGCTGGTGCCGCGACGGCCGCGGGCGTGGCCGCAGGTGCCGCTGAGACCGCGGTCTGCTGTTGGTGGAAGTCGACTCGGGCGCGAATCCGCGCGGCCACCGGTTCCGTTCCGCGCATCGCGGGCGTGAATTGCCAGCGAAGGACCGCCTGTCTCGCCTGTTCGGCGAAGGGCTCCTCGCCGTTCAAGACCTTCGTTTCCGAAACCGTGCCGTCTTTCGCCACGAGGATCTCGAGCAAGACGACCGAATCGCCCTTGGCGCCACTCGGATACGGCACCTCGGTGCTCGCGCTCGCGACCGGCGGGCTGACGGTCGGTGCCACTTGTGCTGACGCGGAGCTCGTGAGGCCGATGAGAATCCAGGCCGACCAAAGGGCACCCGTGGCGGGTGCGACCCATCGCTGGTTGCTTGCGCTCGCGGGAGCCATCTCGCTCCTATTCGCGCGAGCTGCCCCATCCCTTCATTTATGACACTTCTGCAGAGGGGAATCGTCGGAGGCCGAGGCTCACCTTCGGCCTTGACGGAGTCATGGGTTAGTTGTAACTTACATAAGCGATGACTAACACAGATCGCGTTCTGAACGCGCTCGGCGACCCGACCCGACGCACCATCTTCAAGCGTCTGCGCGCCGGCGCCCGCTCCGTCGGGGACCTCGCCGCGGGGCTGGATGTCACGCGGCCGGCAGTGTCGCAACACCTGGCCGTGCTCACGGCGGCGAAGCTCGCGACGTACCGGCCCGAGGGGACGAAGCGTATGTATGCGGTCGACCGGCGAGGCATCGACGCCCTGAAAGACTGGCTCGATGGGTTCTGGGATGACGCCCTCACCGCCTTCAAGGCGGCCGCGGAAAAGGAAGCAGCCAAGGAAAGGAAATCGTCATGACCGAACAGATGAAGTCCACCGCTTCCGGCGCCGACCCCAACAGCGTTCGAAAGACCGCGCGCGTTCAGGCGCCGATCGAGATCGCCTGGCGGGTCTTCACCGAACAGCTCGGGACCTGGTGGCCGCTGGAGAATTATAAGATCGGCAAGGCCAAGGCGGTGGACGCGGTCATCGAGCCGCGGGTGGGGGGGCGCTGGTACGAGCGTGGCGAGGATGGCAGCACCTGCGATTGGGGAACTGTCCTCGCATGGGAGCCGCCCGCGCGCCTCGTCCTGTCGTGGGACATCACCGCCGACTGGCAGTACGACCCCAAGCTCAAGACGGAGATCGAGCTGCGCTTCGTCGCCGAAGGCAAGAGCCTTACGCGCGTCGAGCTGGAGCACCGGCGCCTCGACCGTTTCGGCGCGCGCCGCGACGAGATGCGCCGTATCTTCGACACGGAAGGCGATTGGGGGCGCGTCCTCGAGATGTTTGGGCGAGTCGCCGCCGCCCGAGCAGGAGCGTAAAGATGGGAAACATCACCGAAGCGCGAAAAGCGGTCGTGACTCGAATTCTGGAAGGCGAGGGGCAGGCTTCGCAAGAGCAGCGCAAGGCCGCCTTCGACAACGCCGGCCTCCCCGAGCCCCTGCGGACGCTGATCGAGCGGGTCGCGAAGCACGCCAACCAGGTTACCGACCAAGACGTTGCGGCGGTCGAGGCCGCTGGTCTCAGCGAGGACCAGATCTTCGAGATCGTCGTCTGCGGCGCTGTCGGCGAAGCCGTCCGGCAGCACGAGCGGGCGCTCGCGGCGCTAGAGGCCGCCGCGAGGAGCGGCTGACGATGCGCCTCTCGATCCTCGACTCGGGCCACGCGTTCGGCCCGAAGGTCATGTTCGCCATGATTCGCCTTTTCTCCGGCCAACGCGTTGTCGATGCCGTCAAGCTAGTGATGTACCGGCCCGATTTCTACGGCGATCCGATGAAGCGCCTCACGCACGAAGCCATGCGCGGTCCCTCTGCGTGGTCGGTCGGCGATCGCGAGCTCATGGCCGCCTACGTCTCGAAGGTCAACGGGACCGAGTTCTGCATCAAGGCGCATTCCGCCGTGGCGGGGAGGGCGTATCAGGACGGCGCACGGGTCTCAGCGACGCTCGCCGATCTGGACACGGCGCCGATCGGGGAGCCCCTGCGCGCCACGTTGCGCATGCTCGGCAAGCTGGCGCGCGAGCACACCGTCGACGCCGGCGACATGCGCGCCGTGCTAGCGGCGGGCGCATCGCGCGCGCAGATCGAGGATGCTCTCGCGGTCGGTCTGGCGTTCAACGTGACCGACCGTCTGGCCGACGCCTTCAGGTTCGCCGTGCCAGGACCCAAGGCGTTCGACGCCGGCGCCAAGTTCCTGCTCGCCCGCGGTTACCGCTGATCCCCGGACCGGCGCGAGGAGGTCCTCCTGCGTGAGTCACCAAGGCGAGGGCGCGGCTAGCTGGACCCGGGCAGAGTGCCCGGGTCCGCACGCTCGTCCTCGCTCGACGCTGCTCGATCACGTCGGGTACCCGCGCTCAACCGCGCCGCTCAACCGCGGTCGACCACCGTCGACCGCGCTCAACATCGCTCAAAAGTGGAGGCGCCGGGAGTCGAACGGGGGTCCGGCGAGTTTCGCGGAGAGTGTGGGAGCGATCCGGAGCGCAGTTTCTGGCGAGGAATCGGGGGTTTGCGAGGATTCACAAGAGAGCGCCGGCGCGCCAGAAAATGCCGGAGATTCGAACGCGTGTAGCAGTGTAGCAAGCGGGCCGACCGTACTTCCGAGCCACGAGACGCCACCCGGATCGGAGAAACCGCTGGATGCGGCTCCGGGACGGAGCGATGAATCGATCGAGGAGTCACGCCGGGCGACACCCTGGCGTTTGGCGGGCATGAAACGGAAAAGCATCGACCTCCATTTCGCCATCGAGGTGGCGCTGCGCGACTTCGTGCGCGAGCTCGTCCACGAAGAGCTGCGCAATCTGCCAGAGGACCTACGGGCATCCGTCGGCAAGCGGGCGTCGCCTGGAGAACCCGCCTCGGACGAGCTCTTGACGGTCGGGCAGGTCGCCGACGCGCT
>Ga0306920_100014815_pt1 | contig 10660 bp, 7 predicted proteins | sample flu12Cox44000170_FD_204666 | JGI IMG/M metagenome (GOLD analysis project Ga0306920, IMG submission 204666) | Lab enrichment of tropical soil microbial communities from Luquillo Experimental Forest, Puerto Rico - flux4day.12C.oxic.44.000.170 (v2)... | ecosystem: Environmental > Terrestrial >... | reverse complement strand
CTGCCAAATTCCTGGGTTTTCGGCGTCTATTTTGACGGCGTGCTTTCAAGTTCGCTGCGGATCAGCGTCGCCTCGCCGGAATGGCCCGATACCCCGTCGATGGGTGTCTTCCCCGATATCCTGGGTCCGGAGCTTGCGAAGGGCAAGGTCATGGTTGATCCGACGCGATTCGTTGCTGATCCGGCGCGGGCCAGGCGCATTCCGGAATTGCCCTACATGACGCTGCGGCTCGCTTACGTGGCCTGCGAATATTTCCGCGCCGACATTGGCCTTGCCTCGGTTCGGACCGAACATCAGGCGTTCTACAAGCGCGTCTTCCTGCATACCATCTCGCCGGCACGCGCTTACCCGACCCTGACCAAGCCGATCTGTCTTATGGCGATCGACTTCCCCGGCATGCGCGAGAAAGTATTCGCCCGCTACCCGTTTCTGCGTTCGAGCTATTTCGAGCGCCGCATGCTGTTCGAGCGCGATAGCGACCGGCTGTCGCCTGTGGTCAACCTGCCTGCATTCCCCTTCGAGCGCGCCTCCGTCGCCGCACCTGTCTCGAATGAAGACGGACGAGCAACCCAGCCGTCGGTGGGAGCTGGCTAGTGCAGTGGATTTGACATTCGCTACCCATCTGGCCGCGGGTTCGCAAGCGAATGTCAAATCCTGAACTCCACCGGAATCTTGTATTTGCCAGTGTCCTTTGATTCCAACATTCGCAAAAGTATCCGCTGCGATGGGATGCGAAATATCAGAATCGGACCACTAGCCTCGGCTCTTTCCTGGATTTGCCTGTTCCGAGGATCGCGCCGGTCCTTCCTCGGTCATCTTGATGGTCGAGACCGGCCACTTGCCTTCGTGGCCCTTGATCGCGATGCGCAGCCCATGGAACTCGTCGAGCCAGACGTTCTCAACCGTTCCTGCCTTGCCGTCGGTAAGAGCGACGGCTTTGCCGACAAGCTCGGATTCCGCTTTTTCGAATTCGGCAAGAATGGTCGCTGCTCGCGCTTTGGCCCGTGGCATTCGTTCACTCTGTCGTTTGGAGAATGGTCTCCTCCATCGCACGCCAGCGTGTGCAAATCAGGTCAGCAGCGCGGCGGAAGGTTGGCGACGCGGATGTCTCTGCGTCGGCTTTCGTGGACCCGATTGCTGGCAAGGTTCAGTCCGCAATTCTGAGAGCGGAGAGGCTCGGGGCCGTTCGGCGCGCAGTTCCATCCCCAATTTGCAACCAATTGAAGTACATGACGAAACCGGAAGGTCCCCGTGCCGTGCCATAAGCTTGGGAAACCGTGGGTATGATCACCGTCCTGGGCTTGCCTTCACCCTCGTGCCACATTTACAACCCATTAACTATCGCGGTTGCTTTTCGCCGACCGGGGGCATTTGATCGGGTTTGGCAACACCCCATCAAGGTTGACCAAACGTTCGCTTAACCATCGCCCTGTAGACCGGATGGCAGTCGAGAACGTGAGCGTGGAGGCTCCACGATGAAAGATCCTATGCGTATCCTCCAGGGATTGAAGCTGGCCGCAGTGCTCGCGGTGGCGCTTTCGATAGGCGCCTGCGCGAAGAACCCGCTTGCCGATGGCGCGATGGCCAGCGCCGCCACGCCGGGCAGCCAGCAGGACTTCGTGGTCAACGTTGGCGACCGCGTATTCTTCGACAGCGACCAGACCGAATTGTCGCCGCAGGCAATTGCGACGCTCGAGAGGCAGGCGCAGTGGCTGCAGACCTACAACCGCTACAGCTTCACCATCGAAGGCCATGCCGACGAGCGGGGAACGCGCGAATACAACATCGCGCTCGGCGCCCGGCGTGCCCAATCGGTCCGCGCCTTCCTCGCCTCGCGCGGAATCGATCCCCAGCGGATGCGCACGATTTCCTACGGCAAGGAGCGCCCGGTCGCGGTCTGCAACGACATCTCCTGCTGGTCGCAGAACCGCCGTGCGGTTACGGTGCTGAACGCGAGCTCGTAAGCCGCGCTTTCCTTTTCGACAAGCCGTGTTGCCGGCGCCCTTTTGGCGCCGGTTTTGTTTGATGGCGGGCTTGCGGAACAGGTCGCAGGGCGGGTTCCCTTACTCATTTGTCTCAGTCACATTTTTGGCGTACTCCATGTCTCAAACGTGATCCGCCTCGAGCTCACGTCGATTCCGTACGTCAGGCCAGAATGTCATCCAGATTTCATAAAGTTGCGCGCGCCAGCGCCTTGTCCGCGATGCTCGCTCTGTGCTCACAGGCGTTGGCGCAATCCGACGATGTCGATCCGGAGGTCCGGATCCAGCAGCTGGAAAATCAGATCCGCCAATTGACCGGGCAGAACGAGGAGCTGCAGTTCCGCAACCGGCAGCTGGAAGACCGTCTGCGGACGCTGCAGGGCGCCCAGGTGGCGCCTGTCGGCCAGCCGGCCCCGGTTCAGCCCAATGTGGCCGCCTTGCCCCCGGCGCAGCCCGGGCCTTCGGTCCGGCCGCCGCAACCGCAAGGAGTCTTTGAGTCGCAGGTTGCCGCTCCGGCGCCGATCGTCCAGGAGCCTGCGGCAGCACCTGGCGGCCGCCGCCACGGCGATGCCTTCGATCCCAGCCAGAATCCGAACGCCCCCGGCGCACCGCGTGCGCTTGGCGGGGGTCAGCTCCCAATGCCGACCGAGGCGCCGATCGGCGCGCCTGGCGGACGCGGCCCGGGCGAGCCGCTCGACCTCGCCCATACCGGTGCAGCGGCAGGCAATCCCGCCGGCGCCCCGCCGGCGCCGCAGCGCAACGCCAATGCGACGGGAGCGCTCACCACGCTGCCGCCTTCGGCGACGCCGCGAGACGAGTTCGACCTCGGTGTCGGCTACATGCAGCGCAAGGATTATGCGCTTGCCGAGGAAGCGATGCGCAACTTCGTCAAGCGATATCCAAGCGATCCCCTGATCGCAGAGGCGCAATTCTGGCTCGGCGAAAGCTTCTTCCAGCGCCAGCTGTATCGCGACGCCGCCGAATCCTTCCTCGGCGTGACCACCAAGTTCGATCGTTCGGCAAAAGCGCCGGACGCCTTGCTGCGGCTCGGCCAGTCGCTCGCCGCGTTAAAGGAGAAGGAGGCCGCCTGCGCCGCCTTTGGCGAAGTGGGGCGGAAATATCCTCGCGCCTCCTCCGGCATCAAACAGGCGGTCGACCGCGAGCAGAAGCGGGAACGGTGCTAGCCGAGTGGATTTGACGTTCGCAGCCAACCCGGCCGAGTTCGCCAGCCAATGTCGAAGCACTTCGATTGCGGCATTCGCATAGCCGCGGCGGTGGGAAAGCAATGGTTGGAATCGGGCCATTGGGGCCGCTTGCTCGCCTCGCACGGTTGATTTCACCAGCCCATTTCCCGGACCAGCCGATACTATTGTCGGGCGGGACGACCATTCGCATGGAGCACCCGCCTCGTTCTGTTGCTAGACTTCATGGACGGGCTTCGACATAGCCGGCGGCACCATGCCTGACGACAACACTCCGATCTCGGCACAGCAGGCGAAAGACCTGTTCGCGGACTTCAAAGGCGCCCCGGGAATCGTCCTGGCTGTTTCGGGCGGTCCCGATTCGCTTGCGCTGATGTGGCTCGCAGCGCGCTGGCGCCACGCCTTGTCCCGAGGGCCGCGCCTTCTCGCCGTCACGGTCGATCACAGCTTGCGCGCGGAAGCGGCGCGCGAGGCACGCGAGGTCAAGCGCCTGGCACGTTCGCTCGGCCTGTCCCATCGCACCATGCGCTGGACCGGTGCGAAGCCGAAATCCGGTTTGCCCGCCGCGGCGCGCAGCGCGCGATACCGCCTGCTGGCAAAAGCCGCGCGCGAGAGTGGCGCCACGCATATCCTCACGGCGCATACGCGCGACGATCAGGCGGAAACGCTTCTGATGCGCCTTGTTCGCGGCAGCGGGATCGCCGGCCTTGCGGCGATGGCGCGGGAGAGCGAGCGCGAGGGCGTGCGTTTGGCCCGGCCGCTTCTGGACGTTCCGAAAATGCAGCTCATCGCGACGCTCAAGAGGGCAAAACTCGGCTTTGCCGATGATCCGACCAACCGCGATGTGAGCTTTACCCGGCCTCGTCTGCGCGCGTTGATGCCGGCTTTGGCTGCGGAGGGCGGCGATGCGCGCAATCTGGCACGGTTGGCGTCGCGATTGGCGCGGGCCAATGCGGCGATCGAACTCCTTGTCGACGGCGCCGAGCAGTATCTCACGCTCAGGGATAAAATGGCGGCGTCGTCGAGCGGCGCTGATGTCGTTGCAGCCAAAAGCTTCGATGCCAGGGCCTTTGCGGCGATGACCGATGAAATCCGGCTTCGCCTGTTGCTGCGGGCCATCAACCGGTTCGGTCATGAGGGACCGGCGGAGCTCGGCAAGGTCGAGGTTTTGTTGTCTACTCTGGACGAGGCGATAGCCGGAAGCGGTGCGAGGCGACGTCCTCGGTTGAAACAGACCTTGGCGGGTGCGCTGATCAGTCTCGCCGACGAACGCATCAGCGTAGCACCGGCGCCGCCCCGCCGCCGCTGAACCGGTTGAGGCTGGCCGCATTCCGCCCAAAGCGCGTTTTTGGAGCCTTAACCACCCCGGAAAGACACCGATTCGAGCGCCATCATTTGAACCGGAATGGCGCTAAGATAGGCTAAATAGTCCTGAGTGGTTCCCTTGGCAGCAACCGCCTCGGCACCTAGATTGTGTAATGCCGTCGCATGAGGGATTCCCTCGCGCCTACCCCCAGGTATAGGGCCGCGATCCGCGCGACCACGAAGGAAGATCGATGAACGCCAATCTGCGCAACTTCGCCCTCTGGGTCATTATTGTTCTGCTGCTGTTGGCATTGTTCACGCTCTTCCAGAATCCTGGTCAGCGCGCTTCCTCGCAGGATATCTCGTTCTCGCAGCTGTTGACCGAGGTCGATCAGAATCACGTTCGCGACGTCGTTATCCAGGGGCCGGAGATTCACGGCACCTTCACCAACGGCTCGAGCTTCCAGACCTACGCGCCGAACGACCCGACGCTGGTCTCGCGCCTCTATAACGGCAAGGTTTCGATCACCGCCAAGCCGCCCGGCGACAACGTGCCGTGGTTCGTGTCGCTCCTCGTTTCGTGGCTGCCGTTCATCGCCCTTATCGGAGTGTGGATATTCCTGTCGCGCCAGATGCAGGGCGGCGCCGGCAAGGCAATGGGATTCGGCAAGTCGCGTGCCAAGATGCTGACCGAGGCGCATGGCCGTGTAACCTTCGAGGACGTCGCCGGCGTCGACGAGGCCAAGCAGGATTTGCAGGAGATCGTCGAGTTTTTGCGCGACCCCGGAAAATACCAGCGGCTCGGCGGACGGATTCCGCGCGGCGTGCTCCTGGTCGGTCCTCCCGGAACCGGCAAGACGCTGATCGCGCGTGCGGTTGCCGGCGAGGCCAACGTTCCCTTCTTCACGATCTCGGGCTCGGACTTCGTCGAGATGTTCGTCGGCGTCGGCGCCTCGCGTGTCCGCGACATGTTCGAACAGGCCAAGAAGAACGCGCCTTGCATCATCTTCATCGACGAAATCGATGCGGTGGGTCGGCATCGCGGCGCGGGTCTTGGCGGCGGCAACGACGAACGCGAGCAGACGCTCAACCAGTTGCTGGTGGAGATGGACGGCTTCGAGGCCAATGAAGGCGTGATCCTGATCGCCGCGACCAACCGGCCGGACGTGCTCGATCCGGCGCTGTTGCGTCCCGGCCGTTTCGATCGCCAGGTGGTGGTGCCGAATCCGGATGTCGTCGGCCGCGAACAGATCCTCAAGGTTCATGTTCGCAAGGTGCCGCTGGCGCCCGATATCAACCTCAAGACCATCGCCCGTGGCACGCCCGGATTTTCCGGCGCCGACCTGATGAACCTCGTCAACGAGGCCGCGCTAACGGCGGCACGGCGCAACAAGCGCATGGTGACGCAGGCCGAGTTCGAAGAGGCCAAGGACAAGGTCATGATGGGCGCCGAGCGCAAGTCGCTGGTGATGACCGAGGAAGAGAAACTGCTGACCGCCTATCACGAGGGTGGCCACGCCATCGTCGGCCTCAACGTTATTGCGACCGATCCGATCCACAAGGCGACCATCATTCCGCGTGGCCGCGCGCTTGGCATGGTGATGCAGCTGCCCGAGCGCGACAAGCTGTCGATGTCGCTGGAGCAGATGACTTCGCGCCTTGCCATCATGATGGGCGGCCGCGTGGCGGAAGAGCTGGTTTTCGGCCGCGATAAGGTCACCTCGGGTGCCGCCTCCGACATCGAGCAGGCGACGCGGCTGGCGCGCATGATGGTAACGCGCTGGGGCCTTTCCGAGGAGCTCGGCACCGTGTCCTATGGCGAGAATCAGGACGAGGTATTTCTCGGCATGTCGGTGTCGCGCACACAGAATGCCTCCGAAGCGACCGTCCAGAAGATCGACAGTGAGATCCGCCGCCTGGTCGAGGAGGGCTACAAGCACGCGACCAGGATCCTCACCGAGAAGCGCGCAGACCTCGAGACGCTGGCAAAGGGCCTCCTGGAATACGAAACCCTGACCGGTGACGAAATTCAGGAGCTGCTCAAGGGCAAGAAGCCGAACCGCGAGTCGGTGCTGGAGCCGACTACCCCGCGGACGTCGGCAGTGCCGCCGGCCGGCAAGCCGCGCCCGCGCTCCGATCCGGATCCCGGTCTGGAGCCGCAGCCCCAGGCGTAGCCGCCTTTCGGAAATCGGTGGCTGGCTAATCCGGCAAATCAGTTGTGCAGAAGCTCGGCACTAGTGGTGCGATTCTAACATTCGCATCCCTTCTCGGCGGGCACTTTTAGGGATTTGACATTCGCTGACGAACCCGCGGCCAAGCGGGGTGCGAATGTCAAATCTACTCCACTAGCCGGGCTTTTGTATTTTGATCGACGGCGCGCCTTCCGCATACGGTAATCTTGTCGGCTCATTGCCGACCAACGTGAAGATCACGACCAGGCCGAAGCCGCCGGTGCATGTGTTCGCCACCCGAGCGGCCGGGCTTGCAGGCAAGCTGCGCGGCTATCGCTCGGCCGTGACGCCAGATGGCAGCATGATCCGGGTATCGTGGCCGAAAAAATCCTCAGGGCTGGCGACCGACCTGACGGATGTGGTGGTGCGCAATACCACGCGTGCTCTTGACCTTGTCGATATCAAGGTCTGCGCCCTCCACGAGGTCTGGTCCGGATTGAAATTCGTGACTCCTAAGGAGCGGCGGTAGGGCGTCAGGGTGTGCAAGCCGGTCGCGTCCATGCTTCGAGACGCGCGCAATGCGCTCCTCGGTACGAAGTCACAGCGAGCGTCGAAAGCAAGATCTTGGTGGTGAGGAGGTGCGAAGCACCGTCTCGAACTTGTGGCCGCGAGAATAATGATCCTCGCGCAACGACCGCCTTCGCGCATGTATCCCGGTCAATCGGAATCACCAGGACTGCCTCTCTTGGCGCGGGACTTGCTTGAAATAATCTGCCAGTCTGCGTCGAGCGCCCAGTGTCCTGGGTCTGACATTCGTATCATGTTGCTGCGAGCATGTTTGCGAATGTCGGAACCTCGGAACCAAAGGGACACCGGCAGGTCCAGGATTGAGTTGCGGTTTTGGATTTGACGTTCGCTATGAGGACTTGCGGCAAGACTGAAGCGAGTGTCAGATAGATCCGCCGCAACAGGAGGGTCCGATGTCAGGTCACGCCAACGTCTCGCCCGTCATTGCCGTTCCAGGCGCCGATCCGAAGCTTTACAACCACGATCTAGCGCCGGTGGCGCCGGCGGGACGAACCTGGGGCACCTTCAGCATCTTCGCGATGTGGATGTCGGATGTGCACTCGGTCGGCGGTTATACTTTCGCGGCGAGCCTGTTCTTTCTCGGTTTGACCGGATGGGAAGTGCTGCTGGCGATGGTGGTCGGCATTATCGCCGTCTACTTCCTGATGAACCTGATCGGCGGCCCATCGCTCAAATACGGCACACCATTTCCCGTCGTGGCGCGGATCTCGTTCGGCGTGATGGGCGCCAACCTGGCGGCGAGCCTGCGCGGCATCGTCGGCATCGTGTGGTACGGCGTGCAGACCTATTTCGCCTCGAAAGCCGTGCAAGTGCTGGTGCTGACGTTTTATCCGGCTGCAGAAACGTTAATGCATTCGGGCTTTCTCGGTCTCACGACGCTTGGATGGTTCTCCTTCCTGTTCATGTGGCTGTTTCAGCTTCTGATCTTTCTCAACGGCATGGAGACGATCCGCAGGTTCATCGATTTCTGCGGGCCCGTCGTTTACGTCGTGATGTTTGGGCTCGCGATCTGGATATTGATGCAGACAGGACTATCTAGCCTTTCGCTACAATTGGGGACCCGCGGCGAAGGTTCGTCGATCGGTCAGATGGCGAACGCGGCGATGCTGATCGTGGCCTATTTCGCGGCGCTCCTGCTCAATTTTGGTGACTTCGCGCGCTTTGCAAAAAATGAAAAGGCGATGAGGCTCGGAAACTTCCTCGGGTTGCCGGTGAATTTCATCGTCTTTGCCGTCGTCACGGTCATCGTCACCGCCGGCACGGTGAAGGTGTTCGGGGAAGCGATCATGGACCCCGTCGGCATCGTCGAGCGCATCGGAAATCCCTGGGTGGTCGCGCTCGGCGCCGTCACTTTCATCGTCGCCACCATGGGCATCAACATCGTCGCCAATTTCGTCTCGCCGGCTTACGACATTTCCAACCTCTATCCGGAGAAGATCGACTTCCGCCTCGGCGGACTGATCACCTCGATCCTGTCGGTCCTGGCATGTCCGTGGATCTTTGTCTCGAGCCCGCAGGCGATCACGATCTTTGTCGGCGTGTTCGGCGCGGCGCTGGGACCGATGTTCGGCATTATGGTTGCCGACTATTATCTGGTGAAGCGTCAGCACATCGTGCTCGATGATCTCTACACGATGTCAAAGGACGGTTCGCTGTATTTCGAAAGGGGCTGGAACAGGGGGGCGCTGATCGCGCTCGCGATCGCCGGCTCGATCTCGGTCGGGCTCTCGCTGCTGGGTGCCTATGGCGTCATCGTTAATGTCGGAGATTGGGGATGGCTGATCGGCGCCACGCTGGGCGCGCTGTTATACACGGCGCTGATGCGGGGTCGCGAGGCTCCGTCGCTGTCGCGCTCGGATGCAACTGCCTAGAACTTTCGATTTTTCTCGGGCGAAACGAAGCAGATCGAACCTAGCCTGGAAGAAATCCCGCGCCTGCGCTCACAAACCTTAAGATTTTCTCAAGCTTGTCCAGCCTATTGCTGGTTCGCTGACGCACATCGCGCCAGGGGGACCTTGCATGGCGATGCCGACATCCGCCCCGACGATTGGCCCGGAGACAAACGCGATTCCTCGGGCGCTGCTCGTCGTGTGTTTCGCGCTCTGCATCTTCAATCTGTCGATGCTGCAGAGCGGGCTTGTTTCACACTGGTGGATCTTTGATGAGAACGGGTTGGGCATCCCGACCGATTTCGTCAACGTCTGGTCCGCAGGCCGGCTGGTGCTCGACGGTCATCCCGAGCTTGCCTATGACTGGGAACTCCAGAAGCAGGTGCAGGTCGCCGTCCTCGGGCAAAGCTATGAGGGCAATTTCGCCTGGCATTATCCGCCGCCGTTTCTGTTCATAGCCGGTGTGCTCGCGCATTTTCCGTATGGCATCGCCTATTTCGGCTGGGCTGCGGTCAGTTTTGTGCCTTATCTTGCCGTCATGCGCGCGATCGTCGGCCGCAGCTTCGGCCTCTTGCTGGCGGCGGCGTTTCCGGTGGTGTTCACCAACGCGCTGGTCGGCCAAAACGGGTTTCTCACGGCATCCCTGATCGGCGGCACGCTTTATCTGATGCCGACCAGACCCGTGCTGTCAGGTATTTGCCTGGGGCTGTTGAGCTACAAGCCGCAATACGGATTGCTGTTTCCGCTGGTGCTGATCGCGGCCTCGCAGTGGAAGGTGTTTTTCACGGCCGGCAGCGTTGCGCTGGCGCTTGCATCGTTGTCGTGGCTCGCCTTCGGCCTCGAAAGCTGGCAGGCCTTCTTTCACTGGATGCCGATGTTCTCTCAAGCGTTCCTCACCGAGGGCCGCGCGCCCTGGGGCAAGATGCAAAGCATCTTCGCACTCGTCCGCTATTTCGGCGGCACCGAGCAGCTCGGCTGGCTCTTCCAGTGGATCATGAGCGGTACGGTTGCAATCGTCCTGGCGATGATGTGGCGCAGTCGCAGCATCAGCTATTCCTTGAAGGCGGCGGGCCTTGCTGCCGGCACGCTCCTGATCACCCCTTATCTCTTTCTTTATGATCTGACGGTGCTCGCGATCGCGGTGGCGTTTCTGGTCCGCGTCGGATTGGAGGAGGGCTTTGCGCGTTATGAACTGCCGGCGCTTTCTCTCGTCGTGGTGCTGTTGATGATCTATCCGCTGCTCGGCGCGCCGACCGGCTTTGGCGCAACACTGGTGGTAGCGGCCTTGATCGGATGCCGTGTAAGCGTGTGGTGGCACGGCCAGCGCATGCAATCGCTGGTAGCCGCCGGCGCCCAATAGCCGCGGGGATTCATCTATTTACAATCTTGTCAGCAGGTCTGAATTATTGTTCAGTTCTTGCTGCGATTGGCTCTGAATCGCCAAAAAATGAACGTGTGCCGTATGGAGTCCAGAAGGGCTCAAGCGCACCAGGGGACGGAAAAGGCGCCATGGTCTACCGGCG
>Ga0306920_100014813_pt1 | contig 10660 bp, 12 predicted proteins | sample flu12Cox44000170_FD_204666 | JGI IMG/M metagenome (GOLD analysis project Ga0306920, IMG submission 204666) | Lab enrichment of tropical soil microbial communities from Luquillo Experimental Forest, Puerto Rico - flux4day.12C.oxic.44.000.170 (v2)... | ecosystem: Environmental > Terrestrial >... | reverse complement strand
ATCCAGCTTTCCGAGGCGCGGCACCTTTCCGGATCATGAGGCGCTGCGCCTGGTAAAACGTCAGAGCGCTTGAGGGGCATGCATCGTGTTTGCGCTTGGCTTTCCGCTGCTGCTCATCCCGTTCGCCATCTACAATATGATCGTTTTTCTGACGCCGGGCGTGAGCTGGACGACACCGGTCACGACCGTGCACATGATGTCGGGCCAGGATTGGGTTCTGACCTGGAAGGACATCCTCCTCGCCTTCGCAATTTTCCTGCTCTGGATCGAATTAATCAAATCGCGGTGGATCACATCCTGGCCGTGGCCCTCTTCGTCGCTATGCTGATCGAATTTCTGTTCGTGGCAAGGGCCGCCACGTCGACATTCTTTCTGCTAATGGCTATTGCGCTCGTCGACGCTTTGGCCGGATTCGTCGTCGGCATGGGCACCGCGTCACGCCAAATCGAAGGTCCGGGCCAGATCTGAATGCGCGCGCTGTTCGCGCTAATGACCGCCCGGCCCCTTCTCCGTCAAACGATCGACCTTTCTTTTCATTTCGTCGAGCTGACGTTTCAGGTCGTCGATCTCGCCGGATTTGCCGGGCGCTTTATCCGCTTCCGGCGCCGGCTCGCCGCCACCGCTCTCGCGCCGGGCGAACGGCGCGAACATGGCGAAGGCGCGCTCGAACATTTCCATGTTCCGCCGCACTTGCTCTTCCAGTGACGTGAAAGCCCCGACGCCGAAGGCCTGCGCCATTTGCTGACGGAACTTCTCCTGCTCGCGCGTCAGCGATTCGATCGAAACTTCGAGATAACGCGGCACCAGCATCTGCATGCTGTCGCCATAGAACCGGATCAGCTGCCGCAGGAAGGTGATCGGCAGCAGATTTTGACCTTCCTTGTTCTCTTGCTCGAAAATGATTTGGGTGAGGACCGAACGGGTTATGTCCTCGCCGGTCTTGGCGTCGTAGACCACAAAGTCCTCGCCGTTTTTGACCATGGCGGCGAGATCCTCGAGCGTGACATAGGTGCTCGTCCCGGTATTATAGAGCCGCCGGTTCGCGTATTTCTTGATGGTGACCGGTTCAGCGGTCTTGGTCGCTGGTTCGGGCATGAAATTATTCAGGCCTCAATAGGGTGCTATTTGGGGTCACGCACGTGACTTTGCCTTCAAAATAGGCGGTTTCGTCCAGCGCGGCTACCCTTTTGTGGCCGCACCATAAGGATCGGGCTTGGCAAAGGCCAGGCATGCCAGCAATGCGGCGAGGCGTGCGCCTCTTTGCACCTTGTTCTGTGCTACCCACCTCCTTATGGAATAGAGGAAGATCTTGCGGCCTAGCCCGCGGCCTCAATAGCCCAATGGACCCGGAAGGACCCTGCCATGAAAGACGACGTCGTCATTGTGAGCGCGACGCGCACGCCGGTTGGCGCATTCAACGGCGCATTCGCATCGTTGCCCGCCCATGAACTCGGCAAAACCGCCATCAAGGCGGCGCTGGAGCGCGCCGGCGTCGAACCGGCACGCGTTTCGGAAGTCATCGTGGGGCAGATTTTGACCGCCGGCGAAGGGCAGAATCCGGCGCGCCAAGCCTCCATCGCGGCCGGAGTCCCGGTCGAGACGCCGGCTTGGGGTGTCAATCAGCTCTGCGGCTCTGGGCTGCGCTCGGTCGCGCTTGGCTACCAGGCGATCGTCAACGGCGATTCCGAGATCGTGGTCGCCGGCGGCCAGGAATCGATGAGCATGGCGCCGCACTGCGCGCATCTGCGCGGCGGCGTGAAGATGGGCAATTTCGAAATGATCGATACCATGATCAAGGACGGGCTGTGGGATGCCTTCAACGGCTATCATATGGGCAACACCGCCGAAAACGTCGCGCGGCAATGGCAGATCACGCGCCATCAGCAGGATGCATTTGCCGTGGCTTCGCAGAACAAGGCCGAAGCGGCGCAGAAGGCCGGCAAGTTCAAGGACGAGATTACGCCGGTGACCATCAAGACTCGCAAAGGCGACATCATCGTCGATACGGACGAATATCCCAAGCACGGCACGACTCTCGATGCGATCGGCAAATTGCGGCCGGCTTTCGATAAGGAGGGCACGGTCACCGCCGGCAACGCATCCGGGATCAACGACGGCGCCGCCGCCGTCGTGCTGATGAAGGCCAGCGAAGCTGCCAAGCTCGGCAAGACGCCGCTCGCGCGGGTCGTGTCCTGGGCTCAAGCGGGCGTCGATCCGAAAATCATGGGAACCGGGCCAATTCCGGCATCGCGCGCGGCGCTCAAGAAAGCGGGCTGGAACATAGGTGATCTCGATCTCATCGAGGCCAACGAGGCCTTCGCGGCGCAAGCTTGCGCCGTTAACAAGGACCTCGGCTGGGATACCGACAGGGTCAATGTCAACGGCGGCGCCATCGCGATCGGTCACCCGATCGGCGCGTCCGGAGCGCGCCTGCTGGTGACGCTGCTTTACGAAATGCAAAAGCGCAGCGCCAAGAAGGGCCTCGCAACGCTCTGCATCGGCGGCGGCATGGGCATTGCGATGTGCGTAGAGAGATAAAGGCGGACGACTTTCGTCAACTGTCCGCCGCTCGACAATAGGGAGGAGTCATGCTCCGCGTTGCACTTGTCACAGGCGGGACGCGCGGCATCGGCGCGGCCATCAGCAAGGCGCTCAAAGCGGCCGGTTTCAAGGTCGCCGCCAATTACGGCGGCAACGACGAAGCAGCGCAAAAATTCAAAGCGGAAACGGGGATCAACACTTACAAATGGGACGTGTCTTCGTTCGACGCTTGTAGCGCCGGCGTCAAGCAAATCGAAGCCGAACTCGGACCGATCGATGTCTTGGTCAACAACGCCGGCATTACGCGCGACGCCCAGCTGCACCGCATGAAGCCGGAACAGTGGACCGAGGTGATCAACACCAATCTCGGATCCTTGTTCAATATGTGCCGCAATGTGGTCGAAGGCATGCGCGAACGCAAATTCGGCCGCATCATCAATATTTCCTCGATCAACGGCCAGAAAGGGCAATTCGGCCAGACCAATTATTCCGCCGCCAAGGCAGGCGAAATCGGTTTCACCAAAGCCCTGGCGCAGGAAGGCGCGCGCGCCGGCATCACCGTCAATGCGATCTGCCCGGGCTACATTGCAACCGAGATGGTCAAGGCGATGTCGCAAGAGGTGCTGCAGAAAAACGTGCTACCTCAGATCCCGATCGGCCGGCTCGGCGAGCCGGAGGAAATCGCGCGCTGCGTGGTATTCCTGGCCTCCGATGATGCCGGGCTCATCACGGGCTCGACCATAACGGCCAACGGCGGGCAATATTTTGTCTGAACCAGCCGCACCGCCGGAATGCACCGGTCATTCCGGCGACCAATCCTGTGGCGCCAATTCGAATCCGGCGAAATCGAAAGCAGGGGCGACGGTGCAGCCGAGCAGCGTCCAGTCGCCCAGCGTTTGTGCGGCCTGCCAAGCATGAGCCGGCACGACCGCCTGAGGGCGCAACCCGGCCGATATGTCGCCGCCGAGCGTCACGCGCTCGACGCGGCCCGGCGCCAGGGCGATTTCGAGCTGCGCCGGCGCACCGGCATGCCAATGCCAGACCTCCGCGGCATCAACGCGATGCCAGTGCGAGCGTTCGCCATGCGGAAGGAGAAAATAGGCCGCGGTGGAAGCCGGGCGCTCTCCGACATTTCGGGCATCGCGGAAGGTTTCGCGGAAATAGCCGCCTTCCGGATGCGGCTTGAGATCAAGCATCCTGATGACGTCCTGTGAGGTCAGCGCCGCCATTAGAAACGATTCTTTCGCTCGCGGATTTCAGCGAACACTTTCCAGGCGGGATTGCCGCTAAGGCCAACCGACTTCGCAACTTGGGCGTCGTCGGCGCGCAAAAACGGATTGGCCGCCTTCTCCGCGCCGATCGTCGCCGGAATGGTCGGCTTGCCGGCAGCGAGAAGCTTTGCGACTTCCTCCGAGCGCGCGGCGAGCGCCTTGTTGTTCGGCTCAATCGTTTTGGCGAAACGGATATTGGCGTCGGTATATTCGTGGCCGCAATAAAAGCGCGTATCTTCGGGAAGGCCGCGCAGCTTGAGAAGCGAGTCCCACATCATCTGCGGATTGCCTTCGATCACGCGGCCGCAGCCGATCGAAAAGAGCGTATCGCCGACGAAGGCGAGCTTGTCGGCCGGGAAAAAATACGAGACATGGCCGGCCGTGTGGCCCGGCGTGTCGAGCACACGGCCCTCAAGTACGCCCACTTTCACCGTGTCGCCGGCGCCGACTGTTTCGTCGACATAGGCGATGCGCTGCGCCTCCGTGCGTGGAGCGACCACGCGGCATTTGTGATGCGCCTTCAACGCGCCGATGCCGCTGGTATGATCGTTGTGATGGTGCGTTACGAGAATATCGGTCAAGCGCCAGCCGGTTTTTTTAAGCGCGGCCTCGATTGGCGCGGCCTCCGGCGCGTCGATTGAGGCGGTAGCGCCGCTCTGCGGATCGTGAAGCAGCACGCCGAAATTATCAGTCAAGCAACCGAACAAATAGGTCTGAGCTGGCATGATTATCTCATTTTACCGCCCGAAATAGGGCTGGGCGGAGTGATGCGATGGCTTAAGGTAGGCACTTGGCGCCGTTAGCCGCAAGGGCGGGGATTTCACCAACGTGCTATTTTGATTTCCATGGATGTCGTTGATCTCCGCAATTTCTACGCTCAGCAGCTTGGCGTCGTCGCCCGGCGTTTTGTCAGCCGCGGCATCCGCGTACGCTTAAAGGATGCCCATGGACTGCGCATTCTGGGCATCGGGTATGCGACGCCCTATCTCGGCTTGTTCCGCGGCGAGGCGGAACGCTGCCTTGCGCTGATGCCGGCGCCGCAAGGCGTCGTGCGTTGGCCCTCGACGCGCCCGGCGCTGGCGGCGCTTGTCGAGGAGGACGAATTGCCGCTCACCGATTCGGCGGTCGATCGCGTGCTGCTCGTCCACGCGCTGGAAATGTCGTCCGATCCGGCCGAATTGTTGCGCGAGACCTGGCGCGTGCTTGCCGCCGGCGGGCGGCTTGTTGCGGTGGTGCCAAATCGCCGTGGACTGTGGGCGCGCATGGACACGACACCATTCGGCCAGGGCAGACCCTATTCCCGCACGCAGATCATGCATCTCTTGCGCGACACTTGGTTCACGCCGACCGGCTGGGGCGAGGCGCTCTACGTGCCGCCGATTCCCCGGCGCTGGTTCCTGCGCGCGGCGGGAGCCTGGGAGCAAACCGGCGCCACGCTGTCCGCCCCGTTCGCGGGCGTTCATATCGTCGAGGCGACCAAGCAGGTCTATCGGCCCATCCCGGCGCGGCGCGAAAAACGAAAGCTTGTTCCGGTTCTCAAGCCGGTGCTCGCGCCTGCGCCGTGGCCGACATGATCACGCCCGTCCCGTAACCCGCGCGCTATCGGGGCCATCCTTGCGCGGTGATCGAGGCGGCATCGGCGCCAACATAATCGCCCAGGCTCGGCCGGTTATCGCGGGCGAGCGCAGCCAGCAAGGCGGCCTTGATCTCGGCAACAAGCCCAAGCCCGCCGAAGACCAACCCCGAATAGACTTGGACGAGACTTGCGCCGGCCCGGATTTTGGCGAGCGCGCTCGTCCCGGAATCGACGCCGCCCGCGCCGACCAGCGGGAAAACTCCCTCCGCCCGTACATATGTTTCCGCCAGCATGCGGTTGGCGAGCGGCAAGAGCGGCCGCCCCGACAATCCGCCGGCTTGCTTCGCTCGCTCGCCCTGGCGCAAACTGGCGGGCCGGGTCACGGTGGTGTTGCCGACGATCATGGCGTCGACGCGGCGCGTCCGCGCGATCGCGACCGCGTCGTCGAGGTCGCTCAGCGACAAGTCTGGCGCGATCTTCAACAGTACCGGCGTCGGGCCGGCCGTTGGCGCCACGCGTTCACGGGCATCGATCACACGGGCCAACAAATTGTCCAGCACCGTGGCGTGCTGCATGTCGCGCAGGCCCGGCGTATTGGGCGAGGAAATGTTGACCGTGACGTAGCTCGCAACCGCGGCAAACCGCTCGATCAGCTCCACATAGTCGGCAACGCGATCGCGTGAATCCTTGTTGGCGCCGACATTGACGCCGACAATGCCGCCGGCTGTTGCGCGCGCTGCAAGCCGGCGCAGCACGGCATCGGCGCCTTCGGAATTGAAGCCCAGCCGGTTGATCACGGCCTGGTCGGCATCGAGGCGAAACAAACGGGGCGGCGGATTGCCGGGCTGCGGCAGTGGCGTGACGGTGCCGACTTCGACGAAACCAAAACCGGTGCGCAGGAGCGCATCGGGAATCTCGGCATTTTTGTCGAAGCCAGCCGCGATCCCGACCGGGTTCGGGAAATTGAGGCCGAATACCCGCATCGCGAGCCGCCTGTCGTCGGGCGGCGCCGGCGGCAGCGGCGCGAACTGCAGCATCCTGATCGCTAGACGGTGGGCGTCTTCCGGGTCGAGCGCGTGAAGGACCGGCAGTGCCAAGCGATCGAGGAAACCGATCACGGCTTAAGCTCCGGCAAAATCCGCCGGCCGTCGACTTCATCCGGCAGCGCCCGCGTCCAGCGCACCGCCGCAACCGGCAGCGCCGCGTAAAGATGCGGAAAAAGCTTGCCGTCGCGGGAGCGTTCCCATTTGAGCGCGGCACCCAACGCGTCGGCGTCGACCGCGACGATTAATAAATCGCTCTGCCGCGCGAAGTACTTCTCCGCCGTTCCGGCAAGCTGCGCGGCGGTGGAGAAGTGGATGAAACCGTCGCGCGCATCGGCGTCGGAGCCGCGATAAGTTCCGGCTTGCTCGGCCGTGCGCCACGACGCGCTTTCGCAAATTTTGTAGATGGTGGTCACGCCCGCATCATTTCGAATAAAGCTGCAATCCGGCGACCCTATCGGCCCTTGAGCGTTCAGGCAATAATTCCTATCATCGCCGCCATCGGTTTTTAGTTGTGCGTAGTGTGGTTCGAAAACGCGCAGCGACGCCTGGGTCATGCTGTTGGTGAGATGCCGATGCTGACGCACGCGCAAGTCTGGTCGGCCATCGATCGCCTTGCCGCGCGCGCCGGGCTATCCGCTTCGGGGCTTGCTCGGCGTGCGGGCCTCGATCCGACGACATTCAATAAATCAAAACGCATCACGCCGCAGGGGCGGCCGCGCTGGCCTTCGACGGAATCGATCGCCAAGGCGCTCGCGGCAACGGCCACGCCGTTCCATACATTCGTCGGACTGATCGAGCCGAGCGCGGCGGCGGCGCGGCCGGTGCCGCTCCTCGGCTTCGCCGAAGCCGGCGCGGGCGGCTATTTCGATGACGGCGGCTTTCCGGCCGGCGAAGGCTGGTACGAGATCGCCTTTCCAACGGTCACCGACGAGCACGCCTATGCGCTCAAGGTTTCCGGCCAGTCGATGGAGCCGGCCTACCGCAAAGGCGACATCATTCTCGTGTCTCCGGCGGCGCCGATCCGCCGCGGCGACCGGGTTGTGGTCCGCACCCGGGCCGGCGAAGTGATGGCCAAGGAGCTCAGGCGCAGGACGGCGAAATCGATCGAGCTGAAATCGCTCAATGCCGAGCATGCCGACCGTACGCTGGCGGCTTCAGACGTGCTGTGGATTGCGCGTATATTGTGGGCGAGCCAGTGAAGCGGCCGAACCGTCACGCCGAACGCGCCAGCGCGCCGTCGATCGTCGCAATCATATTGGCTATTCCATAAGCCGCAACGAACGAGCCGAATCGGGGCCCTTTCTCCTGGCCGAGCAGCACCTGATAGAGCATGTTGAACCAGTCGAGCGACACGCCCGGCTTGCCGTCCTTGGTTTTGATCTTGCCGCTTTTGTCGAGAAACGGCTCGCGCCGGCCGACCTCGTAAACCACCTCTTGTATCGCTTCCGCGGAGGCCTGCGGCGGCAATTGCGACAGCGCATCGCGCAAGTCCGAAAGGGCGGCGCGCTCGGCCGCGGTCGGGGTGCGGAATTTTTTCGCCGGCGCGACAAAGTCGCGATAGTAGTTGATCGCGTAGTCGACGAGCGCGGCAAGACGCGGATGCGACTGCGGCGTTACGCCGGGCCGGTAGCGCGAGATAAATCCCCAGAGTGTCTCGGCGTTGCCGGCGTTCGAGGCGGTGACAAGCGACAGAAGCATCGCGAACGGCACCGGATTGTCGGATTGCGGTGGCTCGCCATCGTGAATATGCCAAACCGGATTGCCGAGCTTTTCCTTCGGCCCCTGCCGCGGATAGGCGTCGAGAAACTGCAAATATTCGTCGACGTGACGCGGGATGACGTCGAAGTACAGCCGTTTGGCCCCCTTCGGCTCGCGGTACATGAAAAGCGACAAGCTTTCCGGGCTTGCGTAACGCAGCCATTCCTCGATCGTCAGTCCATTGCCTTTCGACTTCGAGATCTTTTGCCCATTCTCGTCGAGAAAAAGTTCGTAGTTGAATCCTTCCGGCGGCGTGCCGCCAAGCGTGCGGCAAATTTCGCCCGACAGCTTGACCGAATCGATCAAATCCTTGCCGGCCATTTCATAGTCCACGCCGAGCGCAACCCACCGCATCGCCCAATCCGGCTTCCATTGCAGCTTGCAATGGCCGCCGGTGACCGGCGTCGTCACGCGTTCGGCGCTGTCGGGGTCCTCGTAGGTAATGGTCCCGGCCTTGATGTCGTGCGCGACCACCGGCACTTGCAAGACGACGCCGGACATGGGCGAGATCGGCAGGAAGGGTGAATAGGATTGCGCCCGCTCTTCGCGCAGCGACGGCAGCATCACCGCCATCACCGCCTCGAAATGGTGCAGGACCTTGAGCAGCGCTTCGTCGAACCGCCCCGAAGTGTAACAGGCGGTCGACGACATGAATTCGTAGTCGAAGCCGAATTGGTCGAGAAAGGCGCGCAGGCGCGCATTGTTGTGCTCGGCAAAGCTGTTATGCGTACCGAACGGATCGGGCACTTGCGTCAGCGGTTTGCCGAGATGCTCGGCCATCATCTCCCTGTTCGGAACGTTGTCGGGAACCTTGCGCAGCCCGTCCATGTCGTCGGAAAACGTGATCAGCCGGGTTTTGATCTTGTCGCCGGTCAGCAAGCGAAAAGCATGTCGCACCATCGACGTGCGGGCGACTTCGCCGAAGGTGCCGATATGCGGCAAGCCGGAGGGGCCGTAGCCGGTTTCGAAAATGACTTCCGCTTTCGGCTTCTTCTTCAGCCGCAAAACGATCTTGCGCGCCTCCTCGAACGGCCAGGCGTGCGATAGCTCCGCCAATTCGCGCAAGCTCGCTACAGAGGTTTCCGTGGTCGCCATAAAAGTCTTTTCAGCGTGGCGCGTGCCGGACTTCGCCGGGACACTAGAACATGATCCGGAAAAGTGGAAACCGGTTTTCCCAAAAGATCATGCTCCACGAAGACCCAAGACCAGACATCAACCCGAAGCGATTGCGCCCTGGGATGACGCCTCAAACGCCAACGTTCAAAATGGGCTGATCGGGAAATAGCGCAGCCACAGGTCCGCGAAGCTGCCGCTCTCCCATTGCTGGAACAGCGCCCAGTTCAAGGCCTGACGCAACAGATCGTTGCCTCGCTTGACGGCGATGCCGATGCCTTCTCCGAAGAAACGATCCTCCAGAAACGGGCCGCCGCGAAAGGCGCAGCAACCCGCCGAGTCGGACCCGTTGAGCCAAAACGCAAGCGAGATACCGTCGCCGAACAGCAGGTCGACCTCTTTGTTGCGAAGCGCCTCGCGCGCGGCTTCGGCATTGGGATAGGGATGGATCTCGGCGCCGGTGAACATTTCCTTGAGAAAGGCTTCATGCGCGGTGCCGGCGACAACTGCGATCTTTTTGCCTTCGACGAGCTCGGGCAGCACGTCGCGGATGGGGCTGTCGATCCGCGCAACGAAGCGGGCCGGCGTGCGGTAATACGGATCGGTGAAGTCCGCGCGCTGGCGCGTAGCAGGAGTTGCGGCGATCGAGGCGATGATGGCGTCGCCGCGATTGTCGGCGAGCGCATCGAGCAACAGATCGAAGCGGCGGGCCTGTATGGTGCAGGACGCCTTGATCTCCTGGCAGAGTTGCCGCGCAAGATCGACGTTAAACCCCGTTGGATTGCTGTCCGGCCCGGCATAGTTGAACGGCGGATAATCGGTTTCGGTAAGGAATCGGATCGATTGGATGCGCGAAAGATCCGGCCGCTCCGGCCGCCGTCGCGGATCCCAGAAGCTCGGAACGCCAATCCCCTTGGGTACCGCGGCGCCGTCCTGCGGGAAAGCCATGCGTGCATCGTCAACCACAGCGAACGTGGCGCAGAGCAGGACCGCCGACACCGGCGGTGACATCAGCTGCAGAAGGCGGCAGCGAACGGTCATTCCTGATTAAAGCCCATTATTGAAAGGCGGGATAGGACGCTCATTCGGCTGCGAAGAACTGCGCTATCTCAAAAATAACGGCGGAGATCGGCGGCTTCCGCTTCTGGCGCCCGGCTGACATTGAATGGCGCGATGAAATGGCCGTCCTTGTCCATCAGATACACCACGGCCGTATGGTCCATCGTGTAATCGCCGTTCTCCAGCGGTACTTTCTTGGCATAGACCCGGTAGGCTTTGATGGCCGCGTCGATCGAGGCTTGATCGCCGGTGAGGCCGCGCAAATGCGGGTCGAAGTTGGACAGGTAGGCCTTCAT
>Ga0306920_100014810_pt1 | contig 10662 bp, 9 predicted proteins | sample flu12Cox44000170_FD_204666 | JGI IMG/M metagenome (GOLD analysis project Ga0306920, IMG submission 204666) | Lab enrichment of tropical soil microbial communities from Luquillo Experimental Forest, Puerto Rico - flux4day.12C.oxic.44.000.170 (v2)... | ecosystem: Environmental > Terrestrial >... | reverse complement strand
GCGTTCTCGCTCGGCGTGGCGCTCGCTGCGCCGGCGGTCGTCATGTCGGCCATTCTCGGCTGGCCGCTGGCGCTGACCGTGCTGGTGATCTGCGTGCCGATGATTCTCTACACGAGCCTCGGCGGCGTGCAGGCCGTCGCGTGGACGGACGTCAAGCAGATGGTGATCATCGTCTCGGGCATGCTCGCGGCGGCGGTGGTGCTGCTGCTCGGCATCCCGCGCGACGTGGGAGTCGTGCACGCGCTGCATCTGGCTGGTGCGACCGGGCGGCTCAGCGCCGTGGACTTCCAGTTCAACCCGCGAGAGACCTACACGATCTGGTCGGGGCTGATCGGCGGGCTGTTCCTGATGCTCGCGTACTTCGGTTGCGATCAAAGCCAGGTCCAGAGATATCTGACGGCGAAGTCAGAAGGCGAAGCGCGGGACTCGCTGATGTTGACCGCCTTCGTCAAGATTCCGCTGCAGCTCCTCGTCCTGTCGATCGGCGTGCTCGTCTTCATCTTCTACCTGTTTCAGACGCCGCCGATGCTGTTCAACCGCGCGTACGACGCGCGCGTCGCGGCTGGACCGCATGCAGCTGAGTACGCAGATCTCGAGCGGCAGTTCAGTGGCGCCATTGCCGAGCGTACCGACGCCGCAGCTCACGGCGATCGGGAGCGATTTTTGACAAGCGACGCGCGAGTCCGTGACATCCGCGCGCGGGCGGTGACGATCGTCAAAGACACCACGGGCGACTCGCGTTACACCGACGTGAATTATGTGTTTCCCACGTTCATCACGACGCGGATGCCGATCGGGCTGGTCGGACTCCTGATTGCGGCGATCTTTGCTGCCGCCATGTCAGCCAGCGCCGGTGAGCTCAACGCGCTCGCGACGGCAACGGTCATCGACTTCTACCGGCGCCATTTCGTGCAGGAGGCCACCGACAGCCACTACCTGCGCGTCTCGAAGCTCGTCACTATCGCCTGGGGCTTGTTCGCGTGCGTCGTCGCGGTGTATGCGGCCAACCAGGGGTCGCTCATCGAGGTGGTGAATCGATACGGCTCGTTCTTTTATGGCTCGCTGCTGGGCGTGTTCATGCTGGCCATGCTGACACGCCGCGCGACCGCAACCGGCGCGTTCTGGGGGCTCATCGCCGGCATGGTGGTCGTGCTCACGGTCGCCTTTTCACCATGGACCCGCGACATCGCGTTTCTCTGGCACAACGTGATCGGCGCGGTGGTCGTTGTCATTGTGGGAAGCGCCGTCAGCGCGTTTCGATGACGCATTTGTACGTAGTGCAGATCTTTAGGTCTGCCGTGAGCAGGCCTGATGGCCTGCCCTACACACAGGCGCTTCAGGTGATCGTCGCGCCAGCCGGCCGAACCCGCTGGCGCGGTTCGATGGGCCTCGGGGGACGCGAGTTTGGAGTCAGGCGCTCATCGGCACGTGAGCCGAACAGGTCCCAGACCGAGGTATTGAGGGACGGCGGCGATCCGCGCGAGGTTCAGCACGGAGACGTTCCGCAGGCCGCGTTCGACGCTGGACACGTAGGAGCGATCGAGCCCGGCAAGAGCGGCGAGCGCTTCCTGTGACAGCTTGCGGGCGCGCCGGTGTGATCGAATCGCGAGACCGATTGTCCTCAGAAGCGCATGGTGCGATTGAACCACGCCGTAATGATAAGAGCTCGACGGCTTACGTCAATGGACGATCGTCCACAAGTTGCGCACTCAATTTGCCGACGACGATTCTGTAAGCCGACCACCGTTTTTGATCAGCTGACACGGGCAAGCGTCCATGGATTTAGATGGTCGGGCCCTCGCCCAAACGACCGACGAGGTAATCTCGAACGCCCCGGACGACGGCACCCAGTCGCGCCGACAGCGAGGCTCCTTTCGTGCGGACGGCGTGAGCGACGTTCAACCCGAGGATCGACAGTGTCCGCAGTTTGCCGGCTCCGCCGTTCCTGCTGGCCAGCAGCAGGTGGTTCCGCGCGGCAAAGTACAGCCGCAGCGGCGCGTCGGCTCCGATCGATCGCCCGCACTCGTGATAGGCGACGGCGCTGCCGTCCAGGACCGTCGCAAAACCCGCACGGAGGGCCCTGAAGCAGAAATCGAGTTCCTCGAAGCTGAAGAAGAAGTCCTCGTCGAGCAATCCAACGGCGTCGAAAACCTCTCGCCGAATCAACATCAGGCAGCCGTTACGGCGTCGACGGCGCCTGTTGCACAACGTCATCGGCGCGGTCGTGGTCGTCGTTGTCGGGAGCGCGGTCAGCGCGTTTCGATGACGCGCCTCCCGGTCGGATCGAAGTCGAGGTTCGCGAAGTCGATGGCGTTGTAGCCTAGCCCGTCGAGAGAAACTCCAACGTCGAATTCACGCGAGGATCGCGATCAGTATTTCCTCCAGCTGAACGACGAGATCATCGGCGAGCTCGCCGTTTGGCCTTGGGTCAACAACGATTGATCGTAGTTGACGCTCATGCCGTTCGCGCCGCCGCCGCCGCCGTTGATCCACAGCGTATTGGCAACCATGGCCCCGTACATGTCCGAGGTGCCACCAAGAGTGGCATTTGCCTTAGGTGCATAGATTGTCGCTGCGGCGCTCGAGTTGCCAACCATGTTGATCGTGCCGGTGCCGCCGTAAAAGAACCCCAGCAACGATGCATCGAATGGCGAACAGGACTTGCAACCCTGGACGGCACCAAAAGTCGCGTCGCTGGCCCCTGCGCCCCCTTGAAAGTTCAACACCGTTGGCGTGGCCGACCCGTCCGAGTTCTCACCCGTCAAGTACACCGAGACGCTGTGAGCAGGTGTGTCAGTGTTGACGGCAAACGACGACTGACCCATCAGGGTGATGCTGCTGAAATCGTATTCATTGGACTGTGGAGTTGTGGCCAGCACACCTACTGCTGCGTTTGTCGGCGGCGCTGTCAACACGAGGGCGACGTGATCTGAAAGGGTCAACGGAGGAATCGTGAACCCTGGCGGAGCTGACAGCGTGACCGTATTACCGCTTACTGAACAGGCGGCTACCGTCGCGGGCGGGACGATCGCCGATGAGATGTTCAGCGCCGCGCACGCGGTCGCGACGTTCGCCGCGCTCAGCGTCACCGGTCCAGACGTTGTTAGCGCCGGAATCTTCGGCGCTGGAAGCGGCACGGTTTGCGGCAGTTGCAGAGGCGCCCCGCCTTCAACCGTCGCCGCACCGGTCTCGGTCAGGGCCGTGCTTGCGACCCCGCCACCGTTCGTGCAGGCACCGACGCCGGTTATAGGCGACGACAGGTTGCCTTTGACATCCACATGGCCTTGAATGTCCAGGTTGCCGTTCGTGCCGACGTTGCCGCCGCTGTTGTCCATGCAACCCGGTGCCGAGTTCGGTCCGCCGGCGCAATATTGCGGCGGGCTGTAATTCGGGTTCGGAATCGGCAGTCCTGTTTTCGGGTCGTTGATGAACGGGTGATAGTCCGGGTCGGCCGAGTTGTAGCTGTTCGTTCTGACGTTGCCCTGGAAGTGGAGCGAGTCGCAGAGTGGTGACGCAGCGAATGCCGCGAAATCAACCGCCGGTATCTTCGCCGAATCGATAATCGCTTCTACCTCGACCGTCGACTTGCGGATGCCCGAGATCGTGGCGTCGCTCGTGATCTTCCAGGTCTGAGCCACCCTGTTCTGACCGCTATAGGCGTCGACGAGTGGGTCCATCGAGATGAGCGTCGCCCTGACGGTGAAATTGATTGTGCTATTCCCCGCCACCACCGATCCGGTCGTGGCGGCCTGGAACGCCGCGATGGTTGGGGCGTCGGGATAGTTCGACGCATGATCTGGATCCGACGAAAGCATGACTGGGACGTTGTTGTTCTGTACCGGGGATGTCGGCGCCAGCTGGTATTGCGCCATGATCCCGTTCAACGTCATGGGGTCGTAGTTGTGCGTGAGGTAATCTGCGGCCTTTTGCACGCCGGCCTCGGCTCCATAGCGTGCCTGCGTCATCAGCCGGTAATTGCCGCTCGAAATCGACTCAGATTGCGAGACGAACATCATCGACACCGTCAGCACCGACAGGGTCGCGACCAGGATCAGCGCCAGAAACAGCGCGACGCCGCGTTCGCTGCGTATCCGCTGTGCCAACGGTTCTCGGGGAGTTGTGATGGATTTCATGGGACTGCCAGCAACGCCGTCACCGTGGCAGGCGTCGATTGAATGTGATCCATATAGCCCATGCTCGCCAGCGCCCAGGTGTTGAACACATTGCGTGGCGACACGTTCAAGAGAGCCTTGGTCTCCGTTTGGTACTGCTTCGTAACAGGGTCCAGTAGCTGCGTTTGGACAGTCAGCGTGATAGCGACGTCGAGCACGAAGACGACCGGGACACCCTGAATGATGATCGGGTTCACGGCGTTCGTCGTCTGGTACGTGAAGCACGGCCCATTGTTCGGATTCGGCATGACATTACTGAGCAGTACCAGCGCGGCGCCGAGGCCAGGCTTTGCCGCAGGCGCGGTGTCGTAAGCCATCGTTCGTCGATATAGGTTGTGCGTGTTGTTGGGATCGCAGTTGTACTCGACGTACACCATGTTGCCGTCGCCGTTGATGTCGCCAAACATCTTCAGCGAGTACCCGTCCGAACCGCCGACAATTGTCGGCGGCACGATTCCGTTTGCGAAACCGCCGAGTGTCATGATTGTCGTATTGATCTGGTGATCCTTGTTGAAACAAGCCGAAAACGTGTTCTTGTTGGCGTCGACCGACCACACCGGTACGGTCTCGCGATTGTCGGCGTCCATCGTCGTGATCAAAACGTACGAGGCTGGTAACGCTCCGTTCGTCGTATAGAGGCCGGCGACGGAAGTCACGGACACCGTCTGCACGTTGGCGCCCGGATTCGCAGGATTGCAGAAAGGGCCAATGCCCGCGGTCGCTGTAATCAGCCCGGTGATCGCAGCGTTAGTCGCGATCGGGGCAGGTGCCGCCACACGTCCCGCCTGCCCAACCTCCTGCTGAAGCAGTTCAGTCGCACCGCGAAGACCGCTATGCATCTGCGTGCGATTCCAGATGGTCGCCTGCGAGTTCGTGGTCTGTTTCAGCGCCGTTGCCACGATGCTTGTGATGACGAGAAACACACAGGTCGCGATAAGCAACTCGACGAGCGAAAAGCCGGTTTCAAGTGACGCGCGGCGCATGGCTAGAACCCATCCCCCTTGAGCGCCGTGACCGTCGATCGTGGAAGGTTCGCCTTGCCGAACGCCCACGACGTAGTCACCGTGACTGAAATGAGCTTCACCGTGGGGGAAAACTGAGTCACCTGCCACACGCGTTTGTAGAACCAGTTGTTTGGCGGGGTGACGCCTCCGCCGAGCATGGTTCCGTCCGACGCGAGCCAATCGACATAGCCGGCGACAGGAGCCGCTGGATTCACGCTGCCGCCAATGCTCAGACCGGTTCCGCCGGTCGGGTTCGCTGGAAAAGTTATCGGGTTCGTGGTGTCGCTGGTCGAGTCGCCGTACCGAAGCGCCAGAAGCTGCTCCATCTTGTCCTGCGCATCCTCGGTCGTGCGTGCCGCCAGATGCCCGTTATTCTCCGTCGTTCGCGAAGCCAGCCCGGACAGCGTCATCAAACCCGACATCGCGATCAGCAAAACAGCCAACGCGATCATCGTTTCGATGAGCGTCGTGCCCCGCTCGGAGCTGACGCGCGCCCTCATGAAATCACCCATGCCGGCTTATGCGCCGACGGCGTATGCCATGTTCCGATGAATCCGGTGGGCAGGACGGTGACACCGTACACCTCGTTGCCGTTGGTGAGGTAAAAGCCATCGAGGTTCGTAGGCGGGAATCCGAGTGGCTGACTGTCGAGAACTGGGATGCCGCGTGAGTTGAACAGAATGCACGCCGTGTTGCCCACGGCGTTCCCGTTGTCGTCATTGCAGACTGGAGCCTGGCCAATCGCCGGCTGAGTATTGACTGGTGGATTCGTGACTGGCCCGAAGCCAAAGGTCACGTCTGAAGGCAAATATGTCGTCCCGCCGTCGACCGTCCAGTGCGGCGGATTGACGCTCGTATCCAGAACCTCGAGGTGAAACGTGTTCGCGGATGTGTCGACAAACAGGCGTGCGCGCGTGAATTTCGCTGCGGATCGGAGCTTCGCGTCCTGGATGCCGCTGGCAATACTGCGTGCGGCGCCGCTCAGACGCATGGAACCAAGCGTCTTGTTCATGTACGGCACGGAGACCCCAGCGAGGATCACGATGACCCCCACTACGATGAGAAGCTCCAGCATCGTGAAACCGTCGTTCGCGCGCGAGCGCGGTGCGCTCAAATTCGACATCGCCGTGGGAACAGCAAGTGCTATGCCCCAGCTGACTTTCCGAAGTAACTGTTCGTAGTTGCAGGCGGTTACGGCGATTCCCGGCTCGCAAGATGGACCGCAGGCCGCATGCCCGTTTTCGGACACGCGCTTACAATTTCGGACCGAGGGCGGCCGGTCGATGACCCGCCGCCCTGTTTAGGTAAGTTTAAGTAACGGAACTACTTGCTAAGGTTTGGTGCGGGACCGAAGACGTCGTCCACGGTGAGGATCTTGATCGGCCCGGCGTTCAGCGCGCGGATGCCGGGTTCGATCGCGGCCCGGTCACCGGCGATGACGACAGCGAAGTGTTCGGGGTCGATGTATTTCTGTGCAACCCTCTGCACGTCAGCGGCGGTGACACTTTCGATCCGCTGGATGTAGGTCGCGAAGAACTCGTCGGGCAGACGGTACACGAGGGCCTGTTCGAGCCGCGCTGCGATGTCGCCCGTGGTTTCGAAGCCGAGCGGGTACCGCAGCGAGATGTAATGCTTGGCTCGCGTGAGTTCGTCGGCAGGCACGGTCTGCTTGATCCCCTCGAGCTCCGCAAAGAACTCCTTTAAAGCGTCTGCGGTCTTGTCGGTCTGGATGCCGGCTGCGGCAAGGAACGGCCCCGCGCCGAGCCGCATGTCGAACTGCGAGTTCGCGCCGTACGTATAACCGTGCTTCTCGCGCAGATTCAGGTTGAGCCTCGACGAAAACGAGCCGCCGAGTACGGTGTTCATCACCGTGATCGGAAAGTAGTCGGGCGTCGACCGTGCCACACCCACCCAGCCCATGCGCACCTGAGATTGCGGCGCGCCCGGCTTGTCCACGATGTAGATCTGGCGAGGCTGCCGCGCCGGCTCGGTCAGCGAACGATTGTGCGGAGCCGGCCGACCCTGGCCCGCCCACTTGCCGAATCGCGTTTCGAGTAGCGGCAGCGCTCGAGCGGCTGTGATGTCACCCACCACGATGATCGCCGCATTGCCCGGCTGATACGCCGTCTCGTAGAACGCGCGGACGTCAGCCACCGTGAAGCCCTCGATCGTCTGCGCGGATCCCGCGAGCGCCGTACCGTATCGATGCGTATCGCCGTACACCACGCGAGCGAATGCGAGCTGACTGATCGACGCCGGATCGTCGCGCGCCTGGAGGATGTTCGTCAGCCGCTGGACTTTCTGTCGCGCGAGCTCCGACTCGGGAAACGTGGGCCGCTGGACGACGTCGGCCATCAACGGCAGCGCCTCGCTGATACGTACGACCGGTACGTTCAACCTGACCGTCGAAGCGTCGCTCGTGCTGCTGGTCGAGAGGTCCGCACCGAGAAAGTCGATGGCATCCGCGATTTGCAGCGCCGAGCGGGTGCCCGCCCCTTCGGTGAGCATCGAGGCCGTGAGGCTGGCGATGCCGAACTTGCCCGGCGGGTCGTCGCCCGTTCCGCTGAGCACGACGAGATTCACCTGGACGATCGGCACCTGGTGGTGCTCGACGATCCAGACCGGGATGCCGTTGGTGAGCGTGCGCTTCTGAATAGCCGGCAGCTTCAGAGCCGGCGGTGGGCCCGGCTGCGGCGGTTGACTGCGATCAGGCGCCTGCGTCCGAACAGCAACGGGTGCGAACGTGACGACCAGGAGCAGGGCCAGGAGCGCGCGGACGTTGCGCATGACTACTTCGCTCCTTCCGGCACTACGGTGAGCTCGACGCGGTGATCCTTCGGCAGGTACTGCGCAGCGGCGCCGCGAACATCGGCGGACGTTGTCGATCGATAGCGTTGGAGATCCTGGTTGAAGTACCCCGCATTGCCGGTGTACGTGAAATAGGCGTTCAGCTGATCGGCCGTGCCGCCGAACCCGCCTACACGCTCCAGTCTTCTGAGGAAGGACGCCTCGATCGAGTTGATCGACCGCTGTGTTTCGCGCGCCGGCGGCGTTTCACGCTGGAGCTTCGCCACTTCCTCGTCGATCACCTTCAACAGCTCGTCGGCGGTGTGGCCGGGACGGGCGGTCGCCTGGATCAGGAAATACGACGACAGCTGCTGCGAATTCTGATACGCGACGACGTCCTGTGCGATCTGCATGTCGTAGACGAGACGCTTGTAGAGCCGCGAGTTCTTGCTTCCTGCCAGCGCGTCCGCGACCATGTCGAGCGCCGCGTCGCCGGGCGCGAAGTGCGGCGGCGTCAGCCACGCGACGTAGATTCGCGGCAACTGCACTTTGTCCGTGATGGTGCGCTTCGTCACGCCGGTGAGCGCGACGGGAGGTGCCGTGAGCTTTGCCACCGGCTCGCCCGGTTTCACATCGCTGAACCACTTCTCGACGAGCTTTCGCGTGGCCACAGGATCGATGTCCCCGGCGACGACGAAGCTCGCGTTCGACGGTGCGTAGTACTTCTTGAAGAACTCCACGACGTCTTCGTAGCTCGCGGCCGTCAGGTCGGACATGAAGCCGATGACGGGCCAGTGGTACGGATGGTCCGGCGGATAGAGCAGCTCGCTGAGCAGCAGCTCCGCCTGGCCGTACGGCCGGTTCTCGAAACTCTGGCGCCGCTCGTTCTTGACGACCTCGCGCTGGGCGTCGACCGTCTTCGGCGTCATCGATTCGAGGAGGAAACCCATGCGGTCCGACTCGAGGAACAGCGCCAGCTGGATCGCGTTCGACGGAACGTTGATCCAGTAGTTGGTGCGATCGTTTTCCGTGGACCCGTTGTTGGTGCCGCCGGCGTTTTCGAGCAAATCATCGAACTCTCCGGGCTTCACGTGCTGGGAGCCCATGAACATCAGGTGCTCGAAGAGGTGAGCGAAGCCGGTACGGCCAGGTTTTTCACGCGCCGACCCGACGTGGTACCACATGTTCGTGGTCACGAGCGGCACGGAGTGGTCCTCGTGCAGGATCACGGTGAGGCCGTTCGGCAGCGTGAACTGCGTGTACTTCACGTCGATTTTTGTCAGCGACGATTGGGAGAAGGCTGGGGCCGCAAGAGTCAGCGTCAACACAGCGAGAACAGTCGCGAGCTTCATAACCGAGAATTGTACCCAATGAATTTGGACATTTGGTCATCTGGTTGTCTGGTCACTGGTGACGAAATGCAGTGATCAGTCTCGAGGAAGGCGTGTCCGGCTAAAGCCGGACACTACGTACTATTGGTAGAAACAGCCGAGCGCGGACCCCGCCCATGGGCGACCGATCGAGTGCGATGCCTCCGCCGTAGGCCTCGGCCAGCTCGCGTACGATCGCCAGACCGAGCCCTGAGCCCGGCGCCCCTTCGTCGGCACGCACGCCACGCCGCAGCACCCGATCCCTCATCGCCGGTTCGAGTCCCATCCCGTCATCGTCCACGTCAATCACGATGCGCGATGCCTCGAGCACGGCGGTCACGGACACACGTGACCTCGCCCACTTGCAGGCATTGTCGAGGAGGTTGCCGAGCATCTCCTCCAGATCCTCCGCGGGGACGCGCGCCGCGGCGTCCGCGGGTGCGTCAACCGTGATGGCAAGGGCCCGGTCGGCGTAGAGACGCTCGAGTGCGCGCGCGAGCCCTCGGGCGCACTCCTCGATGTTCGCGTGCGCGCCCGATGCGGGTCCCGCCGTGGCGCGCGCCTGTGCGAGGTGCCAGTCGATCTGCTTCCGCATGCGCTCCACCTGACGGCGCATCGATGCCGCCAGATCGCGCTCGCCGGCCGCGTCGGCGGCGTCGATGTCCTTGGCCAGCACGGCGAGCGGCGTCTTGAGACCGTGTGCGAGGTCGCCGGCTTTCGCCACCGCCCTGGCCACACGACGTTCACGCTCCTCGAGCAGCCCGTTGAGATCGTCCACGAGGGGAATCACCTCCGCGGGGTATTCGCCTTCCAGCCGTGGACTGCGGCCCTCGCGAACGGCCGCGAGGCGATCGCGCAGCATCCGGAACGGCGAGAGGCCTCGTCGAATCACCGAGACACCAGCCGTCACCAGCACGATGCCGCTCAGCGTGAGCATGCTGTCGTGCAGCAGCCAGACTCGATTGGGGTAGTGCACCGCCGCAATGTGTCCGAACACGGCGATTCCCAGGAGGATGGTGATCGTCCAGATCCCTACGCCCGTGATGAGCCGCGAGTGCAGCGAGCGCAGTTTCACGCGCCCTCCATGCGATATCCGAGGCCGCGGACGGTCGCAATCGCCTCGGCGCCGATCTTCCGGCGCAGCCGCGCGATGAACACTTCGACGGTATTCGACTCGCGGTCTTCATCGCGGGCGTAGATGTGCTCCGCGAGCTCGCCCTGCGAGACGAGGCGGCCGCGGTGGTGCATCAGATACGACAGGACGCGAAACTCGTGGCTGGTCAGGCGGACCGGCGTGCCGCCGACGGTGACGCGACCGGCACGCGGATC
>Ga0306920_100014807_pt1 | contig 10663 bp, 10 predicted proteins | sample flu12Cox44000170_FD_204666 | JGI IMG/M metagenome (GOLD analysis project Ga0306920, IMG submission 204666) | Lab enrichment of tropical soil microbial communities from Luquillo Experimental Forest, Puerto Rico - flux4day.12C.oxic.44.000.170 (v2)... | ecosystem: Environmental > Terrestrial >... | reverse complement strand
CAAGTCCAGTAAATAAGGAAAATCAGGTATGACACACCAACAGAACCCGAGCCGAGAATCACTCCCCATATAATCAGGCGGCGAATACCCAACGGGAGCGAATAAGATGAATCAACGGAGGACGATTCCTTCAGAGTTTCAGCGTTCCCCGGCATTATAACTGATTTTCCCTCATTCATGAAACACCCTCCGTCATGTTGGTATCCCTCATTCCACTTTAGAGAGAACACGCTGTATAGCCGTTTTACCCGCCAGACATAGCTTCGGGATTTGACCGGCAGTGTCTAAATCAAATGTCAAATCTTTATCAGCAGAGAGAGTCGGAGAATCATCATCGCCCGGGAAAAACTTTAAAAAGTAACTCACTTCCCAGCCGAATGGAACCATTACCCATTCAGAATAAGACGGTCGACATCTGATTGTCATCATGTTCCGTCTGAAACGCGAACCTTCGCCTGTTCTATAAGACTATCGTCTCAAAGGTAAAAAAATTTCTACTCGCGTATTCCTATCTGGTCAAGGACTTTTTTAAATGTTTTTAATTTGTAACACTAATGTTACAGCCGCTTCGAATGCCATTAAAATCAGCGGAAGAGCGCGCCCAATCGGCGAGTATGATGGGCACTCCGAACAACCAATGTCAGCAAAACTGTCAGTAAATTTTAGTGGAAAGCTTTTGAGAAATACTGAAGGACTACGCTTGAATAGTGTTGAGAACTGGGTAAGTTTGACCCAGAAAATGGTGAATTTGGGCACGAATCCCACCCCTTCCGCCAGTCCCGCTGCGCGATGGTCGTGCGGTTCCCGTTTCAGCTGCCTCACTGCCCGTAAATTCTACGGTCCGATTTGGAATTTATAGAATCGCTGCGGATCCGTGGCGTTGGTGTCGTTTACGGTAAACGGAATCAACGGTGAATTGGTGGTAAATAACGACTGCCAGCTCACCAGGTCGGTTGAAGTCCACAAGGTATAATCGGGGCCCTGCGGTCCATTCACGGTCATGCTGACCTGTCCGGCAGAAAGACTGACTGAGCCAATCACGGGATTGGTCACCGGATTGACAAACACATTAAAGCTGTCGGTCGCACTTAAACTTGTACCGTTGTCCGTCACCGCGACTGTCACCAGGTTGGTGGTGTTGGCCTGGCTGACCGGCGCGCGCCAGCTAAAGAGGGCGTTTGTCGGGTTCAAGGGGGTGAGCGTGGCCCCGGCCGGACTGCTCAGCAAATTAAAGGTCAGCGTGTTCGGCGGGACAGCCGCATCCGTGGCCACGTTAGTCACCAGCACGGTCTGGCCGACGTTCATGGTTTGATCGGCCACCGGCGCCAGCGTCGGCGGCGGAGTAATTTGTCCCACAACGCCCACGCCCACAAACGTCACCACGCTCATGGCCGGTACCGTGTAGGTAAATGAGGAATTCGTAACGTTCACCGGTGATTGCGGCGCCAGTGAGAGTGAGGCCGACGTAATCCACGGCATCACTGCGGTGGCCGTAAAATTGGTCAGGTTGAACGTCTGCATCACATCGGTCGAAGGATTGGTATTGACCACCACAATCGCGAAGCCGGTGGAGTTCGTATCTTTATAAGCACTGACCAAAACCGAAGGCTGGGATGAATTCGCATCAATGCGGTAAAAGTTCGGACGGACAAACCGGCTGTATTGACCGAACGTAAACAGCCGTTTGGTTGGGGCGGCGCTGGTATCCAATAACCCCTGGTTACCGGATCCACTGCCAACGAGCCACCAATAATGGTAGGCATTGGCCTGGGCCTGCGTCATGTACAAGTAAATCCGTTGTGCATAATAAACGCCATTGTTAATGCTGCTGTCACTGCCGGACAGCAACGCCACTTCTGTTTCCCATAAAGCCTTTCCGAAAGAATTAATAGCCGCCGGAACGGTTTGGTCTCCGACCGAATTGTCCGCGACGTAATTGTGATTGGCGATGATACCCACTTCGGCCGCCACATTGGAATCAGCCATCGCCGGTCCCCTTATACTGTGCGGGTCGGTCCAGTTCTGGCTCTCCGGCAACATGATCCTGGTGGAGGAGAGACCCTGGGCGGACAGGGCGTTGAAGAGGTTGGTCACATAATCGTGAACCAGCGCGCCGTTCCACTGGCAGGCTTCGTAGCTGGTCACGTTGGCATCGGGCTCGTTTTGAACCGAGACGGCATAGATGTTCACGCCATACGTATTCTTCATGCTCGCAACATAGTTGGCGATTTGGCTGGCATAGGCCTTGTTGGTGGCGTCGCCACCTCGAAAACTCCCGCCGTTGAGCCCGCCGCCGCCGGCTACGCTGCCGTCAAAGATATCACTGCTATTCTTAAATCCGGCCGCCGGCGTCCAGGGCGCACTCCAAACTTTGGCCCCCCGGGTCTGGGCCCACTGCATAATTTGAGTCTCCACCGTGGTGGGGACCGTGCTCGCCAAAGTATTGTTGGCATAGGTAATGTGATTGCGCAGCAGGGAAAGCCCGACGCCGTTGTAGCTGCCGGATTGGTAACTGATATTATTGTTGGTGGAGAAAAGCACGTCCGCTTCGGCCATGTTCCAACTGCCGTTCCACGCCGAGGAAGCGCCAAATCCATCAATGCGCTGATGCACGTTGTTCCAGTCCACGGTGGACACACCATTCGTGGATGAATTGGTGACGACGGTTTGCACGGTATTAGAAAGCACCACATCGTCGATGTAGTACGAGGCATTCGAACTGCTGGTCACTTCCGCGTAAAAAGTCAGCGTGCTGACTGAACCCGAAGGATTGTACGTGTATTGTCCGGAAAGCTGCGTCCAGGCATTCGAAGAAACCGAACCCGAAGCCATCGCGGCATAAGACGTTCCGCCCCCATCTATTTTCTGCATCGTCAACTGCATCGTCTGGCTCCCGGCACTGATCAACCTGACCCAAGCCGAAACATTGTAGGTCTGGCCCGCCTGAAGGGCGCCGACAAACGATTGGGAAATCCCCATATAGGTGGCGGTGCGGCCGGTGACCTGGGCCGCGTAAGTGCCGGAATGAACCTGACTGGTCTCTGCGGCGATGGTGCATGAACCAAACGGGGACCAGCCCGACGTGTTGCCGGTCTCGAAACCGGGATTGTTCACAAGATTTGGCTGCGCGACAGCCAATCCGGCCTGCAGAACCATTCCGCTGACCAGCGCACCCACTACGCCGAGCCACTTATTTTTGCGGTCGTTCCTTTTAACCGATATAAGGGACGATATAGTGCCTGGGAGATATTGCATGGGTGATTTGTTCATGGCTTGGTAAGGCGAAACAATTTGCTACAATTGGTCTGCTGCGTCCGGACAATTCAAACGCCAAAAAATGGAACTACTGATTTGGCGCTGATGGCTTTCCCTTCGTACATGGATTTAAAAAAAGTGTACCGTTTTTTACTTCAAAATCAAACGGTTCGGACAAATAAAGCATGTAGAATCGTCTGAAATTCCCGGCCGGGTCATTGTTTTGGAGGTTTCTGGCTGCTTCCCGGATGGAAGGAATGACTTTACAACTCTCCAGACCGTCAAAACCTTACAACACAGACAGACAGCCCTGGTTCAGCTGAATTCGTTTTCGAATGACCAGCTTGAATTTTTGACGGCAAAGGGACGGAGTGAAACCATCCCTTTGCCAGTCAAGCCCTCACGATTTGGATCGGGTGGAGAGATCTCCAGACAAATCATTCAAACCGCAACGGCCAGCGCGCCATTGTCCTCGGCGGGCCGGTCCCGTTCTTCCATCTTCTCCCGCAATTTCTTCAGCGCCTGTTCCTGAATCTGCCGGATGCGTTCACGGGTCACTCCCAGATGGACGCCAACTTCCTCCAGGGTCCGTTGCCGGCCATCATTCAACCCGAACCGCATCGCCAGAATTTTGCTTTCGCGCTGGTCCAGCGTGCCCAGGACTTCCCGTACCAACTGGGTGTCGGTTTCCTGCACCAGCCGGTCAAAGGGTGCCGCCGCATTCGGATCCGCCACAATTTCGGAAACACGCTCCGCCGCGTCATCGCCAATGGGCGCATCAAGTGAAACCGGCGCCCGCGAGGCCTGGCGGTACTGCCGTATCCGCCGGGGATCAAGGTCCAGCTCATGTGCCAGTTCCTCATCGGTCGGGTCGCGATCAAAAGCTTCGCGCAACTTCACTTCCGCCCGCCGGATGTGCGCGACCTTGTCCACCACGTGCACCGGCAACCGGATGGTTTTGCCCTGATTGGCCAGCGCGCGTTTGATGCTCTGTTTGATCCACCAGGACGCGTACGTGGACAGCTTGGCCCCTTTTCGGGGGTCGAAACGCTCGACCCCTTTCATCAGGCCAATGTTGCCTTCGTTGATCAGGTCCAGGAGCGGCAATCCCATTCCTTCGTAGTCATGGGCAATCTTCACCACCAGCCGCAAATTCGCCTTGATCATGTGCTCGCGCGCCTTTCGGTCACCCCGCCTTATCCGTTTCGCCAGGGCGATTTCCTCCTGCGGGGTGAGCAGTTTCACCTGGCCGATTTCACGGAGATAAAGCTGCAGCACGTCGCCGTGCGACGTATCCCGGGGCACGGGCTCCGCGGGTGTCAATTCTCTGGCCGGTTGCGCCGGCTGGGGAAGCGTGGCCGCTCGCGACAACACCGGGTCGCCCGCAAGTCGCGGCAGGTGCGGCACGATCCCTCCGATGTCACGCGACTCACGTCGCAAGCTTCCGCGCCGGTTGGTTGGTCTGGTTGTTGTTTTCATCTCGTTCTCCTTGTCTCACACCTTGACGGTCAATCTCTCGAGATTGGATAAGATGGTTTTCTTGCCCACGACTCCTGCGGTTTGGTGAAGCAATTCGCCGCCGGCAAAGTAAAGCAGGGTCGGGATGGCCCGGACGTCAAAACGTGCCGCCAAACCCGGATTGTCATCCACATTCACTTTGGCAACTTTTACCCGGCCATTCTGTTCGGTGGCGATTTCGTCCAGCACGGGCGCCAGCATCTTGCAAGGCCCGCACCACTCCGCCCAAAAGTCCACCACGACCGGCTGGTCAGAGTTCAGGACTTCGGCCTCAAAATTGGCTTCGTTGATCTCAATGGTCGATTTCATGGTCATGTGCTCAATTGATGATGGCTCCGGTTTTTGGCCTGACCGGCACTCCAAAGTGCATATCTGGCACCGCGCACCCTTTGTAACTTCGCATCCCAGGCAACCACCGCCTGCACCTTCTCGATGGCCAGAACCGGGAAGACCAGGTCGGGGCAGGTTGTTTGCCAGGCCGCGGCTTCGGCTTCATTCAACGCCAGTTGCAGCAGGTGTTCCTGGGCGCGGAGCATTCCCCGCGATTCGTTAGAAATCATTTCCCGGGCTGCGGCGATGCGTTCAAGAACCTTCTGGCAAGCAGCCAGACAGGCGTTTTTAAGCGCCGTTCGAGCCGGTCCGTTCGTTACATTTTGATTCGTAGTCTTCCTTTTCATCTCTGCCTGTCCTTTCCCCTATATGTAACAACTAATGTTACATATTCGTTCAAAAAAATTAGATGTCAAACGACTTTTGCGGGGCACAGGCCCCGGATGCCTTAACCGCCTCAATCACATCCGCCAGGCTGGTCTTCTCCAAATCATGTTCCAAAGCCTGCCGGGCCGACACATAAATCCGGTCCAAGGCTTCCCGGATGCAATGGCCTACCGGACAGGCGGCATTGGGCTTGCGCGTCGGTGTGGCAAAAGGCTCAATTTCTTCAACAGCCCGATAAACTTCCCCTAGATTAATGCGGCCAGGCGACCGATTCAGGCGGGACCCGGCGCCGGCTCCCTTGCAAGTGTCCACCAGCCGGGCCCGTTGCAACGACAGCAGGAGCCGCCGGATGATGACCGGATTGGTGTTGACGCTGCCGGCCAGAAACGCGGACGTGACCCGGTCGCCCTCTTTGTAAGCGAGGACGGCGAGTACGTGCACGGCCATGGCAAATCGGCAACTCGTTCTCATAATCTGCGCTTAATAAGTAACCGCAGTGATTACATATGTCAAATGAGAATAGACTGATAGGGGAACCGACTCAGGAATCGGACCCCAACAACTTGAAGGCGGGCACGGTAAAGACCTTGTCAAACTGATCCCGGGCGTTGGGCGGAAGCTCACCGGCTGCAACCAGACGCTCCGTGGTTTTCCGATAAAAGGCCGTGTCGTCCATGGGCAAGCCGACCGGGGAAATCTGGGCGCCCGACTGGGCCGCTTTCAAAAAACGGCAAAAGCTCAAAATGGAACGGGCTTCGCCGTCGAGCCCTGTCCGGCCGCGCGCCAAGTCATCCGCCAGGACCTGCCCCTGACGTTCCGCGACTGCGACGACCGCCCCGGCGGGCACTTCGTCAATCATTTTTGAAAACGGCCCAAAAAGAAGTGCGCCCATAACTTTGATTAAAATCATCCAAGCAGTTGCCATTCCGCGCGGCACCGCCGCCACGCAGATCGGGATTTTGAGGAATTTCCAAGGTTTCCACAGCAGCAGCCGAAAATTCCCGGCCGCGGGGCTAAAACAGGTGGAACAAAATCTGCCAGGACTGGAACACCACAATCCACCACGTGATGTGCCTGAAGAGTCGGGAGTGCGTTACCAATCCTTGAGCGGACGATGGTTATTCTGTGGCTTCTCCGGGGGTTTCAACTGCAAGAATTGCTCGTCGCCCTTTTGCGCGTCCAGTAAACGCCTGGCCGCTTCCGGCGACATTTGTCCGGCTGCCAGCGGCTGGCCCTGTTCGTTCTGATTCTCCGGCTTTTCGCCATCCTGCTTCGAGTTGGAGGCCTGCGGTTGTTGCTGATTTTGCTGGCCCGACTTATTTTGTTGGGATTGCTGCTGGTTTTGCTGGTTTTGCTGGTTCTTCTGCGATTGTTGTTGTTGCTGCGATTGATTCTGCTGTGACTGCTGATTTTGATTTTGTTGCGATTGTTGCTGGCTTTGCTGTTTCAGCAGCTCATACAACTTCTTCAACTTCACATCATCAGGATACTGTTTGAGGCCGGTTTCCACCGATTTCAGCGCGTCGGGAATGTTGTTGGTAATGTAGGCGTGGGCGCCGCCGTTGAAATAATCATCGGCGGACTGGGCGCAGGCACTCTGCCAGGCCAACAGCAGGCTAGCGCTGACTGGGAGTAACAATCGCATCAATGTCCTTCAGTTTTTTAATATAGTCCTGGAACTTTTTGGTCGCGATGGGGTTGTTCAGGTTTTCCATGATTTGCAGCGCGAGGTGGTATTCGTTGCGCCGTACCGCATCGTCGGCCGCCAGCTTCGCCCGGCGCATCGCTTCGCGCAGCTCGGCGATCAGCCCGATCTGCTGCTTTACGAAGTTCAGATTATACGCGGCATCCATGTCGTTCGTGTTTAATTCCGCCGCGTGCCCGTAATTCTTGACCGCCTGCTGCCAGCGTTCCTCGATCGCATTCAAGCCTTCGGTATCCGGCTCAAATTGCGTTTCACCCAGGCGATAGAGCGTGTTGCCCAGGTTGTAATACGCCCACTGTTGCAGGTTCAAATCGGGCGACAAGGCCGCCAGTTGAAAATCGTTCAACGCCTCGTCGTAATTCGTCATGCGATACGCCGCCGCTCCGGCGTTGAAAACGAGCCGCAGATCGTTGGTGTCCGTCTGGGCCAGCCGTTCAAATTCCTGCAGGGCATTGGTGTAATTGCCATGGTTGTAGGCGTGCATCGCGGTCGCCGGCGAGGCCCGGGTAACCCCCGGCAGAAACAGGATTCCCACAAGCAAGGCGACCACCGGCGTTGCGACTTTGGACGGTGGACTTCCCGTCGCGCCGGAGTTTGACGAAGGCGGATGGACCGGGGACATTTTTCGTTCCGGCAAAAACATTTCGCCCAGCAACAACAATACCGCCGCCGCCAGCGGCCAATGATACTGTTCGTGATAACGGCGTATCAGCCGTTCCTCGCCCTCGGACTTCGGCAACGGAGCCAGGCCCTTTTCATAAAGCATTGCCATGGCGTCCGCCCCGTGCAGTGGCAGATAAAAACCATTCGCCGCCGCCGCGATTTGCCGGAGCAGCGTCTCGTTCAAATGGGATTTAACCACGTTGCCGGCTTCGTCGCGGATATAATCGCTGTTCCCGTTGGCGTCGGTAGTGCGCAACAAATCACCCTGGGTTGTGCCAATGCCGATGGTGAAAATTTTCAAACCTGCCCTGGCAGCCGCCTGCGCGGCTTCCAGCGCACCGCCGTCGTTGTCCTCACCGTCGGTGAACAGCACCAGCACTTTGAAATGGTCGCCTTCCTTGAACGCCGACTGCGCAGTCTGGATGGCGGCGGCAATCGCGGTGCCACCCTGCGGCAGCGTGTTCACGTTTAACGTCTGCACACACTGCTGAAATGCCGTGTTGTCGAAGGTCAACGGGCACTCCAGAAAGGCGTCTCCGGCAAACGCCACCAGCCCGAGCCGGTCCGGTTTCGCCCGTTGCATCAAATCCAGCGTGGCGAGTTTGGCCCGTTCCAGCCGGTTTGGCGCGATGTCCCCGGCCAACATGCTTTTGGACGTGTCCACTGCCACCACAATGTCCAGGCCGCGCTGTTCAATTTTTTGCAAATCGAAGCCGTATTGCGGCCGGGCCAATGCCACCACCAGCAGCCCCACGGCCAGAACCAGGCAACCGAACCGGATTTTGCGGCGGGTCGGCGAAACCCCGACGGTCAAAGCGGACAACAACCGGGTCTGAATGAATTGCGCCAGCAACCGCTGCCGCGCACGCGAGGCCCACCAGAAAAACAGCGCCAGCGCCGGCGGCAGCACCAGCAACAACCAGAGCAGATGTGGATTCGCAAACTGCATCTTCAAATCGTAAATCTTAAATCGTAAATCTTAAATTTCACGGCAGCCTCCGCATCAGGCTTTGTCCCAAAACCAGCTCGGTCAATAACAACACCAACCCGCCCGCAACCACCCACGGAAACAGCTCCCGGTACTGTGTAAACTTGTTGATGACTTCCTCGGTCTTTTCGAGCTTGTTGATTTCGGCGTAGATTTGTTGGAACCGTTTGGCGTTGTCCGCCCGGTAATATTGCCCGCCGGTCATCTGCGCAATCTTTTGAAGCGTGGCCTCGTCAATGTCCACCGGTTCATTCTGATAAACCTGCTCGCCGGTAAATGGATTGCGGCCCACGGGCATCGGCGCCATGCCCTGTTCGCCCACACCGATCGTGTACACCTTCACGTCCAGCGCCTGCGCCGCCTGCGCCGCCGTGAGCGGGTCCACATTGCCCGCGTTGTTCTGGCCGTCGGTCATTAAAATCACAATTTTGCTTTTTGATTTGATCGCGCGCAGCTGGTTGAGGGCCGCACTCAACGCATCGCCGATGGCCGTCTGATTGGCGTTGATCGTTCCAATGTTCAGCCGGTCCAGGTTCTCCCGCAAAAAATCGTGATCGAGCGTCAGTGGCGTGGCGATGAAGGCCTGCGATGCAAAAACCACCAGCCCGATCCGGTCGTCCGGCCGCTGATCAATGAAACCTTCCAGGACCGACCGCGCCATGTTGAAACGGTTGACGCGGCTGCCATTCACGACGAAATCCTCCGAGATCATGCTGCCGGACATGTCGAGTGCCACCATGATGTCAATCCCGCTGGCTTTGACCTCCGTCGTGCTCTTTGCCAGGCGCGGCTGCGCCAGCGCGATGATAAACAGCGCCAGCACCAGCCAGCGCGTCGCCGCCAGAAACGCGCCTGCCCGCGACCGGCGCACGCGAGTCAATCCCTCCACCAGCCGCACCGACGAATAAAGAAACGCCGGCGGCGCACCACGCCGCCCCTTCAACCACGCCATCAATGGCAGCAGCAACAACAATAACAAAAGGTAAGGATGCGCAAACGTCATGCGGGCGTCAGTTGACTTTGAACTTTGGACTCTGAACCCTGGACTTCTTTCGGTTCGGTTTCTTCAACCAGCCGGACCGCGGAGCCATGCAGTTCGCGCAATTCCGGTTCGCCCGGTTCGTATTTGGCGAATTTTACGAGATCGCAACTTTCCAGAAAGCGACCAAGGCTGTCCTTTTGTTCCGGCACAAGTAAATCCGTTGTGCTGAGTTCGCGTAGAAATTCCTCCGTTGTGCGTTCCGGCGCATGAAAATCAAACTGTTCTTCCAGATAGGAACGGATCGTATCGGAAACCAGAATGCAGAATGTCTTGGGCTGGGCGATGAGCGCCAGCGCCTCCTCCAGTTTTTGTTTTGCGCGAACATAGGCCGGTACCGGTGGTTCTGCCGGAATTTGCGAACGCCGCTTCTGCCACCAACGCCAAAAGAAAATGGCCACCGCAATGATGGCAAGTGCTGCCAGCACCCATGCGACCCATTCCCAGACGTTGGGGATGGTCATCGGCGGCTTGATGTCGCGAATGTCGTTCGCCGACGTCGCTGGTGAATTCGTAATCATGCTTCAACCTCACGCAAAGGTACAACGACGCGAAGGGAAACAACTTTGCGACCTGGCGTCTTTGCCTGAGAACAATTTTTCATCCGCGCAGCCTCCGTTTTTCGCGGCCTTCAAAGAATTTCCCCAGCGCCGCCGCGTACGGTTCGTCCGTGCGCAATTGAATGGAGTCAATGCCCGACGACCGCAATTGGCGTGCGACCCCGGCGTATTGCTTTTCCTGGCGTAGAGCGAAGGCGTCACGACTTGCCGCATAAGCC
>Ga0306920_100014806_pt1 | contig 10663 bp, 10 predicted proteins | sample flu12Cox44000170_FD_204666 | JGI IMG/M metagenome (GOLD analysis project Ga0306920, IMG submission 204666) | Lab enrichment of tropical soil microbial communities from Luquillo Experimental Forest, Puerto Rico - flux4day.12C.oxic.44.000.170 (v2)... | ecosystem: Environmental > Terrestrial >... | reverse complement strand
TTTTTCGTACACAGCAACTGGAAAGCCGTGGATTTACCCAGAATGGCTATCGGAAGTTTTCTTTGCCGTCGCATTCAAATTCGGTGGTTGGCATGCTGTGGTTGTTTTAGCCGCGGTCGCTTGTTCCGCACTCATTGGGATATTGTGTTTTTACCTGGTGCGACACCTTCGATTTTCCGTGGCCATAGGTTGGACTGCGTTAACGGCATTAGCGATAAGTCCGCACTTTTTCGCCAGGCCCCATGTTTTCTCATATGTCATTTTGGCTATCTGGATGATTAATTTGCTTGATGCCTATGATGCTGACGATTTCGATTTGTCGTCATTGTTCACTCTCGCTCCAATGATGACGCTTTGGGCTAATCTCCACGGCAGTTTCACGCTTGGCCTGGTATTATTTTATGTCTTTGTCGGGTATTGCCTTTGGCAAAATATCGTTCGGCGCAATTATACTCGATGCTGGCGCCTCCTGATTTTAATGTTGGCTGTTACCCTCTGTGCATCGATAACGCCGTACGGAATTTCGCCGGCATTGCTGACTAAAGAACAATTGGATTTGAGATTTACATCGACCCATATAGAAGAGTTTCAATCGCCGGATTTTCAAACATATAAATTTCATTTAGTTCTTTTGGTTGCTCTTTTGGTGGCGATAACGGGTCTTGGCATTAGGCTGCGTGGCCCCAGATTGATCACGTTCGGAATCATCACATTGATGGGCTTGAGCTATGCGCGAGGACTAGTGTTGTTCTTTTTCCTCGCGCCAATAATTCTCGCGCGACCTGCTTCAACTTGCGTCCCGTGGCTCGCACCGCAACTTTCAGAAAACCAAACTTCTGACAACGATAGAGCATTGGACCCCGTGTTACGATTTCTGGAGAAACGATCTATCCTCATTGCTGCAGGCAGTATGGCGGTTGCCGCATTGATCACGGTGTCGACTTGGTGGCGGACAGACGTTAGCCCACCAGCAGCCATAGCACCGAAAGGGGCGATAGAGTTCGTTCGGCGCACAAACATCGGCGGGAATGTGTTCAATGAATACGACTTTGGCGGCTATCTCATTTTTTCGGGCGTCCCAACGTTTGTTGACGGAAGGGCGCTGCTATTTGGGGACGCTTTTCTCCATAGGTATTTTGATGCGGTGAGCCTGACCGATATTAATGATGCGTTTGCGCTTCTGGATGAGTACAAAGTGACCTGGGCCATTCTGCACCCTAACGAGCCTTTGGCCCTGGCACTTGCTCGCAGCGCTCTATGGGATGAGGCTTATTCCGACAAATTTTCTGTTGTTTTGGTACGACGTCGGTAGTTAGTTCCAAACAGCGGGCTTTATGTCAATGAGCTCTGTTCTACGACTAGGTTGTCGACGCTTGAGCAAAGCCATAACCGGCTTTTCGATTCGTTCGTGAATGCGCCAAGCGAAAAGTACGGCCGCTGAAATCCCAATCAGGATAATCAAATCGGGAGCGATTGAAAACTTCATCCAAAGCGCGAGAAGTATAGTCAACGGGTAAATATGAGATAAGTATAGGGAATAGGATGCATCGCCGAGATAGGTCCACAGGCTTTCTCGCGCCCGAAACTGTAACGTTCCATAAACGATCACAGTTGCAGGAATACCAAAGATCAAAACACGCTGGAGACCGTCGTGTCCTAAAAGGAAATCCATTGTTCCGCCCGTTGGCGCGATTCCCATCAATCCGGCTCCGGCCAGCAAAATTGCACCAAGCGGTATTGCCCAAATTCCCGGTCGCCAAGGGGGTGCAAATGAGATGGCGACACCCAGCAGAAACTCCAGAATGATCGGGTTACCGAGAAATTGAAATATTGGACCGATGGGGCGGAGCAGGAAGGCGATTCCATAAGCTCCAAAAATCACGAATGCCCACCGTCGTTCGATCAGCACTACCGCTGCAGAGACGTAGAACAGCATTTCAAAACAAAGCGTCCATCCAACCGCAAGAGCGGGGGCGGTCATTTGGTCCGTGGCCGGCCAGAGCAAGAAGGTGGCAACGGCGTCCCGCCAGCCGAAGTCGGTCATCCCAACAGCGGTCGCGACAGGGAGTACTGAAAATAAAAGGTACATCGGGACGATGCGCCTGAAACGCGACCACATGAACTCCGATGAAGTTCTGCCGGGGGCGATCTTTGCAATAATTACCCCAGAGATGACAAAAAAAATGTCCACGCCGCTAAGACCGACTGTTGCCAATCCAAAGGGAATAAAGCCATTTGATCCTGTCACGCGCATCGCCGTTTGGGCGGCGTGAATATAAACGATCATCAAAGCTGCGAAAAAGCGCAGGGCCTGTATTGACCAGATCATGCTACCCCGCGCGCCTCTAGCCGAATGGAGCCCATTATAAAACTATCGCAGCAAAGTTAGCCGACTGGGGCTTGATAAGAAAGATTCAAGGTGCCAATGAGTTAAGTTGAGGATTAATGCTTTCCGCCTCGCCGCGCTGATCCTCCGGCCGCGCGCGAATCGATCGTAAGCTGAGCCCACGCAAGCTATTGGTCCTGTTAATATTCTCGCTGTGAGGTGAATGTGACATGGCGCATCCTCACCGATGGTTTGCCCCCGTACCTTTTTGGGGCAAGCCAATCTCCACGAGACATGTCTGGTCTCGTATCACACCGGCCTTGCCCATCGATAAACCCGAGGGGTCTTGAATGAAGCGTTCAGCATAAGGCAACATGAAGCCCGAATGAAAATATTCGCCGGACCTGAACCCGATCGAGATGCCCTTCACTAGTTCTTGCAGCCTTGCCCTATGGTTGCGCGCCACACCTCGTAGCCGCTCGGCCGGAGATGCACCCCATCGACCGCCATGTCTTCCGGAAGCAGACCGTCCCTGCCGGTCAGGTTATCGAGACTGATCACGGTGACGCCGAGCGACCGGATGACTTCATTAAATGCCTCAATGCGCGCGCGATCGAGAAAGATTATCGCTGCGCCCCCAATTGGAGCGATGGTTGCCGTATAGATTTTTCCGCCGGCTTCTTGCGCAGCCGCAAGCGCGCGCTGGTAGTCCTGCCGAAATGACTCGACGCCTGTTGGATGTTCGGCCCACGCATCGTTGACCCCGATGGCGAACACAATCTTCTGCGGGCGGATAGCCTTCAAAAGCGACGGTGCAAATCGAGCGACATCGGAAATCTTCGCACCGTCGACACCCGCATTGAGGGTATCTATGCCGCAGAGATCGCGGGGAATTTTCGCACGTTCGACAACGCTGTCCCCGATTATAATGGCTCCAAACGTCTCCCGTTTGGCCTCAGATAGAATTGCCCGTACTCGTAGCACCGAGTGAACGTAGATCGGCAGCCGAGGATATATTCGCGGCGCCGCATTGAGCACGAGAGCCGCGGTCGCTGCGGTCAAGGCGGCTAGCCATGCCGATACTCGTTTTTTATTCATAGCGATCTCGTAGTCGAGATTTCCCTGGAGAACCAGAAACGAGTAATTCCCAAATTAGCGGTGTGCAGCTGCCGCTGTCGCCTCAAGGTTCTCGCGAATGCGAATGTGGCCATGCAGAGTAGTCCAGGACAGAGCTGTACAAAAATAAGCTTACAGCGAGGGGGTATCGTGGCCGCACCAAAGGCGGGGCGCCGCTCACGGCCCCCTCAGAGGCACGCTGCCAACTAAAATGCTCCCGATCGAACTGGCTAATCGATCAGCGGCACTCGGCCCGCCCTAATCGAAATGCCGTGGAAAAAGCCCAGCAGCGTGGTCCATGGATGGGGAGCAGCTCACCCCGATGGGGGACTCCAGTTCGCATCAGGCCTTGGTGGATGCGGCAAATAGCTCGCGTGAAACTCCATAATCTAGCAGTATTTCTTGCGCGAGCCATCAGCCGACATTATTATCCTCGTCCATCGATTATTTGCTCAAGTGACTTCATTGAACAAGGAGTTCCTACGACGGCAGTACGTGGCACTTGCAGCAGCGTGTGTGGCGTTTACTTTTGTTTATGTCATTACCGCAACCTTAGGACGGAATGAATTTTTGAATGATCCTGACACCTTTTTGCACCTCGGTGTTGGAAATTGGATACTGCAATACTATCGACTACCAACTGTAGACCAATTTTCATACACAGCCTTCGGCAAACCATGGTTTGCGGCCGATTGGATATCGGATTTGGTTTTCGCCGTTCTGTATAAGGCAGGACAGTGGCGTGCGGTGACAGAAGTTGTAGCAGTCACTTGTGCGCTAATATCCGGAGTGTTGAGCTTCTATCTTGCGAGGAAACTCAGGCTCTCCGTCGCGCTCGGCCTCACTGCAATCATTGTCGCCCTGATTAGTCCTCACTTTCTCGCCCGGCCGGTAATCTTTTCTTACCTGTTATTATCGATTTGGATTGTACTCATTCTTGAAATAGAGGACCGAGCTGCGTGGGCCGAACCACAAGGATTTGTTTTGATCCCCATTATGCTCTTATGGGCCAACGTTCACGGAGGCTTCACATTTGGATTATTGGTGTTTTACTTATTTCTGGGCAATGCGTTATATGACGCATACTCTAAAAGAGATTTGCGAAAGTTACGACGCCTGTTAGTTCTCTTCGCGAGCGTCACGGTTGTGGCGTTGGCCACACCCAACGGGCCGCTTGCGACACTGCGAACCGCGCAATTAATGAGTATTCCCACGTTGGGGAATGTCGACGAATGGCATGCGCCAGATTTTCAGAACGACAAATTCCATCTCATATCCATTGTCGGCCTGTTCGCGCTGCTGGCGTTTTTCGGCATTCGGCTGCGAGGCCCACGGTTGCTGACTCTGCTTTTGGTATCCGTACTGGCGCTCGAGCACAGGCGTGGACTTGGACTATTTGCGCTGGTCGCGCCGCTGCTCATCGTCCGCCCCCTGTCCGAATGCGTGCCGTGGTTAGCAATCCAGGACCATGTGCTCGATCCAGTTACCCGCTTTGCCAGTAGGCGCAGCGGTTCGATAGCCCTGGCCTGCACTGTGCTTGTAGCAGGCACCTGCGTTACCATGTGGACAACGGCGTCTCGGATTGAGCCACCCGCCCGGTTCGCGCCGGAAAAAGCCATTTCAGCCGCTAGACTCGCCGGCTTAAATGATAATGTTTTCAACAGCTACGAGTTCGGCGGATATTTGATCTTCAAGGGCATCCCGACCTTCATTGACGGGCGGGTCGAGTTATACGGAAATCAATTCTTACAGCGTTATTTTGCTTCAATGGCCCTTACCAACGCAGAAGAGGCTACTCAGTTTCTCAATCGATATGATGTCCACTGGGCACTATTGCGGCCCAGTGAGCCGATTGCTTTTATGCTTAGAGTCGATGGTTGGGTGCAGCTTTTCAATGACGACTCCGCAATAGTTCTTGCAAAGCGTCCATGAATGGTTCTGGAGGGCTCACGGCTCGAATTGGCGATGAAATCGACGAATGATGGATGACAATCCGAATCTCGCCTAATTCAAAACCGGCAACCACAAAACCACTTCGCACGATAGCGTGCACAGTCGTTCGAGAAGCATTCGATCAACTACGAGCGTTCCGAGCAGAAAAGTCTCAGCTCTCCTGGTCACCGACAATGCAATTCCGCCCGGGATGCAATTTCATGATTAATGGAAGCTTGATCTAAATGATATTACGCGACTGAAAAGCTTATTGACACTGGCGGTAGTCTGCCCCTCTCCGCCTTGTCGCGCTACGACGAGTGTGTTCAAAAGTAGGAATACAGGGGCACAAACAATCGCAATAGGGCTAGCGAAGACCGCAACAACGCCGATATACGAGCGCCAACGTTTTAGTAACGGTTGACTGACGCCAATTCCCTGTAGGACGAATGCAACAACGGCAGGCGCAATCATTGCCAGTTCATAGACAGGGATGTAGGGCGAGACAAGCCATGCTCCGCCTACAACGGCAACAAGGCGATGCTCCGTGCGATCGGTGGCACGAAACGTTGTCCACACAATAAAGCATGCGACGAACGCCATAAGAAGCAAAATCGCAGGTGATCTTGATGTGAGTGGCCAAAGACTGATTTGGACCTGATGCATCACAGGATCAGCAAAGAGTCGCGGAAATACCCCGAGCCAATCGAACCAAATATTGAACCCAAATACGATAGTCGCTATGAGCGAAATTGTGATCGCTGCCGCTGTGGCTGACGCAATCACACGCCACTCGCGAATCGCTAGCAAAGCAACGGGCATCATGATCATGGTTTGCGGTTTTATCGTTGCCGCGATCCCAAGCATCGCTCCAGCGAGGAGCTTCTTATCAGGCATCACCAGGAGCGCACCAAGAACTAAAGCTCCCATCGGCAATGTTGTCTGACCAAACAGAGTGACAGTCCAGACTGGCGGCGCCAGGATAAGCAGTGCGAGACCCAATGCCTTGAATCTATCAAACAGACACGTCGCAAAATATAAATACAATGTCAGCGACCCGAGTACCCAGACCAAATAGGCCACAGGAAAGGGGAGCATTCCGAAAGGACTGAGCACAACGAGTGCGCTTGGCGGGTAGGCCCAAGTACCAACCGGCGTTCTTGAGGCCGGATCGTACGTGAGTTCCGGGTGCTTGAGCGCTAGTCCAGCAATATCCCAGAACGCGGCAAAATCAGGATAGAAAGTTGGTGCGGCTAACTGGTGAGCGATAACGACAGCCGCGGTCGTGAGACCTAGGACAATCGAAATGAAAACGTGGATCATCGCTACGCCTTGATTGAGCTCAGAAATCCTTTCGAGCGATCCGGAACGCGCCCAGGTCGACATAACCACGCAAGCCCGCCAGTAGAACGGCTCCGATGTGTAGCTGCAGTACGAATTCGCCGGCAAGGATCTGCTCTGCCAATTGCGCCGGGCTGACCAGCTTGAGCTCGATTCCCGACTCGGCCACGCCTTTACGCTCGGTGATCGAGTCGATCTCGGCGAAGAACGAGTGCACTCGGTTCGATAGCCGCGCCGTGCAGGGTGCGTAACAGCCGAGCGCATGCACGGTGCGGGCGGCAAAACCGGTCTCCTCCATGAGCTCGCGGCGACAGCACGCGGCCGCATCCTCGCCCGGGTCGACGAGGCCAGCAGGCAATTCCCAGGTGAAGCTCTCCAATGCCGGGCGATATTGCCGAACGATTGGAATGCGGCCATCCGGTAGGGCGGCGACAATGGCGATATAATCTTGCTGGCCAACCGCGTGATAGAGTTCACGCTCCGCGCCGGGCGCAAACTCGACCTCGCGCTCGATAATCGCCATCCATGGCGACACGTGCGTAGTCCGGCGGGCTTTGATCTTTGGCCAATGCTCGGCCATAGTTCTTACCCCCTTATCAGGCCGAGCGCGGTGATGCTTTCAAACGCACGCTATGCGCCGGCCGTTTTAGATACGTCGTGGCAAACGCATAGAAATACCAACGCAGATAGGCTGGCAGCCATTTTAGCACCTGGAATCGACTGGCGCCGTGCCGGCGCTCGTGCCACTGCGCAGGGATTTGTCCGATACGCCAGCCGAGCCGATGGCATTTCACCAACAGCTCGATGCTGTAGCAGAAGCCCCGATCCGATTCGACGACGATCTCCTCTATGACCCGCCGCGAGAACAGGCGGAAACCACTGGTCGCGTCCCGCGTCGGGAGGCGAGCGAGGTGATACAGCGTGAAATTGCCTGTCCGCACCAGCATGGCCTTGAGCCAAGGACAGCCAACCATGCTGCCGCCGGGCATGAAGCGGCTCGCGCAGACGATGTCGCAGCCGGATTCGGCCTGCGCGACCATGGCGTCCAGGATGTTGGCGTTGTAGTCGTCGTCCGCCGGCAGGACGACGACATAAGGCGACGAGCTCGCGGTGAAACCCGTCAGCACGGCGCCGTGCACGCCGCGCCCTTTATTGCGCACGAGCGTGATTGTCGCAGCGCCGAGCGTGCCGCGATTACTTTCGATCACCGGTAGCGTGTCGTCATCCTCACGGTCGTAGCAGATCAGCACGCGAAGCGGCGTCTTCACGTCGCGCATAATCGATTGAAGCGTCCGCAGGATGTTGGCGCCCTCGTTGTACACTGGAATGATAATGTCGAGATGCGCGGTGTGAGCGGAATCATCGGATGACGTTGGCATTCTCAAGGTGACCCCAGACATCAAACACGGGCTTTCCCTTAAAGTCGGCCTCCCTATAGGCAGCATGTGGGGTGCACAGGATCAAGAGGTCACTATTAGTAATCACCTCGTCGAGCGGGCGAAGCTCCGGATCCGTTGTCACAAAGGGGTCAGTGGTCAAGAGCGCGCGGACCTGGCCACTCAGGACCTTTTTGAACTTGTAGCTGAGCGACGCACGGATATCGTCGCTTTCGGCCTTGAACGCCATGCCGAGCAGACCGACCCTCGTATCGGCGAGGTCATAGCGACGTCTGAGATCCGCGACCACGTGCAGCACCAGCCCCTCGTTGATCAGCAAGGCAGCATGACCAAGGTTGAACTGGTTGCGGGCGAAAGCGCTGAGCTGCATCGTATCTTTGACCAGGCACGGACCGGCGGCAAAGCCCGGCCGCGGTATGCCTTTGGAGCGCGGGTAGTTGCGCTGCATTGCCGTCAGCACACGCTGATAGTCGATCCCAGCTGACTTGGCGATCAGATAGAACTCGTTCGTGATGGCGAATTCGATGTAGCGATAGGCATTGCTGAACAGTTTAGCGAATTCCGCCTCAATCGGCGAAACTGTCACCACTTCCGGCGTGATACGTCCAAACAACTTTGTCGCCTCGCACTCCGCCTCCGGCGTCGTGCCGCTCACGATCTGCGGCATCTCGCGCAGTTCTTTCAGTCCGTTGCCCTGAACCACACGTTCCGGACAGAACGCGACCTTCAGCTTGCGGGCCTTTGTCCGCAAATAGGACGCCAGCCAGTCTGTGGTGCCGGGGAATACCGTCGAGCGCAGCACCACAAGCTGGCCGTCGGCGAGCGATGGCAGCACGGCATCGATGCAGTCTTGCACCACCTCACGGACAGGATTGAGAAACTCATCGATCGGGGTGCCGACGGTGATTATAACCGGTCCGCCGGTAGAGATGTGCTCCGAAGAATTGGTGAAAACCAGGCGACCGTTGAGCAGCGCATTTTTCAGTGCCGCCTCTGCACCATATTCGACGAATGGCAATCGGCCGGCTTGCAGCGCGTCGAGGCTGTCCTTGTTGAGATCGTTGACATTGACTCGCAGCCCAGCTTCGGCGAACGCCAATACCAGTGGAACGCCGACATGGCCTGCACCGCCGACAATAGTGAGGTTGGCGTTCTCAACCGTGGTGAGTGCGCCATCGATATTGGGCCGCACCGTCATTGCAGCTTCTCGCCGCTGATCAGCACGAATGGACGGAACGGCCTCATGATGCCAATGTTGAATACGGTATTGTCGATGAAATTGTAGATCGGCAGCAAGGCCCGTGTGCGCTGCGATGCGACATAACGGTAGGCCAGCCCCGCGAGATAATCCGTTCGCACGCGAAATCTCTGGTCGCGAAACATGTCTGCCACCCGCCAGGCCAGTATCGGTCGCTCGTTTTCAGTGACACCGGCCGAACTATAAAATGGCGAGGCACGGTCGCGATAGAGCCACATGAACGGATTCATTCGGTTGGGGTCGAAGCCGACGAAGCGGCCGCCCGGTTTGAGCACGCGGCGAACCTCGGTGATAAGTCGCCTTGGGTTGGGGAAATGATGCACCAGCCCACTCAACAGCACGCCGTCGAGACTTTCGCTGTCGAAAGGCAGATTTTCAGCGTCGCCTTCGATCAATTCGAGATCAGGATATTTGCTGCGGCCAAGCGCCACCAATCGCGGACTGATGTCAAGACCAACGCTCGCATAGCCCTCACGTCGCAGCAACTCGGTGAATACTCCCGATCCGCAGCCGAGATCGGCAACACGGGAGCCGCGCGGTAACTCGCTTAGACGCACGAAAGCCGCGATTAGCCGCGCATTGGCCTGTGGGGTGAACACGTCATATTCAGCGCTGGCTGCGTGAGCGTCGAAGAAGTCAATCTCCTTCTGTTTGTCCTGTTTGTCTTGCAACCCTGCCGTCCTCATCGGTCGAGCCCCGACAGTGCGCGCGGCACCGGCAGCGGCGTGATCAGTTGCCCGCGGAACCCCTTGGCTTTGAGCTTGGGCGCGAGTTCGTCGGCGATGTGCCAGGAAAAGATGATGGCGCAATCGGGTTGGTCAGCAAACAGTCGAGCTTCGTCCACCACTGGGATGCGGGTGCCCGGCATGCATTTGCCAATCTTCAGTGAGCCAGGAATCTCGCAGACATAGTCGATGATACCCTCGTCGAGCCCAACATAATTGATGAGCGTGCTCGCCCGCGATGGCGCACTAACGCCGGCGATGTGCGCACCGTTTTCTTTGAGATTGCTCAACATCGAGAGCAGGCGCAACTTGGAAAGAACGACATCGCGCTCGAAGGAGATTAAACGCTTGACCATGGCCTCACGGCGGGGCTCGGCAGAAATCATCTTCTGCACGCTTTCCTGCACAGGATATGTGCGGCGCCGTGCCGCGTAGACGCGGATCGAGCCGCCATGGCTCGGGATCGGCCGCGCATGGAACACTTCGAGATCATGCATTTCAAGGAGATGCTTGAGGCTCGTCACCGAATAATAGCGCAAGTGCTCGTGATAAACCGTGTCGTATTGCA
>Ga0306920_100014805_pt1 | contig 10663 bp, 11 predicted proteins | sample flu12Cox44000170_FD_204666 | JGI IMG/M metagenome (GOLD analysis project Ga0306920, IMG submission 204666) | Lab enrichment of tropical soil microbial communities from Luquillo Experimental Forest, Puerto Rico - flux4day.12C.oxic.44.000.170 (v2)... | ecosystem: Environmental > Terrestrial >... | reverse complement strand
TCGCCGTGGGGCGTCGGCGCGCCGGGCTGGCACCTCGAGTGCTCGGTGATGAGCACGGGCCTGCTCGGCGACCACTTCGACATCCACACCGGCGGCATCGACCACCGCGAGCTCCACCACGTCAACGAGATCGCGCAGAGCGAGGCCTATCTGGGCGACGGGCTGCGATGGGTGCCCTACTGGCTGCACAACGAGTGGCTGATCTTCTCCGGGGCGAAGATGGCCAAGTCCGCCGGTGGCACGCTCCGGCTGGCCGACCTGGTGGCCCAAGGCGTCCATCCCCTCGCCTACCGGTACCTCTTGCTCGGGTCGCACTACGCGTCCCAGCTGTCGTTCAGCGTGCCGCAGGCGCTCGCCGCCCACGTGACGCTCAAGCGCCTCGCCCTCCGCGTGCGCGATGCGCTCGGCGGCGCGTCCGGCGCGGCGGGGCTGATCGAGCCGCTCACCGTGGTCGAGGCCCTCGACGAAGCCGCCGTGCTCGGCTCGGCCGAGCTGGCCGAGCGCCTGCTGGCCCTCGACGCGTGCGCGGTCGACGACCTCCACACCGAGCGCATGCTGGCGCTGGTGCAGGAGTGGTCGCACGCGCCGGACGCGCTGCCACCCGCCGAATGGGAGGTCCTCGTCCGCGCCGTCAACGCCCTCACCGGGCTCGACCTCGGCGTGCTCGCCGCCGCCGACTTCGCCCCGCCCGTGCCCGCCGATCTCGACCTGGCGTGGGTCGAGGACCGCCTGGCCGAGCGGGAGGCGGCGCGTACCGCCCGGGACTGGGATCTCGCCGACCGCATGCGCGACGAGCTGGCGGCCCGCCATGTCCGGGTGGAGGACACGCCCGAGGGCACGCACTGGTACGTGGCGGGCGAAGGTCCGTCCGGCTCGGGTTCAGCCTGACGACGAGGCGGCGGGAGCGGGGGCGGCGGACGACTTCGAGGAGCCGGACGACCCGGACGACGACCCCTCCGACGACGAGGACCCCGAGGACCCCGACCCCGACGAGCCCGATCCCGAGGACTCCGACCCGGAAGACCCCGACCCGGAAGACCCCGACCCGGAAGACCCCGACCCCGACGAGCCCGAGGACCCGGAGGCCGACTCCGACGGGGAGCCGTCACTGTCCTTCTTGGCCTTGCCGTTGGACGACGAGGTGCGGCTGTCGGTCTTGTAGAAGCCCGAGCCCTTGAAGGCGATGGCGATCGAGCCGAACACCTTGCGCACCGGGCCCCCGCACGACGGGCACTCGGACAGCGGGGCGTCGCTGAACGACTGGTGCACCTCGTGGTGCTCCCCGCACTCCTTGCACGCATATTCGTAGGTGGGCACCGAACCCCTCCTGGACCTCGCCTTGGCACTCTCGCCCTGCGAGTGCCAAGGATACCGCTTCCCCGCCGAGGCCGGCGCCGGCGGCCCACCGCGGCGACCGGCGGCCACGGCGCGTGACCATCCACCCAACTGGGGGATGGACTAGACCATCAAGACCATGATGTAATGGTCCGATAGTGCAAGAGGAGCCCTCTCGGAGTTCGGCGATGATCACGCGCAGCCGCCTCAACACCACGGTCGCCCTGACTGCAGCCTCACTCTCCGCGGGCACGGTCGCCGCCGCCGGGCTCGCTCTGGGTGGAGGGCTCCGGGCGGCGGCGCCGCTCGGGTTGGGCGTGAGCCTGGTGGCGGCGTCGATCGGGCTGGTCGTGACCCTCCGCATGGTCGCCGGCACGACCGGTCGCCTCGTCCACCTCGCCGCCCAGTACGAGGCCGCCCACCGCGACGCCCGCACCGACCCCCTGACCGGGCTGTGGAACCGGCGTCACTTCGACGAGCGCCTGTCGGCCGCCGTGGCCAGGACCCTGCGCTACGCCGAGCCCTTCAGCGTGGCCATCTTCGACCTCGACGACTTCAAGGCGGTCAACGACCGCTACGGCCACCGCGCCGGCGACATCGCCCTGCAGCACATCGCCGGCCTGCTGCGGGCCGGGACCCGCGAATCCGACGTGGCCTGCCGGTGGGGGGGCGAGGAGTTCGCCGTGCTGTTCGAGCGCACCCGGCCGGCCGACGCCGAGCGGGTGGCCGACCGGGTCGCCCGGGCCATGCGGGCCACGGCCATCGACCTGGGCGGGACCGACATCCGGGTCACCGTGTCGGCCGGGGTCAGCTGCTTCCCGTCGGACGGCAACGACGGCTCGGCCGTGCTCGAGGCGGCCGACGACGCGCTGCGGCGCGCCAAGTCACTTGGGAAAGATCGGGTAGAACGGGCGTGGTCCTCTGCCATCGTGGTGGACCTCACCGACGCTGTCCGAGCACGCGCCTGATCCCAGGAGCCCCATGACGACCAAGGTCCGCAAGGCGGTGATCCCCGCGGCCGGCCTCGGCACGCGCTTTCTGCCGTCCACCAAGGCGACGCCGAAGGAGATGCTGACCCTGGTCGACAAGCCGGCCATCCAGTACGTGGTCGAGGAGGCGGTGGAGGCGGGCATCACCGACTTCCTGGTGGTGACCGGCCGGAGCAAGCGCACCATCGAGGACCACTTCGACCGCGCCCCCGAGCTCGAGGAGACGCTGGCCCGCACCGGCAAGGAGGACCTCGTCGGCGAGGTCGTGGCGCTGGCCGAGCTGGCCGGGTTCCACTTCATCCGCCAGGGCGAGCCCCTCGGCCTGGGGCACGCCATCGGCCGGGCCCGCGCCCACGTCGGCGACGAGCCCTTCGTCGTGCTGCTGCCCGACGACCTCATGCGGCCCGGCTCGCCGCTGCTCCGCGACCTCATCGCCGCCCACGAGCGGACGGGCCGGAGCGTGGTCGCCCTCAAGCGCTTCAGCCCGCCGGAGATCTCGCTCTACGGCGTCGTGGTACCCGACGGACCGGTCGACGGAGAGCTGGTGAAGTTGAAGGGGATGGTCGAGAAGCCGCCCGCCGACGAGGCCCCGAGCGACCTGGCCATCATGGGCCGCTACCTGTTCACGCCCGACGTCTTCGACTGCATCGACAAAGTGCAGCCCGGGCGAGGCGGCGAGATCCAGATCACCGACGCCATGGCCCTGCTGGCGGCCGGACCCGGCATGTCCGGGTGGGTGTTCGAGCGGGGCCGCTACGACATCGGGGCCAAGCCCGAGTTCCTGCGGGCGTTCGTCGAGTTCGCCCTCGACCGCCCCGACCTCGGTCCGGAGTTCGGGGCCTGGCTCGGCGAGTTCGTCCGCGAGCGCGACCTGTGAGCGCAGCGAGCGGCGGAGAGCGGGGGGCCCTGTGAGCGCAGCGAGCCGCCCGAGCGGCGGAGAGCGGGGGGCACGGTGAGCCTGGTCCCGCTGGACGAGGCCCAGCGGCGGGTGCTGTCCCAGTGCCCCGCGCTGCGACCCCTCGCCATCCCCCTCGGCGACGCGCTCGGGTGCGTGACCTCGGTGGCGGTCACGGCCGAGGAGTCGGTGCCGCCGTTCGCCAACACGGCGGTGGACGGCTTCGCGGTGCGGGCGGCCGAGGTCGCCGCCGCGCCGGTGACCTTGACGGTGGTCGGCACCATCCCCGCCGGGTCACCGCCCGAACCGCCGGTCGGGCCGGGCGAGGCGGTGCGGATCCTCACCGGCGCCCCGCTGCCGCCCGGCGCCGACGCGGTGGTGATGGTCGAGGACACCGACGCCTGGGACGGCCGGTCCGGCCGGGAGGCCATCGGCGCCGCCACCGCCACCAAGGTCGAGGTGCGCAAGCCGGTGGCCGTCGGGGTCAACGTCCGCGCCGCGGGGGACGACATCGCCGCCGGGCAGGTCGTGTTCCCCGCCGACACGGTGCTCGGCCCCGGCCACCTGGGCGTGCTGGCGAGCATCGGCGTGCGCAAGGTCCCGGTGTTCCCCCGCGCCCGCGTCGGGGTGCTCTCGACCGGAGACGAGCTGGTCGACGGTCCCGAGCCGCTCAAGCCGGGGCAGATCCGCGACTCCAACCGGCGGACGCTGCTCGCGCTCCTCGCCGAGGCCAACGCCGAGCCGGTCGACCTCGGCCACGCGCGCGACGACGAGGCGGCCGTGACCGAACGCCTCGTCGACGGGCTGGCCCGTTGCGACGCCGTGCTGACGAGCGGCGGTGTGAGCGTGGGGGACTTCGACTACGTGAAGGTCGTGCTGGACCGCCTCTCGGGCGGATCGTTCGCGTGGATGCAGGTCGCCATCCGCCCGGCCAAGCCGCTGGCCTTCGGGGTGGTCCAGGGGAAGCCGGTGTTCGGCCTGCCCGGCAACCCGGTGTCGTCGATGGTCAGCTTCGAGCTGTTCGCCCGACCGGCGCTGCGGGGGATGATGGGGCACCGCTCGACGGGCCGGCCGCAGGTGTCGGCGGTCGCCGACGAGGCGCTGCGGCGGCGCCCGGACGGGAAGCTGCACCTGGTGCGGGTGCGGGCGCGCTGGGGCGACGACGGCCGGGTCCACGTCCGGCCGTTGGGGGGGCAGGCATCGCACCACCTGCACGCCATGGCGGAAGCCACGGCCCTGTCTCTCGTGCCCGACGGCGACGGGGTCGGGGCCGGCGCCGACGTGCCGACGCTGCTGCTGGCTTATCCGGAGCTTGCTTGAAGCCAGGAGTTAGCGTGACGTTCACCGGCGCGCCGCCTGGTGTTCGGGAAGCGGTCGCGCGCGCTGGGTAGCAAGAGGTATGCGCAGAGCGGGGCGCGTGGTGATCGCGTCTGCCGCCGCCGGTGTGCTGGGTTTCGCCCTGCCTGCGGCCCGGGCGTTCGGCTGGTTCACGGCCAACACCCTCACGGTCACGCCTGCCGATCCCGCGGGACCCACCGACGGCGAAACGGTCCGCGTCAGCGGCCGCTGGACCAACGCCACCGGCGCGACCACGACGACCTCCGTCTACGAGTGCCCGGTGTCGGCCATCCCCCACGTCGGCCACCACGTGGACCCGGCGCGCTGCGATCCCCACAATGTCGACACCGGCGTGCCGACCAAGGGCGGCGACCACGGCTTCTCCGACTACCTCGTCTGGGATGCAACGTTCTCGCCTCCTGCAACGCCGACGTCCACGGTGGATTGCACCGTGCCCCACGCCTGCGCCGTCGTCGCCGACGCCACGTTCGCCGGCTTCTTCGCCGACATGCAACGAGGCGAGACGACCCATTCCATCTGTAGGCGGGTGTTCGGCGAGCAGCACGGACATGCCCGGCTGCTCAAGACGACCAACGTGATCGGGGCCGTGGTGGCCGCGGGCCAGACGATCACGTCGACGTTCACGTTCCCGACCGGCGACTTCGACCGCAACCGCGACGCGGGCCGTGCCGCGTCCGTCACCGACTGTGTGCAGCTGGGCAAGACGATTCTCACCGTCGGGCCGACCGGGTCGTGGCACGACAAGCCGGGGCCCTGGCTCGGCGCGGGGCGCACCACGACCTTCCACTCGACCTACGTCGTGCCGGCCGACACCCCGACGGGCACACAGGTGTGCGACCGCGGGGTGGTCTCAGGTCTGCCGGACGGAGACCACGACGCGGTGGAGTACAGCCGCACGCTGTGCTTCACCGTCGGGGTGGACGCGGTGCTGCCCGAGGCTCCGTGGCCGCTGGCCCTGCCGGCGAGTGCGCTGGCCGTGGGCGGAGGGTGGTTCCTGTGGCGGCGACGGAGGGCGCGCCGGCCTGCGAAACTGAGGGGAACATGACCGCTTCCCCGCTCCCACTGACCGACAACTTCGGCCGCGTCGTCCGCGACCTGCGGGTGTCGGTGACGGACCGCTGCAACTTCCGGTGCACCTACTGCATGCCGGCCGAGGGCCTGGTCTGGCAGGACCGGGCCGAGCTGCTCACGTTCGAGGAGATCACCCGGGTCGTGGGTGTGTTCACCGCCCGCCTCGGCGTGGAGGGGGTCCGCCTCACCGGCGGCGAGCCGACCGTGCGGGCCCACCTGCCCGTGCTCGTCCGCCAGCTGGCATCGCTCCCCGTCCGCCCCGAGTTGGCGATGACCACCAACGGCGCGTCGCTGCGGCTGATGGCCGAGGACCTCCGCGCCGCCGGCCTCGACCGGATCAACATAAGCTGCGACTCCCTGCGCCGCGAGCGCTTCGCCGAGATCACGCGCCGCGACGCGTTGCCCGCCGTCCTCGACGGCATCGACGCCGCCCAGGCGGCCGGCTTCGATCCGGTCAAGGTCAACTGCGTCCTGATGCGGGGGGTCAACGACGACGAGATCGTCGACTTCGCCCGCTTCGGTCGCGAGCGGGGCGTCAGCATCCGCTTCATCGAGTTCATGCCGCTCGACGCCGAGGACCAGTGGCAACGCGGATCCGTGGTTCCGAGCCGGGAGGTGCTCGAGCGGGTGGCGGCCGAGTTCCCCATCGAAGCGGTGGCGCACGGGCCGGAGCCGGCATCGCGGTTCCGCTACACCGACGGGGCCGGCGAGATCGGCGTCATCGCCAGCGTGACCGAGCCGTTCTGCGCCTCGTGCGACCGCGTCCGGGTGACGGCCGACGGCCAGTTCCGCACCTGCCTGTTCGCGCTGGACGAGACCGACCTGCGGGCGGTGCTGCGTGGTGGCGGCAGCGACGACGACCTCGACGCCGCCATCCGGGTGGCGGTGGGCCACAAGTGGGCCGGCCACCAGATCGGCAACGTGGCCTTCATCCGGCCCCCCCGCAGCATGAGCCAGATCGGCGGGTGACGCCCGAGCGGCGGATCCGGGCCTGCTCGTAAACTGCCGCGCATGTCCGACCGCGGCCTCACCCACGTCGATCCCCTCGGCCGCGCCCGGATGGTCGACGTCACCCCCAAGGAGCCGACCCACCGGCGGGCCACCGCGAGGTGCCGGGTCTGGATGGCCAACGACACCACCGACAAGATCGTCACCAACGCCATCAGCAAGGGCGACGTCCTGGCCGTGGCCCGGGTGGCGGGCATCCAGGCGGCCAAGCGGACGCCCGACCTCATCCCGCTGTGCCACCAGCTCACCGTGGGGGCGGTCTACGTCAACTTCACCATCGGCGAGGACAACGTGGAGGTCGAGGCCCAGGTCGACACCGTCGACCGCACGGGCGTGGAGATGGAGGCGCTCACGGCCTGCTCGGTGGCCGCCCTGACGATCTACGACATGTGCAAGTCGGTCGACCGCTCGATGGTCATCGGCGAGCTGACCCTGTGGGAGAAGATGGGCGGCCGGTCCGGCACCTACCGGCGGACCGCACCCTTCCCGCAGTCGAGCTCGTCGCTCGACGACGTGCTCGACGACGACGACGATTTCCGGCCCTGACCGCACCGCTTGCTATCGCGAGCAATCGTTCGCGATAGTATGGGGAGACTGGCGCCGGGCCGAAGGGGTCTCCTAGCGTGTGGCCCACGCCGTGACGGAGGGTCGCGGCGGCCATCCGTTGTCGGGACCGCACGAGAGACTACGGTCGCTCGGACAGGGAAGGTGAGGAGTTTTCTTTGGTCGTGATCCTGTTGCTGTTGGCCGTGTGGGGGGGCGTAGGCGCCTGGTGGCTGCTCAGTCGCTCCGAAAGCCGCTCGACCGACTCCATCGGGACCTTCCGCCAGCAGCTCACCGTCCTCGAGCGCACCGGTCCGACGTCGGTGTCTCCCGCCTTCCGGATGCGCGACGGCGAGAACGGGGTCTACGGCGCCAGCGCGGCATCGTTCGCCCGCCTCGCCCCGGCGCGGCGGATGCCCCCCCCGGTCAGCCGCCGGCGCAAGGTGCAGAAGCGGCGTCGGGACGTGTTCTACGCGCTGGTGGCGGCGACCTTCGGTGCCGCCGGGCTCGGCTTCCTCCCCGGCCTGTCGGCGATGTGGTGGCTGAGCGTGCTACTCGCCGTCGTCCTCGCCATCTACGTCGTGGTGCTGTTCCAGTTGCGGGCGGTCGACGCCGACCGCGTCGACCGTGTCGACCGCCTCGCCCGGGTCGGCTCCGCCGGCTACCCGCCGCCGTCGACGTTCGGCAGCTACGCCGAGTCCGACACCCCGTACCTGCTGCGTCGCTAGGCCGCCTGACGCGTGCCTGAGCGAGGTCCCGGCCGGTCGGGCGAACTGGACGCACTGGTCAGCGCGGCCGCCGACGAGCTGGCCGCGTCCCACCAGGCGCGCGAGGCGGCGTTGCGGGCCTGCCGCGCCACCATCCAGGCCAGCGGGCGGAGCATCCGCGCCACCCATCGCCGCGAGGTATCGACCGCCGTCACCCTCCTCGCCGAGGCCCGCCGCGCCCTCGACGACGCCCACGAGGTGCTCGCCCAGTTCCCGGCCATCGCCGCCGCCGGGTTCCTCCACGACGCCGAGAAGGAGTACGCGGAGGCCGCGTTGTTCGCCGCCCTCGCCACCGAGGGCCCGTTGTCGGACCACGTGGCGGCGCGCGTGTCCCCGGCCGCCTGGCTCAACGGCCTGGCGGAAGCCGGCTCGGAGTTGCGCCGGCTGATCCTCGACACGCTGCGCGCCGGCGACCTGGCCCGGGCCGAGGCGTTGCTGACGGTGATGGACGACGTCTACGGCCTGCTCGTCGCCGTGGACTATCCCGACGCCGTCACCGGCGGGTTGCGCCGCACCACCGACGGGTTCAGGGCCGTGCTCGAGCGCACCCGGAGCGATCTCACCACGACCCTGCTGCAGAGCCGCCTCCAGGCGAGCATCGACCAGGCGCTGACCACGACGGAGTGGGACCCGCGCTAACGTGAACAGTCCCTGCGGGGGTGTAGCTCAGTTGGCAGAGCGCAACAATCGCACTGTTGAGGCCAGGGGTTCGATTCCCCTCACCTCCACCCGCTGAACTGGCTGGTCAGGAGGGTTCGGCATCTCTTCGGCCGGCCCTCCGCCGAGGGCCTGCACCACACCTGCACCACGGGAGGACGCGAACAGGTCCGTGAGACCGTCGGTCACGGACTCCTCGACCCTGGGGCAGGACGCTCCCGTAGACGTCGAAGGTGACCCGGATCGAGCTGTGTCCCATGCGCCGCTGAATGACCCTCGGCGGGGCGTTGACGGCGATAAGGAACCCGACGCGGAGTGCCGTAGGTGATGGAACGTGAGTCCCTGCCCTTCGAGGCTGGCGGCCTTCGCTGCCGGCGCCCATACCCGCTTGCGGAAATGAGTGGCGCGCAGCGGGCCGCCCCCAGCGGACACGAACACGAGCGCGTCCGGCTTGCGCCCATCGACCCCACGGGCGGCCAGGTGCTGGGCGAGCATCACCGCGAGGAAGTCCGGCACATCCAAGGTCCGGCGCGCCGCCTTGGTCTTCACGTCGGCGAACTGGAGATGGCCGCGTACTTCGGCCAGCGTCTCCGTGATCGTCACCTTCCGACGCGTAGCCCGACCACTTCGGACCACCGGAGCCCGAGGACGCCGGCTAGATACACCATCGCCCGGTATTCAGCGGGCATCGCGGCGGCGAGCTCCGCGAGCTCGACGGGTGTGAGGAACCGGATCTCTCTGGTGCGCTCGAGCGACGGGAGCGGGATGGGCACGTTCAGGTCGGCGGGCTTGGCCCACGCGGCGCCGTCTACGAGTGACGAGTCGTATTCCATCCCACAAGGTCGGTAAAGCCGTAGGCGACGACCGGCTTCCGCTGGTAGCTACCGGTGATGTCCAGTATCCCCGTGTAGAAGTTGCCGCCAAGGATTTCATATAGCTGTGTGTTTGTCACTGCGAGGGTCGCGTCCATTTTCGGGATCCTGACCGTCCACGTGCGCGGGTAGTTGTTCCCGCTCTCGCTTGTCCAAAAGTCGGCCGCATCTCGCGCAACGGGGACGACCGAGGCGATCGTGTGGGAGCCGTCTGGGTGAGCGATGGTTACCCACGCCTTGCCCTCCGGATCGGAAACCGTGAGGTCCCAAAGGCTGAGGTTGTCACCGTTGTCCAGACAGATCCCCATCCAAGTGAACACGAACCTTTGCCTCGTGGCCGCATCGAAGTGGTCGAACCATTGGCGGTCAAGCCACGACCATCCGCCCACCTCGAACGTCTCCCCGGAGAAGGTGACCGTGCCGGTCGTCGCGAGGGCTGGCGCTGCGAACTCCCAGGTGGTCTGGCCTGCGACAGGAAACGAGCCCGTGGCGCAGTTATGCAGGACCGGAGCGGTCGGGCGTAGCGTCAGGTCGATCGAGGCCGAATCTCCGGCCTGCGCGCGCAAGGCGGCTATCTCTTCGAACGAGCCCGACAGCGAAGCCGTTGGGGTGCGCACTTCGAGACAGTCAGAAGCAAGCTTCACGTTGTCCGGCTCAAACCGTCCCACAACAGTCTCCCGGCTATCGCTAGCGAGGTCGGCCACGGATGCCGAGACGAGCAGTCCTTGTCCGCCCGCCGTGCTGAACATCACTGTCGAGCCAAACCGCCGCTGGCCGGACTTGAGACTGGAGGTGATATACCAAAGCTCGCCCCCGCCGATGTCTGGGTGGGCGAAGTAGTCGCGCGGAAGGTCGATAAACGAAGGCGACGGTAAGGCCGCCGTGATGCGGTCAGACTCACGCGCCATCTATATGACCCCTCTCGTCCTCGGTCCGGAACGCCTCCTGCGACGCCTCGTTTGCCGAGGGTACTGCCCAGTCGGACCAGGCGGAATTGCCCGGTTCCTTCGCTGTGGATTTCGTCCGGCGTAGCACTTCTCCGTCATCGCCGTCCCGCCGAGCTCGCGGCAACGGCCGTGACGTTCGGCCGGTCCGGGTTGGCGGACGGGAGCTGCCACCCGGCCGGCCAAGGCCGGCTCGGCTACAACGTCACGCCTAAAGGAGCTG
>Ga0306920_100014804_pt1 | contig 10663 bp, 8 predicted proteins | sample flu12Cox44000170_FD_204666 | JGI IMG/M metagenome (GOLD analysis project Ga0306920, IMG submission 204666) | Lab enrichment of tropical soil microbial communities from Luquillo Experimental Forest, Puerto Rico - flux4day.12C.oxic.44.000.170 (v2)... | ecosystem: Environmental > Terrestrial >... | reverse complement strand
GTCTCGATTCCCTCGCGAAGCACCATCAGGAACACGAAGAGAAAGACGCCCCACGCCGCGCGGTCGGCCGAGAGGCTGGAAAGCTTGCCCTCGATCTCCTGCTTCATCCGGTTGCCCGTCCACCACATCCAGATCACCATGGAGGCGACAAAAATCGAGCCGGTTAGCATCAGCCAGCCCTCGTACGCGTCTTCACTCACCTGCCGCCGGTGGACAAAATAGGCTGCTAAGAGACTTGCCGCCGCTGCTCCCAACACGCCCCAGTATACGAACCGGCCCCAACTCTCACGCCCGGTCTTACGCAGATAGCCTAGCACAATGCCGACGATCAGCGCGGCTTCCACACCTTCGCGAAGTGAAACGACCAATGACTGAAACATGATAAACTTACCCGCACTGCCCGCCGTCGCGCTGTACGCTCGCCCCTCAGAACGCTTGGTAGTGGCCCCCGGGGGAGCTTAACACCCTATTCATCACTGTGAGTGCAGATACTCGTGGCTGTCAAGAACTTTGGTCATACGCCCTGAAGAATAAGGGCTTTAGTCCTCGACGGTGAAGCGGTACCCTCGCCGGGGTATGGTCCTCCGCATAACGCCCGCTGTGCAAGTAAGCGAGCCACCCCGCTAGCCCGACAGGACAAGCAGAGCGAAGAAAGGCGAGCGGCTGAAGGCGCCTTTTGTCGAGTGTCAGACCACTAACCCTTAGGCGCATAATACCCCTCGCGGGTGATGATCTTCACCTGAGGCCGCGTGCACTGGATTGTGACTTTGTGGAACCTGCCATCGCGAGCCAGGTTGCGAGGGTGATACCCGAAGGTGTAGAGGTTGCTAAACACCAAAGCGATGTGGCGAAAGGCCGCTGCAAACTCCTTTTCATCGGCAGCGCTGTAGGCGATGCCTCCGGTCTCTGCGGTAAACGCCTGTGCGGTTTGGATGCCCGGAAAGGGCTTCCCGCCCCTGCCCGCCCACGGCAGGACCCAGTAGACGATAGTGTCCGAGCGTTGCACAATCTCCTTCGTTTCCGCCAGCGTGCGGTAGCTCGCATTGTCCGGCGCGTCCGCAACCACGATCAAGGCCTTCCGCTGGGCGGAACCGGAAAGCTTCTCCTGGCATGCCCAAACGAGCGCGTCGTAGATCGCCGTGCCGTCTTGGGGCGTGGCCCTGAAGGCTTGGCGAGCGGCCTGATCGAGCAGGCTGCTGTCGTCGGTCCAATCCCGCAGCACGGATACCTCCTCCGCGAAGGTCGCCACAAACACCTGGTCACCCTTTAGAAGGAGCTCGCGGAAGAAGCGCGAGACTGCCGACCAGAATTCCGGTCGTAGCGCGTCATTTTCCGCCAGGCTGACGTCGATCAACACGCCGGCCCGGAAGCGATCGGAAGAGTCGCTGGAGAAGTACTCCACTCGTTGAGTTTGGTCGCCTTCGAGCACGCGAAACTCGTCACGGTCAAGGCCGAGAACCAGCCGTCTCTTGTTGTGATTGAGAGCCGTCACCCAGAACTTCACCATGAGGTCCTGTCCAGGTGCAAGGATCTCGTACTCCCGGACCGAGGTCTGGCTCAACAAGAGCGGCGAAGGCAGGGGTGCCGCTAGTAGAGTGAGCAGAGCGAATCGGATGCGTGTGCCTGTCATGAAATAACGGACTGAACTAACTAGTGTAGCCTGAAGGAATTAGCCGGACAACCTGTCGTGCCCTCTTCTTGCTTCGAGGTTCAGCACGTTCCTGCTGAATGCGTTTTCGCTGGCGGAGTCGCTTTCCTGGTAGCTACGCCACCTTCCTCTAAGGTGTAGGAAGCCCGAACCTGCCCGCTTCACTGGGGGCGCGGTGGACGTCACATATCACAATGACAAAGTGACGAGCGTCACAGCGTTCTTGAAGCACAATCATTAGCTTTGAGCATGGGAGGATGAAGGGGGTGTAGATGGCAACTCACTCAAGCCGCACGACCAGTGATATTACGGCTGGACCTGTCGTTTCCCCGGGTTGTGTACTCCAAGCCCTGGATCCTTTCAAGAGCTACGCGACCTATCCCGAGGGTTCGACACTGCTCGTGCGCGACACACCGGCGGATGGAGTGTTTCTCCTCGTGGAAGGGAGCGTTAAGGTGTCGATTTCCTCCGGAAGGGGTGCAACGGTCATCCTGGGTATCGCCCGGCCCGGTGAGGTTCTTGGCCTGAGCGCCGCTATCGCGGCAACGCCCAGCGAAGTCACCGCTGAAACCGTAGTGCCCTCCCGGTTATGTTTCATCCATCGAGATGACTTGCTGCGCGCCCTGAATGTGAATTGCGAGTCCTCTTTCCAGGTAGTACAACTGATCAGCCAACAACTCCGGGAGGCTTTGGAGCTGATTCGCATCCTTGGGACAGCGCAGTCGGCCAGGAGAAAACTGGCGGGTCTTCTTCTCAACTGGGCGGCTTCCCAAGGTGCCACAACAGAGCATGGCATCGAGATTGAACTACGCCTCACCGAAGAAGAGATCGGACAAATGATCGGCACCTCTCGCAGCACTGTTTCACGATTGCTGGCCACATTGAAGAGGGACCAGGTTCTCTCCGTTAACGGGTCGACGCTCTGCATCCGCAAGAAGACCGCATTACAAGAGCTTGTCGCGTCCAAACGTCGCCGCGCTACAGTGCGGCAAACGGGCGAACCGCAGAGTAGCGTCTGCCTCCAATAGCTGCCGGCTTAGTCAGGACACGGCGGCAATCGACAATCGGAAATCTTAATGCCTGTCCGCTGTGCGTCGACGCGACCGGCGCACCGCACGCACCGCACGCCAGCGCTGGAATTTCTCTGCATAGCAGTCTAGAATCGAGCGCGGAACTGTTCATGCTTGAGACGAATCGCGAGACGCGCACCGTTGCAACCGCCAACACCAGTCTGAGGATCATTGCCGCAGCCATCGTCATTGCCGCTCTCTATTATGCCAGTTCGATCCTTATTACCTTGATCTGTTCAGTTTTCATCGCCTTCGTGCTAGAGCCTCCGGTTAGGCTGATGGAGCGGCTGCGAATTCCCCGCTGGGTGGGATCGTTGCTTGTGGTGGTGTTGACGCTCGCGGTGATGTACGTCCTGGTTTATCTGGCGTATGACCACGTCGTGGACTTTCTTAATACCATCCCCCGTGTTGTGGCGACAGTTCAGCGCATGGTTGCGCGGCTTGAGGTGTGGGCTCGGAGTCTCGGTCCGGGCGCCTCCACGCTTCTACCTTCTGCTCCGGATACCAGCGTGCCCACGGTGCGGCTTCAGCAGGAGGAGTCACCTTGGACGCAGTTCCTCCTTCGCGGCATCGGCTCGGTCTACGCCTTCACCGTTACGGTGGCGTTTATACCCTTCCTTGTGTTCTTCATGCTGGCTTCCAAGAACCACATTTGGGCCGCCACCTTGAACCTCTTCCCCGTGCACCGTCGCCAGCAGACGGAGGACGTGATCGGTGGCATCACTGCGATGGTCCGCCAGTACGTGCTGGGGAACATTCTGGTAGCGTTGATCTCGGCGGCAATGATTCTCCCGGTCTTTGTCGCTGTTAGCCTTCCCTATCCCTTGCTATTGGCGCTGTTCGCCGCGTTTCTAAGCGTGATCCCCTATATCGGAGTGGCACTGGGGATGCTGCCTCCGTTGCTCATGGCCGTCGCCCACGACGATTCCGTGGGACATCTCGTGGCCATTGCGGTGGTCGTGTTCCTGGTTCACTTCGTGGCGGTCAACGTTCTAACACCCAAACTGGTCGGGCGGCGGGTAAAGCTGAACGCCCTATCGGTGACGCTAAGCATGATGTTCTGGGGCTGGTTGTGGGGAGGCCCGGGTTTGGTTCTCGCCGTACCGATTACCGCCGGGCTTAAAGCCATCTGCGACAATGTCCAGTCGTTGAGACCCTTCGGAGCGTGGATGGGCGAGGGCTAGGCGAACGTAGTTTATCTTGGACCGTATGGGTTAGGAAGCGGAGCGGACGGAGAAGACCGAGGAAAGCACCGTAAGCAACGGAAATAAGCTCGCGTTCCGCTATTCTCAGGGGTTAACATCTCGACCTCGGAGGGCCAGTCTGATGGAGACCTACCAGCGGAGTTACTCCAACGGCGTAGGGGGCCCGGCCCTCCTGGGGTTTTGCGTGGGCGAAGTACTGGATCGCACAGCGGCCGCCTATCCCGATAAGCTCGCACTCGTCGTGCGGCATCAGAACCGGCGATATACTTACAGTGAGTTTCGCGGCGAGGTGGAGTTGGTGGCACGGGGCCTTCTACACCTGGGCGTACAAAAAGGTGACCGCGTTGGTCTTTGGGCCACCAACTGCGCGGAATGGGTGATCACTCAGTTTGGGACTGCCAAGATCGGCGCTATTCTGGTCAACATCAATCCTGCCTATCGCGCCTATGAGCTCGAATATGCCCTGCGACAGTCGGAGTGTCAGACTTTACTGTTGATCCAGGGTTTCCGCGATTGCGACTATATCTCCACGCTGGTGAGCATTTGTCCTGAAGTCGAACATAGCCGGGCCGGAGAGCTGTCCTCGGAGAAACTGCCTTATCTCAAGAATCTCATCTTCATCGGTGAAGGTGCGCCACGCGGCATGTTCCGCTGGAGCGACCTTGCGGAAGTCAGCCAACGTGTTCCAGAGCAGGACTTGAAAGCGAGGGAGTCAGCGCTCGATTGCGATGATCCAGTCAACATCCAGTATACCTCGGGTACTACGGGTGTTCCCAAAGGTGCCCTGCTCAGTCACCACAACATCGTTAACAACGGACTCTTGGTCGGCGGGTCGATGAAAATCACGGCCCAAGATAAGATCTGCATTCCGGTGCCTTTCTACCATTGCTTTGGCATGGTGATGGGCAATATGGCGGCGGTGGTGGCAGGCGCCGCCATGGTGATTCCGGCACCCTACTTTGTTCCGCTGGCGACTCTTGAGGCGGTCGAAGAGGAGCGCTGTACTGCCCTCTACGGTGTACCGACCATGTTTATCGCTGAGCTGGAGCATCCCGAATTCAGCCGGTTCGACCTGTGCTCTCTCCGCACCGGCATCATGGCAGGGTCACCCTGTCCTATCGAAGTGATGAGGCGCGTCCTCGAACAGATGCACTGCCGCGAGATGACCATCGCTTACGGCCTCACCGAGACTTCCCCTGTTGTTACCCAGACGACCCCCGAAGACCCCATCGAACTGCGAGTGACCACGGTGGGGAAGCCCCTGCCACACACCGAGATCAAGATTGCCGACGCACGGACTGGACGTCCTGTTCCTATCGGTGTGCCAGGAGAGTTGTGCGCGCGCGGCTACATGGTGATGAAGGGCTACTACAAGAACCTGGACGCCACCCGCTGCGTCCTCGACCTGGATGGCTGGTTGCACAGCGGAGACCTCGCTGTTATGGACGAAAACGGCTACTGCCGGATCACCGGTCGTATTAAAGACATGATTGTCCGAGGTGGAGAGAATATCTATCCGCGTGAGATCGAGGACTTTCTCTATACCTGTCCTGGTATCAGCGATGTGCAGGTAGTCGGCGTCCCGGACCACAAGTATGGCGAAGAAGTGGTGGCCTGGGTGAAGTTGAAGGAGGGGGCAGAGCTCTCGGACCAAGATATCAAGGACTTCTGTAGGGGCAGGATCTCGAACTTCAAAATACCCCGCTATGTCCGATTCGTGGATTCGTTTCCGATGACCATCACCGGCAAGATCCAGAAATTCAAAATGCGGGAGGTCTCGATTAGTGAGTTGGGCCTGGAACGCACCGCCAAGGTTGAGACGGCATAACGAATCGACAGTTGTCCGTTGACGGCTGTGCGTCGCACAGATCGCTTCGCAGTCCATTGTTGTAGGGGCGACCCCGGGTCGGCATAGGGCAGGGCGTGTGGTCCCTTTTGGCTGGCCGTACAAAGTTGCGGGGGGTACGGCAACGCCGTAATTGTGACGTGCCTGCTACCTTGGACGGGGCAAGCCCGGATCCTAAATTGGGGATATCAAGGGCGTAGTCCTCGGCCCAGTTAGTGCCGGGGTTTGCCCTAAGTTCGACCGAACCTTGATTCACCGGGGGCAATGGTGACCGACCATTCCGACTCTGAATCAGCCATGAAGCGTGATAGTGCGGAACCCGGAGCTCGGGTTGAGATGCAGACTCTCCACAACGAGGCGGGCCAGTGGAAGGCTGCACTCCTTAAGGTGTTTATTGGTCCCAACGGTCTCCGCGCCGGCTGGCGACTGCTGCTTTTCATTCTCCTAGCGGCGATCATTTGGTCGTTCTTACGCGGAATGACGCCCCGTGCCGCGCATGCCCTCGCTCCGTGGTCGTTCATTCGCGCAGAAGGTATCGGGTTTTTGTCCCTGGCGCTCGCGGCAGGGGTGATGGCGCGGATTGAAAGGCGCTCTTTCGCCGACTATGGCCTGCCACTCCGGGGCGCGCTCGGTGGCCGATTCTGGTTCGGCGCTGTGTGGGGCTTCGCCGCCTTAAGTGCCCTGTTGCTGGTTATTCGGGCTGAACGTGGGTTCTCGCTCGGAACGCTCGTCCTCGAAGGCCCGCAACTGGCTGTCTACGCGGCCCTATGGGCGATCGCCTTTCTGCTTGTGGGTTTGCTGGAAGAATTTCTCATGCGCGGTTATGCCCTCTATACTCTTACGACAGGCATGGGTTTCTGGCCCTCAGCCGTTTTACTTTCGGTCATCTTCGGAGCCGGTCACTTGAGAAATCCTAAGGAGTCGTGGGCAGGGGGTCTGGCAGCCGCATTGATCGGCCTCTTCTTTTGCCTGACAGTCCGCCGCACCGGCGACTTGTGGTTCGCCATTGGCCTCCACGCCATGTGGGACTATTCCGAGAGCTTTCTGTATTCCGTTCCGGACAGCGGCGTAATGGTGGAAGGGCATTTGCTCAACTCGTCGTTTCACGGACCTGCCTGGCTAACGGGTGGTTCAGTCGGTCCGGAAGGCAGCGCGCTGGTTTTCGTCGTCATAGGAGTAATGTTTGTGGTGTTCCATCGGCTTTACCCTAAGGGCCGGTTTCCAATTCACGTCCGTAGCTCGTCGTCCGTGGTCAGTGACCCTGAGCCTTCGACCATGGACAACTGAGTGAGGGACCAACGCGCAGTCCCGCGGAGCGGATCATGGAATTGAAAACCGTCAGAATCGACAAGCCTCCGGAGTTGAATTTCATACTCGGCCAATCGCACTTCATCAAAACGGTCGAAGACCTCTACGAGGCCATTGTGCAGACCGTGCCCGGCATGAAGTTTGGCGTCGGATTCTGCGAGTCCTCAGGACCAGCCCTGGTCCGCTACGCGGGCAATGATGGGCGTCTGATCGAGCTCGCCCAAAGAAATGCGCTGAGTCTTTCTTGCGGGCATTGTTTCATTATCTTCATGGAAGGCGGATTCCCCGTGAATATTCTCAACGCTGTTAAGGCCGTCCCGGAGGTCTGTCGTATCTTCTGCGCCACGGCGAACCCGGTGGAGGTTATCGTGGCCGAAACCGCACAAGGTCGCGGCATTCTGGGGGTCATCGATGGCCTCAAGACAAAGGGTATCGAAACCGAAGCGGACATCAAGGTGCGCCAGGAATTTCTGCGAAAGATCGGTTACAAACTGTAGTTCTTAGGACTTCGACTTCTCCTCCAAGGTGCGGCGTAGAGCCAGGCTCAACGGTATGACGGCTACTTCTTCAAAGTCCTGGAAGGGCAGGAAGCATCACGCCCAGTAGCTGCGGTCAAGCGAGCGGTACTGGATGGCCTCGGAAATGTGCGTGGTGCCGATGGACTCGGCATCCTCCAGGTCGGCGATCGTACGCGACACCTTTAGGATGCGGTCGTGGGCCCGAGCGCTGAGTCCCAGGCGGTTCATGGCGGTTTCCAGCAGCCGCTCACACTCGGCGGAGATGTTGCAATATTTGGAAATCTGCCGGGACTTATCTGGGACACTGTGCACCAGGCGAGGGCGGAGCTTATCAACCCAAGCACGGGGAAGGCACTGCGGCAGTTCTTGAAGGGGCTGCGACCGATCAGCACCCAGCGGCTTGTATTCGCAGGCCATCCGAGAGCCGACTTACAAGACAAGTCTGCGCTACACGGCGCTCACCGATGGCCGACGGCGGCCCGCCCGCGTCCGCAGCCTAAGCGCCCGCTCGGCGATGTGTTGAGCGCTGAGGCCGAAGACGCGCACCAGGTCCCAGGGCTTGTCGGAAAGGCCGAAGCGGTCGTCGACGCCCAGGATGTCGAACAGCAGTGGCGCCCCGCCGTTCTGCCGACGGCACGGGATGGCGCCTGCGACGATATTGCCGAATCCACCCGCCCGGCGTCCCTCGGCAGTGATGATGCCAGGCGTGGCTCAATCAATCATCAAGATCGGAGACGCTATGTGAGACAGGCTGCCGCTTGTGCCGGTAATGATAAATGGAAATCCCCCGCGCGGCGCCGATTTCGTCGTGGTCACAGTCAGGACCGAAGACCCGGAGCCTGTGACCGATGGTGGAGAGAAGGAACTGCCGGTGCCGGCCGGCAGGCCGCTCACGCTGAATGTGACGCTGCCCATAAATCCATTCATCGCGGCTACGGTCACGGCGAAGGTTATGGTTGAGCCACGCTGTACCGTCAGGATTCCCGGCCAAGCGCCCATCGAGAAGTCGCCGCAACCGCTGCAGCCGACCGCGAGCGCCACCGAGGCCGTACGGACCAAGGCGCCGCTGGTTCCCGTAATGGTCAGCGTATAGCCTCCGCCCGGCGTCGCGCCCGAGGTGTTCACGGTCATTGTGGAGGAGCCCGAACTCATTACCGACGAGGGGCTGAAACTAGCGGTTGCGCCGGATGGCAGGCCGCTTACGCTGAAGTTGGTCGTCCCGGTGAATCCGTTTAGCGCCGTGACCGTCACAGTATAGGTTGTTCCCCCACCCGCTATAACTGATTGGGAGGCGGGCACAGCCGCGAGTGTAAAATCGGGCGGCGGATCGCAAGCTGGGAACCTAAAGCTTCCAATGCGCGTTTTCCAGTTAAAATCACCAATGGTGTCCAAATACTCGTTCGTATACCAGAAGGTGCAATCGTCCCCTGGGTCTACACTTAGACTGGTATAGTCGCCCCAGCGGCTTAAATAGACCTGCACGCCGTTGCCGGTAAGGAGAGTACTTTCGGCTTCGAGCGTCCCCAGCGGATCGCTCGGAACGCGACCGGCGTAACGCACTCCTACTGAAGGATAAGTAGTAGGGGACGACGCGCTGTAGCCGAGAGCCAAATCCCCGAACCGGTCCATCGCCGCCGACCCCATCCACCGGAACGTCGAGTCGGGCGCATAGGTACCCTGCTGGTATAAACTCGGCTTTCCGTTCGGACTGCGGATTTCGTACCAACGCAGCCCGTACCAGTTCACGCCGGCTCCGTTGCTGACCACCACCGAATGATTCACGACCAGGGCCTCGTGGTCCGCGAAGTTCCGGTAGGCCAGCCGATTCATCAGCCTGTCGTCCAGCGAGTCAAGCTGCTGGGGTGCGCCTCCCTGAAAGACGCAGGTGCCGCACGTCGTGAAGGAGGCCACGTTAATGCTTTGCGGGCCGGTGAAGGTCGAATTGCTTGGGGACAAAAAGTCAGCGTGAAACTTGAAGAGCCAAAGCGCGCTGCCGCCATTGCCAGAAAGACCGAGGAAAAAGTCGGGCTCTCCGGCGGGCGGCGGCGTGGAGCCGTCAACATCCGAAGGCAGCAGGCTCGCCACCTTGGTGCCTTGCTGAAAGCAGATGGCGGCGGCCGAGGTGCCGGCAAGCATGCTGGTCCGGTCGTAGGCGCACGCCCGGGCGCCAAGGAAGGCGCCGGTGCTGCCGGAAAATGTGTTGCTTGACCCATAGTAGGCATCTGGCCAGACTCCGAACTTAGGGTAATCTGGCAGATTCCCTCCAAAATCGTAGGCGTAGCGATTGTAGGCGCCCGTTGCGTCCGGAGTGGTGGAAACAGCAATGCACTGGAAATTGGAGGTCAACCGAGGCGTGTAAGCTAACTGGCTGATTAACCAGCGATCAGCAATTTTGTCGTAAAGGACAATCGGGTCTCCCCCGTTGGTCGTCTCGCACAGGCCGCCAAAACCGCTCCAGATGGTGTTGATAGGGACCGGCCCCAGAAGGACAGCGCCTGAAGCCTTGTCGTAGACGGCATACTCAACGTTGACGATCTGGACGAATTGAGTGTCGCCCACAGAGCCGTTGGCGTCGGGCGGCGCATAACCGTTGGCTGTGATGCCATCGAAATTCGAAGGGTTAATGGTGCTCGCCGGTGGAGCGGCGGTATTTTGCAGGGCGGAATCGGCGGCGCTCGGTTGCTGGGCGTCTATAAGGTGCGGGTGACGAAGGGGAATAACATGCGCAGGCGCCCTAGCGCCGGGAGCGGGCATACGCGCAACGATGTCACGAAGCGTCGGCGATACGTCGTGCTCGCTCTCATGAATGACGATTGGCCCGGAGGATTGCTGCTGCGCCGGTGCCCTCACCGTTAGCAGCAGCGCCAAGCCAAGCACTCGCGAAAAGATCGCCGAGAAAGAACGTAGTTCTCTGCTCATGGAAGCTCCTTTCCCTCGATGTGTCGAGTCGCCCTTATAGTAACTCAACAAGTACGTAAGTCAAGAAGTATTCATTCATCATTCGATAAGTTCAGGGTACTTTTTCTTTTTGGTTCCTTAGCAGAATTCATGGGTCCATTCTGGTTCGG
>Ga0306920_100014802_pt1 | contig 10663 bp, 13 predicted proteins | sample flu12Cox44000170_FD_204666 | JGI IMG/M metagenome (GOLD analysis project Ga0306920, IMG submission 204666) | Lab enrichment of tropical soil microbial communities from Luquillo Experimental Forest, Puerto Rico - flux4day.12C.oxic.44.000.170 (v2)... | ecosystem: Environmental > Terrestrial >... | reverse complement strand
CTTGTTGACGGTGTTGTCCGGCACTTCGATCGTGATCTCGTCGTGGCAATGATGCACGATCGGCCAGCCGCGGGCATCGACGCGCAGGAGTGCGGCGGCGAGCAGGTCGCGGGCGGTTCCGGACACCACGTTCTCGACCAGAACACCGAACCAAGCGCGCTTGTAGCGCCAGAGACCCTTGGAGTTGTCGAGGTACTCGATGTCCGGATCGCCGTCCTCGAACTTGTTGTTCGGCACCAGTCGCGCGCCGGGATAGGGGATGGCCCGACCGCTCGGCAATTCGAGCGCGAGCGTGTAGCCGTCGAAGCTCGCGACGATCGACGGCTGCGGCGGCGGGTTGACCCTGATCGCCGCGCTGCGGTTGCGGATGGCGGTGCAGCTGGCGCGCATCAACCGGTGCCAGAAGATTTGCGTTTGCGGGTGTGCATCGCGCCATTGCCGGATGTTGGCTTGTATCTCGGCGTCGGTGCGGGAGTCTTCAATGATGCGTCGCCAAGCTCCGACTGCTCCGCCGTAGCCGCAGGCGAGTTCGGCGTTCTTGCCCATCTGACGTTCAACTTTGATGATGGCGAGCACGTCCTTGTGCAGCATCCGGGCGGCAATCTGGCGATAGGGGTGCAGGCGTTCGTCGCCGCTAGCGTCGTATTCGCGGAACGCGGCGACCTTCCACATTTCGCCCGCGAGCATGGCGAGTACGCGCGATTCGATGGCGGCAAAATCGCCCGAGCAAAGCGTGTGGCCATCGGCGGCGCAGATCGAGGCGCGCGTCAGTGCGGTAAGCAGGTTGAGCGGATTGCCAAAGCGCGCGATCTCCGCACGGTCGCCTCTGATCACGGCGTCGACCAGGCTTACCGGCAATTCATTGTCGTTGCGACCCATGTTGTGAACCTGCACACCAATGCTCGACCAGCGACCGGTATGGGCGCCACAGAATTGCAGCACATCGCGAATGCGCTGCTCGTTAGGGTCTGCGTGCGCCAGCATGTTCTTGAACTTCTGTGCGCTATTGAACGCGCCGCGTTGACGTAGCACCAACAACTTGCGCACGTGGTCTTCGGGCTTGTGCGCCAGCGTCGCCGCGACCGCGCGCTTGGTGAGCTTTGTCATGTTGTGGCCGCACGCGTTGACCGCTGCGATGATCTTGTCGCGCTGATAGACGCTCTTGATCACGCCGCTCGACAGCTCGCTGAGCCGGATGTTGACGGCATTGGGTTCCTTGATCGCGAGCGCGTGGGCAGCTTCGACGAACGGCACATTGAGGCGGACGCCGCGGCGGTTGATCCTCGCGTCGAGCAACAGGATCGAGCGCTCTTTCGGCGACAGCGGCTGCAATCGCGGGTCGTTGTAGGCTGCGCGCGTGCTCTCGACATCCGTCTTGCAGCGCTCGTACAGGAGAGCGAGGTCGCGCTCGCGTGCCTCCGCGGTCTTGTACTTGTGCTTGCGCGGCTGTGACAGGCGCAGCATCGCCTTGTGCGCTTCCAGGTCTTTGCGGTAGGGCAGGTCGAGCGCCTCACAGCGCAGACCGAGCTTGGCGGGGTAAGCGTTCGCCAGCGCCAATCGTTCCGCACAGTCGGTACGTTCGAGCGGGATCGGCGCAAACCCGTAGCGCAACGTCAGGATAAATTCGTGAATGTAGCGCTCGAACGACCAGTTATCCCAGACGTACTTGTCTGCGAGCGGTTCGACGAACACCGAAGGCACTTGATTGCCCGGCCGCCATGTTTGCACCGGGCCGTCGTCGATCGCGAAGCAGACGAAGAACACATCAGTGCTTGGATCGGTCGCATAGCGATACGCGCCATGCGCACTGAGATCGCAGTCTGAGTATGTCTCGATGGCGTCGAAGATAATCATGGCAGGTCCTTTGAAGATCGTTTCCCGATGCCGCCCCGCCCCCCTGGGGCAGCATCGAGCAACAATCCGTCACTCAGAATGGGATTTTGTCCTGAATGATCTCGCTCGCCGTCGGCGGCGCGACGATTTTCGCGTCGGCCGGTGCGCCCCGCCCCGACAGTACGGGGGTGTCTGGTGCCGGCAGTGTCACCGAGTCCGCACGATCAGGACCGAGCTTCACCCACTCCTTGATCTTGAGCAGGTACGGCCGCTCGCGATCGCCGTATCCGGTTCGGAAATAGGTGTGACCGAGCGCTTGAACGTAATCGAGGCGGGTCGTGCAGTTGGGAAAGTGGAATCCGGATTCGCGCCAATCGAAAACAGCGTGGCCGGCGGCGCGCAACGCGTCGATCACGCTCGAATAGAGCGGGTTGCGCCAGGACGAGGCCACGTAGACGCGAAGATGTTGAAAGACGCGCATGGGGTTTCTTTTTCAATGCAGCGTGTCGGATGCGGTACGGACGGGCGGCGGCAGTGCACACGGAAGCTTGAGCAGCACCTCGGCGAGCTCGGTCGGCTTCCAACGATAGTGCCGGTCCAATTCGACCAACCCGCGCCAGATGAGATGGTGGACGTGCTCGTCGCAGAGATTCACCAGCCCCGCGCGATCGGCGATCTGCGCTTCGATTTGAAGCTCGCGGCCGCTCTCCGTCGGGTGCCAGATGGTCGCGCCATCGGGTGCGCGCTCGCCGTGATCTTCGATCAGCTCGAATTGCAGCAAGCGATCGACGAGCTTGCGCGCGAGTTCGAGCGCGGGATTCATTGGCATGTTCCGATCGGTTGCCGCCTTGTCGGGTGAGCGCGCTCGCGCTCGCCGGATAAAGCGGCGCCGCCGGGCTCGCGCCCGCGGCGCCAACTTGGATCAAACGGGAATGACGACGCCGCCGATCGCCTTGAGCGCGCAACGCGGCCACCAGCCGACCGGACGCGCGGTCGCACGGGTCCCACGCCAAGCGCGGCATAACCGGGAGGTTGACGAGCAAAGCCGCGACCACCCAGGCCGGGGTCTCGTAGACCTCGTCCGGTTGACGCTCGTATCTTGATGGTCGTTGGGCTCATGTCGGGTCTTGCGTTCGTCAGGCGTTGGGGGTGAAAAAGGGTCGCCGGCGGACACCGGCGACCCGAGTGAAGGCGTGCTGGTTAGGTTTTGATGGTCATCACCGCATGATGTGCGCCTCGTTGGCGACGCGCGGTGCCCTTCGCCTGCCATCGCTCGGCTTCGGTCGCCAACCGATGCTCGATCCCGGCGGGATCGGACGCTTCAGCGCGTCGATTCGGTTGGGTCGTGGAGCGCCGGGCTTCGCGTGCTTGCAGCTTTTGAATGCGCCGCTGCACGAGTTCGGCCCGCCGGTGCTCGCCCGCGCCCAGGAGCTTCAAACGAAGCGCCCAGAGCGTGTGGAGCGGGAATTGCCGCCAAGTCGGCGGCATCATCAGCTTGACGTTTGGAACAAGACCGTGCATGACACGGCTCCTGTTGTTGAGGCCGGGACGCGCCTTTGCTTTCGACGCGCCGGTGCGCCCCGGTCGGTTTCCGCCGCCAATTTCAGACACAATCCCGCCGGTCGTCGGCAGCGATCACGGCCGGCGGTCACAAAGCTTTCAGGTTGTTCGGCTTGCTCTAGGCTGGCGACGCTCCGCGGCGCCGCCGCGGACTTATCCCGGCGCCGTACCCCGGCGGCGGTTCGAGCATAAGGGCATGGCCTCGCCGCATGCCCAAGGCACGCTCGGATAGTTGGATAAGCTGTCCTTTACGTTTGCCATCGCGCGTGATCGTGGCGACGTGCACCTTGCGCGCCTTGGCGGCCTCGGAGATACCAAGGATTTCGTACCACCACGCCACGTACTCGATGGAATCGGGCGAGGGCGGCAAGTCGGTACGGACGGTATTAATGCTCATTGTGCAAGCGTGGGCGCACACGATGCACAAACCAAGTGCACATTTGTGCACAAAGAGATCAAAGACTTAGAATTTGAACTTCGGTTTGGCCTGCCTGAGCCGTGCAAACTCGTTGGTGATCGTGCGCACTTCCCACCGCTTAGGCGCAAAATCGCGCAGCAGCCGCTCGGCGTATTTGATGTCGGTTTCGCCTTTTTCTCGCGGGTGAAGCCTGAGCGTGTCTTCGGAGACGAAGTCCGCCGCCGTAGAAGCATCGACGATTGCGGGGGCGACCGGCGTCGCGGCTGGCAACACAGCCGTCTCAGGCGGCGGGCCGATCTCAGGCCGCAGCGCCGCGATGGCCTCCCACGCCACCGATACGCCGCGCAAGGTGACCGCGACAAAACCGAACATGAAGGCCGGACCGATCCCCGGAAGGGAGTCCAAATCCCCCTCGGCCAGCGACGCCGCCGGATTGGTCACGTCAGAACCGGAAAAGGTGAGCTGCGCCGGGTTGCGCCAGAACGTCGCCGGCGGGTCGGCCGGCTCGCGGCAGGTCCAGTAATTCCGGTCGCGGTCGGCGTCGCAGACCTGGGCGACCAGCCGGCGCGCGCTCTCGGGCGATTCGAGCGGCCGTGCTTCGAGTTCGGCCAGGACGACTTTCAACGCGACAAAAGTTAGTGCAGATTCCGGCGCAGCCTTCGCCATTGGATCGAACCACTCGATGGCGTTTCGGTCAGGACCGCCCGCGACGTTCTCAGCGTCCGGGCGGCCCGCTTAAATTTCAAACGCGCAAGGGCACGACGCGGTCGCCCGCGACGCGACCCTCGACGACCTCACGAACGTGCGCGTCCCACAGGTTGAACGCCTGCCGCACCTGTCGTTCGAGCTTCGCGTGATTGTAGTTGCCGGCGACGCCGTGCCGAAATCCGCTGGCGTGGTTGATCGCGGCCTCGATCACGTGCGGCTCGACCCCAAGCTCGCCCAGGCCGGTTGCAAATGACCGGCGCGCGTCGTGATTAGTCCACGGCTTCATGGTGACACCCGCCGCCTTGATGCGCGCGTCGAGCGCCGCCTTGCTCTCGCCCCAGCCGGTGAACGGGCGGTCGTGGTGCCGGCCGAATACGTGCTTCTTGCCGGGGCGGCGCTCGCGGCCGTTGAGGATGGCGCGCATGGTGATGGTGAGCGGGATCACGTGCTGCCGCTTGTTCTTGGTCCGCTCGGGCGGCAGCATGATGCGATCGCTATAGATTTCATCCCACGTCAGCGCGGCGATCTCGCTGGCGCGGCAGCCGGTCAGCAGCAGCAGCCGCACGACGGCGGAGTAGTCGTCGGCGCCGGCCGTGGCGTCCCACACCATCTTGATCTCGGCCGCGCTGAGCACGCGGTCGCGCTTGCGGTCGGGGAAGCGCTCGACGCCGAGCGTCGGATTCCGCTCGACCAGCCCCTGCCGCAAGCACCAGCCGAAGAATGCCGACAGCGAGCGCCACGAGTTGGTGGCGGTGGTGCGCCCGCTGTCCTTGGCGACGGCCAGGTAGCGCGCGTTCACGTCGCGGGCGGTGACCGTCCGCAGCGGCAGGCGGTGCAGCGGCTTCCAGTAGGTGAGCAGGTGGCGCTCGACCTCGGTATAGCTGCGCGGCCGCAGGGTGAGCCGCTTCTGCGGCAGGTAGGTCTGCAAGGTGGCGACGACGGTCTGCTCGGCATCGGCGCGCGTGCGCGCCCGCTGCTGGGCCGGGTCGTGCCCGAGCCGAAGCCGCGCTTGCAAGTCACCAGCACGCTTGCGCGCAGCCGTGAGGTTGTGCCCGGCAAAATCGAACGTGACCTTGCGCGACGCGCCGGCAATCGCGTAGCGGTAGACCCAACTCCGGGCGACGCCGTTGGCACCGCGGCGCAGGCGCAGGCTCAGTCCGGTGAGATCGTCGTCGCTGAACAGCCGCTCGTCGACGCCGGGCGGCAGCTTCAGGCCGGCGACGGTCTTCTCGGTGAGCTTCATGGGGTCTCTGCTTGGGTACAACTGGGGGACAGCGCGGGTGCAATCTCGTGCACCCTCTTGCCGCAATAGATTGTTGACGTAGCACAAATGTCAAGCTCTTGCTTGCTCCTGCATTCTTCTGCGCAACAGCCGTGGCAAACTTCCAAGCTGATGACGAGGGTTCGATTCCCTTCACCCGCTCCAGTGCTTTCAGTGACTTACAGACCATTTTTCGCAACCCTCCAAAATTTTCCGACAAGATTTTCCGACAAGGCTGTTGTTCTGTGCGGCTTTCGTTCACTCGCTTGAAGGTTTTGGCGACCGGCTGTTGCGCCGCTTGCGTGCGCCTTCGGCGACCTGCCGCATGGTCCGCTTGACGTACTTAGGGAGCACCTTCGGCGACTTGTGGCGGCCCTGCGCCATGATCTCGCGATCGGTCAATTCGGCATCACCAGCCTCGGTGAAGCCGCCATGCCGGAACGATGTGAAGGTCAGTTCGTCGCGCAGGCCCGCCGCGCGGATGACTTCCTTGACCTTGCGCGACAGGTGCGTGAGGTCGATCACGTCCGGCTGCGGCCATGTGGGCCACGGTCCCTTGTCGCCCCAGTCTCGGCGAATCATGAGTCCGCCGATCCGCTGCCGCTTGATCGCATCGAGTTCGGCCATCAGTTCGGGATAGAGCGGGGCTTCGGTTTCCGGGTCGAACAGCGGTATCCAATTTTCTTCGCCGGTCTTTTCGTGTAGCACCCGAACCGCGTTCGGTTTGTCCTTCGGCCGGTAGTGGGCGACATTGAAGGTGCCGAAGATATCGGCCGCGCGCTGGAGCCATTCCCAGCCGATGAGCGCGGCGGTTGCCAGCGACGGAAGGCCCATCTCCTTCGCCTTCGTACGGAAGTCTTGCAGTTCCTCATACGTCGCGGTCGGCGTTTCGTGACTGGAGGTTTCCAAGCCCATGCTGGCAAACGGATTGACGTGCGGCACCCTGTCCGGGTGACGGCGGAAAACGACATTCCATGCGCGGCGGCATGATTTCATCGTGTGATTGACGGTGGTGCGGCGCGCTCGCTCGACCGTGTTGCCGTCCTTGTCGATCTCAGTGACGGTGAGCAACGCATCATAGAGGGCATCGACGACGGCGGTGGTGACCGCGGACAAGTGCATCGTGCCGAGACGGCGTCCGTTTTTCAGCACGTACTTGCCGACCATCGAGAAGCCGCGCTCGTGATTGCGCTTCTGCTTGGCACTCAGCTTCTTGTAGCGCCGGTCATCCCGGTATTCGTTGAACAGCCAGTTGATCGTCCCGACCTGGACGGCGTCGCTATCGACAGCGCCACCGGAAACCCAGTCATCGAAGGCGGGTAGCAACATGGTTTGGGCGCGCTCGACCGCGTGATGATAGTCGTGGCCGAGCGCCTCGTTCTTCACCGGGCAATCGCCGCGGCTGCGCGCCCACGTCGGCAAGTCGAAGTGGTAGGACCATCCTTTTTTGGAAGGCTTGCGCCGCACGTAGCGGGGCAGGGACAGGGCGGTGCGTTTGATCATATCAGCTTACGCAATTCCTCGGGTGTGATCGCTTTCATGTCACTGGTGATCGTCACGGCATCCTTGTTAGTGAGAACGGTGATCTCTCTGCGATCGAGAGAGAGATTGACCCCGTGAACCTCAAGCCCCGCCGCCGTCACCGCATGCACGAAGCGCTTGACGTCCGTTTCCGTGAAGGCGCAAGGCTTGCGTTTCGCCATGTGATGAACTCCGGTTACTAGGGGCGATGCTCTGCATCGCGCTCGGTCACCTTCGCCTTCTTCCTGCCGCCGCCCTTCTCCATGCTGGCGATCCGTCTATAGTCTTCGATCTCGGCGATCCACTTCTTGAATTCGTCCGACTTCGAAGGGCCAGGCGTAAAATACTTCGGCAGGCTGAGCTTCGCTTTCCTGGCCAAGGCACGAACCCTGCGCACAACCAGGTCGAGTGGGATGGGATACGGCACGATGTCCCCCCCGCCGAGTCTCTCCATGATTTTGTTGCAGGGGCCAACCTCGACCACCACGATCTTCTCCTCGCTGGCGTCGGTAGCGACGACGAAACAGATCCCTTCCAGGTAAGCGGTGCTGGGCTTCAGCCGCTCCGCATCCGCCACGCCTTCCAGCCATTCGCACCAGTAATCGCGCACCAGACACGCGGCGGTCGCCATGTCGATCTTCACAAGGACCGCGATCAGCAACGTCAATCCGACAGCGAGCAGGTCGAGTTCACCGTATTGGTTGGCAAACACGGGCTTGGCGAAACCGAACGCCATCGCGGTCTCGCCACGGTAAGCACGCTGATTCCATGCGTTGCTATCGATGTCGAAGACACCGAGAAGCACGCTGCGCCCGAAATTCGTGCTTTGGATCATAATTTTACCCTTCCTCCGCCATTATTACACTATAGTGAGTCAACTTACAAACATGTAAGTCGGCAAACCAAATCATACTGTACCGGTCGGCGAGAGGGAAGATCGATCAAAAATCTCGATCGACAGCCGATTTTCTACCCCGCCGCTCGCGGGCGCGCCGCCCGTCAAGCGGCCAATCAGCAGGAGTCAACGGGCGATGAGGCCCTTGGCGTCGCGGTGAGGGGACACATATGCCTGCAGACGTTTTCCCGCTGTCGAGCGGTGACGACGAACAGTTACGTCGGATCAGGGTGGAAGCGGAATACTTAGCAAACCAAACCGAGATCGACCGCAGCTATCTTCTGCCGAACCGAGCCGAGGAGATCGGCGTGTCCGAAAAAGTTCTGAAATCGGCCGTAATTGCGATGCTGCGCGAGCGGGCGGAGCGCGCGGCGGCGGAGCGCCTCGAACAAGATCGCGAGTATAGACGCCAGCAAGAACAGCGCGTCGCCGAGCAGCGCGAAATGGACCATCGCAGGAAGGAAGAGGCGCGCGAGCGAGATCGAGCCAAGCAGGCGGAAGAGCGGGAGCGGCGGCGGCTCGCTAAGGAAGCCGCGCGGGAAAAGCGTCGGGTAGAAAAACAAGCCGAACATGCGAAGCAAGAGGCGGAACGGGTAGCTTTCCGAAAAAGCAAGGAGAGGGCGAAGGGGCTTGCCAATATCTCGCAGCTGCCTGTCGCACGGCATGAGCATGAATTGAAAAGGTTGGCCGCACGGCTCGGAGAGGATGCTGCGGTTCTGCGCCAGGAGTTTGAGGAGTTCATCGGCGTTGGCGGCGGTGAATTATCAACCGAAAAAACCGAGCCTTGGCCTGATCCGGTGAACCCCGCGGAACCGCTACAGGAATGCAGCGCCAAAATTTGCAAACATGTTGTAATCCAGGAACATCAGCTGATGGCGGCGGTGTTATGGGTTGCGCACACCTGGCTTTATGATCACCACGTTCCAACGCATTCACCGATCTTGGCCGCAACCTCGGCCGAAGCCGATAGCGGCAAGAGTACTCTCGTGGTCGTGGTCGGCCGCATGGCGCCGCGCTTTTCGTTGAACATCGAGATAACCGGGCCGACGTTGTACCGCACTGTTGATGCGACCAAACCTACGGTTGGGCTCGACGAGGCGGACGATCTGTTTCACCGTCGGAGCGACCTCAGGCATATCGTGAATGCCGGATGGACGCGCGTCACTTGCCGCGGATCAAGGCCGACCCGTCGGAATGCGCCAGGAGGCGCTTGATCTCGACCGCCGTGAGGTTTTCACCATCGAGCGTCACCTCCATCCGAAAGTCGAGCAGCGCATCCATCCCGAGATGCGAGGGGGCATTGCCGCCGACCGTTGCCATCACCTGCGGGCGTGCTGGACGATTCATGCGCCAGCTTGCCCGTGCGGTAGACTGGCTTGCGGCGCCAAGGCGGTCTTCATGCGCCGCAAAATATAGGGGCGCACCAGATCGCGGAGCGGGCCATAAGGATTCTGCGGCCGGTCGGCGAGGCGCGGCTGCCGCCAAGTCAGTGGCGAAGCGCGAGAACAACGAACGCGATCGAGCGTCTGCACGAAGAGTTCATAGGTGGCGTCGCGAGTGGTGTTGGAATTCGGTGACGCGATCTCCGGCATTTCGAGAGTATCCGGTCAGGCGGCGAGGTCAATCGGCTGATCGATGGGCTTTGTGGCGAGCGTCTGCCAACCATCAACCTTGCGCATGTTGATCTGACCAGAGGCGAGCAGCGCCCAGAACAACATCGCTGCTGTTTCTGCCGACGGCAGCACGGTCTGCGTCTTGATCCGCCGCTTGCCCTTGCGGCGTTGCTCGATCTCCTCGGGCGCGGCCGCATAGATCATGTCGGTGTAGTCGGCGGTCACCTCGTCGTGCAGTCGCTCGGGCGCATGCGCGAGCAGGTTCCTATGCTTATGCACGGTGCATCGTTGCACCGGGACACCGTCCCACACGGCGGCAAGCGCCTTCTCCCGCGCCGCTGCGCCGTCAACGATGAGGAACCCCGGTCGGCGAAGGCCACGCTGGATCAGGTCATCGAGGACCGCGCGCCAGGCTTCGGTGCTTTCTCCGCCCATGCTTTTGGCCGCCAGCAACACCTTCTGGCCGTCCGTGCGCACGCCGATGACCACAAGCAGCGAGATTGACGTCGCTTTTCAATCGAGCCGGACGCGAACGACCGTGCCGTCGAGGATCAACCGCGCGATCGGCTCTTCGGCGAGCGAGCGGGCGTTCCAAGCCTCCCAATCGCTCCGCACTTTCCGCCACACCCGGCTGACAACATCCTTACCGAGCCCGTCAGCAAACAGCGCCTTGAGCGCACGGCGGACACGGCGCGTATTGGTCCCGGTCAGGTACGCCGAGGCAATTAAGGCGTCTGCCGCCAGTGTGCGGCGCTGATAGGCCCGCAACACCTTGCTCTTCCATTCACTGGTCGTCCCGTCCGCGCCGACCAGGCGGGCGCGAGGCACCTCGAGCGCGATCCGCCCAAAGGTCC
>Ga0306920_100014801_pt1 | contig 10664 bp, 9 predicted proteins | sample flu12Cox44000170_FD_204666 | JGI IMG/M metagenome (GOLD analysis project Ga0306920, IMG submission 204666) | Lab enrichment of tropical soil microbial communities from Luquillo Experimental Forest, Puerto Rico - flux4day.12C.oxic.44.000.170 (v2)... | ecosystem: Environmental > Terrestrial >... | reverse complement strand
TCCGGCCAGCCCGTGCCGCGCCGTGCGCTGGGCCGCCTCGGGCCCGGCCCGGATGCCTGCCCGCACGGTTGCTGCGTGCCTGCCCGCCCGGTCCGGCCCGGAGCCGGTCCATGACAGACCCGGACCCGGCGGCGCTGCTCACCCTGGCCGGTGAGGTAGCGGCGGAGGCGGGGGAGATGCTGGCCGCCCGCCGCCCGCCCGGCGCGGCTGGCCGCCCGCGGGTGGCCGGCACCAAGTCGAGCCCGACCGATGTGGTCACCGAGATGGACCGGGCCGCCGAAGCCCTGATCACGAGCCGGCTGAGGGCGCAACGACCGGGTGATGCCTTCCTCGGCGAAGAGGGCGGGGAGTCCGGGCACGGCCGGGTGCGGTGGATCATTGACCCGCTCGATGGGACCGTCAACTACCTGTACGGGCTGGCGGACTGGGCGGTCAGCATCGCCGCCGAGGTGGCCGGCGCGGTGGTCGCTGGGGTGGTGGCCGTGCCGGCCAGGGAAGAGGTCTTCACGGCGGTCGCGGCCGGGGGCGCCTGGCTGCGGGCAGGCCGTGCCGCGCCAATGGCGCTGCGCTGCAACACCGGGGTCGCCCTGGCACAGGCACTGGTGGCGACCGGGTTCGGCTACGCGGCGGAACGGCGGGCGGTGCAGGGCGAGGTGGTGGCGGCGCTGCTGCCCCAGGTCCGCGACATCCGGCGGGGCGGCTCCTGCGCGGTGGACCTGTGCTCGGTCGCGGCCGGCCGGGTGGACGCCTACTACGAGCGGGGCGTGAACTACTGGGACTACGCCGCGGGCGGGCTGGTCGCCAGGGAGGCGGGCGCGCTGCTGGCCGGTCTGGCGGGCCGCCCAGTCGGCCCGGACCTGGTCGTGGCCGCCGAGCCTGGCCTGTTCGGCCAGCTGCACGATGCGCTGCTGGCCCTGGACCCGGAGCGGGATGGGCCAGCGCCCGGCCGGGCCCAGGCGGTCAGCTAGCAGGCCTGCCCGGCCGGGTCAGGGTGCCGCTGGTGCGGCCATCGCCGGTCCGCTGGAAGCTGAACGTGGCCGTCCCGGCCGGGCCGGCGGCCAGCGTGAAGTCCCCGTCCCGGCAGGTGTGCCGGCCAGCGTGGATGGTCTGGTGCAGGGTCAGCTGGCCGGGCGTGGCCGCGACGACGGCCAGGCTGCCCGAGCAGTGCAGCGCCGGGTAGGCGATGGTGCCGGCCGTCGGCCCGGCCGGCAGTGAGATCAGCACGGTCACCGAGAGCGCCGGACGGGTCTGGTGCACCGGCCCTGACCAGCTTCCGGCCAGGGTGGCGGGCGGCGTTCCGGCCGGGGGCGCCGTCTGCTGTCGGACGATCGCGGTCACCCCGGCTACCAGGGCGAGCAGGCACACGGCTGCGGCGGTGCCCCACAGCAGCCGCCGGGTGCGCCCAGCCTGACCCCCATGGGCACCGGGGTGGCTGTGCCGGTCACCTGCGGTTCCCGCGCCGTCGCCCGGGCCACTGCCCGGGCCGGCTCCCAGACCGCCCGGCCCGGTAGCGATGCCCGGCCCCAGGCCTGTGCCCCCGCTGGTTGCCGGGCCTGCCGCCGCGCCGGTGATTGGTCCGGCCGCGCCGGTGAACGGCCCGCTGGCCAGCCCGCGGGCCGCCGCCCGGGCCAGATCCGCCCCTCCGGCGAAGAGCGGGGCTGGGTCGGGCGCCGGGGCCGGGTGTGGCGGCGGGGCCGTGACAGGCGGCAGGGCCGTGGCAGGCGGCGGGGTGAGGGCAGGCGGCGGGGCCGGGTGCGGTGACGGAGCCGGGGCCGTGGCAATTGGCGTAGTGGGAGCGGGCAGGTCCTGGCGGCCGAGCAGCCGGGCCAGCACGGACTGGGCGGCCGGCCGCCCAGCCGCCTCCGGGGCCAGGCAGGCGGCCACGGCGCCGCCGAGTTCGCCGTCTACCCCAGCCAGGTCCTGCGGCCCGACGGGCGGCCGTCCCAGCGCGCAGTACAGCACCGTCTCCGCCCAGGCCCGCATGTCCGCGGCGGGGCTGCCGCCGGCGAGGCCCGCGAGGACGACCTGGGGTCCGCCCGGGCCGAGCACCACCTGGCCCGGCCCGAACTCGCCGTGTGCCAGCCCGGCCTGGTGGATCGCGGCCAGCCCGGTGACGGTGCCGGCCGCCAGCGCCAGCAGCATCGGCCCGGTCTGTGCCCCCTCGTCCGCGACCACCTCGGCCAGCGTCGGCCCCGGCAGGTACTCGGTGACCAGGTACCCGTCGCTGCCTTCGACGCCCGCGTCCAGGATCCGGGCGACGCAGTACGGGGCTATCCGCTGGGCGGCCAGAGCCGCGGCGGCGAAACGGTCCGGCGCCGCCGGATCTGGCGGCCCGGCGGGGGGCAGTGCCGGGGACGCCAGGGTGACGAGCACCGCCGTGCCGTCTGGCGCCTGGCCCAGGTACCGGTCCGCGGAGCCGCTGCTGGCCCGGGGCTGTCCCGCGACCCGTCCGGTCAGCAGGTAGGGCCCGGCCCACCGGCGGTCACCGGCCCGCAGCCAGCTGATCGGAGACATGCATGAACCCCGGTTCTTGCCGGATGGCTGGACGGTCAGCGGGGTATGTGGTCCGTACGATACGCACGTTTCGCCGGTTAACCGCGGCGATCATGGGAAGTTGCTGTATGGGCTGGTCATCGGCGACACTACGTGCTCACGCCTGCGGGGGATCGCCGGGCGCGACACGGCGCCGTCACCCTTACGTGTGCCTGGCGGCTGGACGTGGCAGAATTCCCCGCCGGATCCGGGCACAACTGCGGGGCTCCGAGCGTTACAGGGAGGCGCATGAAGATGGAGGGGGTGCAGGAGCGAGATGGCCACTGACTACGACAGCCCACGCAAGACAGACGAGGAACTGACCGAAGACAGCCTGCAGGAGCTGCAGGCGCGCCGGATGGACAAGTCCTCAAGCACCATTGATATCGACCCCGACGATGTGGCGGAGTCGCTGGAACTGCCCGGCGCCGATCTGTCCAACGAGGAACTCTCCTTCCGGGTGATCCCCCGGCAGGCCGACGAGTTCACCTGCTCACGCTGCTTCCTGGTGCATCACCGCAGCCAGCTCGCCGAGGACCGGAACGGCCAGCCCATCTGCCGCGAGTGCGCGGCCTGACCGCTTCCCTCCGCGCTGACGCACCCCAGCCAGCGGAGCAGACGGTCACCCATGCGCTCGATCACCGGGATCTGTAACTGACCTGGCCGGACGGCCAGATGGGGTGGGATGGAGACAACCTCGCTCGGCCGCGGCGGCCCGGCAGTCTCGCGAGTCGGCGTCGGGCTGATGGGGATGTCCGGCAGCTATGGGCCTGCCGATGAGGACGAGAGCATCGCCACCATCCACGCCGCTCTCGACGCCGGGGTCACCCTGCTGGACACCGGCGACTTCTACGGCATGGGGCACAACGAGATGCTGCTCGGCCGGGCCCTGCGCGGCGTGCCCAGAGATGGCGTGTTCATCCAGGTCAAGTTCGGTGCCCGGCGTGACCCGGCGGGTCGCTGGCTGGGTTATGACGCTAGCCCGGCGGCGGTGAAGACGTCGCTGGCCTATACGCTGCGCCGGCTCGGCACCGACCATGTAGACCTGTACCAGCCCGCCCGGCTCGACCCGCGGGTGCCGATCGAGGACACCGTCGGCGCGATCGGGGAGCTGATCACGGCGGGTTACGTCCGGTATGCCGGGCTGTCGGAAGTAGGGGCGCAGACCATCCGCAGGGCGTTCACGGCCCATCCGATCACCGCGCTGCAGATCGAGTACTCGCTGGTGAGCCGGGGTATCGAGGACGGCCTGCTGCCGTTCGTGCGGGAGCAGGGGATCGGCGTGACCGCCTATGGCGTGCTGTCGCGCGGCCTGCTCAGCCCGGCGACGGCCCGCCCGGACGGGCCCGCCGATTCGCGCGGCCGGCTCCCGCGGTTCCAGGCCGAGAACCTGGCCAGCAACCTGGACCTGGTGGGCAAGCTGGAGCGGCTGGCGGCCGGGCACGGCGCCACCGCGGCGCAGCTGGCCATCGCCTGGGTGCTCGCCCGCGGTGCCGATATCGTCCCGCTGATAGGCACCAAACGGCGGGTGCGCCTGGCCGAGGCACTGGCGGCGCTTGACCTCACGCTGACCGCCGCTGACCTGGCCGCGATCGAGGCCGCGGTGCCACCCGGCGCGGTCGCGGGCGACCGCTACGACGAGCACGGCATGGCCACCCTGGACAGCGAGCGCCGGGCTGCCGGCTGACCGGCGGCCTTGGCGGCACTCTCAGCGGCCGCGGTAGGCGGCGGCCAGGCCGGCCAGGCGGCCGTGGGCACCGTCCATGGCGTCGCCCATGGGCAGGTACTGCTTGGCCAGCTTGGCCACGCTGGTGTAGTTGGGGTCGCACACGTTGGCCAGCGGCGCTTCCACCAGCTGGGTGATGAGCTGGTAGGCATCAAGCTGGTCGAGCCCGTAGTCGGCGGCCAGCCACTGGATCAGGTCGAGCTGGGCGATCCGGAACGCGTCCTCCAGCGGCCGGGCCGACCCGGCGGTCATGATGTGGGTATCGGACTCCAGCCGCGGCCACGGGCACGGCGTGCCCTTGATCAGGTCCACCGCGAGCACGGTGTTCATCGCGCACTCCACCGCCACCCCGCAGGTCTCGCCCTCGCCCTGGCGGGCGTGGCCATCGCCGAGTGAGAACAGCGCGCCCGCCACGTTGACACCCAGGTAGCAGGTGACCCCGGCGCGCATCTCCGGGGTGTCCATGTTCCCGCCGAAGGCGTCGGGCACCAGCGCGCTGCGCACCTCCAGGTTGGCGGGGGCCACCCCGACCGTGCCGTGCATCGGGTTCATCGGCAGGTCCACGCTGAAGTCCCCGTGCCGGGCGGTGAACCGGCAGGTGCCCTTGTCCCGGTCGAACTGGTACATCCAGACGACCTCGGGCAGCGGATCGTGCAGCAGCGCGGTGGCGTGGGTGGCCGACAGCGCGCCGAACAGCGGCACGGTGGTGGACGCACCCCAGTCCCGGGCCGGCTCGATGGAGATGAAATGGACGGCCAGCGTGTCGCCCGGCTCGGCGCCCTCGATCCAGAACGGGCCGGTCTGCGGGTTCAGGTAGGGGAACTCGCAGACCTGCGACACCAGATCCTGCTCGCCGCGCACCCGGCCGGCGAAGCAGTCTTCGGTGAACAGTTCCAGCACCGTTGGCGGACTGACCCGGGCCACCGGCGCCGCCCCGCCGAAGGTCCAGGCGTACTGGCCCGGCTCCGGCCGGAACTCCAGCACCCGCGGGTCACTCATCGGGGTATTCCTCCAGCGGGTCGGTGTGCACCAGCCCGACCTCGACCACCCGCTGCGGGTCCCGCCGGTACAGGTAGATCAGGTAGATGATCCCTACCACCATCCAGCCGGCCACGCCCGGTCCCATGTAGGAGATCGGGGGTGGCAAGGCCGTGATGAAACTGAACACCGGCAAGCCGGCCGCGCTCAGCCAGGCGGGCACGAAGACGATGATCCCCAGCACCGGGATGATCAGATGGGACAGCACGTTGAAGCCGGTGCGCTTGCGGGCGAAGTAGCCGATGCAGGCGGCGTTCATGAGAATGTAGATCGCCACCAGCGGGATCACGATCCCGGTGCCCACCATCGAGAACGCCGTCGCTGGCGTGTATGGCAGGCCAAGGCCGAGCGTGATCGCGACCGTGAGCACGAACGCGGCCAGGATGCTGTTGACCGGCGAGCGGTGCCTGGCGTTGACGTGGGCCAGGAATCCCGGGAAGGCCCTGATCCGCCCCATCGCATAGGCGGTCCGGCTGGACACGTTCACGCCCGCGTTCGCGTTGGCGATGGTCGAATTGACGATGGCCAGGAAGACGAAGAACCAGAAGATGCCGTACAGGGACCGGGCTATGCCCACCCATGAGGCGCTGGTGGTACCGACGGTGAAATTGTGGAAGGCCGCGGGCCCGAAGGCAACGTCCACGGCGTAGGTGGTGAAGACGTAGAGGGCGCCGATCAGCAGCGTGGAAAGGAGCACCGCCCGCGGGATGTTCTTCCGAGGGTTTCTGGTTTCCTCGGCCAGGGGAGCGGCTCCCTCGAAGCCGCCAAAGGCGAGGATGGTGAAGACCGACCCGGCGATCACGCCGCTGATGCCGTGAAACCCCGGCGTGGTGTATTTGGTGGTGAACACCGACGCGGTGTTGTTGCTGCCGGCGTGCACGACCAGGAAGATGGCGAGCACGAGGAACACGGCGATCTCGAACACGCCGAGGATGGTTCCCAGCCGGGTCGAGGTCCTGATGCCGTAGTAGCCGGCCGCCAGGATGATGAGGGCACCGAGGATCGACCACACCCACCACAGGTTGGCCGTGTCACCGTGGAACTCTGTGTGCAGCGTGCCGTCGACGGTGAACCCGAGCTGAAGCAGGACCAGCGGCGGGATCAGCCAGCCGACCAGCACGTACCCCCATGCCACCAGGAATCCCACGGCCGGGTGGAGACCGCGGGCCGCGTAGGTGGCCAGCGAGCCGGCGCTCGGCAACTCCCTGGCGAGCTGGCCGATCGACCAGGCGCAGAACAGGCATGCGATCAGGGCGAACACGACGGCCAGCGGCAGCGAGCCGCCGGCGAAGGCGACCCCGGCCGGGATCGAGGCCGCGATGGCGGCTCCCGGCGCCATGTCGGTGATGCTCTGGAACAGGGCCTCGCGCAGGCCGATCGCGTTCCGGCGCAATCCAGTGGTGGTGGTTCCGGCAGCTGCTTCGGTCGCCATTGACGCCTCCCAGGCCGCAGAGAACTGCTGCCCGGATGGTCTCACGGCCATTGTGGCCAGACCAGGCCCAAGCTCGCTGGAAACACCCGCCCGCGGCGGGACCAGGCGGCAGAATCGGGTCATGCAGCAGGATCTGCCCGAGCGGGGGCAGCGGCCCGGCCGCAGCCCCTTCGATGACCTGCGGGAACGGCTGGCCCGGTTACCGGCCAGCCATCCCTCGGCACCCGGTTACCGGGACTGGCCGGATGAGCCCACCGAACCCGGTGCCGTGGCGGGCGATGGCCTGCCGGATGATGCTGGCGAGCCGGACGGGACCGGGGATGACAGCGAGCCGGACCGGAACGGCCCGGACGGCCCGGATACGGGCCGGGGAGCGGCCAGCCAGCGGCCGGGCCGGGGCGGGTGGGCTGGTGGCACCGCCGTTGGGTACCTGCCGGTGGATGGCGGGGATGGGCCGTACCGGCCGTGGTTCGCCGGCGAGCCGTCCCAGCCGTGGTTCAGCGATGATCCCCCTGGCCGTTCGGGCTGAACGGGGGTGAGCCCGCCCGCTGGCGGGGGAGTGAGACGTTGGCTATGACGTCAGCCCCGAGCCGGATCTGGTCGCCGTCACGCAGCCGCACGTCGGTGCCGGGCAGGGCCCGGTCGCCGTTGATGAACGTGCCGTTGGTGGACTCCTCGTCCCGGATCGTTGCCTCGCCGCTGTCGCTGACGGTCACCGTGGCATGCCGGCGCGACACGTTGTCGTGGTCCAGGAACGCCGCCGCGACCAGCGATTCGCCGGGGTCACGGCCAAGTACCAGCGAGGTGCCGGCGGGCACGTCCACGTTCCCGGCCGCGAAGGCCAGCCGCAGCACGACCGGGGAGATTGGCCCGGAAACCCGGGGCAGCGGCCTGCTGCAGGCCGGGCAGGCCATGGTGGACCGGTCCGGGATGGCGGCGCCGCAGCGGGGACAGGTGGCGGGGGCCAGCGACATGGCCGGGGCGGCGTCGCGCCGCAGGTTCTCCTGCCGGACGGTGGGCGGGCTGGCGGGCTCCTCCGGCTGGCCGGGCCGGGGCAGGTTGGCCCCGCAGGTGAAGCAGATGAGGTCGTCCTGCTGAACGGCGGCGGCGCAGGCCGGGCAGGTGAGTGTCGCCATCACGGCTCCGGGTCGGTACATCGGTGGGCGGTATCTGAGTAGAGACTAGGGCATGCTGGAGGCGGGGCACCGAACCCTGGAAACGTCCGGAGCAGCGATCCTGCGAAGGGGCAGCCATGATCAGTTATCAGCTCGCGGAAGAACACGAGGAACTGCGGGCAACGGTCGCCGAATTCGCCCGCGACGTGGTCGCGCCGGTTATCGGCGGATACTACGAGCGGGGGGAGTTCCCTTACGACATTGTTGCGCGGATGGCCAAACTCGGGCTATTTGGCCTGCCGTTCCCAGAGGAATACGGCGGTATGGGCGGCGACCTTTTCGCGCTCGGCCTGGCGCTGGAGGAACTCGCCCGGGTGGATTCCTCGGTGGCGATCACGCTGGAGGCCGCGGTCGCGCTCGGTGCCATGCCGATCTACCGGTTTGGCAGCGAGGAGCAGCGGCGCCAACGGCTGCCCGATCTGTGCTCGGGGGAGCGGCTCGCGGCGTTCGGGCTGACCGAGGCAGGCGGCGGGTCGGACATCCCCGGCGGCATGCGAACCACCGCCCGGCTCGACGGTGACGAGTGGGTGATCGACGGCTCGAAGTCGTTCATCACTAACGCCGGCACCGCTATCACCTCGCTGGTCACCGTGCTTGCCATCACCGGCCCGCCTGGCGGTTCCGCTGACCGGGCCGAGATCTCGGCCATCATCGTCCCGGCCGGCACCCCCGGCTTCACCGTGGGCCGTGAGTACTCCAAGGTCGGCTGGTGCGCCTCCGACACCCGGGAACTGGCCTTCACCGGCTGCCGGGTGCCCGCCGGGAACCTGCTCGGCGAGCAGGGCCGGGGGTATGCCCAGTTCCTGAAGATCCTGGATGAGGGGCGGGTGGCGATCGCGGCCCTGGCCACCGGCCTAGCGGCCGGCTGCGTGGCGGAATGCCTGCAGCAGGTCGCCGTCCGGGAGGCTTTCGGTCACCGGCTCGGCCACTATCAGTCGATCCAGTTCACGCTGGCGGACATGGAGGCCAGGGTGCATGCCGCCCGTCTGGCCTGGTACGACGCGGCGGCCCGGCTGGCCGCCGGCGAGCGGGCCAAGAAGCAGGCGGCCATCGCCAAGCTGACCGCATCGAACGCTGCCATGGCCAACGCCCGCGATGCGACCCAGATCTTCGGCGGCTACGGCTACATGAATGAGTACCCAGTGGCCCGTTTCTACCGGGACGCGAAGGTGCTGGAGATCGGGGAGGGCACGTCCGAAGTGCAGCGGATGATCATCGCGCGGGAACTGGGCCTGTCCACGCTCGGCTGACGCGCGCTGACGACCAGGGCAGCCGGTAACGCCCGCTGATTTGCCAGGGTCAGTGGTAGATCATGCTCTGCACGGAGAGCTGGCTGCCGTTGACGCTGGGAATGGCGTTGAAGAAGAACATGAGACTGACCACGCGCTGCAGGTCGCTGGCGTTCATCGAGGTCGGGTAGATGCCCAGGGTCACCAGGGAAGCGTCGGACATGGCCAGGCCGACCGAGTGCTCCAGGGCCGCCCGGACCGGCGCCTGCTGGCTAGCGGCCGACTGGCCGGTTTCCAGGGCCGAGCGGAACGCGGTCAGCTGGGCGGAGTTCTTGCTGGCGAAGGACCGGAGCGCGAAATAGCCGTCGAGCGGCAGGTTGGCGGTGGCGCCGGTGGCCGAATCCACCACTGGCACCGCGCCGAGCTGCGACTCGGCCTGGAAAATGGTGGGCTCGGTGGCCAGGATTGCATTGACCTGGTGGTTCGCCAGCGCGCCGAGCAGAGCCGAGGAGCCCACCGGCCGCCAGTGAACCCTGGCCAGAGTGACATTGTCGTTGGTCAGCACCGACTGGGTGGCCACCGTCTCCAGGCTGTAGGGCTGCCCCGCGTTGCTCATCGACATCATTTGTGGCTCGGTGGTGCCAATCGTCTTACCCTGCAGGTTCTTGGGCGTGACGATGCCCGAGTTGGGCAGGGTGAGTACTTCCATGGTGTTCGGCGCGGCGTCATAGCCGTCCGCCACGATCACCATATTCAGGCCGCTCTTACCCCCTGCCGCCAGCGCGTGCGCCTGGGCGTAGAACATGTTCGCGTAGTCCCCGTACGCGACCTGGATCTTCCCCGCCTGCAGGTCCTGCAGCTCGCTCGAGATCGAGCTGTAGGTGACGACGTGGACGGTGAGCCCGGTATGCCGGAATGCGCCAGACTGGAGGGCCAGGTAGAGCGGCACAACGCCGACGCCGGGGGCGGCCCCCACGTTGATGGTCCCGGACACCTGGGGTGCGCTGGTCCCGCCGGACATCCCCGGCACCCGGCAGCCCGCCACCACGGTCAGGACGGCAGCGGCGGCCGCCACGCCCGCGAAGACCCGCACGCGGCGGGCGGGCCGCCGGTCACTCTGGGCCCGGGCGCTGGCCGGGACGAGCCTCATAAATCTCCTTGGCACCGGAGCTAAACGGTTACGGACAGTTGGGAACATGCCCTGGCGCCAGAGAGTACCCTACTAGCGGCTGCCGTACGGCAAACGTCCGTTACATCAGCTTTTTCGGTCATGTGGGAATTGCTGTCCGTTGGCCGGTTTGCGGTTAGGGTTAGCCCCTAGCCGCCTGTGCGGAGGGCCCGCGCAATCGTCACCCGGGGAAGGGGTGCGTCATGTCGGTTCCGCCGCAACACCCGCTGGCCTGCGGGTTCGCCACGTCGCCCAGGTGAGAGGTCCACAGGCAGTGCGCTCCCGAGACAAGAAGACCACGACGGGCGACCATGCGGTCAATGGTGACCGCGCGGCCGCGGGCCCTGGCCAGCCCGAGGCTGCA
>Ga0306920_100014800_pt1 | contig 10664 bp, 15 predicted proteins | sample flu12Cox44000170_FD_204666 | JGI IMG/M metagenome (GOLD analysis project Ga0306920, IMG submission 204666) | Lab enrichment of tropical soil microbial communities from Luquillo Experimental Forest, Puerto Rico - flux4day.12C.oxic.44.000.170 (v2)... | ecosystem: Environmental > Terrestrial >... | reverse complement strand
ACGGAAGAAGTAATCAATCCGCGCGAATCTGCCGTAATTCTTACCGTCAGAGATTTTCCCTAATGGCGCGCGGGTTGGCCGTAAATCACGACCTAAACCGCAGCCTCGATCTTCTGGACGTGAATCGTTTTGTTGGCGAAATCAATGGTTCCGGTGACGACCACGATTCTGCCTTTGTACTTCTTCGCGGCGTCCTGATTGTCGAGCACAAACCGGTCTTTCGAAGCGGATTCCTCGAGAACCCATTTGCCGGAACTGCGCGTAATTTTGCCGGCAAAGGTATTTACCTCCGCGCCAGGCTGAGCCGTTTCGATCGCGGGCATATGCGGCGGCGGAGACGGGGAGCGCGGATCTTGCGCGGAAAGGACGACGGCGGAAGTTGCTGCCAGAAGAGCGGCGCTAAGGATGGCGGTTTTGAATCTCACAGAGCACCTCGGGAGGAATGGGCGGGATGGTATGAAGTTGCCATCGGGCGAGAAAAAAATAACTACGGGAAGAGCCGTATTGCCGGACTCGAAAAACTTTAATCCGCGACGAGGCAATCTTGCGGCGGATAAAAAGAAAAGGGCCCCTCGAGAACAAGGAGCCCTTTGGTCGAATAAGATTAGCGCGCGATCAGACGGTGAACGAGCTGCCGCAACCGCAAGTGCTCTTAACGTTGGGGTTGTTGAACTTGAAGCCGGCACCCTCGAGCGTCTCGATGTAATCGATTTCCACGCCGTCCAGGTACATGGAGCTCATCTGGTCCACAGCAACCTTTAAACCGTCGAAATCGAGCACTTCGTCGCCATCATTGGTCTGATTTTCAAAGGCCATATGGTATTGGAAACCGGAGCAGCCCCCGCCAACGACAGCCACGCGCAAGGCCGTGGGGATGGGGTTCTGCATGTTCATGATTTCCTTGACCTTGCTAGCCGCAACGGTGGTAAGGTGGATCATAATCTCTATTTGCCTCCACTCGCCTTTGGTGCGAGTCAATCTCGAAACTAGTATAACACAGCCGACCGCGCGAGCTAATCGGAGCTGCGTATCGCGCAATTCCCTGCCCCGACTGCACTTACCGCAACCAGCTTGCCGAAGCACGGGACAACGCGCGCAAAACTCACTTAGAATAGATGCATCATGAAACATAAAGTGACGTTGTTGCCGGGCGAAGGCATTGGACCGGAAGTATCCGCTGCCGTGCGCCGCATTCTGGACGCTTCCGGCGTCGAGATCGACTGGGAAGTGTTGGAAGCCCGCGCTGAGAATACCGACACCGGAACCACGAAAGGCCAGGTGTTGAACACGGCGGCAATTGCGTCGGTGCGGCGGAATCGCGTGGGATTGAAAGGGCCCATGGCCACGGCCATCGCGGGCGGTGCACCGAGCGTGAACGTCGCGCTGCGCAAAAGTCTCGATTTGTACGCCAATTTGCGTCCGGTGAAGAATCTGCCAGGAGTGAAGTCCCACTTTGACAAGGTCGATGTAGTGATCGTGCGCGAGAACACGGAAGATTTGTATTCGGGCCTGGAGCACGAGGTGGTACCCGGCGTGGTGGAAAGTCTGAAGATCATCACGGAGAAGGCTTCGACGCGCATTGCGAGGTTTGCGTTCGAATACGCGCGGCGGATGGGGCGCAAGAGAATTCACGCGATACATAAGGCCAACATCATGAAGCTAGGCGATGGATTGTTTCTGAAGTCGGTGCGGAACGTCGCGGAGCAATATAAGGACATCGAGTACAAGGAACTGATCGTCGATAATGCTTGTATGCAGATCGTGATGGATCCGGAACAGTTTGATATTTTGCTGCTGCCGAACTTGTATGGGGATGTCATGAGCGATCTGGCGGCGGGACTGGTGGGCGGGTTGGGGGTGGTGCCGAGCGGGAACATCGGCGAGGACGGCGCGATTTTTGAGGCGGTACACGGGACGGCGCCGGACATCGCGGGGAAAGGCGTGGCGAATCCGACCGCTTTGCTGATGAGCTCAATTTTAATGCTGAATCACATTGGCGAATCGTCTGCCGCGGGCCGCATCGAGCAAGCGTTATGGAAGGTGTATCGCGAACGCAAACACTTGACGCGGGATCTGGGTGGAAGTGCCGGAACCGAGGAGTTTACGGATGCGTTGATTGCGGCGTTATAGGGCCGTTTTCAACTGTCTTTTCTGTGAACTTGTAAGTTTGCTTTAGACCGATGTCGTGGAATTCAGAAGGTGGCACGGGCAGCGATTTGGCGGATTTCGGGGTTTTCGATGATCCGGCCACGGAGATTTTCTTTTGTGGCTTCGAGCATGGCGCGGGCGAGGTCGTGTCCATGAACGTATAAGCTCGGGAAGGGCTTCGCGAGCCGACCCAGCGGGAAAAAGATGGAAAAGTATTTGGGCATGCTGGGTGAGGGCTTGGCATCGATGAAAGCGGGACGCCAGCAATCGGCGTCGATGAGTTTGATCAGATCCTGCTCGGCTTGGGCTTTGACGCGCGACCAGAACATGCGGCTCTGCGCATCGGTGCCCCTGCCGCTGACGTAGTGGAAGGCCGCGCCGGGACTTTGCGACTTTAGCATTTCGGCGGCAGCGAGCGGAAACGAGTAGGAGATTTTGCGGTAATCCTGATCGTAGACCTGGGTGACCGACGTGCCGAGGCAAAATAGGCATGCGTCGATGGAACGGAACGCTTCCTGCACAGTGGAATAATCGAGAAAATCCTTGTGGACATAAGTGCGGAGCTTGGAGTTGGTGTTCATCAGCGGGCGACGTGTGAGGGCGCGGACTTCGTTGACGATGGAAGCGGCCAGACAAGCTTCGAGCGCGGAGTTGCCGACACTACCCGTAGTGCCGAACAAAAGAATTTTCATAGGCAGGAAGTGTCCCACGAATGCGGTGCGAGGTCGATGGTACCGCACCAGGATTATTGTGGGTACGAATCTTTGGGAAGGTCGAGGAGATGCAATTGAAGGGTTTTGGTGTCAGACTCTCCAAGACGGATGGACGTTCCGTCGCCTTCGAGGTTTAAGCCAGTCGGGCTCAAACCAAGGCTCGTCATCTTCTTCGGCGATATCCCAGCTAAAGAGCTTGTAGTTACCGGGCTCGAGGCCGGCGATGGTGAACTTGCCGTTCTGATCGGTAGTCTCTGACCGGAATTTGCGATGATTATCGCGGCGCGGCTCTTCGGGAATCAGTACCACCTGAACGCCGACGGCGGGAAGCGAGTCACTCGTGAGAACCGTGCCGGAAACTGTGCAGGCGCTGAGCGTTAGTTCCAGAAAGGCGTCGGAGCCGGGGCGGACAGTAAGGACACTATCGGTGAGCGGCCTGCTGCCGTAGCGGGCACTCTTCAGAAAACCGACCGGCGTGTGGTCGTTGAACATCACCACGGCGCGGTATTCGCCCTCGGAAATATTCTTCAAAACAAAAGTTCCGTCGGGCTTGACCATTTGCCCTTGCTGACCGGGCACGCTGTTGTCGGTCGGAGAAAGGCGCACTTAAAGAGCACGAGGGGCGCTCGGCGGAGGCGCTTCCCAACGGACTCGTCCAGGCACATCGATTCCCGGCAACAGCGTCAGAGTTATCCCTTCCACGTCGAAATTTCCGACGTCAAGATCTTGACGGGTATGCAGCCACACACCCAAATCACGATCACGATAGCTCGTGCCCAGAGAATAGGAGCCGAGCGGAACACTGTCGATTCGAAAGGTGCCTGTTTGGGGGTCTCCGTGCTTCCGCTTAGATTCATCATATCTGGCACTACGCCAGAACCTCGTGGATTCAAGTAAACACCCACGGCGGTATTCGCGGTGGTGGGAAAACCCATCAGCACCCTTCCGGAAACCGATACCAGCGAAGCAGGATGCAGAAAGAAATCGAGCGAACGAATGTCATCTCCCGCGCGAATGACGATGGGCTGTGCTTTCGAGGCATCGGTGGTGTTGGGATAAAAACTCGGGAGATAGCCCTCGCCTAAGTCGGGTGTTCGAAGATGCGAGGTGCGGCGCCATTCATTTTCGAGCATGATAGAAAACAGAAACGAGGTAGCGGCCCGGCGGAAGGTCGAACACTCTGAACTCTCCTAAATCGTTGGTTTCGGTCGGCTGGTTGCCGATCTGCGCGGGCTTCCCTTGCCCCGAGGCAGCCCGAAAGACGGTGACCGCGAACCGGTTCGCCATCTTCGTCGTAGACGTGGCCGCTCAGAGCGGCGGTGCACGCGAGTTTGAACACCAGCTCGGTCATGCGTTGGCCCGCAGACAGGGTGAGGACTGCACCCGAGCCACCAACCCTCTTTTGGCCATATTCCGCGTCCACGAAGCCATTGCGAGAAACGACCAGTCGATACGAGCCAGGCACCACCTTTTGGACACTGAAATGGCCTCGCTCGTCGGTAACGTCGTAGGCAGAGTTCGCGGCCGCGGAGCGATTTTCCAGGGTGATAACGGCTTTCTTCAGTGGCTGGCCGGTGTCGAGACGCACGACGGAACCCGATACGGTGGCAAAAGGCAACCCGCTATCTGGAGTTGCGGGAGACGGTGCAGTTGTCTGGCATAGATACAGAGCGGATGAAAACAGCAGACAGAGGAGCAGGCAAGGAGTTCGCATGGTTGCCCTCGGCCAACAGATGCGGAATGCAGCGATTATACAGGACAGGCGCGGTGCCATCGCGGGACAGCATGCCGTTTCTGACCATCCGGATCCTGTTCAGTGCGGGACGTAGAGCTGGTAGACCATGAAGTAGACGATGACGCCGGTGAAGGAGACGTAGAACCACAACGGGAGGGTCCAGCGGGCAATGAGGCGGTGCTTATCGAAGCGCGCGAGCCAGGCGCGGCGTAGGGTGATGATGATGAGCGGTACGATGACGACGGCCAGGATGGTGTGAGAGATAAGGATCGTGAAGTAGACGGGGCGAATCCAGCCTTGGCCCTGGAAGTGAATGACCTGGTGAATACGGATGTGGTAGACCACATAGGAAACGAGGAAGGAGCAAGAGGCGATGAGGGCCGAAATCATGAGCTTTTTGTGGGTCTGGACTTTGCCGGCACGGATGGCGGTGTAGCCGGCGGCGAGGAGCACAGCGCTGGTGCCGTTGAGCGTGGCGTTGAGAGCGGCGTGGGAGAGCATACGGAGAGTTTTGGGTTATCAGTTGTCAGTTTGAGTTAAGCCAAAAAGCGAGTCCCGCGTACCTCACCGCGGAAGCTTGTCGTACATCATGAGACCAAGAAGGATGGGGATATGCATGACGGTGACGTGCATGAGCCACTTGGCGCGGGTGTTGGTGCGCGCGGTGTTGGCCCACAGGCAGACTTGCACGAGCGCGGTGCAGGTGACCAGCGCGCCGAAAAAGTAGAGCACGCCGGCGAAACCCATGACGGCAGGGAGAAGACTGACGGCGACCAGACCCGCGGCGTAGAGAATAATCTGGCGGAAGGTGCGCGTGCCGTCTTTATCGACGACCGGGAGCATGAGGATGCCTGCGCGGGCGTAGTCTTCGCGATACATCCAGCTTATGGCGTGAAAGTGTGGGAACTGCCAAAGGAAAAGAATGGCAAAGAGGAGCCAGGCACCGGCGTCGAGTTTGCCGGTGGCGGCAGTCCACCCGATCATCGGAGGAATGGCGCCGGGAATGGCGCCGATGAAGGTGGCCCATACGGTGCGCTTCTTCAGCGGCGTGTATGCGAGCAAATAGCTTAGGCAGGTGAAGACCCCGAGCAAACAGGCGATGTAGCCAGCGACAAAATAAAGATCGAGGGCGCCAGCGACGCACAGTGCAACGCCGAAACGCAGGGCTTCCGCCGGACTCAGGACTCCGCTCGGGAGCGGGCGGGAAGCGGTGCGGCGCATGTGGCGGTCGGATTCGCGCTCGATGTAGTGGTTGAGCGCCGCGGTGCCGGTGGCAATCAGCATGGTCGCGACGACGACATGAACCATGTGCAGCCAGGGCATCGGTCCGCGCACGCCCATGTAGAAGCCTGCGCCGGTGGTCATCAGGACCAGAAACGAAACGTCGGGCTTGGTCAGCGAGATGTACGCGCCGAGTTTCGTGGGTGGTGCGAGCGTGGCGGTGCGAGCGTTGGACATTAAGCAGGCACCTCACCTTTGGCGGTGGCGAGCAACACTTCCCTTCGGCGCGACACGAGGCGATCGCAGACCAGAACGGTGGCGATGGAAGTGGCAAAGAGGAAAGCGCCGACGACGGTGTGAACGACGGTGGAGGCGACTACGGGCAGCATCGGCTGAGGGTCATCGGCACCGTTAATGCGGGCCCAAAGGGCGACGAGGCCGAGCAGGATTTGCAAGCCGACAATCGAGTGCAGCAGTTTGCGCAAGCGCACCATCGCCGGGACTTCGGGGAAGCGGCGGCGAAGCGCCTGGGCCGTCCAGAGGACGATGGCCAAAACAATCGGGGCACCGAAGACGTGGGGCTTCAGCGAAATGTATTTGTGGCGGAAACCGGCACCGACAAGAACCTGCAAGAAAATCACGAGAGAATTCAACGTCACGATGAAATGGATCGTAGGGCTCCCGTGATCGGCGTATTGGGGGAGGTCTTGCATGTACCATCGGCTGGTGAAAACGGCAATGCTGACCAGAAGGGCGAACATGATTTCGGCAGTGCACGCGTGCATCACCGGCAGCCAGTAGTGAAGGAGTTTGAGAACGACCAGTCCGCCCAGAACACCCTGAAGAATGACCGTGCCGAGGGCCGCAAAACCTAGCCACTTCATCCAACGGCGTTCCTCGTAGCGCCAAAGGAGGAACGCAAGAATGATGATGAGAAAGCCGAGGCCCGCGGCGATGAGGCGATGCGAGTGTTCGAAGGCGATGCCACCTACCATCGGTGGATTCAGGCTGCCGTAAGAGAGTGGCCAGTCGGGGACGGCGAGCGCGGCGTCTTCGGAGGTGACGAGAGCGCCGGCCGTAAGGAGCACGACGGCCCACGCGACGAGGAATAAGGCGTATTTGTGGACGCCTGGATGATACATAGCTTTCATGAATTCCCGGCCCCAATTCCGGAAACGCATAGTATAGCGCAGTGTTCGAAGACCCTGAACCGCGGAGGATTGTAGCAGGGGCAAGGCGAATCGCCAATAGGGGAACTCTTTCTGAACCCAGCGACCTCCAGCGATTGGATGTTCGGGGGAACGGGCAGAAGCAGGAAATTTGCAGAAGGGCCTAACGCCGGAACCCCAAGGACACGGAGAAGCGCGCACCGGGCGTTGCGTCGCGCCTAGGCTGCCGAGGAGCGGGAGGTTTCGGGGTGGACTTCGGCGGCGCGAAGGACGAGGTCTCGGAGCGCACCGATGAAGGCCGGGGAATCGCCGACGGCGGGCATCATGCGGAAACGTTCCATGCCGGCCTTTTTGGCATCGGCGCGACCGTCGATGTTGATTTCGTGGAGGGTTTCGATGTGTTCGGTGACGAAGGAGATCGGCACGACCATGGCTTCCTTCACGCCTTCGTGGCCGAGTTTGTGGAGTGTGTCGACGAAGGAAGGCTCGAGCCACTTCGCGGGCCCGACGCGGCTCTGGAAACACAGCAGCTGCGTTTTCGGCCAGTTGGGATAGCGCAAGGCGCCGAGTTCATTGACGAGGCGGAAGGTTTCCTTGACGTGCTGCGGATAGGGATCGCCCTTTTCGACCAGGCTGAGCGGGATGCCGTGGGCACTGAAGATCAGGTGAATGCGCGAGGCGTCCGGAAATTGGCGAAGGCATTTGCCGATGTTCTGCACGAGTGCTTCGATGTACAGCGGGTGGTCGTAGAAGGATTCGATGGTGCGTTCGGGAAGCGCATCGTCGGGCTCGCCGTAAACGCGGCGCCATTCTTTGAGGCTGCTGAGGGTGGTGGCATAGGAATAGTGCGGGTACAGCGGGAGGAGGACGAGCTCATCGAGGCGGCGAGCTTTTTTGAGGGCAGCGACGGCGTCTTCGGTAAGCGGCTTCCAGTAGCGCATTGCGGTGACTGCGACCGGATCGAGGTAGGGTTCGACGGCCTGGACGAGGCGAACGCGCTGGCGTTCGGTGAGGATGCCAATGGGCGAGCGGCGGCCAATCATGGCGTAGCGGGCGGCGACGGGGATGCTGCGTTTTTTGGCGATGTAGGTTGCCAGTGGACCGCGGATGAAATTGAGGGGGCCGAGGGGGATGATGTCGGGATCGAGGAAAAGATTGCGGAGAAAGGGCTCGACGGTATCGAGGGAGTCGGGGCCCCCGAGTTGGAAGAGGACGATGCCGACGCGTTTTTTTGCGGTGGTGGTCAAGGTCAATTCCCTTCCTTCGTCCGGAAATCACGGGTCGAAAGCCCGCCACGACAAGGACGTGAAGCGCGCTCCGCTTCCGGCAGCGGTGGCACACTACGACTGCGGTGCTACCTTGGGCGCGACAGAGAATTCTTCAAGCGATCCAGCTCGGTACGGATGTCGGAGGTGCGTTTGGCCATGCTGACGTAGAACAGGAAGAATACGCCCCAACCGATCAGATAAGCGGCAAAAACGCTACCGAGATTTTTCATTGGGCCTCCGCCTCGCGTTGCAAGAGATCGACATCATGCCGCAATTTTTCCAGTACATACCGCTCGACGATCAAAAACAATACGAAGACATGCATCACGAAAACGTTGAAGTAGAAAACCCTGCTCATGATCGGATCGAGACCTGAACCTGGGCCGCCCATGACGACGGGAGCGGGATGCTGGGTGCGCCACCAGCGGATGGAGAAAAACACCAGGGGGACGTCAATATACGCGAAGATCCCGAACAGCGCGCTGAGAAGGGCCCGACGTTCGGGTTCTTCGATCAACGAGCGCAACAACAAGTAGGAAATGTACAGCAGCCACAACACGAATGTGGACGTGAGGCGCGCGTCCCAGGTCCACCAGATACCCCAGGCCGGTTTGGCCCAGATGGGGCCGGTGATCAGTACAACCGTGGTGCAGACCAGACCGACTTCGGCGCAGGTGACGCCGAGCCAGTCGTATTTCGGCTGGCGCTTCCAGACATAGAGCAGATTGGCGACGAAGCAAATAAAGAATGCATCCATGCCCGCCCAGGCGGTCGCCGCGTGGAAATAGAAAATCCGCTGCAGGACACCCATGGTGCGTTCGTTGGGGGCGATGTAGAAGGCGGCATAGGCACCGGCGATGACCAGCAGGGTCGCCACAAAGCCGAGGATGATGCGTTTGGCCATAGAGGGATCATTCCTCCAAAAGATATTCGCCGAAAAGCCACAAAGCGGTCAAAAAGATGAGATCGAACACGGCGAGAAAGCCAATGCCCTTCCATTGTACGACCGGCTCGCGCTCGAGCAAGCTGACGCTGACGGTAGCGCTGACGACCAGAACCGGAGTCAGAAGCGGAAGAAGGAGCAGCGGGAGCAGGAGTTCGCGCATGCGGGCCTGCGCGGAAATCGCGGAGAGCGCCGTGCCGGCGACGGAAACGCCGAGGCTGCCGAGAAAGAGTACGAGAAGCAGATAGTGGAGTTGCGGAAGGATAGGAATGTTGTAGAAGGCGGCGAAAAGAGGAAGCATCAGGATTTCGGTAAGTACAAGAAAGAGGGTATTTGCGATGAGCTTCGCGAGAAAAATCGCGAAGGGGTCGCTCACGGCGAGGCGCAGGGAGCTGAGTGTGTCGTTGTTTTGCTCACGAAGGAAACAGGGCTGCAACATCAGCGAAGCGGCGAAAAGGATAGCGAGCCAGAGAAGGCCGGGGCCGAATTCACGGGACTCTTCCGCGGTGGGGCTGATGGCAAAGCTGAAGAGGATGAGTACGACGAGAATAAAGACGATGGTGGTAGTGAGGAGTTCGCGGGAACGAAACTCGGTGCGAAGTTCCTTGCCGAGAAGTGTGGTGGTGCTGGCGAGGAGGCTCATGGCGGGAACCTAGGCGCCTCCGAAGGTGAGGATCGAGCGCAGGGATGAACCGGATTGCGTGTCGGCGATGACGGATCCGGCGTCGAGTCGGATGGCGCGTGTGGCGAGTGGCGAAATTTCGGATTCGCCGTGCAGACTCATGACGATGGTGCAGCCGGAACGACTGACCTCGCTCAGAGTATTGGCGAGCCAGGAGATGCCCAGGGGATCGAGTCCGGTGGCGGGTTCGTCGAAAAGCAGGACGGAGGGACGGTGGATCAGCGCCCGTGCGATGGCGATCCGTTGACGCATGCCGCGGGAGTAGGTGCGCACGAGAGAGGTGCGACGGTTGTAGAGGCCGACCTCCTGAAGGAGTTCCTCGGCACGCGCTTCGGGCTGGGGTACGTTTTGCAATTTTGCGAAGAGGACGAGATTTTCCTCCGCGGAAAGTTCGTCGTAGACCATGGTGCTGTGCGCGACGTACCCTGGACGACCATTTCCGGCGGCTTCCGACGAGGCGCCCGGGAAGGTTAACTTCCCTGCCGTGGGCCGAACGATGCGTGCGGCGATGCGGAGCAGCGTGGTTTTCCCGGAGCCGTTTCGGCCGGCGAGAACGACACATTCGCCGGGAGCGATTTCGAGGGACACCCGGCGCAAGGCGAAAAGCCCACCGTAACGCTTATCGATGTTTTCGAAACGCAGTCCCGTTGGCGACAGTGATGGCGAAGTCACTTCAATCGTTCCGTGATGACGGATTCGAATTCGAAGAGCGAAGTTCGAAATTCGGGAAGCGAGGAATAGTCGCGGGGCGAGGCCATCCTTCGCCGCCGCGCAGGGCAAGCTCG
>Ga0306920_100014799_pt1 | contig 10665 bp, 7 predicted proteins | sample flu12Cox44000170_FD_204666 | JGI IMG/M metagenome (GOLD analysis project Ga0306920, IMG submission 204666) | Lab enrichment of tropical soil microbial communities from Luquillo Experimental Forest, Puerto Rico - flux4day.12C.oxic.44.000.170 (v2)... | ecosystem: Environmental > Terrestrial >... | reverse complement strand
ACACGGTGGCTGTCCACCGCGCCCGCTTGATGGAGACCCTGGGCATTCATCGAACGGCAGAATTGGTCCTCTACGCGGTGAAGAAGGGGCTGATTAAGCCCCAATAACAATTTTGGATTTCGGATTGCGGATTGACCAAGACCTCCGTGGTTAGCGGCAGTCCGTTGCAGGCTTCACAAGACGCGCGGCCCCTCGGGACAACGGACGACCGACAACGGACCACGGACCGGGTTACCGTCTGTCCTCAATAAATTAACCTGGAGACGGGCGTCCCTTTCACCCGCACGGGCTTGAATGGCTTAAAAGGTCCGAGGTTGGTTAGTGGCAGGAGTGTTCCTTCGGCCACTAAGGCCGCGACTACTCCTTCTTGTTGGGTGCAAGCCGTCCTCCAGTCGCACTGGCAAGACGGTCCGCTACCCTCCAAGCTCTCTTTTCTTAACCTCATCCCACGGATGCCGAGCTTTGCCGAGTTACGCTCGATGGCTGCGTTGAGGTCGCGCAAGTCCTCCAATCTTCCACCCTCCGGCGCAGGCGCTGATGCTCAGTATGAAGCCTGCGGACAGTGAGCCGGTTCGGCTTGCGCTGCCTGAGGCCCTTATTCATACGCTTCTCTTCGATGTTTAATCCAAAATCGCTAAATCCGCTGCTGTTTCCAGCGCCCCTGCCGGAACAGCAACATGCTGGTGGCGGCGATGCAAGCTTCGGCGATCAGAATCGACAGATACACGCCGTTGGCGTGAAGGCCCGAAAGAATGGACAACCCGTAAGCGAGGGGGATCTGGAGGACCCAGTACCCGAAGAAGTGGACAATCGTGGGCGTTACTGTATCTCCGGCCCCGTTGAAAGCCTGGAGCATAACCATGCCGTAGGCGTACGCGACGTTGCCGCAACTAATGATACGCAGACACGACGCACCCAAAGGAATTACCGTCGGATCGCTGATGAAGAGGCGAATGGCGGGCTCAGCGAAGATCACAAAGAAGACGCCGAGACTTCCCAGAAAAATCATGTTGTAGAGTCCCGTTTTCCACACTGAGCTTTCCGCCCGCTCCGGCTGCCGGGCCCCCAGATTCTGGCCCACCAGCGTGGCGGCGGCATTGCTCAATCCCCAGGAGGGCAAAATGAAGAAGATGACAATCCGGATGGCGATCGTGTAACCGGCGACGGCCGCGCTTCCGAAGATGCTGATAATGCGCACCAGGGCGATCCAACTGGTGTGAGCGATGGCAAACTGCAAGATGCCCGTCAGTGAGACTCTGATCAGCCGAAACATCACGTTCACATTCAGGCGAACGTGTCGAGCCTCGATGTGGATGCGCTCACTGCCTCTGGACATACGATAGAACTGGTAGGCGGTCCCAATACTCCTTCCCGTAAGAGTTGCCACTGCAGCTCCGGTCACACCCAGCCGTGGGAAAGGCCCCAGGCCGAAGATGAAACACGGGTCCAGAATGAGGTTAATGAGATTCGACAGCCAGAGCACTCGCATGGCGATGGCCGCATCTCCCGCGCCACGGAAGACGGCGTTGTTCAGCGTGAGCATTACCACGACCCCACAGGCGCCCAGGGCGATCCGTGTGTAACCGGAACCCGCCAGCACGATCTCTTGAGAGGCGCCCATAACCCGAAGCAGAGTCTGGGCCAGAAACCAGGAGGGAGCACCCATCAGCAGCGAGATGGCCAGTCCCAGAAAAATGGACTGGACGGCTGCCACCGCCGCACCCTCCGGGTCCTTTTCGCCGGTGCGCCGCGCCACCATGGCCGTGGTTGAAAGTGCCAGGCCCAGCGCAATAGAAATGACCAGCATCAACATCGATTCGGTCAGACCGACCGTGGCCACGGCGTTCGCGCCCAGGTGCGCCACCCAGAAAACGTCTACCACCGCGAAGAGCGACTCCAAGACCATCTCGAGCACCATGGGGATGGCCAGTAGCAAAATGGCTCTGTTCAGGCTGCCGGCGGTGTAGTCCTGGTGCGAGCCGCGTACGGCCTCCCGTACCGACTCCCACAGGGTGGGTCCTTGTGCGGTTGTGGTGACGGCGTCCATGTATTGTGCCGATTTCCGATTGCCGATTGTGGATTGACGAGCCGAAAGTCGAAATTCGAAACTCGACTCCGCCCCAGTGCCAGCCACGTCTCCTACGAGTTTCGAATTTCGAGTTTCTTTTAGATCGGCATTCACGAAAGCACGTTGATGGTGCCGCGGCAACTCTTTGCCCCACACGCGCATTTCATGAGTTTGTCGGTGTCGTCGTAGTTGTAGTCAATGGTCAGTTCCTCGCCCTGACGGATGGCGCGGCGGCTGAAGTAGAGGATGTGCCCCTTCATGATGCGGCAGACAAGGTTGGGATCGCACGAATGGTTGACGAGCTCAGCGCCCGAACCGCCGACGGCGCCGTCAAGCGTCCAGTAGTGGTCCAGAATGAAGAGGTCCTTGGAACCTTCCTGTTCCCTCCTTTGCCTCCGCCTCGGGTTCAACTTTTCGCCGGTGTATTCGATCACCTTCCTGTTAGCCGGAATATCCTCCCCAGCATAGAGCCCCCAGCCTTGGATTCTCGAACGCCCCAAGCGCAAACGGAAGCAACAGTACCTCGAGTCAATCTGGTGAATAGGAGCTCGCTTTGGCATCAGGGGACTCTCCCCGAAAGGGGAGAGAGCAAGAGATGTAAGCTTCAGGGTTTGGGGCGCCCGGCGAACGGCTGGAGCAGTTGGGGCGGCGCAAACGTCACGGTTTCTTGCACCGCTGCGATCTCCTCAACCTGATCGAATCCTCTGGCCCGCAAGTAGGCGACCACCTCCTGCACGAGGTGCTCTGGCGCAGACGCTCCAGCCGTGACGCCCACGCAGCGGGCGCCTTCGAGCCACGCAGGGTCAACCTCCAAGGCATCGTCGACGAGATAACCGCGGGCTGCGGCGCCCTCCGCCACCTCTCTAAGGCGCTTGGAGTTCGAACTGTTGTCCGATCCTAAGACGATCACGACGTCCGCCTCTTTGGCCAGAACCTTGACCGCTGTTTGGCGATTCTGGGTGGCGTAGCAAATGTCGTCGCTCGCCGGCGTAAGCAGTTTGGGAAAACGCCTCCTTAGCACGTGGATAATCTGATTGGCGTCGTCCACCCCGAGCGTCGTCTGAGTGATCACAGCGACCCGGTCCGGGTCAGGCACCTGGACTCTTTCCGCCTCGTCTAAGCTTCCCACCACTTGGATACGGCCGGGAACCTCGCCCGTGGTGCCCTCTACCTCTTCGTGACCCTTGTGACCCACCAAGATAATGGCAAGACCCTCTCGTGCAAACCGGATGGCTTCCAAATGCACTTTGGTCACCAGAGGGCAGGTGGCATCTATCACCTGCAGGCGTCGGGCGGCGGCCTTCCGCCTCACCTCGGGAGAAACCCCGTGAGCGCTGAAGATAACCACCGCGCCCGCCGGCACCTCGTCAATCTCCTCGACAAAAGCTGCACCCTTGGCTTGAAGGGATTCGATCACGTGCCGATTGTGCACAATCTCCTTGCGCACATAAACGGGACCTCCGCAAACTTCCAAGGCCATCTCTACAACGTCGATGGCCCGGTCTACGCCCGCACAGAACCCTCGCGGCTTAGCAAGCAGAATCTTCTTTGAATTCATTCAAAGCCCACAGACTTCCCACTCGCGTTTGGCTTGGAAAAGACAATGCTTATGCTAGCAGGTTGCAGGAAGGGCGTCAAAGACGCGAAGACGCGAGGTCTTCTGGGATGGTTAGCGGCTCTGCCGTCTGATGTGCGGAAAGGTCTGGCCTTTCCGGAGCGGAGTTGCGCATGGCAGAGCACTAGCCCCACCGCCCGGCCAGCGCTCTGGGTGGGTCGCTTACCGATTGGAATCTGACCAGGCGCACAGCGTCGCGGTTCTTGAGCGAAACCAGGGACATAAGACCGTGCTCGAGAATCTGCTCTAGAGCATCCTCGGTGCAAAGCACTTCGGCGCAAGGCTTCACTTGCGATTCCCCGTCCTCTCGGTAAGTGTGCAGCGGCAAGCCGTCGATCTCGGCATAAGCGCCCGGCCGCATCTCCCGACCGTACTGGCCGAAGGCTTGGGCCAGCAGAAGCGTACAGGCAAAGGCTGCGTTGCCCCAAAGGTAATCTTCGTGAACTGGAGGCTGCGACATCTCCTCGAAGTCAAAGAGTTCAGTGGGATCGGTATCCTTTCCGTAAGGCAGCCGGAGCAGAAAACGAGGTAGAACCAAACCGAGGTACAACGCCTCGGGAAGCCGGCGCAGCGCTTTCCAGGCTTGCCCGCCCTCGGAGTCGGCCGGCGGCTTCCAGTCGCGAGGGTGCGGCGCCTCAGCAAGAGATCTGCAGCCCAGCACCCGCGAGCTGGCTGCGGCAATGAACGGAGCCCCGGCGGCATGGGCAACCTTGCCGAGACACCCTAGCAGTTCTGCGTCTTGCGGAGTGGGCTCAAAGGTGTAGTTGCCGGTCAGCACCGCCCATGGCTCGGCGCCGGGTGTTCTCACCGACTGGTCCACGAGCAGCTTGTACGTCCCGGTGGAACCTAGGTCTTTGGCCCCGACCAGATCAGTGGCTAGTTCCGCCTTGGAGATGTCCAGCAGATAAAGCTTCAACCGTTCGTCGGTCTCAACCCTTCGCACCAGAAAAAACAGGGCGCGCCAGGCAGACTCGAGAGCCTGGAAGCCAGGGACGTGCAAGAGCGCGCGCATCTGGGCGCTGGCGGCGCGGTCGAGCGTACCCAACAGTTCGGCTTGGCGAGGGTCGGCCTTGGCGACCAAGTGCGGCTCCACGACGCGCTCGACAAAAGCGCGCAGCTCGTCGGGGGTCCGGGAGGGTCTCGGCGTTGCCACCGGACCTTGCGACTCTTCGATCGCCTGTGCCAGCAGATCGCCAGAGGCGAGTTGTTCCACGTCCGCGGAAGTAACGCGCGGCGGCGCTCCCGGCTTTGCACGCTCAGCAGGACGGGCTGCGGCGGAGCCCAGTCCTAGGTCGGCCAAGACCTGGGCGAAGGTCTGGGGATTGGACACGCGATCGCGCATCTGCCGGAGTTTCTGGAAGATCGCGGCGATCGCGAAAATGCGGTCGGGATGGAAGTCCTCGAGTTCGGAAAAGTCCAACACGAGGTCCGGCTGGCCTCCGCCGCCGAGCGGCAGCACTAGGCGCACGCCGAGCTTGCCCATGGCCTCATCGAAATTGTCTCGATCCACAAGCTGGGCTCGGCGACTCGCCAGCTTGTCGCCCGTCTCACAGAGTCGCTGGCTGGCGCGGCCGCTGAAATCGCCCATTAGAGCGATGCGGAACGGAGTCTCCGGTTCGGGCCTCTGACGGGAGCGCTCGCGCCCGGCGCTGACATCGAGGAGAACCTCGCCGGTCGAGTAAGACCTTGCCATAGGACACACTCCGAAGGATGGATTTGGCTGATCGAACGTCAGGTTTGACGGCACGCCGATGCAGCGAAGTATAGCATAGTTCGTAGTAAAAACTACTGTCGCAGGGAGGAACCGCCATGAGCACGAAGACGGCCCTAAGTTAAGTTGGGAAGAGTTCCTGGCCGCGGGTAAGCCCGACCAGCGCTGGGAGTATGTGGAGGGGAAGGTGGTATTCATGTCGCCGACGGGTACCAGGCACGGGCGAGTAATCCACAAGATCAGCGAAAAGCTGGCGTGGTGGGAGACTCTTGCGGCCGAATGGGTGTGTTTCGGGGCCGACGTTGTGTTTGCGATGGCTTCGGGAGAATGGCTCTGTCCTGACGCCGCAATAGTACGCCGCGAACGGTACGGTTCCGCTGGTCTTCCCGCGGCACCTACCCAGTTTCCGCCTGACGTGGTATTCGAAGTCATCTCACCCAACGATAAGGACGAAGAGATTGAGAGGAAGCGCGCGTTGTATCACACCAACGGGGTCCGCCAGGTAGGGGTTGATCCGGAGCAGCGCACGATCGAGGTTATAAGCCCAGATGGGGCGAGTCGATTGTTTCACGAAGGTGAAACGGCAGTGATCTTGCCCGACTTGGTCTCGATATTTCCAGCTTGCTCGACTGAGACCCTCATCAAACTCGTATCCGTTTCCCTCTTCCCTTTGACTTGTCGAATTAGTATTGTTACTTTCGAAAACGATGAAGTGGCTCAGGCCCGTGATCTGGTCCAAGGGTACTTTCCTTTCTCCCCAACACCTGCAGGCGCAAGACCGGTTTTTTGAAAGCGCCCTCCGCTTCAGGTTGGGCACGCTCAATTTCCGTGCGTGGGGCTTCTCGGAGCTGCGGATTAATCAGCAGGAGTTGGCGGCGGGTAATTTCTCCATTTCCTCCGCCATAGGAATCCTGCCCGATGGGTTGCCCTTTGAGATTCCCGGCGCGGACCCACCCCCGGACCCGAGACCCCTCGCCCACTGTTTTGACACTGAGACGCAAAGCTTGGACGTCTTTTTGGCCATCCCTCCCTATCGCGAGCAGGGGCCGAACGTCTTGTTGAACCGGCAGGGTGGTGACGCTCGTTATCGCGCCGAAGAGTTGATAATGAGGGACGAGAATACAGGCATGTCCGAGAAGCCGGTGAATGTGGCTAGCAAGAACTTCCGGCTGCTAGTGGAAGGCGAACAACGGCAGGGATTCTCCTTCCTGCGAATCGCACGAGTGCGAAAGACAACTACCGACAGCTTTGACTTGGATGACCATTTCGTCCCTCCCGTGCTGGATATTGCCGCCAGTGAGCACCTCGTTTCCATCCTGAGGCGGCTGGTTGAAATCACCTCGGCCAAGAGTAGCAGCCTGGGGGGGATGCGCCGGCAAAAGAACCTCAGCCTGGCTGAATTCACCTCCGCAGACATACCCAACTTCTGGCTGCTTTACACGGTGAATAGTTACCTACCCCTTTTGAACCACCTGTACGAAACCCGTAAAGGACACCCCGAAAGACTGTTCTCCGCGATGACGGCCATGGCCGGCGCTCTGACCACATTCTCGTCTAAGGTTCAGACACGGGACCTGCCGCCCTACGACCACGATGAGCTGGGCCAGTGTTTCACGGATCTGGACGAGAAGCTTCGAAGCCTGTTGGAGACCGCGGTGAGGACCAACGTCGTTTCGCTGCCTCTAAAGTTGACTCAGCCCTCCGTTTACGCAACTGCTCTGGATGACGACCGCTACTTGGCCGCCAAGAAAATGTATCTGGCCATCCGTGCCGAGACCAAGGAGGCGGAGTTGATTAAGAAGGTGCCCTTGCTGGTGAAGGTCTGCTCCGCGACTCACATCGAGACTCTCATCCGGCAGGCGATGCCGGGGATGCAATTGACCCACTCCCCAGTGCCGCCCAGCGCGATTCCTGTCAAGATGAACTATCAATATTTCAGCTTGGACCAGTCAGGATACGCCTGGGAAGCTGTCGGACGGGCAAGGAACTTCGCGGCCTACGTTCCCGCTGACTTTATTAATCCTGCGCTTGAGTTGATAATCCTTCTTCCCGAAGAATCGTCAGGCCGATGAGGAGGAAATAGGTGTCAGGTTAGGGGCTAGGTGTTAGGTGCCAAGTGCTAGGTTCAGACATTAGGCTGGGCATCCAGAGCCTGAGAACTAACACCTAACCCGGCAGAGCCAGAACCAAACAGGAAAGTTGGACCGATTTCGAATTGCCCTCTGAGCCGCATGAATACAGCGCAACGTCGAGGTGGTTAAAAATATCCTGCTAGAAAATGACAGAATTCAACTCTAAAGGTACTAACACCTACTTTCTTCTTGCACTCAGCGAAAGAATAAAACCAGAGCGACAGCCGCGAGCGCAAGGCCCGCGAGAATGAGGATTAGAGGCAGATAAGAAGTCCGCTCATCCGACGTCTTTTCCGGGCTCCCAGCGGGCGGCGCGGATGGGCGAGGTGCCGGGAGGACTACAACCGAAGGCGCAGGTGGTTTCGGTGGTTCGAGTTTCTGTTGGGGGACCCTCGCCGGCGGCGGCACCGATGCGGCCAGGCGCGGCGAAAGCCTCGGTATGCCGGGCGTCGCGACACTAACTTTGGGAATCGCCGGTAAAGGTGGCGCCCCTGGCTGCTTGGGTGATGGAACAGACGCAGCCCCTTCCAGTTTAACCGGATTGGGCGCCGTCGGGGCCGGCGGAAAAGGTTGGCGCGCGGGTTCCAAGGGCCGGCCTGCTGAAGGTGGCTGCTCCGCACTAGCGCCCATGCTGGCCGCGGGACCGGCAGATGTCGGCCTGAAGGCCGGCTCTGCCGGAGGGCTCTTCGAGGACCCAGCGCCAAAGATCCTTGTGAATTCACCTTCCTGCTCGGTGGGCTGAATCGCCACTGGAAGCGCCGGCGCGCCGCCCGCCCTCCCGCTGCTCATGTCGGACGCCTGAAAGATCTTGGTGAACTCGCCCGGCTCCGACCCACCCGGAATGGCGGGCGGCTGACGCAGGGAGGATGGAAGGGGACCACTGACTTTGTATGACTCAAAGACCTGTGTGAATTCCCCTTGCTCGCCGGTCGGCTCGGGTTTCTCGGCCATGATGCTAGGTATAGCCGCTGGCGTAGAGTCGGCAGTTTGACCTGGTGCCCGAAAGAGCTGTGTGAACTCTCCAGCCTCGGTTGGCGTTCGTGACCTGGGACCGCGGTCTCGCTCGCCTTCGGGCAACTTGGTGGACTCTCCAGCGTCGGTTAGCGGTCTCGACGGCTTGACAGTAGGTTGGGGAGCGACCTTGTCGAGCTCAGGGGCACCAAAGATGCCGGTAGCACCTTCTGCTGAAGTAGAGGTCTTCTGCGGCTGCACCTGCACAGGCTCGGCAGGTTTCGCCGCATCAGACGGTTGAAACATCCGGGTGAAGTCCCCAGGCTCGGAAGGCACGGATTTCTCTTGACCCGAACCGCTCTGGGAAACCGGGAGTGGCTGACTCGAAGGCTTGGAGATGTCCGGCGAGATATGCACTCTAGCGTCCAGGTCCGGGGCAGTCGACGCATCAGGGCCCTGTGTTACCCCTTCCAACCAATCACTCAGAGAGCCGGAGCCCGGCAAGGGCTCAGTGATCAGGTATACGGAGCCGTCTTCTTCGATCATATCGAGGATGAGGCTTCGATCTCGGGTAGGGGCGCCGCGCAAGTGCCGTACAACGAGCCGGACGAGCTGCATCACGTTCGGTCCGCTGGAAAGGTCGTGACACAGGACCGTGCGGCCGCTCGAAACCTGGCGAGCCTTGAAGGTTCGGAGACCTCCACCCTCAACGGTTTCCAAGACTTCGTACTTGCCCAAGAGCCGCATGTCTGCCAGGGTTAACGCTAATAAACAACACTATCATGGCAGACTCATGGGGAGAGTTCAACACGCGCACCTCGCACGGGTTGCCCGCCATACGAGCGACGTAGCGCGGGCGTCTCGCCCGCTGTGGCGCTGGCATCCTGCCGACGCGAGATGGCTCCTGTCGCCGCCCCGAGGGCTTGCGGCGAGTAGATGCGCCACCCGCTAATTTGACTGGTAGTATCCGAGACACTAGCATTTCCGTTTGATCTGAATTGTAACCTGGACACATTGTGCTATGATCTTCAGAGTTTCGGTCGAGCGCGACGGGCTAGGCCGGGCATACCTTCCTGGCGGCTCTCAAGCGTAGCAAGGTTATGGCCATTTCGATTGTCTCGGGACGCATCACAAGGATTCAGGCGCCTGCACGCTCAGCCCCCACAATTCGGGGCGCGCAGGCGGCCTTCAACGCCACCCAGGCCTCCAAGATGCACGTCGAAGGTACGGTTCGATTCAATGGAGCTGCCACTGATCCGCGCGCTGGCTGGGACGTCGGTTGGGAGCAAGCCCAGTGGGTGGAAACCAACTGCGCCTACTATCGTGGGCAGTTTGATCATGAAGGAAGTATATTTCTGCAAGCGGGCAGGGCGCCTGCGAGGCCGCCACAAGCCTGTCGTGACACCTCGGGGCCGGTCGCGGACATCTTCACAGATCCGACCGATCCAAAGGAGTTTCAACACCTTCCGCGGGGGGCCGTTTCCGCTCGACGTAAGAGTCGAGAGCAATGACCCACCCGGACAGACCTACGACGTCGTCCAGAACAATTCCCTGACAGGCAAGCGCATGCCCGAGATACAGTTGGAGTTTCACTTCAGTACCGTGCTGATGGTCCGTGACCCGGCCCGCGTTTTTCATCCCCAAGCGCACTTCTACTGGAACGTGCGTTGGCAGTACCAGTTTGCACCGCTTGTCTTTCCTAACCCGGCAGATGCTCAATGGCGGGTCACGGCGGTGGCGGGTGGCAATTGCACCGGTGCTGGCCATGCGTCCTCAGGTACGCCCTCGGATGGCCGTTTTACGGCAGTGCTGATCAGCGTGAACCCTTTCAGTTGCGACGACTTGGCGAGCCGATCCAACAATGCAGTCGCCACGGTTGGCAATGCGTGCCGACGCGAGTTCCGGCGCTGGGAAAGCGTGGATGTACGCCGGTGACCCTCACGCATTCGTTTTGGATGGCATCTTTGATTGGCTTAGTGGCGCTGGCCGGCCACGGGCAAGGGGCGGGTATCACCGTTCGCAACCTCGACCCCCCCGAGGCGGTTGTGGTCGAAAATGATGGCCCGGCGCTTAGGGGAAGTTAAATAATAATATGAACAATTGGTGAAATGTTCTTACGCTCATGGGGGCAAGATTGTGTAGTTCCACTCGGGATGAAATTTGTGCCGGCGCAGTCGTACCGCTTCGA